>WNEY01002250.1_pt1 | contig 18977 bp, 16 predicted proteins | sample 5400531 | NCBI WGS metagenome assembly WNEY01 (sample SAMN13153338, study PRJNA577476) | soil metagenome | isolation source: 200 cm saprolite under Douglas fir tree site 1 | place: USA:California | collected 2015-04-18
GTGCGTCGTGATGTGAAGTCCACGTCTCGCGGAGAGTCCCGTCAGGGCCGTAATATCTGCAAACAGACCTAACGAGATTGTTCCCCGCGTATTCGAAATCCTCCTGTCGTATCGCCACACCTTTCGCATCTGATATGGCAGAGGACACGAGGAGTTCACCTGCGTATTGCTGAATGCACCGCCGTGTCAACACACCCCAAGAGTCGTAACCTGTCCACCCGACACACATTCCTTCGCTGTCGCATTGGAAATCTGTGCTGCGAAGCTGACTCCCCGCGCCATCAAATTCCAGCGTGCGGACAAGTTCTCCTCGTTCGGCCTAGATAAAATGTTTGGAGCCATGCACCTTGGCCCCGAATGTGTAGTTTGTTTGCTGGACGACTTGCCCGGAACGCGAAAATTCAACGTCGAAACTGTTGAAGTCGTGAAGATGCTGAAGATTCTTTAGGCTCTTAACGCTCTGAAGGCGTTGCTCGATTCGGTGAACCCGACCCTTTACATCGTGTTTGTCAGTTGGCAGGCTTCTGGCTGACAACTGGGACGAGTTCTCTGACTTGGTAAGACTGGCTGCTAGTGACAAGGGTTTCCAGCGCTTCGTGTTGCGGCATGTGGACGAGACAATCCCGGCGGACACGCTGAAGAAAGTCGCCCAAAACGCCAAAGGCCACTGCCCCGCCGATGCGGCAGGATTGTGCAAAATGATCACTAGAGCGGCATCGCAGTAGCGGAGTCTCGGCATAGTTGGCGAAAAATCGCCATTACACTAACAACCGGACGACTGGTGTGACGCCTGATTACAACAGCTACACGCTCAGGGGAGTCGTTGAACTATGCTCCTATGCTCTCCTCAGTGGTAGGTGCTTCTAGTCGAATCCTACACTGCCCGGCATGCATCTCTTCTCGGTAACATGCGAACCATAGGGATGATCGGCGGGCTTGGGCCTGAGTCCACTATCGACTACTATCGCTCCATCATCGCACGCTATCGCGCCCGGCGGCCCGATGGGGGATATCCGCATTTGGTCATCAACAGCCTCGACGTCGATAAGGGCATCACCATGCTCGATGCAGGGCGCCTTGACGAGCTCGCCGATTATCTTGCAAACGGGCTGGAACTGCTGGTGCGTGCAGGCGCAGATCTTGGTTTCATTGCCGCGAATACGCCGCACCTCGTGTTCGACGAGGTCCAGCACCGGTCAGCTATCCCCCTTCTCGGCATCGTGCGCGCCACCTCTGATTGTGCAAGGGCGCTTGGCCTGAAGAAAGTGGGCCTGTTTGGAACCGGATTTACCATGCGAGCGAACTTCTACCCGGAGGAGTTCCAGCGGGCGGGAATCGCCCTGGTCCTACCGAAAGATTCAGAGCGGGAATTCGTTCACAGGAAGTACATCGGTGAACTGCTGAAGAATCAATTCCTGCTGGAAACAAGGACGGACATTCTGCGTATTGCGCACCGGATGAAAGCCGAAGACGGTGTGGAAGCGTTAATCCTAGCGGGCACAGAGCTCCCACTGCTATTGCGCGACTCGGGCGACACAGGCATCGAGTTTCTCGACACGACCGTGATTCACGTCGAAGCCATCGTTGATGCGTTGCTGGCTTGAAGCCAGAGTTGTGTTGCCTAGGTCCGCCCGCTCCTGGTCGAACCAAAGAGAAGGCACTTATCATTTGTAGCTAGGTAGCGGAAAAAACTCAGAATAGCAGGCGGTAACCTTGAAGAACGACGGGGAAGAACCGCCTAACTTGGGTCGTTGAAGACCGAGGCATGCCTAGCGCCCGTAGCCATCAGCCTTTCGATGTCTTCAACCGGCTGAATGCCGCCACGCGCTCCGAGCGCGGTGCAGTTCAGAGCGGCAGCGGCACAGGCGAAGTGAAGCTGGCGGGGTAGCGGCCAACCTTGCAGCAGTCCATAGATGAACCCCGCGTGAAAAATATCCCCGGCGCCGGTAGTGTCCAAAGGTTTCACCTGGAAAGCGGGCGCATAATTGAACCGCGATCCATCCCACGCCAGGACGCCTTCGTGGCCCAGGGTTGCGGCGGTAAGGCGGCAGCCAAACCGGCTCCGGAGTGCGGGCAGCGATCGACGCAGATCTGGTTCGCTGACCAGCCGTCCTGGGATGTCCCGGCTCGTAATGAGGTAGTCAACTTTCTCCAAGAGCGCTTCGACTCCAGGGTAAACGTCATCCAGATCGGCGATCACAGGAACACCGGCATCCCGAGCCCAGCCGGCTGCTGCAACGGCAGCGGCGGTGTCGTGTCCATCCAGGTGAAGCGCACGAGCAGTGGTAATCCATTCGCGTGGAAGTTCTTCCGGCTGCAAGGTCAAGCGGTTGTCGCGTTTCCAAAGAACGGTACGCTCGCCGGCGTCATCAACCAGGATTATCGCTTGCTGGCTGGTGCAGCCCGTAGCTGTGATCAGACTTGCTTCGACGCCGAGCCTTTCAAATTCCTCCCGGTGGATCATAGCGGCCGCGTCGTCACCCACTTTGCCCACGTACCGGGTTCGCAGGTCCCACTGTTGGCACGCGGCTATCGCGGTAGCGACCTGGCCGCCCGGCAAGATAGCCGAGGAACGAAATTCGACTTTGGACCCCAGGGCGGGGTGGTGCGGGAGGAGAATCAGAGTGTCGGTAGCGTTGAGCCCGACACCGACAACGTCAACCTGGGAGGATGTCGTCACGATTCAGTTAAAGCGTGTGGTGCGCCAGAGGGCAATCCCGCAGACAAGAAGAAGCACCACAATCGCTACGATCAAAAGCGCGGCCGGGGCCCAATGGAACGGCATTCCCGGAGCGCGCGCCATGGTCGCAAACACGGCGAAGATAGTTGTGGCCCCGCCAACCAGTACCCAGTCCAACGGGCTGCGCGAAGGCTTGCTTTCGCCCGCTACTTGCATTCCCTGCATGCGGGCTTCGACGTAATCCAGCGCGATGCCGTATCGCTCGGATTCGCGCCGCGCGGCTTCTTGCCATTGCCCCTGTTCTTTGCCGGTTGCCGAAGAAAAAGCAATGGCGCCGACTCCCAACATCATCAGGAGTGAGCCTCCAACGACGTGCACGTAGGTTGCCGTACCGCTGCCGCGCAACTCGCCGAAGACGAACAGTCCCCACAGCAGACCCCAGAGCTGGTTGGTGTTGGAGAGCGGAATACCCCTGCTGATTCCCGAGTACTTCGCGGCATATTGCTGGAAGACATCTCCAATCACCCAAATGAAGCCGCCAAACATCAACCAGAAAAGAACATCCCGCGCCCGCGTCAGTTCCTGCCAGAGCGGAGCCAGACCAAGATAACCAACCGCGAGTGCAGTCATCATGCCGAGTTCGCCGAAAGTGAAGAAGGTCACGAAAGAAAGCGGATTCATTCCCGATAGATAGGCTTTACGGTAAGGAACATACATTGTCCCCCAAAGGACGCCGGCGCCAAGAGCAGCCCAAACACCACGCATGGAATGAGTTGCGGGCGCCTGGGTCGAAGATGCGACGGCCAGCAAGGCCGCACCGACGCACATGACCATGGCGCCGCCCAGAACGCCCGCCCAGCGGCGCCAGCCAGCCTGGCGTAACTCGCCAAAAAAAACGAAGCCCCACAATATGCCCAAAAGGCTATTTGAATTCCACAGAGGGAAAGCAATGCTTAAACCAATGTCGCGGATGGCAAAAATAGTCATCGTGTTCGCCACCGCCCACATGCACCCCGCGAGAAGAGCCCAAATGATGAGGTGGGGCGCCCGGCGGAGATCGGCGCGTATGGACGAAGTGCCCAGGATCAAAGCGGGTAAGCTCCAGCGCGCCAGAAAAACACCCATGACCATGACGAGCGAAATGACGACCGGTGACATGCCAACCGCAACCAGCTTGGTTGGGGCCTCAGCCGCACCGAGCCACGCACCCGCGGTCAGACCGGACAAGATGCCCAATACCTGCAGCTTCCGCCGACGCGGATTCCCCTGCACGAATGACTCATCCCCGGAGGCCAGGACAGAATGCATGTTCCGTCGATCCCGTGCTTAGTGAATGGATTTCAAAAGAAGCAGTCCGCCGAGCAAAACCGCGAGGGGGACCCAAAAATGTGCGTCGGTCAGTACGCGCATTATCCACCCGCGGGGCTGATTACCGCTGTCAATCTGTTGCATGTCGTCTTATCAGTGCAAACGGAAAGATTACGAGAGATAGGCGGATTTCACAAACGCCTGTCCCTGGAAGGCTGATCCTGATGGGCGACAGGCCGCGAGGCCGGTCTGCGCCCCGTCTTTAGCCAAGGCCACGGCCGCACCGTGCCCTCAAATCGGGTGAGAGCATGAAATCTGAAGAGTATGATCGCTGTGTTCTAACCGGGATCGATTTGTCGTTAAGATTAGTTCTAAGACACACACGAGGCCACGGGTCCGACATTGAAAACCGCAAAGCTCAGCCTGCTCGGCTTTTTCATCGCTCTAATATTTGCAGTGGGTCTGGCTGGATTTCGCCATACCGGCCGCTGGCTTACGCTGGATGATCAGTTGTCGCGGGCGGACGTAATTCTGGTTTTGAGTGGGGGCCTGCCGTACCGCGCCGAAGAAGCCGGGAAGGTCTTTGGCCTGGGCTACGCACCCGAAGTGTGGGTAAGCCAGCCGGTTAGTCCCGCGAACCGGATGGAAGGGCTTGGTGTTCGCTTTGTCGGCGAAGAGGAATACAACCGCGAAATCCTGATTCATGAAGGCGTCCCGGCCACGGCGGTTCATATTCTTCCAGACCCTGTCGTCAACACGGAGCAGGAAGTGGAGGAAGTAGTGCGCGAAATGCGGCGCGCGGGAAAGACCAGGATCATTATCGTAACTTCGCCGCAACACACACGGCGGGTCAAAGCCTTGTGGAGCAGGCTGGCGGGCGGCAGTTCGACGTTGATGATTCACGCCGCCCACGCTGATCCATTCGATGCCGACCACTGGTGGCGAACCACACGCGATGTTCTTTCCGTGGTGCGCGAGACCCTTGGTCTGGTGAATGCCTGGGCAGGTCTGCCAATACCGCCGCAGACCAACTGAGTTGCCACGCAAGCGCTGCCTACAAGTGGGTGAGCGTGCCCGTGATCTTGGTCTGCGAGAGCGGCAGCAGGATCACGGCGAAAAGAAGCAGCGCCCGCACGGATGGCCACAGTTGGGCAAAACTGGCGCCCGCCAGCAGTGCCTGGCGCATTCCCTCAAGCGAGTAGGTCACGGGAATGAGCCGTGCAATCCACCGCAGGGGCCCGGGCAATACCGACACCGGATACATGATGCCGCCGAGCAGACTCGACGCGCCCACGATCAGCCAACGGGCAGGATTCCCGCGCTTGAACAGCAACAAGTAGCTGGTGGAAATGATGCCCAGGCCGGCAAACGCCAGAATCGAAGTGGCGAGAATAATTGCGGCCCCCAGCCAATTCGCCTCGCGAATGGGGAAATGAAAGAGCAGCGCTCCCCACGCCAGGTAGATCACCGTCCTCAGGGCGAGCAAGACAAACGGGTAGGCGGCCGAGGCTACGAGAATCATCGTCAGCGGCGTTTCAGTGACGAGCATCGCTTCCAGCGTGCCGTTCTGCTGCGCCTCCACTATGCTGGTGTCGAAGGCACTCAAAGACACGGTGAGATAGTCGAAGAAAGCAAAGCCCACCAGCGCGAAGGCAAAGTAGTCGCTGCCCGCCGGAAGCGCGAGGCTAAGTTGGTCATTAGAAACGAATCGTGAGAGATAATAAAAGGTCGCGACGCCAAAAAAAGCCTCCAGAATTTCGAGCGCGAAAGCTATCCGGTAGCTGCGGGCAATGGCGACGTCGCGTTTGAAAAATGCCAAAACCTTGCGCAGAGTACGGTGCGAGGTCCGGGGCGTATTCACCAGAGCACCTCGGTCCGCAAGCCGGTCGGAGTCAGCCGTTCGAGCGCTTCTTCCAGGGTGGCAGAGCCGGTGGCATCACGCAGACCTCGCGGGGCATCGCAGGCCACCAGTCGCCCTTTGTCCAGCAGGATGACTCGATCCGCCAGTTGTTCGACCTCCGCCAGGGTGTGGGAAGCGAACAGCACCGTGGTCCCGTGGCGGTCGACCAATTGAGCTTTGAGAAACCGCCTGAATTCCGCCGCTGCCATGGGATCCAGACTGCGCGTCGGCTCATCCAGCAGGAGCACGCTCGGACGGTGGATCATCGCGCGCGCGAGTCCAAGGCGATGCACCTGTCCGGTGGAAAGGGTTCGCACCTGGCTCCCGATAAACGCACCCATGCCCATCAGTTCCGTCAATTCCTCCAGTCGCCTGACTGCTTCCGCGTCGAACAGGTTATTCATGGCAGCGAAGAAATTCAAGTTCTCGCGCGCCGTGAGTCGGCTGTAGAAGCCGCCATCGGTTGCCGAGTGAAACCCAAGCTGCGCGCGTACCTGAGACGCCTGCCGCTCCACATCGTAACCGGCCACGCGGGCGTGACCGCGCGTCGGCACCAACAGCGTTGCCAGGATTCGCAACAGGGTAGACTTGCCCGAGCCGTTGGCGCCGATCAGGGCGGTAACTTCACCGGCCCCAACCTGGAAAGACACTCCTAACAGCGCAGGATGCGTGAGCGGCGCGAAGGGATTAAGAAACGCCCGCACTCCGGTTTGCGGGACCGGAAAATACTTCTCTATCTCTTCCACAACCAGCGCGCTTCCTGCCATGCTTTATCGTATACCCTGAATGTGCAAAGGCCGAGGTGCGCCGACGCACAGCCCTTCTGAGAAATCATGCCTGAGGACATGAGCGCTGGCTCTGGAGCGCGCCGGCAGTCCCCAAGTTTACCCGCTAGGGTAGAAGAAGCTAGAGAGCGAAAAAGAGGTTAGAGAGCTGGCGCGGAATGGCTGGCCCTCGGCCTGACGCCGAGTTCTTTCACCGACGATTAAGTATGGCGGCGGTTTGCCCGCGATACCTCGCCCTCAGGTCGTCTCGCAGGGCTAAGGAATCAGGCGCAGGTGAGGGTATGGCTCTTGTACAACTCGTAACCGCGCCAGGTTAGTCGAACCACGCCTCGGGTTTGTTCCTCGACGTGTTTTTCATTTCTCAATTCGGCGACCACCTCACGCGCCAAAGGTGAGTCCATGGTTTGCCTTGGTAAAGTCACGAACTGGCTTCGGTCGGATTCGTAGCGCTCGGCCAGAGTCAGCAGGATCGTATCCCGAATGATTTCCCCGCGATCCATATAGTGTTTCTCCTTAGGCCAATACTATGTGCCCCTGCTTCACCCGAGAATGGCCCTTGTGTGCCAGGGTGACAGTTACTTTAGTCACGTGTCTTGGGTCGGCCGAAGTCGTCCGGGTAACGTATATTGCGCCCTCGTTTGAGCGGTGACGCGCTGTGGGAGCGGCCGTAGCAGCTATTCGTGCCGCAAGGCCTCAATAGGATCCAGGCCGGAGGCCCGGACGGCGGGTACCATGCCGCTGACCAGTCCCACAGCCCCGAGAATGAGGGTGGCGGCGACCAGCGTTCCCGGGGCGATCATCAAGCGGATGTCGCCGGCCTCCCCATTCTTGGCGAAAGCGCTGTATAAGGTGAGCCTTCCCACCGAAAGCGCAACCGCGTAAGCCAGGACAATTCCAAGCACTCCGCCGATGAAGGTAATGGTCAGAGCTTCTGCGAGGAACTGCAGCAGGATGTACCGCCGTTGCGCACCCAGCGCCTTCTGCACGCCAATCTCACGAGTCCGCTGGGTGACTGAGACCAGCATGATGTTCATCAGGCCGACGCCTCCGATACCGAGCGTAAGCGTGCCAATGAAACCCATCAGGATCTTCAGCCCTAGAGTAATGATTTCGAACTGGTGGACCTGGGTCATGAGGTTGAACACTCTCACTGCCTGGCGGTCTGTCTGGTTGAACTTGTGCTGCATCGCCATGATGGTGCGGACCGATTGTTCCAGCCGCTCGTACTCAGGAGTCTCGTAGGTGAACCAGATCGAGTCCAGGTAATGCGTGTCTTTCAGATCGCTCATGGTGGTGAAGGGGACGTACAGGACCCGGTTAATGTCGCTGTCTCCCTCTTGCATTTTGGGGCTCAGGACACCAACGATTTCGAAGCTGAGGCCGTCAACCCGGACGCGCTCACCCAGCGCGTTGCGTCCGGAAAACAATTTTTCCTTCGCTTCCGAACCGATCACCGCTACGCGGGCGTGCTGAATCTGGTCTTCCAGGTTGTAGAAGCGACCCTGCCCCAGCTTGAGAGCGCGGACGGAGATCACGTTGGGATAATTACCGGTGACACTAAAGTCGAAAACTCTGGTCTCGTACTGGATGTGTGCCTGCTTGCTGGCTTCGGGTGTGATATATGCGATCTGGGGAAGATTGGTGGTAAGTGATTCCACATCATCCTGCGTAAAGCGGACGAGAACTCCTGCTTTCTGCCCACCGGCCTGCATGGAGGTGCGGCCCGGAACCACGATGACGAGCTTGGTGCCGAAATTGGCAAAGATGTTAGCGCAGGCTTGGCCAAAGCCATCGCCATAAGCGAGTAGCATGACAACCGTGGCGATGCCCCAGGCCACGCCCAGCATGGTGAGCGCGGTGCGGCGGCGATTGTGACGCATGGCGCCGTAGGCCTCGCGGAGCAGATCACGGAACATCATTCACTCCTGCGCTTCACTACTCCTGCCGGAGCGCGTCCACCGGCTGCAGCATGGCCGCTTTGCGCGCAGGATAAAGACCCGCGGCCACTCCGGCCAGCGTCAGGCTGCCGATTGCCAGCATCGCCGACATGGGCACCAGTTTGGGCGGATCAAATCCTCCCGGCCCCTGCACCGTGCCCAGCGTCGCCATCAAGGCTGTCGCCAGACCCATGCCGATCAGCCCACTACCCAGAGTGAGAAGCAGCCCTTCCAGAAAAAATTGAAACAGAATACTGCGGTTGGTGGCGCCCAGGGCCTTGCGCAATCCGATCTCATGGGTGCGTTCGCTGACCGCTACCAGCATGATATTGATGACGCCGATGGCGCCCAGAGCCAGCGTGACCATTCCCACCGCCCCCAGGAACATGTTCATGGTGTCGAAAATGGTCCCCACCATCTTTGATTCCTGGATCATGTCCCAGCCGTCGAAGGCGTTTTCATCGCTGGCATCGAAGCCGTGATTGCGGGCGACGATCTTGTGAACATCATCCAGCGCAAGCAGGTGCTCAGCGGTCACGCGGGGCTGATATTCAATAAAGGAAATGGAGTTGTCGTGGTTTTCTCCCTTGAGCGGGAAGTAGGTGGCCATTACCTGGAAGGGGACGTAGGCGCGCATATTCAGCCAATTGTTGTCGCCGCGGCCCAGGTGTGGCATGCTGCCAATGACTTCGAACCTAACGCCGTTCAGCAGGACGAATGCGCCCACCGCCGGGCGCCCGGGGAACAGGGTCTTCAGCAGTTCGTTGCCGAGGACGATCACATTGCGTCTCTGCGCTCCGTCCAATTCATTCAGCCAGCGTCCCTCCTTGAGGGGAAGATAACTTATTTCGCTGAGCTGGGGCTCCGCGCCCAGGATTTCTCCGCCCGCGTTGGCGAATTCGCTGACCTCGTGCAGGTCGGTGCGAGAAATCAAAGGGCAGGCATTTCTGACATGCGTGCCTTTGCGGATATCCACGTAGTCCTGGTAGGTGAGCAGATAAGAACGGGCGGAGTTCATGCTGCCCTTTACGGCGGGCGCGCGCCCAGGGAAGATAAACATGATGTCCTTGCCGAACTCGGCCAACTCGCGCTTGTTGCCGGAGCGGAAGCCTTCGCCCACACCTACCAGAAGCAGCAACGATCCCACACCCCAGGCGATGCCGAACATGGTGAGGAACGAACGCAACTTGTGTGCCCACAGGCTGCGGAAGATTTGCGCGAAGATGTCCAAAACCATCCGCATAATCGAGAGACATTGTACCTTTTCGGCTGTCGCATGATGGACACATCAGATTGGCACATTAAGATGGGAAGACCGGCAGATGGGAAGAGCGGCGCCCGAGCCGGTTGTGGCCATCGCAGCGAGCGCGAAACGCGTCCATGCCACCAGAATCGCCTGGGCTCTAGACCTCCGCTGCCCCGATAACATTACGGAGGTGTTGTCATAGTGAGCCGGCTTTGCCGGAGCGAACCCCAATCATGGGGTTATCGAGTACTGATTCCATGGCCATGCGAAGTTTGGTGTGATCTTCGTCGTCCAAGGCCACAAAACGGAAGGGTTGAAGGCAGCCCGAGGTCGACTGTTGCGTCGGCTGCAGCATCTCAGCCATGGCGCGAACTGCTCCCTGGCTGGTCTGAAATGTTATTTGCACGAAGTCGCCGTGCTCCAGCGGCTTAGCCAGACGAAACAATCCACCCGTCGCAGAGAGCACATGCAACTTCGCTCGAACCGTTCCGCTGGCTTCCGATCGAATCGCAACCAGAACTGATCCACCAAGCTTTACCCGAGTCGCTCGCGTGACCGAGTTGGGTTGTGGGAAATAGGTCATGGCCGCGACTATCTCACCGGGGCCTGCCGCACACGAGATTACTCAGGGACGTGGCCAGGCGGCGAGTCAACCTCGAAGGGCTGGCCCGCTAAAGATTCTGGGCAAGTTATGTAGGTGGATGTTGAAGTCCGGAGCAAATACTTACTAGTAACCTGCCATTGAGTTACAGAGGTTACCTGCAAGCATCAGGTCCGGAGCAGCCGGTTCTCATTGACAGCCTGTAAAGGCCAGTGTGGCAGCAGTCGCACCCATCCCCGGAGTTACTGACAGGGTTGCATTGGTGTTGGTCACATTGGTCTCGAGGCTCGACGGGCTGTAATCCGAGAGGCCCGCCGATCCGGGCACAAACGCATTCGCATCCATGGTGTAGTCAACCGAGCCGGAGGCTGGCGCGGCGGGGATTTGATTGCCGGCGGAATTGAAGCCGCCAATACTCGGGTTCGCGCCGGGAACGCTGAACGCGTAATTGACGCAGTCAGTGCTGGGCGGGCAGGCAAGGCCGGACGCGGTTGTAAGGGTTGTGGTCGCTGCGGATTGCTGGGCCAGGGGAACAGTGGCCAGCACGCTTTTGCCAATCGATTGCAGCGCGGAGGCGACAAGATCAGCCGCCGTCCCAGTGCTCCCAGTGCTGGTCGTGATCTGGCCGGTTATCGAAGCCGGAGTACCGGCCGGAGCAAGTGGAACTGTGCCCAGGGCGTTGCCCGGCTGTACGCCCGTAATCACGGTGGCTGAGTAGGTGTTTCCTAGTCCATCGACGGCCACTGCCACCACATCGTAAGTTCCCTGCGGTACCGGGCAGAAGGCAAATCCGCCATTGGAGGCGGCTACTGTCTCCATCACAACCCGGTCTACACCCGCGCTGTCTTTCTGTTCCAGGGCCACGACCGTATTGCCACCGACCACCGGCTGTTGTGTGTTGCCATCGATGATCGTACCGCTGATGGCGGTTGAAGCAGACTGGGTGGACACTTCGCCCGCGTGCAGCACGCACCGACGGTGAAGTCTCCGCCGGCAATCTGTCCTGACGGAATCTTGATTCCTGTGTTCGACTCCGATGAAAGCTGCAGGGGTTGCGGGGTGTTACTGGGGTCACTGGTCAACATCAGGCAATTGGCCGTGCTCCCGCACTTGTTCCCGTTCACGCTGACGCTGTTGTCCGCCAGGATGACGCGAATCTGCTGATAGTGGCCGGCTTCGATTTCCGCCGACCCCAGCATCGCCAGAAAACATTGGTTCGCGACGCCGAGCAAATCCACCTGCACCGGATTGTCCTTGAGGGCGGGAGCCAGATCCAACCATCCCGAGTCACTGGCCGAGGCGTTGTCGCTCTGGTGGATCTTTACATCGGTAACTGTCACATAAATGTGGCGCAATGGCCCCTGCGGCGCTGCGCAGGTGGCTGGATCGCTGAGACTGACATTGACTGTGGCGACTGTGGCTGGCTGAGAGCTTCCGCCGCAGCTCATAAGAAAAATCGCGGCTGCAATGATCGTCAAGGTGAAGCCAAGGGGTGCCTGCCAGCGCATAGGGACCGATCCTCCGTACTCACTCGGGTGCTTAACTTCCTCAATTGCACCAAATCTTGGCATCAGGCGCATGTTACCAACGTGCAACCTAGGACCGACGATAATGTGCGCCCTGACCTAACTGGTCACCTGCCGTATCTCTGTTTTTGGTAGAGTTGGCCAAGCTGCGGGATTTCACCGTTTCTGCATGAGAGAAGAGCAAAAACATAGAGGTATCGACTGGCTAGACATGCTCTGGCTGCTCTTTCTGTTGGGGTTGGCTCTGGTGCCGCCGCTGCGAGAGCCACACAAACAGCTAACCTTGGTGGCCATTGGCGTGGTGCAGTTGGTCGAAAGCAGGCTGATCGCGCGGTGGCCGCTGTACGGGAGGTATGGCGTCGTTCTGGTCAAGATCTTGCTAGCCACACTGCTGATTAATCACACCGGCGAGCTGAGCATTAACAGCAGTTACTATCCGATCTATTACGTTCCCATCGTGACCGCAGCGCTGCACTTTGGCGCCTGGGGTACCCTGCTCTGGACCTTGCTGGCTTCGGCGGCGTACTGCTCGCATCTCTATCCGGCACTGCAGGAATACACCCTGACTGCCGGAGGTGCGGCCGAGCTTGTCATCCGTATACTGTTCTTTTTTCTGGCGGCGATGGTGGTCAACCGCTTCACCCTTGAGAACCGCCGGCAAACCGCCAGATATCAGCAGGTGGCCGAGCAGTTGACGAAAACGAATCGCGAGCTTGAACGCGCGCAGGCGGAAGCCCGCCGATCCGAGCGGCTGGCTGCTCTGGGACATCTCTCCGCCGGGCTGGCGCACGAAATCCGCAACCCACTGGGTGTGATCAAGGGATCGGCCGAAATGCTTCACCAAAAACTCGAGAACTCCAATGCACTGGCCAGCGAGTTGGCTGGATACATATCCAGCGAAGTGAACCGCGCCAGCGCGCTGGTAACCCGCTTTCTGGATTTTGCCCGGCCGCTGCGCACTGAAACTCGTCCCCAGCAGGTGAGTGTGCTGCTCGATCAGGCGCTGAACTCCGTTGCCGGGCAGTGGCAGGGTGGGAAGGTTTCCGTGCAGCGTGAATACGGTAGCGATCTCCCTCTGGTGCCGCTGGACGAGAAGCTTTGCCAGCAGGCGTTCTTGAACTTGGTTCAGAATGCATACGAAGCGATGGACGCTGAAGGAGGGAATCTTCGTGTGGAAGTTTCGACGGCTCGCTCGAACGGTCGCAACGGAGTCGAGGTCCGCCTGCGGGACTCCGGGCCTGGCGTCCCGGCGGAAATGCGCGACCAGATCTTTAATCCTTTTGTGACTACGAAGAAAACTGGCGTGGGGCTGGGGCTGTCGATCGTTTCGAAAATTGTTGACGAACATCACGGCACCATACGGCTGGAGAACGCGGAGGGAAACGGAGCTGGTTTCGTGATCTTCTTCCCCATAGCAGAAGATGCCGTGCAGGGACAGTGAGTTTAGTTTTCGCGAGAAATTTTAATGACAACCTCGAACGCGACCATTCTGATTGTCGAAGACGAAGCCAAGATGCGCCGGCTCCTGGAACTCAATCTTGCCGACGACGGCTTCCAAACCTTGTCCGCAGGCGATGCAGAAACCGGTTTGAAACTGTTGCAGAACGGCCCCGTGGATCTGGTGCTAACCGATCTCAAGCTGCCGGGCATGAACGGCCTGGATTTTCTGGCGGCGGTGAAACGTTTTCAAGCCGCTCTGCCCGTGGTCGTCATGACCGCATTCGGTACGGTGGAAACCGCAGTCGAAGCCATGAAAGGGGGCGCCAGCGACTATGTTTTGAAGCCTTTTTCCCTCGACGAGATGCGTATGGTGGTCCACAAAGAGCTGGACGTGCGCCGCCTGCGTGCCGAGAACCGCTCGCTGCGCGAGGCCCTGCAACAACGCTATCAGCATCCCAACCTGATCGCGCGCAGCGTGAAGATGCAGGAGGTTCTGGCCACGGTGGAGCGAGTGGCTCCGACGAACTCCACCGTCCTGCTCGGCGGAGAAAGCGGCGTGGGCAAGGACCTGGTCGCGCGTGCCATCCACGAGAAATCACGCAGGGCGTCCGGGCCGTTCGTCAAAATCAACAGCACCGCGATCCCCGAAAACCTGCTGGAAAGCGAACTCTTTGGTTACGAGAAGGGCGCTTTTACCGGTGCTACTACCAGTAAACCGGGAAAGTTCGAACTGGCCGACAAGGGAACCCTGTTCCTCGATGAAATCGGAGACGTACCCCCCGCAACCCAGGTGAAGCTGCTGCGCGTTCTGCAGGAGCGCGAGTTCGAACGGCTGGGCGGCACCCGCACCATCAAAGTGGATGTGCGGCTTGTGGCCGCGACTAATCGTGACCTGCGAGCCGCGCTTGAGGAAGGCACCTTCCGCGAGGATCTCTATTATCGCCTCAACGTGGTGCCGATTGATATTCCTCCGTTACGGGATCACAAGGAAGACATTCCCGACCTGGTGAATCTTTTCCTCTCCCGCCAGGCCGATGAATCCGCCAGGAAAATTAACAGCATTTCGCAGGAAGCCTTGAGGGTCCTGATCGACCATCACTGGCCGGGGAATGTTCGCGAACTGCAAAACATCATGGAGCGCGCGGCGGCGTTGACGTCTGGGTCGGTCCTGGAAGCCGCTGATATTCACATTGACTCGCAGCGTGCCAAGCCGGCTGATTCCCCCGGCGCTTTCCTTCCCGAAGGCGTGACGCTCGAGCAATGGGAAGATGAGTTGATTCGCGAAGCTCTCCGCCGCAGCAATGGAAACAAGAGCCAGGCGGCGCGCCTGCTGGGTCTCTCGCGCAATGCATTACGCTACCGGCTTTCGAAAATCGGCATCGCCGATGAGCCCGAAAAGGGACCCGAGGCTTAGTCCTCCTCGGTGGTTGAAATCCACCACTTCCGGTTGAACTCAGCCACCAATCACCGTACGCTAAATCAAGGCTTTTAGAGACCGTTTTTAATCTACTGAAAATGAGAGATTTACGGTGATGCTTCTGAGGTCGCCTTTGGCATGGTAACTGCATCGTTCAAGGTGCTTGAGCGCTCCCAGAGGCGTTCAAACAAGAGGTGGGCCATGAAAAACCGGCTGGCTGTAATTGTTGGAGTACTGACACTGACGTTGTTCGCGCTCGCGACTGCAAACGGTCAAGAAAAGGCCCAGGGCGTTGAGCTTTCTTCCGGCGTAGCGCGCATCAGCTTGATCCACGGCGATGTTTCCACGCAGCGCGGAGATTCCGGCGATTGGACGGCCGGGGCTCTGAACCAGCCGATTATGACCAGTGACAAGGTTTCGACCGGCGTCCGCTCGCGGGCTGAAGTGCAGCTGGACCAAGCGAATATCCTGCGGCTCGGCGACAACACGCTGGCGACCGTCTCCAATCTCTCGCGCACCCAAATCCAGGTACAAATCGCACGCGGACTGGTGGACTACACGGTTTTCAAGGGCCCCGAAGCTGACGTTGAAATTGACACGGCCAACGTCGCCATTCATCCTGCGCAGAGAGACGGAATTTATCGTGTGGAAGTCAATTCGGATGGCGAGACGCAAGTGATTGTGCGCAAGGGCGAGGCGGAAATTTCGACTCCCCAGGGCAGCACTCACCTGGAAAAGGGCCGCATGATCATCGTGCGCGGCACGGCAGACCAAGCTCAGTTCAAGGAAGAACCAGCCCCGTCGAAGGATAGCTGGGACTCGTGGAATAACGATCGCGACCGCACCATCCGCGACGCCGAATCCTGGAGTCACACCAACCGGTACTACGTGGGCTCGGAAGATCTTGATGCGTACGGACGCTGGGTGAACGTGCCTGATTATGGCCCGGTCTGGTCACCCGTGGTTTCTGGTGGCTGGGCGCCTTATCGCTCAGGCCGCTGGGTGTGGGAGCCGGGATGGGGCTGGACATGGGTTTCGTACGAGCCTTGGGGCTGGGCTCCGTATCACTATGGCCGCTGGTTTGTCTACGGCAGTTCCTGGGTCTGGTGGCCGGGTCCAGTGTATTCGGCCTATCGTCCTGTGTGGGCGCCGGCCTATGTGTCTTTCTTCGGCTTCGGCGAGGGCGTCGGGGTCGGTTTCGGATTCGGTTCCGTGGGATGGTTGCCGGTCGGACCGTGTGATCGGTTCTACCCCTGGTACGGGCGTTACGGCTCGCACTTCAACCAGGTCAACGTCACGAACATTACGAACATCACCAACATCACGAATATTCACAACGGACCGGGCCGGGGATTTCCGGGCTACGCTCCACTCCGCCCCGGAGGCGCTTATTCCAACTTGCGTCGCGCCACCATGGACGAGAGAGTCCGTCAGGGGATCTCGACCGTTCCCGCAGATCGTTTTGGCACCGCACGCCAGGCTCCAGGAGTGGCGAGCCGCGAAGAATTTAACCGGGGACGCATGATGGCCGGAAATCTTCCCGTGGTTCCAACCCGTGAGGCCCTGTCGGCGAGCAACCGTCCCGCTGCTCCAGCCACGCTGCAGCACGGAGGCCAACAGCGCTTTTTCACCAAGTCCCAGCCCGGACCTGCACCGCAGCCGTTCGAGAAGCAGCAGGCGCAAGTGCAGCAGGCGATCCAGCGCAATGGTCAGTTCCAAGCCAACCATAGCGATGCGGGCCGGGGAGTTGCCAATGCGGCCAGGACCGCACAGAATTCTCCGGGCGGCGCTGCGGCAGATGCCGCGCGCACTTCGGTCCCAAGACCGAATCCGGGAGTGCGCATGGGGGCGAACACCGAATTCCACGGTGCCGCAAATTCCAGCGCTCAACCGCCTGACAGAGGATCCAGTTCCGTGGAAAACCAGGGCTGGCGGCATTTTGGTTCAGGCGCGGGGCAAACCCAGCCTGCTGCTCAGAACCAGCCCGCTTCTCAAAACCATGCTTCCGCGCGGGGAACCTTATCCTCGCCCGTATCTTCCCCTCCATCTTCTTCCGCTCGCAGCGGCGTAGAAAAATCGTCGGCTCCCGATGGCGCAGGATGGCGCCGGTTCTCCGATTCGTCGCCCGCGCAACGCAGTGGCGGTGGAGCGATGCCCCGGTCACCGGAAAGCTCTCTGGCGGCGGGATCCAAGGCTCCGCGGCCGGAAAATTCGGTCAGGCCGGGATCTTCCGGAAATGACGAAAGCTGGCGGCACTTCACGCCACAGCCCCGCGGCACTATGCAGGAGTCTCCCGGTATCTCCAGAGAATCGGGAGGCTCGCGCGGATCTTCTCAGGAGTCACCGCGAGGCTACTCCCGGCCGCCTTTAGAGATGAGGCAGCCCATCGTGACCCCGCGCGCTTCGGAAGAAAATGCAGGGCCGCCACGGGGAGTATCTCCGTCGCGAGGGGGCGGGGGATACGGCAGTAGCGGCGGCTACCCTCAGCCGTCCGGTGGCGGCGGGGGATACGGCAATGGCGGCGGCCACTCTCAGCCGTCCGGTGGCGGCGGGGGATACGGCAATAGCGGCGGCCACCCTCAACCATCCGGTGGCGGCGGCAACCGCGGCGGATCCGGTGGTGGTTCACCGCCGCACTCCGGCGGTTCGGGACACCGACGCTAAAGCTGCAGCACCACAACGCTTGTTGCCACCGGCGAATAGCCGGTGGCAGAGGCGAAGTGCTTATTGCACAAGTACTCTCTCCTTCAAATCCTGAGCAGCCTGCCTGACATTCTCCGGCTTACCCAGATCGCGCCAGTAATATTCATCGGCGCGAAAGGCGAGGACTTTTTCTCCCCGGGCCGCGAGACCCAAGTAAGAAGTAACAATCGAGAAAACTCCTTCTTCGGTCATCATGGCGAGAAGACGAGGAGAGATGACGTGGATGCCGGAGAAAGCCAGCGCCTGCGTGTGCGGTGGAGACCGGTCAACTTCCGTTTCCTGATCGCGCCCAGACCGCCGGCCGCGAAGCTGAAGCTGCTGGTCGAAGAGAAGGTATCGGGAAGTCTCGCGGTCCTGCACTGCCAGGGTGGCGAGGGCCTGATTTTCAGTATGAAATTGCAGCATGCGCCCGAGATCAATCGTGCTGATGACATCCACATTATGCAAAATGAACGGCTCGGCAAAATGGTTGGAATCCTCGAGAAAAAAATAGGCGGCCTTTTTCAAGCCGCCGCCGGTGTCGAGCAGCACCGGCTCGTGAGAGACCGCAATACGCATACCGAAGTTGTCATTCGCTTTCAGGTACTGGAGAACCAGGTCGGCAAAGTGATGCACGTTGATGATCACGTCATGAACGCCAAAGCCGCGCAGCCGGGTGAGAGTAATCTCCAGCATGGTGCGGCCGGCGATTTCTACCAGCGCCTTGGGGCGATCGTCAGTGAGTGGCCGCAAGCGGGTGCCGAGGCCGGCGGCCAGGACCATGGCTTTCATCGCCCCAGCTTCTCCATGGCAAGATGCCGCACGGCCACCTCCAGCCCGCTCCGGCCGCGCAACCGTTTCGCCAGTTGCTCGGCGAAATATACCGAGCGGTGCTGCCCGCCGGTGCAGCCGAAAGATACCATCAGGTTCTTGAAGCCGCGACGCTGATACTCGCTCACGCTGGCATCGACCAGCGACATGACGCTGGCCAGGAACTGATGCACGCTCTCCTGCTGATTGAGATAGTCGATCACGGGCGCGTCTTTGCCGGTGAGACTCTTGTAGCGCTCTTCGCGTCCGGGATTCGGAATGCTGCGGGCATCGAAAACAAATCCTCCGCCGTTTCCGCTGTCGTCCTTCGGCAAGCCCTGATGAAATGAAAAACTGAAAACCCGCACAGTCAGAGTTTCTGCTTGGGCAGCCAGGCTCTGCAACTTCTCCGAGCCCACCATGCTGGTGAAGGCGTCGATCAGCGTGGGCAGCTCGACTGAGAGCTTGACGTTATGCAGCAGCCAGCGCAGGTTGTTCAGCGCGTACGGCACGCTTTGCAGGAAATGAGCCTTGCGCTCGTAAAAGCCGCGAAATCCGTACGCGCCCAGCGCCTGCATGATGCGGACGTAAACGTAGGCATTGTAGTGCTGCATGAACACTTCGCGGTCCAGTTCGATGAACCCC
>WNEY01001929.1_pt1 | contig 18961 bp, 11 predicted proteins | sample 5400531 | NCBI WGS metagenome assembly WNEY01 (sample SAMN13153338, study PRJNA577476) | soil metagenome | isolation source: 200 cm saprolite under Douglas fir tree site 1 | place: USA:California | collected 2015-04-18
TCCGCAGCTTTACGTCCTCGAACGACAACTCGCCAGCCGTGTGGCGCGCGGTCACTTCCAGGACTACGAACTTCCGGTGCGCGGTGCCGGCGCCTTCCTCGATCACCGGTTTCAGCCCCACAGTCGAGTCCGCCGACAGAATCTTCTGGTACTCAGGTGGGAGGTCCGTGAACGGAGCTTCTTCCGCCAGCTTCGGCTCCTGCGGATCCCCGTAGATCTTTGCCAGTGAATCGAACGACACGCCAACGCCGCCCCGGGCCAGGGCGTCGTGCAGGGAATCGGCCTGCCGCCGGGCGATTGCGATCTGCCCCGCGCTGATTTCAGGAGTGATCAGAATGTGACGGGCCAGAATCTCGGCGGGCTGCGTGCGCTCCACGTTGATGATGTGGAACCCGAACGCCGTCTCGACCGGGGGCGAGATCTCTCCGGGGCGGAGACGGAATGCCACGTCCTCGAACTCCTTCACCATGACGCCGCGACGGAACCACCCCAGCTCACCGTTTTGCGCCGCGGACGCGCTGTCGCCCGAAAACCGCTTTGCCGTCGCCGCGAAATCGCCGCCGTGCCGCAGCTGCACGACGAGCGACTCGGCCAGCTGCAGCGCGCGCAGCCGAGCGGCGGAATCCGGCACCGGCCTTATGACGATCTGGCGGAACGAAACCGTCGCAGGTCGCTTCGGCTGCTGATCCCTGTTTTGCTCCCAGAATTCGCGCATTTGCGCGTCGGTCGGCGGAATCGGACGCAGCTTCCCCTTCTGGCGCTGTGCCTCGATCAGTCGCTGGGCGTACAGCTGCCGCCGCTGTTCATCGGCCAGCCAGCGCCGCCACTCCTCGACCGATCCGAAACGCGCCTGGCGAATCTGATCGCGGAAATCGTTCTCCGCGCTGAATTGCTTGCGGACATTCTGATACGTCTGCTCCACCTGATCGAGGACTTCCTGGTCCGTCACCTTGATCGATGTATCGCGCTCTGCCTGCTGCACCAGGATTTCGAGCTCGACCAGGCGGTCGAGGACTTGGCGCCGCAGCGTGGCGAGCGCGGCCGAGTCCGTCGGCAGCGTCTGCCCCTGCGCTTGCTGCTGCACCATTTCCTCTTCGATTTGCGACGCCAGAATCGGTCGCGTCCCCACGACCGCCACGATGCGATCCAGTGTTTGCGCCGAGGCGGTCGCCGTGACTGCCGAGACAATCAGAAGTACGAGAAGTGCTTTCATCGCGGCGTCTGCCTCCTCGTCGTGTCGATCGGCGGGGGGCCCGGCGCCGGGGTCATGCGCGGCGCTGACGCCTGGGTGGAATCGGCGCGAATCTCCTGGCCGCGCTCCACCGCACGCCGCACGCCTGCGGCGTCCACGTTCCAGCGCGCCTGCGCGAGCAGCGTGTCGGCCAGGAACGCCGGCAGTGGGAAGAAGCGCGCCCGCCCGTGGAACACTCGATCGAAGTAGTCGTTCACGCGTGCCAACGCGAAATCGACGCGATCCCCTGGTGACTTTCCGCCCGAATCGCGGAGCACCTGCGGAGTCAGACTGAGGATCGAGCTGATCGTGACCATCGTGGAGTCATGCTCGTCCCGCACACGCTGCCAGTCGTCCGCGGTCAGCGTGACCCTGGCCGAATCCGCCTGCTCCAGCATCAGCTGCTGCTGCGCGAGTGACTTCAGGAACTGATTGATCTGGTCATCGTTCGCCTGCGGCAGCGCGCTGAGGATCTGCGGATCGAGCGCGTCCAGCCAGCGCGCGAAATCCCGGACCTTCAGCGATCCCCCCCGGTACTTGACGAGCACCCGGCTGCTGGAGCGCGCGGCGTCCATGTCCTGCACGGCGGCTTTCGCGTACGCAGGCGCACGGCTCACCACCTCGACCTTCCGCTTAATGACGAGGCTGTCGACGTACAGCGAGTCGCCATGCCGGCTGATCCGATCCTGCACGCCAGTGCGGAACGAATCCCGTACCTCCGCCAGGACCGGACGCCGGATGATGTGATACCCGAACTGGGTCTTCACCAGCGGACTGACGCCGCCGGGCGCGAGCTGCCACGCCGCGTCATCGAATTCCGGCACGAACTGACCCCGCGTCGAAACCCCGAGCGATCCGCCCACAACCTTCGACGTCGGGTCCTCCGAATGCTGCGACGCGAGCTGCGCGAATCGGACCCCGGCCGTGCGCGCCTGTGGCAGCAGCTGCTCGGCCTGTCGGCGCTTTTGGGCATCCACTCTCGCCGTTGCACTCGCATCGGTCGCTTGACTGCCCTGACCCGGTGTCACTCGAAACAGAATGTGCTGGAACACCCGGTACTGTCCGGCCTGATACGCGGAATCCACCTGGTGCGGCGTGAGGCTGCGGCCCGCGGTTATCCGATCGTGGAATCGTTGCCACTTGAGCCGGGACACGACGGGCCACATCGCGGTCACGACCGTCGCCGAATCACGGAGATCCTTGCCCGACGCGAGCGCTTCAGCGAACAGCGTGTACTCCACCCAATAGCGCGACACGCGCCCGAGGGTCAACGGATCGAGCGGCACCTGTTTGCTCTGGCCGGCCCAGCCGGCGAGCCGTTCCACCGTCAACGTCTGGTCGTTGGCGCGCGCCACGACGTCCGCGCGCGGCGAGAACGCGTCGCGCAGGGCGTCGCACCCGAACAGCGTCATTGCAGTCAGCGCCAGCAACACCAGACTCACACGTCGCATCCGTTTCCTCTTTCTCTGTTAACCGTGATGGTCCCGCAGAACGGCCGTGAGCGCCCGGACCAGGCCGGGGCCGATCGACTCTCCGCCGAGCCGGCGGAGCCTGAGGGAGAGAGGCATCGCCCGCCGCACGTCGGCTTCGAACTGCACCGCCTCGAGGGCCACCTGCAGCCCCGCCAAACGGGGTGACGCGTCGCGCCGGAATGTGAGTCGCGCTTCGTCACCCTTGATGAGCACCGTCTCCAGACCGGCCTGGGCACCCAGCGCGCGCAGCTCAGCGACGAGCAGGAGCCGCTCAGCGGCCGCCGGTAATCGCCCGAAACGGTCACGCAGCTCGTCACGAACGGCTTCAATCTCACCTGGATGCTCAGCCCGCGCCAGCCGCCGGTACAGATCGAGCTTCGTGTCATCGTCGGCGACGTACTCATCCGGCAAATGTGCCGGCGCATCGAGTGTCACATCGGGCGGGGAGAACTGCTCTCGGCTCCCCGCTCCCTGCTCCCCTTGCTTGAGGCCCCGCACCGTTTCTTCGAGCCAGCGCAAGTACATGTCGAACCCGACGGCTTGCACGTGTCCCGATTGCTCGCCGCCAAGCAGGTTCCCGGCTCCACGCAGCTCCAGATCGCGCAGGGCGATACGATAGCCCGATCCCAGATCAGTATGATGCTCGAGTACCTGCAAACGTTCCTCCGCCTGGGCATCCACCTGATCGGGCACGAGCAGATAACAGAACGCCCGCCGGTGGCTGCGCCCCACGCGTCCCCGCAGCTGATACAGCTGGGCGAGGCCGAGGCGGTCGGCGCGGTCTACGATCATCGTGTTCGCGTTGGGCACGTCGAGGCCAGATTCGACGATCATGGTGGACATGAGGATATCCACCTCGCCGCGCACGAACTGGCCCATGACGGCCTCGAGATCGGTCTCCCGCATCTGCCCGTGCGCCACGGCGAGCCGCGCGCGCGGCGCGAGCGCCCGCACCCGCGCCGCAACGGTGTCGATCGTTTCGATGCGGTTGTGAACGAAATAGACCTGCCCGCCGCGATCGAGCTCGCGCGCCATCGCCTCCTCGAGCAGCGCATCGTCCCATGGCTCGACGAACGTGAGGACGGGCGAGCGATCCTTCGGCGCCGTCTCCAGCAGCGTGAGGTCGCGCAAGCCGGCCAGGGAGAGGTGCAGGGTCCGCGGAATCGGTGTGGCGGTCAGCGTCAGCACGTCCACGCTCAACTTGAGCGCCTTCAGCCGCTCCTTGTGGCGCACGCCGAAGCGATGCTCCTCGTCGACGATCAGCAGGCCAAGATCCTTGAATGTGACGTCCGCAGAGAGCAGCCGGTGGGTCCCGATCACGATATCCACGTCGCCGCCCGCGATGCGTCGCACCAGCGGAGCCGTCTCCTTCGTGCTGCGAAAGCGCGACAACACTTCGATGCGCACCGGGTAATCGGCGAGCCGCTCGCGAAATGTGCGCCCGTGCTGCTCGGCGAGAATCGTCGTGGGCACGAGGACCGCGACCTGTTTCCCCGCCTGCACCGCCTTGAACGCGGCACGCACGGCGACCTCCGTCTTTCCGTACTCGAGCTCGCGCTGCCAGGGCGTATCGGGAGGGAAGGAGAAACCCGTGGCGACCTGCCGCCGAGCGTATAGATCCAGCAATTCCGCCGCCATCACCCGAATCGCAGCGCGCGTCTTGTCGCGCTGCCGCTGCCACGTCGTAGCGCCGAGCCGGTGCAGGCGCGGCGGCGGTGCGTCACCATCCCCGGCGGTGCGGTAAGGCTCCAGCTGGTCGATGCGGTAGAGCGGTACGTTGAGGCGGTCGCCACCCTCGTACTCCACGACCGCGACCTCGAGCGTCGCCCCGTCTGCCCCCACCGCGATCGTCTGCAGCCCGCGGTAGATGCCGATCCCATGCTCGAGATGCACGACGTATCCGCCTGGCGTCAGCGGTCGCGACGCGGCGGTCGTCACCGCGCTGCGATAGCGGCGCGGCCTCCGTAGCCGTCGCGCGCGGCGGAAGATCTCATGATCGGTGAGCACGCGCAGCGTCGGCATGATGAATCCGCCATCGAGCGCGCCCACCGCGAGCGTGGCTCGGTCGGAGCCAATTAGCTCTTCCAACCGTTCGAGCTGCCCGTCGTTGTCGCAGAGAATCACTGTCGGCGGAGGCTCAGCCACGATCTGCCGCAGGCGCTTCAAGTCACGGTCGACGTGCTCGGGCGGTGCGAGTGGAAAGCGCTGCTCCGTCTCGACGTCCGAGAGCGCGATGCGCGCGAGGCCGGTCAGCCGCGCGCGCCACGCCCCCGGCTCGACCAGCAGATCCTCGCGCGGGGGCGGCTCTTCTCCCATCCGGCGCGCGACCTCGAGATGGTGCGCGGCATCGCCCCAGGCGCGCTCGACTTCGCGCTCCACGGCGGACTCCTGATCAGTGACGACGATCGTGTCCGTCGGAAGGAGGTCCAGCAGGTTCGAATGTAGGAGCGCAGCATGCTGCGCCCCTCCGGCAATCCCCGGCCCGATGGTCGAGTTCCCTATTCCAGACTCCGCACGAACCGGCAAGACGGTCACGCGATCCAGCGCGTCGCCCGAGCGTTGCGTATCGAGATCGAAGCCGCGCACAGAGACGACTTCGTCACCCCACCACTCGATGCGGGCCGGCGTCGCCATCCCGAAGCCGTAGACATCGAGAATCCCACCACGAACGCTGTACTGGGCGACTTCGGTGACTGTCGGGACGCGCTCATATCCCATCGCATCGAGCCGCTGCGCGGTGTCGGTGAGTCTCCTTTCCTCTTTATTGACTTCGATCACGAGCCGCGCCTGCTGGAGAGCCGCCGGCACCGCCGTCCGCTCGGCGCTGGCTCGCGCTGTAGTGATCAGGACACGCACCGCCCCGCGCAGCAGCGCCTCGAGCGTCTCGATGCGCTCGCCCGCGAGCTCGTAATGCGGCTCCTCGGCGCCCAACGACTCGCGCTGAGGATAGAGTGCCGTCATGTCGGGTCCAAGGAGTGTTTGCAGATCCGCAAGCCAGCGCTCCCCGTCCGCCGGGGTGGGAGCGATGACGGTAAAGACGCGCTGCGGCAGGGCCCGAGCGAGCGCGGAGACCAGCACGGCCGTACTCGAGCCGGGAAGCCCCCCTACACCACTGCGCTTTCCGGGCGAGGGCAGCCGTCCGATCAGGGAGCGGGTAGCGGGAAGGTCCTGGAACCTCTCGAGCAGAAAGTCGAGCGGCATCAGCGGGTGCGGGTCGCGACCCCCAACTCGGCCGCGGCGAGCAGCAGCGCCAGAACGAGCAGCAGACCGCTCGCGTCGGCGCGCCGTGTGCCGGAAAACCGCTCGGCGGCGAATCGATCGGCACTGAGCACCGCCGCGCGATCCTTACCGCCCAGCGCGGCCGTGACCAGCGCAGGCGTGGCGGGGGTGAGGTCGGATTCGCGCGGGTCGGGACCGAACACGGTCGCTCCCACCGTATCTGCGCCGCGCGTGCGAAACTGCACGCGCGGCGCGCCTTCCGCTGCCGCGACTTCGGCCTCGCCCATCACGATGCGATTGACGAGCGCGTCGACGAACGGCACGAAGCCCGGCGCAGCCGGCAACGCGGTCCATGCCGTGTCGAGCCGACTGCCCAGCAGCACGACACTGCCCGAGCGCACGAGCCATGGTTCTCCATTGACGGTCGCCAACACACCTGCTCCCTGCTCCCCGCTCCCTGCTCCCTCAATGCGATATCGGCGCACAACCGGCACGCCGTTGAGAACCGCCAACTCGGACGAGGTGAGTACTCCAGGAGTTGCCAGCTGACCCCAACGCCACGGCACGCCGCGAGACGCGAGCGCCCGATTCGCCTGCCCGACGAGAGCCGGATCGGCCGGCGGCTGCACGATGGCGTGGGAACCGGCGAGCGCCTCACCTCCGCTGATTACGACGTCGCGGCCGTCGACGATGCGCTTCCCGTCTTGGAGAACCGCGAGGGCCGCCGCTACAAACGATCCCGCACTGGATGTCGCCATGACCCTCGCGGGCGGCGCGACGCGCCAGGCGAACGGCCTCCGGTCATCGGCTCGCAACTCGTCAGGCTCGAGCGCCGCCTCGCCGACCCACCACCCTGGTGCCAGCGACTGCGCCGGCAATGATACGCTGACCGCCGACCGCGTCGCTCCACCGGGGCGGTCGTTGCCGGGCGTCGCTAACCCCCGTGCGGTGATTTCTCCGCGATTCGGGCGACCACCGCCGATGCGAATCGTGACGGGCACAGGCTGCGGTGCACCGGCAGCACCCACCATCGAACCGCTCAACTCGATCACCGCCGCACCCTCGGAGACCGTCACAGCGGCGATTCCACGATTTGCTACGGCACGCCCCGGAGCGAGGGCCAACACCCTGACGCCGCTCGGCACCTCAGCGTGACCGGACGCCAGCGCCGTGCCTTGCAGATCGCTGAGTAGGTGCACCTCCCTACCCGGTAGCGGCTGCGCATTCACCATACGGGCGGCACGTTCGACAGCGTGCACCAGATCGAGCCGCTGCCAGCCGGTGTGAGTGCTGTCGATCGTGGCGAGCAGCGCTTCGCGACTGCCCCCACGCAGCACGCCGTCGCACAGCATCAGCCAGACCCGATCGGCGGACGTGGTGCGCCCGACAGATGCGCGCGCAGCCACGCGCAGCCGGTCGAGCACGAGGCCGCCGTCTACGATGGCGCCGGACGACGGGGAATTATCGAGGATGATGACGGCGGCGGTCGGCTGGTGTGCGCCGCCGCCCCGCAGAGGCACCAGCGGTCGCGCGGCCGCGAGTACAATCGCGACGATCAGGGCGGTGCGAAGAATCAGCAGCAGCAGGTGCCGCAGTTTCAGCCGTCGAGCGCTCTCTCGCTCCGCCGCGCTCAGATAGCGGACCGGTGGGAAATCGATCTCGGGCGGAATGCGTCGGTGCAACAGGTGGAGCAACGCCGGGATCGCGGCCGCGGCGAGTCCCAGCAATGCCAACGGATGGATAAAGCTCACGTCAACAGGCGCAGCGCGAGGCCGAAGGGCATATCGGTCTGGACGTGATGGTAGGCGATGCCATGCCGGCGGCAGGCCTTGCGCCACGCCGCGATCTCACGGCGGACCGTGTCCGCATACGCGCGAGCTAACTCGCGCGGCCGCACGACTACGCTCAGCGCTGATTCGGGATCCTTGAACCGCACTTCCGGCGGACCACTGAGCTCGACTTCCGCCGGGTCCATCAGGTGAAACACGATAACCTGGTGACCGCGATGCCGCAGATAGCGCAATGCCGCGAGTGCAAGCTCGCGATCGAACAGCAGGTCGGAGAGCAACACCACCATGCCGCGACGGGTGAGCAGCGCAGTCAGGCGCTGCAGCGCGGCGTGTGCCGCGGTCCCCTCGCCGTCCGGCGTCTCCAGCAGGCCGCGCACGATGCGAGTCCACTGACCTGCCTTCACGCGCGCGGGGATCACCTGCCGCACCTGCTCATCGAACGTCACGAGTCCGGTCGCGTCGCGCTGCCGCAGGAGAATCAGGGCTAGCGCCGCAGCGAGGCGATCCGCGTAGGCGCGCTTGGTCAGACGTTCCGGCGCACCCTGCCACGCCATGGAGCGGCTCGCGTCGACCAGGATCATGGAGCGGAGATTCGTCTCTTCCTCGAATTGCTTTACGAACAGACGATCGGAGCGGCCCAGGATCCGCCAGTCGAGATACCTCAGCTCGTCGCCCGGCTGGTAGGCGCGGTGCTCGGTAAACTCCACCGAGAATCCGCGAAAGGGTGACCGATGGAGTCCTGCCAGGAAACCCTCAACTACGCCTTCGGCCACGATCTCGATGCCGCCGAGGCGTGCAACGTCGGCAGGATCCAGCAGATCTAGGCGCTGAGCCAGGAAATGTCCTTGCCATGGGACAGCGGGGATGGATTGCGGCGCAGCCAAGTCATTATAACAATATAATTTACGCGCATTATGCCGCTGGCACAGTCTCTGCCTTAGTCGGGGGCGGGAGGCATCATGTTCACAAACATCGCGCTGCTCAGCTTGGCCGTCCTGTCCACATCGACGGTGCGGGGCCCGAGTTTGTACCGTCCGCGCATTGAGCTGTGGACCAACCGCGGCGACGCCGCCGTTTATACCCGCGGTGAGCGGGTCCGGCTGTATTTCCGCCTCGATCAGGACGCCTACGTCACGATCTTCCGGGTCGATACGGATGGTCGCGTTCGCGTGCTGTTCCCGCGAGATCCGTGGGAAGACAACTTCGCGCGCGGCGGGCGAGAGCTCGAAGTCGATGCGAATGCGCTCTCTCGTGAGGGCTTCACCATCGATGACTACCCTGGTGTTGGCTACCTCTTCGCCGTGGCATCCGCTGATCCGTTTGTCTACGACCAAATCGAAAGCGGCGAGCACTGGGATTATCGCGTTATCGCGGATGGCCGCGTGCGCGGCGATCCGTACGTGGCGATGACCGATCTCGCGCAGCGCATCGTACCCCAAGGTTACGTCGATTGGGACTACGACGTCATCTCGTACAATGTCGGCCAGCACTACGACTATCCGCGCTTCCTGTGCTACGACTGTCACACCTACGTGAGTTATCCGTACTGGGACCCGTATTTCAACTCATGCGTGCGCTTCCGCATGTTTGTGTACGACGATCCCTGGTACTATCCGTACCGCTACTACGGCGGCAGCCGCGTCGTGTTCACGCGGCCAGCACGCCCGCAGCCTCGCTTCATCTTTAAGGACTGGGGAACCGATCGTCCGAGCCACGAGGGTTTTGTCTCTCGCGAGCGCGAGCGCCCCGTGAACGACAACGGCCGTCGCGGCGTCACGGGCCGCGACCTCGGCGGGCTCGGCATAATCCCGCCTCCCAACGTGCGCGATCGTCGCAATCGCCCCGGCGATGACCGCAACAATGGCGGCAACGATCATGGGAACAACGGCAATGATCATGGCAACAACGGCAACGATCACGGCAACAACGGCCGCGATCGCGGCAACAACGGCAACGATCGCGGCAATAACGGCCACGATGACCGCGGAAACGGTGGTGGCCGTCGCCAGCACCCGGATGGTCCGGACCGTCCCGATCACCAGGAAGGTGGCAATCCTTCGGACCGGCCGATGGTGCTGCCGCCAAGGGAGCAGCCTCGGGTCCAGCCCCGCGACGATCAGCCGCGACGCGAAGAACCACGCCACGTCGAGCCGCGGTCGGAGCCGCGCCGTGACGAGCCACGTCGGGTCGAGCCGCGCAACGAACCGCGTAACGAACCACGCAGCGAGCCGCGGCGTGCGGAGCCGCGCAACGAGCCGCGCAGCCAGCCCGAGCCACGCGCGGAGCCACGCCGCGATCCGCCGCGTGAGTCACCCAAGCCGCGCGACGAGCCCGAGGTGCGGCGTCGTAAGCCCTGAACGTTCAGACTGAAACCTGACGCGCCCGATCGTAGTCGCACACGGTCGGGCGCGTTAGCTTTCCTTCCCTTTCTTTTGTATGAGGCTCTCTTGGTCGCGCTGCTCATCCTGTCAGCCGCGTTGCTTGCCCAAACACCTGCTTCCGTTCAGCGGGCGGCCCAAACGATTTCGGCCGATGACATCCGTCGGCGCATCGGCATCATCGCCGATGATTCAATGCGCGGACGTGACACACCGAGTCCCGAGCTCGACAAGGTCGCCCTGTATATCGGGCGCGAGTACCGCCGCCTGGGGCTGAAGCCAGGAGGCGATCGCGGCACTTTCATTCAGCGTTATTCTCTCGATCGCGTAAAAATCGTCGCTGAGAGCTCGGTGGCGTTCGTGCACGGCGGTCCCGGCGCCACGCTGAAATACGGCACCGACTTCATTTTTGCCGACAACATGTTCGAAAGCGGCGATTACGCCGGTAAGCTGGTGCTGGTGTCCGGACCCCTCAGCGCCGCTACGGCCGATACGGCGGCACTGGCGGGCAAGATGATCATTCTCGCGTCTCCTCGCCTGCGCGGCCCCGATCGGGCGCGGGTCTTCAACTGGAAGCCGGCGGGGGTGGTCCTGGTGACCAGTGCCCCCGATTCCACCTGGTCGCAGATCGTCACCCGTAACAGCCGGCCGCAGCTGCGGGACCCGAGCCGGCCCACCGGCGGACCGTTGCCACTCGGCGCTCGCTTCGCGTCGATCGCACCGGTGACGTCCGGCCTCGGAATCGATCTGTCCGCCGCACTGGGCGCCGCCACGTTCCAGGTACAGCCGTTGGGCGGGGCGCAGCTGCACGTGCATGCACGCATTGAACCGGTGGAACGAAACTCCGCGCCCAACGTCGTCGGCATCCTCGACGGCAGCGATCCTACGCTCAAGAACGAGTACGTCGTTTTCAGCGCCCACATGGACCACATCGGTGTCGCGGGACCGCGAGGCAGCGGTGGCTGCCGGGCGAAAGGCGCCGACTCTATTTGCAACGGCGCCGATGACGACGGATCGGGAACCGCTGCGGTCGTGGAGATTGCCGAAGCATTCGCGGGCATGAATCCTCGGCCTAAACGGTCGCTCATCTTCCTGAATGTGAGCGGCGAAGAGAAGGGACTGTGGGGGAGCGAGTACTTTTCCGACCATCCGGCCGTGCCGATCACCAACATCGTGGCCGACCTCAACATCGACATGATCGGCCGGAACTGGAAAGACACCATCGTGGCGATCGGCAAGGAGCACTCGGATCTGGGTGCGACGCTGAACCGCGTCGGCGCGGCGCATCCCGAGCTGAACATGCGGCCGATCGACGACATCTGGCCGGAGGAGAACTTCTACTTCCGGTCCGATCACTACAACTTCGCCAAGAAGGGCGTGCCGATTCTGTTCTTCTTCAGCGGCACGCACTCCGATTACCACCAGGTGGGTGACTCGCCGGACAAGATCGACGCGGAAAAAGAGTCGCGCGTGGCGCAGCTCATCTTCTACCTCGGGGTCGAAGTCGCCAACGGCGCCCAGCGGCCGAAATGGAATCCCGACAGCTACAAGCGCATCGTCAGCGCTAACTAAGGCTCGAGACTCAGCACGCCCCCGGCCCCGACCCCGGGATGACCGGGGGCGGGGGCGTGCCTATCTTTGCCTCGTGCGAGTGCTGATCGTAGAAGACGATCCTGAGCTCGCCGGGTTGCTCCGTGATGGCTTGCGCGAGCATCGCATCGACCCGACGGTGGCGGCGGGGTTTGCCGAAGGACGCGAGCAAGCGTTGATCGGCGATTACGACGTCGTCATCCTCGACGTCCGGTTGCCGGGCGGCAGCGGGTTCGACCTCTGCGCCGACCTGCGTCGCCAGAAGGTGGGTGTCCCGGTGCTGATGCTCACGGCGCTCGACGCCGTGGATGATCGCGTCCACGGCCTGGCGGTGGGCGCCGACGATTATCTCACCAAGCCGTTCGCGTTTCGGGAGCTCGTCGCCAGACTCCAGGCGCTCGCGCGCCGCCGTGCGCTGACCGTGACTCCCGCGGTCGTGCGGGTCGCGGATCTCGAGGTCGACTTCGGCTCGCGGCATGTGAGTCGCGCGGGCCGCCCGATCGGCCTCACGGCGAAGGAATTCGCGCTGCTCGAGTTCCTGCTGCGCCACCGAGATCAGGTCGTCGATCGGTCCGCGATCACGGCCCACGTGTGGGACAACAACCACGATCCGTTCGCCAATGTGCTCGAGGTGCTGGTTCGCCGGCTGCGCAGCAAGATCGACGATGACTTCGAGCCGAAGCTGATCCGCACGGTGCGCGGCGCCGGCTATCGATTGGGTCTGCCGGGATGACCCTCGGTCGCTTGCGTGTTCGTCTCACGTTGTGGTACGCGGCGACGTTCGCACTCATTCTCCTGCTCCTTGGCGCCGGTTTGTTCGTTGCGATCGGGACGCAAGTGTCGCGACGCATCGACGCCTCTCTCGTGGCGGCGACCGCGGCGATCGAGCGCGCCACGCACGTTCTGGAAGTCGAGCGTGCGGCCGGCGGGGCGGCGGACGCGGTGGAAGAGCTCCACATTCCCGACCGGGAGCTGTACCTCTTCGACGCCAACGGACGGCCCATCACGCCACCTCACGCCGACGCCTGGATCGTCGATGCGGCGCGGGCCGCGGGGACCAGCGGGAGCATCGACGTGCAGCACGAGACGAGCGGCCGTCACCAGCTGCGTTTGCATGCCGAGCGTTTCACCGGTCGGTCCGCCGCGCCGTACGTCGCGGTCGCGATCGCCGAGCGGCCGGATATCAGGGAGCAGTACGCATCGTTGATCGGGATCTTCGGCGCCGCCGCCCTGGCCGCGCTCGTGCTGGTCGCGGTGGGTGGCTTCCTGCTGGCGCGGCAGTCGACGGTTCCGGTCGAGCGCTCGATGGAGCAGATGCGCCGCTTCATGGCCGATGCCGCGCATGAGCTGCGCACGCCCGTCACGATTCTGCGCACGCGGACCGAGGTCGCGCTGGCGCACCCGCGTGACCCGGCAGGGGACACGGCTGCATTTCAGGCGATCGAGCGGGAGGCCGACCGGTTGGGTGGAATCGTGGGCGACCTGCTCACATTGGCACGCGCTGATGCCGGAGAGCGAAAGGTCGTTCGCGGATCGCTGTACCTGGACGACATCGCCTCGCAGGCGGTCGCATCGGCGCGGGCCCTGGCCGAGCGGAAAGGCGTGGCGCTTGTCGTGGGCTCGTTTGAAGAGGCGCAGATCGTCGGCGACGCCGAGCTCGTTGAGCGCCTGGTGCTCATCATCCTCGACAACGCGATCAAGTACACGCCGGAAGGCGGGCGCGTCCGCCTGGACGTCACGGCACGCGACGGCAAGCGCTCCCTCGTCGTTTCAGACAGCGGCATTGGAATTCCGGCCGATCAGTTGTCACGCATCTTCGAACGGTTCTACCGCGGCGACAGCGCGCGGAGACATGCCGAGGGTGCGGGGCTCGGCCTTCCTATCGCTCGCTGGATCGCCGATCTCCACGGCGCCCGCATTGCCGTCGCATCCGACGCAACAGGCACGCGCGTGCAGATTGATTTCCCCGCCACAGTGTAAGCCTCCCGTAAGGTCGACACGCTAGGTTTCTGGCCCATGCGCCTTCCGGTGTCCTTCGTTTCCGCGCTGTGGCCTGTTCTGCTTTTTGCGCAGCAGCCCGTGACGCGCTCCGACGCGGTCGCCGCGGCGCTCGCCCGCGGCGCGCGCGTGGCGCTGGGCCGGGCCGATACCACCGCGGCACTCGGCGCCGCGCGGGCCGCCCGGGCGTTCCCCAACCCGACGGTGTCGGGGAGCTACTCGAAGGACACACCGAACTACCACGCCCTCGGCGATCTGCCGCTCGACCTGCCGTGGCTGCGCTCGGCGCGCATCGGCGCCGCGGAATCGGCACGCGACGCTACGCGATATCGTTTCGCCTTCGAGCGCGCCGCGATCCGGTTCGACGTCGACACGACGTACACCCGCGGACTCGCAGCGGAGCTGCACGCGCGCCTGTCCCACCGGACCGCGCTCGATGCCGACAGCCTGCTGCGGATCGCTGAGCTGCGGCAGCAAGCGGGCGACGTGAGCGAGCTCGACGTCCGCCTCGCGGCGGTGAATGCCGGTCAGCTCGCGAACATCGCCGCCGATGATTCCCTCACGGCGCTCAGTACGCTAGTGTCGCTGCAACTGCAAATGGGTTTGACGGGCGACCAACCGACGATTGTATTAGTGGATTCGCTGCGTCCACCGCCCGACGGTGCACTGACGGAGGGCCGTGTGCTTCTCCCCATCGCCGCCGCCGAGGCGTCGCTGCGGTCCGCGGAGCGGTCGCTGGCATTCGCGCGACGCAGCCGCTTCACGCCGAGTCTTCAGTTCGGCTTCGACACCGGCGACCCCACGAGTCCAACACCTCATGCGCTGTTGCCCGTGGTCGGTTTCTCGCTGCCGTTTCCCTTGTTCAACTTGAGCCGCGGCGATGTCCTGCGAGCTGTCGCAGAGCGGGACCGGGCGAGCGCGCAGTTGGACCTCACGCGCCGGGAGACCGAAGCCGCAGTCGCACGGGCACGCCGGGAGCTCGTGGTTGCGCGCGAGCGGCTGCGGCGCAGCGCGGGTCTCGTCGAAAGCGCCAACCGCGTCGTCACCATGTCCTTGCGGGCGTACAGTGAAGGAGCCGTGCCGCTCGCGACCGTGCTCGAGGCACAACGCAATGCGCGCGACATCCTGGCGCGCTACATCGACGACCTCGCCAGTGCCGACGCCGCCACCCGCGCCGTGAAATTGCTCACCGCCGGGCCGGACGAACCGTGAGCCGCGGCGCGTGGGTAAGCATCGCGCTGGCAGGAGTCGGCGCCGCGTGCGGGGGCGGAACCTCGGGGAGCGGACAAGCAGCATCCCGAGAGCCCGGCGTCCTCGGAGTAGAGACGAGCGTCGCCACGGTGCAGCCGTTTCCGCATGTATTGAGCGCAATCGGGACGGTGACCCCGCGGCCGGACCGCTTCGCCGCGCTCGCCCCGCCCGGGCAGACGCGAGTCGCGCGCATTTTCGTGGTCGCGGGACAGCGCGTCGCGAAAGGGGATTCACTGATCGAGTTCGAGCGAGCCCCGTTCGACGCCGCCGCGCAGAGCGCCGCCGCGTCGCTGGCGAATGCAGAGCGCGCCTACGAGCGCGCGGTGCGGCTCGTCGAGGCCGGCGTCCTCGCGCAGAAGGACAGCGGTCAGGCCGCGGCCGACCTGGCGGCGGCTCAGGCTGCGGCGGTTACCGCGCGGCGGGCGCAACAGCTGGCGACGCTGCGCGCCCCGCTGAGCGGAGTCGTCACACGCATGAGCGCGGTGCTGGGTGCGTCGGTCGATGCGAACCAGACGATGGTCGAGGTCGCCGACCCCCAGTCGCTGGACATCGTCTTCAACGTCTCCCCCACCGAAGCCGGCCGCATCCAGGGGGGGGAAACAGTCACCGTCACGAGCGGTGAAGGCTCTGGGGGCGAGCCGCTGGGGCCGGGCGTCATTACCAGTATCGGCGCCGCCGTGGACTCCGCCTCGCGTGCGGTAGCGGTGCGGGCCCGGTTGACGCAACCGACGAGGGCACTGCGGATCGGTGAATCGGTGTTCGGGCGCATCGTCACGGGCGTAAATCCACACGCCGTGGTAATTCCCGTGGAGGCGCTCGTCCCGGAGGGGGACGGCTACCGGGTCTTCGTCGTGGATTCGACAGGCATCGCGCTCGCCCGCGCCGTCACAATCGGCGGACGCACGGAATCACAGGTCGAGATCCTCTCGGGGGTCGCCGCCGGCGAGACGGTCGTTACGACCGGCGCCTATGGCGTACAGGACAGCGCCAGGATCGGCGGCGCGCGGCGGTGAAGCTCTTCGACATCCTGAGTCGGCAGCAACGGCTCGTTTATCTCCTGGTTGCCCTGCTCAGTGCCGCCGGAATATGGATGGCCTTACGGCTCCCGTCCGCGATCTACCCCGAGCTGAACTTCTCGCGCGTCACGATCGTCGCCCAGGGCTCGACCCTCGGCGCCCGACAGGTGGTCTTCAGCATCACGCGTCCCCTCGAGGAGGCGGTGAGCATCGTGCCGGGGGTCACGCGCGTCCGGTCGCATTCGATTCGCGGCGCGAGCGAGATCGCGATCACGTTCGCACCCGGAACCGACATGGACCGTGCTTTGCAGCTCGTCCGGGCGCGGGTGAACCAGGCGCAGGGCGCGCTACCGCCCCATCTCGACATCCAGGTCGAGCAACAGACACCGTCGCTGTTTCCGATCCTGTCCTACAACCTCGAGGGCGGCGATCCGGCCACGCTGTACGACTTCGCGCGCTACGAGATCAAGCCGCTGATCTCACGGGTTCCCGGTGTCGGGCGCGTGGACGTGCAGGGCTCGGACGTGCGCGAGTTGGAGGTGATCGCCGATCCCGCCCGGCTCGCCGCCCAGGGAATGACCTACGCGGACCTGGCCGACGCGATCCGGCGGGCCATTACCGTGCAGGCGGTGGGACGGGTGGCGCAAGATTACCGTCAGTACCTGATCGTCACCGATCAGGAAGCGCACGCCGCTGAGGACATTGGGGCCGTCGTCGTGCGGGGCGGGCTGCGGGTGCGTGACGTCGCGACCGTGCAGCTCGGCACCGAGGATCACGTCCGCATCATCGCCGGAGACGGAAGGCCCGCGGCGCTGATCAATATCACGCGGCAGGTCGGGGGCAACACGCTCGCCCTCGCCGACAGCGTGGGACAGATCGTCGCGGCGCTCGCCCCCACCTTGCCGCCCGGCCTGCACCTGAAGCCGGTGTACGACCAGGCCGAGCTGGTGCGCGAGGCGGTGCGCTCGGTGCGGGATGCGATGCTGATCGGCGCCACGCTCGCGGTCATCGTGCTTCTTGTCTTCCTCCGTCACGGCCGCATCACGGCCATCAGCGCGGCGTCCATCCCGCTGACGCTCGCGATCACCGTCTTCATCATGAGCATGGTCGGTCAGACGTTCAATCTCATGACGCTCGGCGCGATGGCGATCGCGATCGGTCTCGTCATCGACGATGCCGTGGTCATCACGGAGAACATCGCGCGCCACTTGCGGCTCACGAACGATCGCCTGCAGGCAATTCGCGCGGCGGTGCAGGAGCTGATCTGGCCGGTGACGACGTCGACGCTGACGACGGTCGTCGTATTCCTGCCGCTCGGCTTGTTGCAGGGCGTGGTAGGACAATTCTTCGCGGCCCTCGCGACGACGCTCACTGTGGCCGTGCTCGTCTCTCTGGTTCTTGCCCTTACGATCATCCCGTTACTGGCCGAGCAGTTTGTGACCGCCCACGAGGTCGAGTCCACTACCGTTGGTCCGCTGGCTCGGGCGCAGCGGGCGCTCGACGCACTCGGATCGCGCTACGAGCGCACGCTCGCGGCCGTGCTGCACCATACCCGGCGCATCGGTGCTGCGGCGCTGGCCTTCGTGGTGGTGGGCATCATCCTCATGCGTCTCGTCGGAACGGGCTTCCTGCCCGAAATGGACGAAGGCGCGTTCGTGCTGGACTACTTCACGCCCGGCGGGACAGCATTGGCCGAAACTGACCGTGAAGTCGGGATCGCGGAAAATATTCTCGCGCAGACTCCCGAGATCGACGCGACCTCCCGTCGCACCGGCGCCGAGCTTGGCCTGTTCGCGACGTCTCAGAACACCGGGGACATCGCGGCGCGTCTCGTGCCGCAGAGCAAGCGGTCCCGGGACATTTTCGCCGTCATGGACGACGTGCGGGGCGCGGTCAACACCGCGGTACCGCGGCTCCACATCGAGTTCGTCCAGATTCTGTCGGACGTGATCAACGATCTCGCGGGCAACGCGAAGCCCGTCGAGATCAAGCTGTTCGGCGAGCGGCTGGATACGCTCGAGGCGTATGCCGCGCGGCTCGCTCCGGATCTGGAAGGTATCCAGGGCCTCGAGGATCTGTACAACGGAGTGGCCGAGCCGTCGCCCGAGCTGATGATGCGGGTGAATCAGGCCGAGGCGGACCGGCTGGGGCTGACGCCGGAAGACGTCGGGAGCAGCGTGAGCGCGGCGCTGCTCGGGACCGCCGCGGGAGAGATCCGCGCCCAGGACCGGCCGGTCGGCGTGCGGGTGCGCGCCCCCGACTCGGTACGCTACGATCCGCTGCGACTGCGGGCGCTGCCCATTGTCGCCGGCGGCCACGTCACCCCGCTCGGCACCCTGGCGGCATTCACGCCGACACAGTCACGCATCAGTCTGGAGCGCGAAAACCAACAGCAAATGATCGCGATGACCGCCGGTGTCAGCGGCCGCTCGCTGGGCGGGGTCGTGGGCGACGTGCAGCGTGTGCTCCGCGCCCAGCCTGCACCGGCGGGTGTCCGGGTTGTGCTCGGCGGGCAATACGAGAGCCAGCAGCAGGCGTTCCGTGCGCTGCTGCTCGTGCTGGGTCTCGCGGTGGTGAGCGTGTGCGCCGTCATGGTCGTGCAGTTCGAGTCCTTCGTCGAACCTCTGATCGTCCTGCTCGTGGCACCGGTGTCGTTCGTCGGAGCGCTCGGACTGCTGCTGGTCACCGGCACCGCCCTGAACGTGGCGTCGTTCATGGGATTGATTCTGCTCGTTGGTCTCATCGTGAAGAACGGGATCATCCTGCTCGACTTCACGCGGCTGCGCATGCGGGACGAGGGAGTCGCGCTGGATGTGGCGATCCGTGAAGCGGCGCGGGTGCGGCTGCGCCCCATTCTGATGACGACGCTGTGCACGCTGTTCGGTCTCTTGCCCCTCGCGCTGGGGATTGGAGCGGGGAGCGAGCTGCAGCGTCCACTGGCGCTCGCGGTGATCGGAGGATTAGTGCTCTCCACACCGATCACGCTGTTCGCCGTTCCCACTTTGCTCGTCGCAAT
>WNEY01003533.1_pt1 | contig 18954 bp, 27 predicted proteins | sample 5400531 | NCBI WGS metagenome assembly WNEY01 (sample SAMN13153338, study PRJNA577476) | soil metagenome | isolation source: 200 cm saprolite under Douglas fir tree site 1 | place: USA:California | collected 2015-04-18
AGGACGCGTATGCGCAATCTGCGCGATATCAGGCCGGGGCCCTGACGGCCAGGCAGAAGGCGATCGCGTTGTACAACGACGTACTCCAACTGATCCCGGACAGTCCGGAAGCAGCCTACGCACGGCGCGTCCTGCCCCGACTCGCGCTGGGATTCGCCACCAACCAGCGGCGCTTCTTCTGCGTTTACGACTGACCCACCGACGGGTCGCTGCGTCGATCTGCTAGACTCTCTCACCGCGGTATTCATCCGCCGTCGAGGTGGACTCACCGGGAGGTGCGCCATGAACGGGTGGACAAGTCGCGTGGGACTTCTCACCGTCGCCGGCGCCGTCGCGCTGCTCGCCGGCCTCGCCCACGGCCAGGACGACGCGAGCAAGGTGAGAGCGCTGATCCGGGACCTGAAGGATCCTGATTTCGATAAGGCCTACGGGGCTGCGGAGCAGCTCCGCAAGTACCCGCAACAGCGGGCGCTGATCGTCGCGGGCTTGATCGACACGATCACGACCCGCGACTGGAAGCGGTGCGCCGGCGACATGCGCCAGACGATCGCCGGTGCGCTCGAGGAGATCAAAGCCAAAGAGGCCGTCGTGCCACTCCTCGATCTGGTGAAGAGCGGAAAGTCGATCGAGCACGAGTGCGCGGAGTGAGGGTGTTGCCTGCTGGCCGTGACGCCAGCGGATGTGTTCGCGGAGCGCAGATACGAGCCGTTCTGCGGAAACACGGTGCTCGCGACGATCAATGCACTCGCGGACTTCTCCCACTCAAAGGCCATGGCGGATCTAGTCGTCGCCGGGAAATGGAAGGGCGAGCTTCTCGTCACCCTCGGCAAGGTCGGGCCGCCTCGTTACGCGAATTTCATCGGACGCTACAAAGACGATCCCGACCTGTCGGTGCGTCAGGCTGTGGCAGCCGCCCTGGGGCTCATCGACAACGAGACGATCGCGATCCCGGTCCTGATCCAGCTTCTGAGCCGGGGGGACAAGAAGGAAGACTTCGCCGTCAGGTGGGAGGCCGGGAGCTCCCTGGCCAAGCTCGCCGGCCGAAAGGGAAGCGAAGGCGTCCGGCGCCGCCTGACCGATCTCGTGCAGGAGCGGAACCCGATGACTGCCGTGCTGGCGGCCCGGGCGCTGGGCGCCGTGGGCGACGCCCGAGGACTGGCGAAACTGCGGGAGCTGACGAGCCATGGAGACGCCGCGGTTCGTCAGGAGGCGGTGCTCGCGCTGGGCGAAGCTGCGGATACGGGGTCGCGGGAAGTCCTGGTGCGACGATTGAAGGACGACAGTTTGACCGTGCGCGGGTGCGCGGTCTACGCGCTCGGACGGCTCGGTGATCCGTCCCTCATCCCGATACTCAGTAAGGCCGTCGAGGAATCCGCTGGATACGAGGAGAAGTATGGCCTCCAGGCCTTCGACCTGAGGGAGACGCTTCAGGAGGCCATCGCAGGGGCTCAAAAGTCGCGAGGACGCTGATGCGATCCTCGGGTGGACTCTTGACGCTGTATACTAAGCCGGCTTGACCCTTGGAGAGGTGGCCGAGCTGGCCGAAGGCAGCCGCCTGCTAAGCGGTTACAGGGTTAAAAGCTCTGTCCCGGGTTCGAATCCCGGCCTCTCCGCCATTCGCTGAGCGCTCTCGGCTGGATAGGGCGTCGGACCACGAATCGGACACAGTTCGGCGCTCTCTCCAGCTGGAGCTCAGCTTCCCTGACGCGCCGGGTCGGGCCGTTACTGCTTTTTCGTCAGCGTGAGCCCGGCGGCCTTCGCGGCCTCGTCGTACTTCACGACCGACTCCGCGTGCTTGCCCTCCTGATGGAGCGCCCAGGCCTCCCGCGCGAGTGCTTTCGCGTTGCCGGCGCTCGCGTCGTAGCGGTTGCCGACGGCTTTGTCGATCTGGGCTTGCAAGGCCGGACATTCCGAGGCGAGTGCGGGACCAGCGGCCGAAGCGACCAAGGCGAGGACCATGACGAAGAGCTTCATCTGTCTCCTCCTTTGGGGGCTATCGGACGGGACCGAACGCCGGGATCATCGGAGCGATCCGGCACCATGTCAAGACACATCGCACTGGCGCGGCGGGTGGTGTATCGTAAGTCCCCGTTGCGCCCTTTTAGACACGTGAGCGGGACATAGACGTGCTCATCTTTGTCGTGGCCTGCACCCGTCTGGACCGATATGAGGAGCTGCTCTGGCAGTTTGGGGGCTGGAGCAATGTAAGGGTCGTCCTCGACCGTCGTGGAGGGGAGCGTCGGGAGCCCCATGACGCGTTTGCCGGAGTAGAGAGGCGGCGAGTGGAGCGACGCCATCGTCTCGAGCCCTCCTTGAGGAAGCTCGGTTGGTCGGTGGTCGATACCGACGAACTCATCTGAGGCGATGTCGGGTCCTCGTGGTCACCCTCCAGAAATTAGTTTCTGACTGAGGTCCCGGCTACACTGATTGGAACGATAGTTTGTCTATCGGCACGCCTCTGGGAGTCCGCAATGAGAGGTATGGTCGTCCTTCTCGTCCCCATCGCCCTCATCGTCGCGCAGGGTGCTCCCTCCCATACGTTCGCGGCAAACTCGGGAGGCCCGCGAGTGGTTCTGAGCATCAATTCCAAGACCACGCAGCGGCAAGTCCACCTGGTGGGCCACGGGAGTCCCGCCTACCCAACCGTCGATGTCACGTGTGACGGAAAGCGATGGACACTCCCGCTGACTCGGTCTGAGTTCGCCAAGAACAGGACCACGGCGACCTACGCCGTGCCAGAAGACCGCGCCGAACGAATGCTCAAGGCGGTCGAGTGTCGCGTGCTCATCCCGGGCCGGGACATCGCCCTGGCCCGTCAGCAGCTACGAGCGTGGGTCAGCCCGTCTCAGGGCGCGGCTCACCAGCGCGAGGGCCAGAAATAGGAGCGTGGGTTGAAGGCTGGCTGATCCGTCAGAGCCCCCCTCTGTGGCAGGGCGACGCCTGAGCGGTGTTACGCGACGGAGGCAGAGGTGCGGCAGGATGGGTGTCGGCGGGCCAAGCGGTAAGAAGCTTCAGGCTGCTTGACGCCCACCGGTCGGCCGTCATAGGTTCGTGGCGTGGCCACGCCACCCAGTTTCCTTACTGCCTTCGTTGCTAACTTCGCTGACGGGCTGAAAGCAGCGGACGCCAAACAACCGCAAGCCGTCAACCAGCGGTCCGAGCAAATCTTTCAGCCCGGCATTGGCCCCCACACCGAGGCGCAGACGGTGCGGCTGGTACTGGATGAGATGCGTGCCGCCAGACCCGCCAGGTATTCCCGGGTCGAATTCGCCGTCCCGTATCCCACGGAGCGTCGCCAGAAGTGCGATCTCGCTGTCCGGGCTGGCGGCGAGCACTGGTTCATCGAGGTCAAGATGTGGCGGCTGTTGGGGGACAACGGGAAGCTGAACGATAACATCCTCCTGCAGGTCCTGTCGCCCTATGCCCAGCATCGGAGCGCCGTGACCGACTGCGAGAAGCTATCGAGCTCCGGCTTCACTGGGCGGAAGGCGATTCTCATCTACGGGTATGAGGCCGCCGGATGGCCCCTGAGTCTTGTGATTGACGCCTTCCAGACGCTCGCCCGGACGCGGACGCACCTCAGTGAGTGTCAGGCGGCGAGCTTCGATGGGCTCTGTCACCCGATCCACCGCTCCGGAGCCGTCTACGGCTGGGAGCTTCTCGGAATTACTCCGCACATGGATGTAAATCGGCTTCAGTAGTCGTGGGAGGACGTTTGTTCTGCGAGGCTCTCAAGCGCAACGGCCTCAGCGTGGGAGCGAACGCCGTGGCGCAGGGTGCGGCGTGCGCTGTAGAACTAGCCCGCTCGCCCCAGGGCGCCGCGTAGTGTATCGTAAGTGCCCGTTGCGCCCTTAGCTCAGGTGGACAGAGCGTCGGACTACGAATCCGAAGGCCAGAGGTTCGAATCCTCTAGGGCGCACCACTTCCACTCCATCCCCGCGAAGTCTCGGACTTCCTTGCTTTCCTCTTGGTGCGAGGGGACAAGCGAGGGGACAATTGTCGAAGCTCATGACGTGGCTTCAACGCCGGCCGTCAGGCCAGTACCGCGTGCGTGTGACTATCCCGCCGCGTCCCCGTTCGTTCTTTGGTGACCGTACAATCCTGACTCGCGTTCTCGGTACTGCTGACCCTCAAGTAGCGAAGCGGAAGGCTGTCCCTGTAATGGCGGAGCTTCAACGCCAGTTGGCTGAGGCAGAAGCGGCGCTCGCCAATCCTGCTGTCGCCGCGTACAAGGCTGTGCAGGACGTGCAGGCGTCCAACCTGGACGATGACCAGGCCGAAGCACTGGACAGCTACCTCACCACGAAGCTCGAAGAGGACGCCGAGGGCGAGCGTTCGTTAGATCCTGCACAACGAGCTACATACCTGGCGGTGCTGAATCGAGACCAGCAGGGCGCAGAGGATAACCCTCCGCTATCCGTCGTGTTCGAGCGTTGGAAGGCTGAACGCCAGCCACCACTCCGCACTTGGCAGGAATGGACGACGGCCCGGAAGCGCTCACAGGCAGTCGTCGGCGGTGACGTGCCCATCCGTGCGCTGACGCGCGTTCACCTGCGAGCCTTCAAGGAAAGCCTACTCCGTACCTCGAAGCGGCACGGCAGCGCGATGCTTTCACTAGCGAGCGTCCGAAAGAACCTCGCTGCTGTGCGGGCCGTGCTTTCGTGGGCGGTCAGTCAAGGCTACCTCGATAGCTCGCCGGCCGGTGGTTTGAAGCTCGCTGGTGGCGGGACGATGAGAGACCAGCATTCACGTTTGCCCTACGATGCTGATGACCTGGCGCGGATCTTCTCGCCAGAGAATCGCGCGCGGTTTGCTCGCTCGCCAGCCGATACCTGGTTACCACTTCTCGGTCTGTGGACCGCCGCTCGCCTCGAAGAGCTTGGCGGATTACGCGTGGAGGACGTGAAGAAAGAGGCCGGCATTCCGTACCTCTTCATCCGCGCAACGGATCAGCGGAGGCTGAAAAACCGAGGAAGTGAAAGGCGAGTGGTACTTCACCCTGCGCTGCTCCGTGCAGGGTTTCTTGACTACGTACGGAGTCAACCAGGCCCGGCGCTCTTCCCTGAGCTTCGCCCCGATGCTGGCGGTAAACTCACGCGCATGTGGGGGAAGCGATTTGCTCGCCATGTGCGCCTTGTGTGCGGCATCACCGACAAGCGGAAGGCCCCGCATCACTCGCTCCGCCACGCCTGGATAGATGCGGCGCGAGCAGTGATGGAAGAAGAACACAGGCACACCATCACCGGGCACAGTGGAGGCGGGGTAGGTAGGACGTATGGCACGTCAGTGCCCTTGAGTGTGTTGGCGGAGTCGATGGCGAAGGTGCGGTACAAGGGGATAGTTTGACGTTTAGCAGCTAGGATACAATCGTCGCATCGTGGCATCTGGTGAGACTGAGCTTCGGTCGAACATCAAGCTGATTCTCAGCCAGGTTTCCCAAGATGCCCCCATCTACACGCTCTCCAGTACCAGAACATTTATTCCGGGAAGCCTGGAGATTCCCATATTACCTCCAGGTGCAGCGCAAAAGACCAATGAGCAAGTCGTGCTACTCACTAGGCTCTACTCGGGCTGCCGGTCGGAGCTGCAAAAGTCGTTTCCTGTCCTCCTACTGTCGGAGATCACCACACGGACGGCTGCGGTCATTGTCCACGCTCTTCTTGAGACCGGAACCCTCTCGCACCTTGAGAAGGCCCTTGCGGATACTACGCGGTTGCCTACTTTAGAGCTTCGGACTCGCGTGTGGGAGGCGATTCGAGCGGGACTCCAGATGGAAGCACACCGTTTCTCAGAAGAAGATCTAACCCGACTTGAGGCAATGCGAGAGGCCGAAGTGAAGCGTATTCCGCGTCCCAAGCCTCCGGTACGCCGAAGTGGTGGAGGATCGTAAGCGGTCATGCCGATCAGCTTTCCGTTTCCGGGGGGAATCCCTGATTACGCGGGGAATGCGTTACGGACGGAGCTTACGATGGTGGCCAAGACTCTTGAGAGGGTCCGGTACCTCCGCCTTAGCACTCTGCTCCTGGAAGGCGAGAATCCAGAGATCAACACTGACAAGCGAACCCTCGAATCTCGCCTTGAACAGTTGGGCTTTAGGAGGGAGATCGTTGACGCTCTCAACGAGCTTGAGGGGAAGCTGCGGAGTGCGACTACTCCACTCGCTCTCCGCGATTGCGTTGACAGCACGCGGCTAATCTACGAGGAGATCGTGGAGGACTCAGCGACCCGGGCGGCGACTCTGAAAGGCCAACCTCTTCAGCCTCCCAAATCGAGCTTCGCGCCGTGGAGGATTCTCCTCGTTAATACCGGTGTGTTGACAGCCGAAGAAGGAGAGTTGTTCCAAAAGCTGTATGGCTACCTGTCAAACGTGGGTACGCATCGCCTCGGTAGTGCTCCCGAGCATGTGCGATTGACGAAGAACGTCGTGATTGAGGTGTGCCTACTTCTCGTCGGCCGTGTTCAGGCTCTTTCCGCGAATCCCCCGCGACAGTGAACGACCCCCACGTCGTATCCCTGGAGTACCAGTTCGTCAGTGACTCCACGCTTGCCACAACGACAGCCCGTGCGGGGCCACGCTACGCTGTTCCGTCGGGCGGACGCCCGGCCAACGTCTCATCAATCATCGCGTTAAGGGCATCGGTGCCCCTGAATAGGTAGTTCTGTTTTCCTCCCTTCACGTGCGTGTTAATCGCCTCGTAAAGAAAATGAAGGCGCCCGTGGATGTCGTCATCGTGGAAGAAGTGACGCAAGAGAAGGGCGCATCGGGTCGCCCCAGTAAGGTCGTCCCTCTGGTGCAACTGTCCAGCGAGATAAGCGGCCAACTCCTTTATGTGGATCATCGCGGCCTCTAGGTTCTCTACTTTCCAGTTCCCCTGGATAACCTTCGCGTCGTAATCCTTACTGTTCGCTCTGTACTTGGCGGGCATCTCGAAGGAATGAATACCCGCCTTGCGCCGGTCAAGATTTGCCGCGTCGACCCCGATCCAGAACTGGAGGACTTCTCGCGCCTTCTCATGAAACTCGTCTTGAAGCAGGTCTTGGATCGAGGCATCGAGGACCGGTGCGCTGAGAGAGAACGTGTTGTTGCCCTCCCACTGAGTACAAACGCCTTCCGGATCGGCGGTCGGAACCAACTCCAGGTGATCCGGGAGCGGTGGCATGGACCAGACGTAGAACCGTGGCGAAGTGTGGTAGACGCGAATACGGGCGGTGCGCTTGTCCACGACGCAGAGGAAAAGCGGCAGCGGATGCTCAACCAACCAGCGGACGGATTCAGCGCCGTCAAGACGCCAGGCATCCATCGTGCTTTTTACCTGAACCGCGAAGTAGGCACGCGGCCATGAGCGGTGTCCAATCGCCTCAGTGAGTGTGCAGTACAGATCGACGCCCGTGTCCTCTTGGTGAGGGACAGGAACCGACGTTCCAAACGAGGCAAAGATGTACTGGGCCAGGTACTCGGCGCGGCTGCCTTCGTGTGGGTTGGTGGCCACGGCTCCTACCATCTATCATTCCCCCCGGTTAATCCGTTGCAGAGTGTAGCCGAAACTCCGTCGCTGACCCTACTCCGTAGCGAGCAGCTGCTCGACACCCGCGAACAGCGCCGCAAGATCGCTCGCGTCCGCTGGCCCGTAGCTCGCCTCAGGCTCGATCCTCTTGACGGCACTTCGCGCGAACGAGGCACAGTTATGAGGAGGCGAAGGCGTGGCAGCGGCTCAAGATCCCTGTTTAGAGTCGTGGTATCTCCGTGCTAGGGTTTCAGTGAAAAGGAGGGCCGGATGATACTGAGGCGTGAGTGCTACATCGGCATGGCGAAGGGTGTTGTAGTGGCGACAGGCCTAGCGTTCGGCACGCATGCGGTCGTGGAGACCTACGCGCACGACTCGAGGAGCGCCACCTATCCGCTTCACGCGCCGGGCAGCATCGTGGCAGCGCCGACGAGCGTGTCCACGTTGGTCGCGTTGGATTCCATGCTTGTCGCCCTGATCCCGGATAACCTCGAATACACACGGGGTGCCGTCACGAAGGATCTGGTGAAGGATCTGAACATCACCGCTCGACAGGAGGCGTGGATACCGCCCACGGTGAAGTAAGCAGAAGAAGCTGGTGCTTCCGGTGAAGGAGCTACAGGCGATCAGAGAGGCGATAGAGGCGAAGGCCAGGAAGGCGCTGAAGATTGGTTGAGTCTCGCCTCCTCGCGATCATTGCGGCATGTTGAACGGCACGGTCTGGATAAACTCCAGCACGTCGTCCATACACGGGCCAAAGCCTGTCTCGGTCGTAACGTCCTGCCCGTTGTAGTCCGCCGAGCGAAAGGCCCGCTCTCGACGCCAATGGAGTAGACCATTTCGTGTATCGTTCACCTTCTCAGCGATCTCCACGCACCTTGACGGAATGAGTGTCCGGACTCTATCGAGATGCGGTCCAAATGTGCCTTTCCCGAATTTGTCGGCGATGCCTTCGATTTCGGTCAACGACAGTCCGCCTCCTTCACTTACCGCCTTGAGTAGCGCGACAGAAATGAGTCGCGTGTCTATGAGGACGTGGGCGAGTAGAAAGAGCGCGAGTCGGTTCAGGGCGGAGCGGTCGATTTCGAATGTCTCGAGGAGATAATCTTCAAGGGGATGTCGGTCACGAATGTCAAAGCCGCCTGCATCGCTCATCCTGGCGTCGCCTCCCTACTGCTGTAATTCGGGCCACTTCGCTTCCGCTTAGCGCGAAGAGTTTTGAGGGCCTCGACCGCCTGTTCATGCGCTAGTTGAAGTGACTTGTCCATGAGACCGCGCCGGCGAAGAAGTTGAAAATCAGCTAGGGTCGCTGTTTGCATGTCGCCGCCATCGCAGTCCAAACATTACTTGCCATGGCTACATGCCAGACTTCGGGATTCTGGCTCATGTACTTGTCCACGATTGCGGTGGCCTGAACGTAGGTCATCCGATCATGAACACAAGTCATTACGGGTGAGAACATCTCTTCCACTACCCCTGAAGTGTAGCTCGGGTTCTTTTTCTTCAACTCCTTCGTCACGCTGGTGACGTTTTCCCACGCGTCTATTACTCCTGCTACGTAGGCTTGTCGTCCTTGTTCCGACATACGCCGCCACTCATTGCCATCGAGGCCCGCCGTCGCGGGTTGTGGAATCGACACGAGGATGGTGCAGAAGGTGACAAACAGTGAGGCCCTTCGAGTGGAGCGCGTCATCGGTTGTGACCCCCCGTTAGCCATCCCGGCTGGAGCGGCAGTCGCCCTCGTTTATGTGCCTGAAAGCGCCCGGCAAGGAATTGACTTTGACCCCTCGGCGTCGAGCGAGGATCTTCTTTTCAGCGTCAGTGAGGAGGATTCCTTTCCCCTCGGGGATTGAAACGCCACACTTCAAACAGATCGGTCTTCCCGTCCTGTCGTGGCCACTCGCAATGTCCAGCCACTCCCCCATTGCTCTTGGGTCAAGGGCGACTCAGAGTCAGAGGCAGCGATCCTTCGAGACAGGCGGGGTCGGCGTTGCCTTCGCCTGTCGGCAGGGGACGTGCGTCCCTTCTCTTGGTCGGCCACGGCTGTACATCGTAGCGCGATGCTAGAATCAAGGGACAAAGTAGGGGACAATGCCTCACCAGAGGCAGGACAGGGAAGCTAGAGACGACACGAGATTAGCGTACAGTGTGGTGGCCCCTGATCGAATCCTCTAGGGCGCACCACACTTACAGAGCGGCAACAACCTCTTGCGCTGAAACTTGCGCTGAACTCAAGGTCGGTAGGGCGGTATCGAGGCGAGCGACCGCACTGCAAAGGTGCTCCGGGCTCAGGTGCGCATAGCGCATCACCATTGCCACTGGAAGCCGTACCGGGCCCCAATGTGGACGTCGGTGGTCTCCAGCCGGTAGCGGACCTTGATGCTCCCGCAACGGCTGCACTCGTCCTCGTCCGTGTCAGCCACGACGCCCAACTCCTCCAAACCGTCGGGCAACTCCTCGACCAAGTCGCAATAGATCCGCTTCGCCTCGTCCATGTCTCGCCCCTGTTCCTCGCGCGGCCTGCCTCGTGGGTCAGGACTTGTGCGCGGTCTCGGCGAGGTTCGGGCTGACGAGCGGAAGATTAGGCAGGTCGTCCTGAACTTGCTGTCGAACGCGATCAAGTTCACGCCAGAGGGCGGCCGGATCGAGGTGTGGGCAGCGCCGGTGGACGGGTCGGTCGAAGTGTCGGTCAGCGATACCGGGGTCGGCATCGCGCCGGAGGACAAGGACGCGGTGTTCGAGGAGTTCCGTCAGGTCGGAACCAGCGCGGCGAGACAGGAGGGGACGGGACTCGGGATGGCCCTTTGCCGCAGGTTCGTCGAGCTGCACGGGGGCAGAATTCGGGTGCAGAGTGAAGTGGGCCGCGGGTCGACCTTCACGTTCACGATCCCGGTACGCCGTGGCGAATGAGCTGATCCTCGTCGTCGAGGACAACGACAAGAATCGCAAGCTCGTCCGGGACGTGTTGACGTTCAAGGGCTACGAGATCATCGAGGCCGAGACGGGGGAAGAGGGCGTCCGCCTCGCCCACGAGCGACACCCGAGCCTGGTCCTGATGGATATTCGGCTCCCCGGGATCGACGGGATCGAGGCGCTCCGACGGCTGCGAGCCGAGCCGGCCACTCGAGGGATTCCCATCATGGCCATGACCGCGTCGGTGATGACCGCGGATCTGCAGAGGATAACGGAGGCCGGGTTCGATGCGTATCAGAGCAAGCCAATCAAGGTAAAAGACTTTGTCGCGGCCGTTGAGCGGCTCCTCGACCATCCTGGAAGATGAGGAGTGGAGCGACGCCATCGTCTCGAGCCCTCTTTGAGGAAGCTCAGTTGGTCTGTGGTCGATACAGACCAGTGAACCTCCTCGCCGACCTTGAGGAGTTCGTCCACGACCATCGCCCGCACGGCACCCTGACCGGCGACGCCACCGAGCCCGCCTGGAACGGCTACCTGCTCACCGTGGCATGTCCGTGTGGGGTGGTGTTTGAGCGGTGGGTCACGCCTGAGGAAGCCGAGCTGGACCTGCTGCGGGCGGCGTCGTTGCACTGTGCGCCTCCAAATCCTCGCACCGTGACGCTCCGGAAACTAGTTTCTTACTGTGATCCTCCTCGACTAGACTGACGGGAGCGATAGGCTGTCTATCGGCATGCCTCGGGGAGTTCGCTATGAGAAGTATGGTCGCTTTCCTCGTTCTCACCATCGCTCAGGTTGCTCCCTCCCTGCCGGTGCCTGCTCTTGCCGCACCCAACGACTTCCGCGTCGTCTCTGGAACGCTCCTTCACCCGGCGAGACTCGGCCCTGACGCGGCCGTGGCGGTGCTCAAGAGCGACGAGGGGACGGTGTGCTACGCCGACCTGCGCGCAGTTTCACGTATTCCAACGGTGGAACGAGGGGCTGCGGTGACCTTGGTCGGCTTCGAAGGGTCTCGTCCTGATCAGCTCGCGGCCCAGGTAATCTACCCGCCCGAAGGTACGCCTGCGCCGGCGGATGCTCCTTTGGTGCGGCCCCAGCGCATCCACGGCCGCATTGAGTCGCTGGCGGGGGCCACGGTGGTGGTCCGGGTGACCGACGGCAAAGAGGTCACATTCCTGCTGCGTGGCATCAGCGCCAAGATCCGAGGGCTGTTGCAGCGCGGTGACGTGGTGACGGTGTTTGGCCAACCCGGCGAAACCGACTTTGTAGTGACCGGCATCATCCAGCGCTAGGACTAATCGTGTAGATGACGTGTGAGCGCGCTGCTGATCGGGCTTGCGGTCGTTCTCGCTCTCAGCATCCTTCTTGCGCCGCTCGCTGGCGAGGCGCAGGAGCCGGGGAAAATTTATCGCATCGGCATGCTCGAGACGACGTCGATGGCGTTGAACGCGGCCAACCTCGACGCCTTCCGGCAAGGGCTACGGGAACTCGGGTACGTCGAGGGGCGCAACTTCATGATCGAGTACCGCTCGGCTGACGGCCGCCGCGAACGGTTCCCGGAGTTGGCAACCGAGTTGGTTCGCCTGAAGGTCGACGTGATCCTGACGAGGGGGACCCCAGCGGTCATGGCGGCCAAGAACGCCACAGGAACGATTCCAGTGGTGATGGCGGCGAGTGGCGACCCTCTTTTGTCCGGCGTCGTCGCGGGCCTCGCACGCCCGGGCGGGAATGTCACGGGGCTGAGCGCAATTGTCGTCGAGGTAACCGGGAAACGGCTACAGCTGCTCAGAGAGGTGGTTCCGGGCGTCTCACGAATCGCGGTTCTCCTCGATATGGGCAATCCTAATAACGCACTTCAGTGGAAAGAGACAGAGATCGCCGCGCCATCCTTGGGAGTCCAACCCCAACTTCTCGACGTACGAAAGCCTGGCGATTTCGGAGGGGCATTCTATTCCGCAATCAGGCAGCGTGCCGGCGCGATGGTCGTCGGGATAGATGCGCTCACGCAGGCGAATCATCGATCTATCATTGACCTCGCGGCAAAGCATCGGCTGCCAGCGATTTATGCAAGCCGAGAGTTTGTGGATGCCGGAGGTTTGGTCGCCTACGGAGTGAGCTAGCCTCACCTGTATCACCGTGCAGCGAGCTTCGTGGACAAGATTCTCAAGGGTGCAAAGCCCGCCGATCTTCCCGTCGAGCAGCCCACCAAGTTCGAGCTGGTCATCAATCTCAAAACCGCCAAGGCGCTCGGGCTGACGATTCCGCAGACGCTGCTACAGCGGGCGGATCGGTTGATCCAGTAGCGCCTGCTGGCCCGCGAGCCCTCAGCCCGTGACTGACCGCCTCGGCCGCCTAGCTCCTCGTCACGCTGGGAAGCCGCCCGCGTGGACGCTGACCTGCCGGTGCTCGGCGCGCTGCGCTCCTGGCTGGACTCCTGGCGCGGGATCGGCGACGTCGAGCGCGGCATGGCGCACCAGGGCTATGACCTCCAACTCGCGCGGTACCGACTGCGCCTGCTGGCCGACGGGCGTGTGCTGGTGCAGCTCGCGCGTCTGGGCCGGCGGCACGAGTCATCTGCTCTTCGAGCCGCTCGAGTTCCTGGAGAAGCTTGCCGCGCTGAAGCCGCGCCCGCGGACGAACCTAATTCTGTGCCACGGAGTGTTGGGCCCGCACGCTCGGTGGCGAGCCGCATCGTCCCCGGGCCGGCCATGCAGACGCTCGAACCCGGTGCGAGCCCCGAACAAGCTCTCGGCGCATCCGCGGATGAGAAGACGGGACCGCCGAGGCAGACGCGCCACGGACGGTGGGCCGATCTGATGCGGCGCGCCTTCGACATCGACGTCCTTGCCTGTCCGTACTGCGGGAATCGGATGCGCCTGCTGGCGACGATTGAGGATCCCCGCGTCGTGGAGCAGATCCTCACCCACCCTGGGGCTGCCGAGCGCGCCGGTGCGGGCGGATCCCGCCCACGCGCCTCGATTCACAGACACCCCTCCTGATCGCCGGACACACCCGTCTGATCGCCCTCGCGCCCCTCCGTCGGCCTTGACACGCGCGGCGACGCGGTGCTACGTGTTCGACCCGTGGGCGCTGGGTTGGTGGCGTTCGCGGGACGACTGTAAGTCTTTCATGCGAGCCGCCCGTGGGCGGTGTACTCGCTTCGGCCGCGCGCATTCGGCCGGGCACTCGGGTGCCCGCTGCCGCGATGGACCTTCTGAGGACGGTTATCGACCCATGGAGGACCGTTATGCAAAGAACCATCAGTCTCATGTTGTCCGGAGTGCTGGCCTGTGCGCCCGTCACCAGCGCGCTATCGAAGGAGGATCCGGACCAGGGCACGCGTACACCGATCAAGCACGTCATCGTCGTCATCGCCGAGAACCGCAGCTTCGACCACGTCTTCGGCACCTATACGCCGAAGCACGGCCAGACGGTGTCGAACCTCTTGTCCAGAGGCATTGTCAACGCCGACGGCACCCCCGGGCCGACCTTCGCGCTCGCCCGTCAGTTCACCGTGCCGCCCCAGGCGGCGTACTACATCGGCGCGCCCGCCAAGACGCCGTACGCTATCCTGCCCCCGCCGGATACGCTCGGGGCTCACACGGCCCCGAGCGATACGGCGCCACCGCCCTTCGCGACGGTGGGCGCCGCGTCGGCCGAGCCCGACCTCGAGCCCGGTGACCTCATCCTCCTGACCACCGGCGCCACCGGCTTGCCAACCCGCACCGTGGACACGCGAGTGACCAACGCGACGAACCTACCCAACGGGCCGTTCCAGCTGACCGGCGCCACGATGCCGTACGACGCCTACACGGGCGACACGATCCATCGCTTCTACCAGATGTGGCAGCAGTCGGACTGCAGCCTGGGCAACGCGACCAGAGCCAATCCCACAGGGTGCCTCAGCGACCTCTATCCGTTCGTGAACATCAGCTTCTCGACGAACGACAACGGTGTCGGCAACCAGATGGCGTTCTTCAATGTCAACGACGGCGACGCGCCCTTCCTAAAGCGGCTGGCCGATGAGTTCACCTCGAGCGACAACTTCCACCAATCGTTCATGGGCGGGACCGCCGCCAACCACGTCATGCTGGGAACCGGTGACGCGGTGTTCTTCAGCGACGGGAACGGCGCCGCCATCACGCCGCCAGCGAACATTGTGATCGCCAATCCCAATCCCAAGTCTGGCACCAACAACACCTACACAGCCGATGGCAACTGGAGCGATTGCTCTGACACCACCCACCCCGGCGTCGGGCCGATCGTGAGCTATCTGGCGTCACTGCCGTACCAGCCGCCGCCGAACTGCGCCCCCGGCCACTTCTACATGCTGAACAACGTGAACCCGGGCTTCCTGCCGAACGGCCAGCCCAGGGCGACGGGCACATTCGTGCCGCCGTCGGGCGTCCGCACGATCGGCGACGCTCTGAGCGAGAAGAACATCTCCTGGCGCTATTACGGCGGCGGGTTCAACGCCGCCGTCGCCGGGCTGCCGAACGCGTACTGCCAGGTCTGCAATCCGTTTCAGTACGCGGCATCCATCATGGCGAACGCAGCCGCACGGCAGGAGCATCTCAAGGATACGGCGGACCTGCTTAGCGACCTCCAGAACGGGACGCTCCCCGCGGTGTCGTTCGCGAAGCCCGATGGACTGCTCGACGGCCATCCGCAGTCCTCGAAGGTCGGCCTCTTCGAGGCGTACCTCAGGAACATCCTGGACACGCTCGAGACCAATCCGCGTTTGAAGGCGCACACGGCCGTCCTGGTCACGTTCGACGAGACCGGTGGCTACTACGACTCGGGCTTCATCCAGCCGCTCGACTTTTTCGGGGACGGACCGCGCGTCCCCCTCATCGCGGTCTCGCCCTACTCACGGGGCGGTCGCGTCGTCCACACCTACACCGACCACGTCTCGATCCTGAAATTCATCGAGCGGAAATGGGGCCTGAATCCCCTCACCGGCCGCAGCCGGGACAACCTGCCTAACCCTATCGCCAGGGACGACGATCCCTACGTGCCGGCCAACATGCCCGCGATCGGCGACCTGTTCGACATGTTCCACTTCGATGGGGCGGCGAACACGGTCCGGCCCGACTGACCAAGCGCACGTTGCACGAAAAAGCTGACGGCCAGAACCTTTCGGCCCTGGCCGTCAATACGTCACCCTGCCGGCGGGCTGTCCCTCCGGGCAGGCGACTCGCTGAACTTAGCTACTTCCCGTGCAGAAGTGAGTGTTGAAAAGGCCGCCGACGTCGAGCAGTCCGGTCCTTGTCGGCAGCGATCTGCTCACTTCATCACGTCCTTCCACGCCGTTGTTCCTTCGGCTTCCGGTCAGGAGAGGTTACGTCCCGGGCGGCCGCCCGCCCGGGGACCGGTAATGCGGTAATATCGATTCGCCAGCCGTCCCCCACCGAGGTGCCCATGCGGCTGATCGGGCTTGCGGTCGTTCTCGCTGTCAGTCTCACACTCTTGCCGCTCGCCGCCGAGGCCCAGCAGGCGGCCAAGGTCTCTCGAATAGGCTACCTGGCGAGCCTCCCCCCAGCCGCTTACCCCCAGCTGCACGAGGCCTTCCTCCAAGGACTGCGTGACCTCGGTTACGTCCAGGGTCGCAACCTCGTGATCGAATACCGATTTGCCGGGGGGAAGTCCGAGCGGTTCCCCGCTCTTGCGGCCGAACTGGTTGCGCTCAAGGTTGATGTCATCATGACCGGAAGCACACCCGCCACCCTGGCCGCCACGCAAGCGACCAGGAGCCTCCCCATTGTCTTCACTGCTGCTTCCGATCCGGTTGCGAGCGGGCTCGTCACCAGCCTTGCGCGGCCGGGCGGCAATGTCACGGGGTTGTCCATTCTCGCCCCGGAGCTAGTCGGCAAGTGTCTGGAACTGCTCAAAGAGGCCGTTCCTGGGCTCACTCGGGTCGCTGTCCTCTGGCAGCCAGGTGGGCTGGGCGAACGCACGGGAAAGGACATGCTGAAGGCAGCAGAAATCGCGGCGCGGGCGCTGGGGGTACGGCTTCAATTCGTTGAGGCGCGAGGTCCGGAGGATTTCGACAGGGCCTTTTCGGAGATGACCAGGGCACGCGCGGGTGCTCTGACGGTGTTAACAAGCGCCATGCTCTTTACTGAGCGAAGACGACTCGTGGATCTGGCGGCAAGGAACCGGCTGCCGGCAGTGTACCCATGGAGGGAGGGTGTGGATGCCGGAGGCCTTATGGCCTATGGGTCAGACCTTGCCTGATTTGTTTCGGCGCGCCGCTACCTACGTGGACAGGATCCTCAAAGGCGCCAAGCCCGCCGACCTCCCCGTCGAGCAGCCAACGAAGTTCGAGCTGGTCATCAACCTCAAGACTGCCAAGGCCCTGGGTCTGACGATCCCGCCGTCGGTGCTCGGGCGGGCGGACGAAGTGATCCAGTAGCGCGTGCTGGCCCGCGAGCCTTGACCGTACCGTCCTTCGGCCACGTCGCCCGCTGAGATATCCAGCGCCCCGGTGCTCGTCTGGGCCGGGACGCTGGTGCGCATAGCGGCCTTCGGCTAGACTCCCCGGCAGCCGTCCTCCACCGAGGTGCCCATGCGACGGATCGGGCTCGCGGTCATTCTCGCTCTCGGCCTCATTCTTTTGCCGTTGGTCGCCGGGGCCCAGCAGCCACCTGAGGTACGACGGATCGGTTATCTCCAGGCAGACGTCAGCGGACTTTCCTACTCAGCGTTCTATGAGATCCTGCGCCAAGGCCTTCGCGACCTCGGCTACGTGGAGGGCCGGAACCTCGTCATCGAGTATCGATCTGGTGGTGAAGATCGGGCGCGATTGGCTGAACTGGCAGCCGAGCTGGTCCGGCTGAAGGTCGAAGTCATCGTGACACCCGGGGGGGCCACCTGGGCCGCCAAGGGAGCCACGGAGACCGTTCCCATCGTGTTCTCGTATAGCGGCGACCCGATCGAGGCCGGTTTCGTCAAGAGTCTCTCGCGCCCTGGCGGGAACATGACGGGTATCACCTGGCTCGCCTTCGAGTTGGTGGGCAAGCGCCTGGAGTTCCTGAAGGAAGCTGCGCCTCGGGCGTCGCGTGTGGCTATCGTGTCCAATCCAGCCCATCCCGGCGAGCAGCGGGAGTTCAGAGAAACGGAGCGGACCGCGCGAGCCGTCGCCTGGACCGTCCAGTCTCACCAAGTTAGAACGACGCCGGACTTCCACGCGGCATTCGATGCCATCGTCAGGGATAAGGCCGACGCTCTCCTCGTTTTCCCCGATCCCGTGACCATGGTGCACCGCCACCAGATGGCGGAGTTCGCGGCGAAGCACCGCCTGCCCAGCGTGTTCGGGTGGCGAGAGTACGTGGAGGCCGGGGGACTCATGTCATATGGGCCGAACCGCCTTGAGACTGCGAAACAGCTGGCGGTGTACGTGGACAAAATTCTGAAGGGGAGGAAGCCCGCCGATCTCCCGGTTGAGCAGCCGACCAAGTTTGAGCTCGTGATCAACCTCAAAACCGCCAAGGCCCTCGGCCTCACAATCCCGCAGACGCTCCTCCTGCGGGCCGACCAGGTGATCGAGTAGGGCTTGCTCGATCAACGCGGCCAGCTCCTGCGGCCAGCACTCGGCTTCGCCGGGCTTCTTCGACCCTCGTATGACCGCGCGCTCTGGGCGCTGAGGTTCTGGCTGGACTCCTGGCGCGGCATCGGCGACATCGTGCACGGCATGGCTTGGCAAGGCTTCGATCTGCAGCTTACGCGCTACGACGCGCGCGGCTGGCGGGCGACGTTCTACACGAGCGGGATAGAGCACTCGATCACGAGCGCCACGGCCTCAGCGTGGGAGCGAACGCCCTGGCACGCGACGCAGCGGGCGGCGTGGGAGGCGCTGAAGCGAGCGAACGCGAATGATCCGGCAACGCGTAGCTAGGCAAAGGTGTTTGGAGGTCTGAAGTTGCAACTCCAAGACTACCTGGCTGTCGCTCTCATGATTGCGGTGCTCTACATCATTTACCGAGGGGTGACTTCACCAAAACGGGGACCGTGGGACGCGCGCCGCATCACGGCGGCGATCATCTCAGTATTAATCGTCGCGCTCGCAGTAGTGGTGCACCTCTTCGGCTGGTGATTCCCTCGGGTAGAGGAGAGGAGCGACCGAATGATCCGGCACCTGCTAAGAATGGCCCCACTGCTCCTCGTCCTATCCTTGCTCACCTCGGCTGCGACGGCCTACGCCGAGTGCGCGTGGGTGCTGTGGGAGGACATGACCCAGTCGAAGAAGACTTCAACGGAGCCTGTGCGCGCGTACACCACAAAGCAGGACTGCGACCGCGCGCTCGCCGACGTGCTGGCCGAGTTCAAGAGTTCTTCGGTCCAGACCGTAACGAAGGACGAGAAGCACCAGGAAGCGGTTGTGACGACGCTCGGGAAGACCACAATCGGTTACTGCTACGTCTGCCTCCCCGACACCGTAGACTCGCGCGGGCCGAAGGCGAAGTGAACGACACCAACGCCCGCCTCTGGCACCCCTGGCTCCGCATCAATCGCGTCCTGCGCGCGATGCTGACCGAGC
>WNEY01001030.1_pt1 | contig 18943 bp, 19 predicted proteins | sample 5400531 | NCBI WGS metagenome assembly WNEY01 (sample SAMN13153338, study PRJNA577476) | soil metagenome | isolation source: 200 cm saprolite under Douglas fir tree site 1 | place: USA:California | collected 2015-04-18
GAACGGTGGCTGGAGGTACTATGCTCAGCTCGTATGTGAGCGGTGGCAAAGCGGGCCCGTCGTTTCTTCTCACCGTTAATCCTTCAACGATGTCTCTCGAGCAGGGGGCATCTCTAACCTCTACGGTAAATGTCATCAGCGTAAGGGGTTTCTCGGGAACTGTATCCTTGTCCTTGTTCTTCACGGGTTCACAACTTCCCGCGTCGTTGAGCCCAGGGAGCGTTAATGTCCCTGTCAACGGCACGGCAAGATCCATATTGACTGTTACGGCAACCAATACCATTGGAAGCTTCGACATAGTTGTCGTTGGTATCGCAAGCAGTCATGGAAAGACCAATTATGCATCAACTGAGTTATCGGTCCAAGTGGTCTCAAACCAAGATTTCACAATCGCATCCTCTCCATCGAATATCCTCAACGTATTCGGGTCGAGCAACACTACGACTATCACGGTTACAAGTCTGAATGGCTATACGGGAACGGTTGGTCTGACATTTACAGCCCCGTTCGGCTACATTACGGTAACAGGCGGCCAAAACCCCCTGGCACTCTCGTCTGGTGGAACAGCTTCTAGCATCCTTAACATGACAACCAGTCTCAGTACTACGCTCGGAACCTACAATGTCACAGTAACGGGAACCGCGGGTTCACGGACCCATTCGACAGTAATTAGCCTCACCGTCGTCGACCCCATCGTACCACCGCCAGTAGTCGAATCCCTGAAGCTAAGCACATACCAATTCAACAACAGTACAAGCCTATCGCTCATCCTCCAGAACAATGGAAATACCTCCGTGACTTTACAGTCCTACGTGGTAAGGGACTTATCCGGAAACACGTGGAGTCTATCAAACTTCGCCGGACCTATGATAACTCCAAACGGCTTCGGCACGGCGATCATTCTTATCGGCGCCAACTGCCCGGGATGCGTCTATGGTGGTATACCTGGATTATTCTTCCAATTCACTTCAGGACAATCATACACCGTAACTGTGACAACTACAAGAAACAACCAGTTCTCGTTCCCGGTAACTCGGTAAGAGCCGGACGAAACTCCCGGCATATTTTTCTTATCCTCGCAATGGAACTACGTGCCGCTCATCCGGACATATCCAGACAGATTCTCCTGTGAAGGAAGTGCCACGATAGCATTGCCGACCATGAACAGTACAGAACATGCGACCCCTGAAAATCTCTGGTAACGCCCCCTCCTCCATCCCACTGGCCACTCTCGACTGATCCACAGATGGGTTCGCTGCTTGATCTGAGAGCGGGTTATCTAGGGGCTTGCTCATCCGATACGTCCGCGTTCACTCTAGCTCGTCTCCGGGCCCATTAAGCGTAGCCCCTGCCTCTCAATCCAGCTATAGCAGCTCGTCGACAGAAGATCTCCACAGATGCCTGGAGAAATAATCCCGGGCTATCATCGCTACCGTTTAGGTTACGTCTTGCATGTACCCTATACTTCTGTCAGCTGTGATTCATCTTGAGGACAGTTGAGTCTCTCGCTTTTCACCGTACTGGCCCCTGGTGGAGCCTGAGCGGGCTAAATTGAGCCCATTTCCTATCAATCGACCGAACTTCTTTTATGGGCGACGTTTACGCGACCCGTACCGAGGATTATCATATGCCTAAGAAATCAAAACAAGCCAAGAAGTCTAAACCCAAGAAAGCTAAGGTTGAGCCTGTTCCGAAAGGCTTCCGAACTGTGACTCCCTACCTATCGATTAATGGAGCCGCTGCGGCTATCGACTGGTACAAGAAAGCCTTTGGAGCGAAGGAGATCGTGCGTGAAGCTACCCCCGATGGGAAGCTCATGCATGCTCAGATTCGGATCGGAGATTCGATCCTGATGATGTCGGACGTGTTTCCAGGTGCTAGCTCGCAATCACCGGATGTTCTGGGTAACAGCCCCGTCACTCTGCAGGTCTATGTGAAAAATGTTGACAAGCTGTGGCAGCAAGCCGTCGACGCCGGGGCCAAGGTGACTATGCCGTTGGACAATATGTTCTGGGGCGAACGCTACGGTCAACTTACGGACCCGTTTGGTCACCACTGGTCACTGTCAGAGCAGATCAAAATGACCAAGGCAGAGAGAGACGAGAAACAGAAGCAGGCCATGGCAATGTTCTCGCAGGGACAGCATCCGGAAGCCGCAGAGCAGACTACACCGGCTCAATAGCTACGCAGATAGTCTCTTCCAGAGAAACTGGGCCCTAGGTTCAAAACCCAGTTTTCCATACAACTTTATCGCCGCTATCTCCACGGCTGGAACGGATAAGGTTACCAGATCTATCTCTTTCTCTTTGAACGCTTCGAATAGTGCTGTCAGCAATGAAGTCGCGATTCCCCGCCGCCTGTAATCCTCGTTTACCGCGAGCGCCTCAATTGACGCCACCTTTCTAGATTTCCATTTGTCGAGGGATTCCGCGGGAGGATTAGATTCTCTTCCATATACGAACCCAATGATTCTCTTGTCTGCCTCGGCCACAAAGAAGAGTTCTGGACTTGCGGAATGAAATCCCTCCATGTCTGCCTTTGTCGGTGTTGCGTCCCACGAGGCGTATCTTTCCGCTAATGCTAGAACCTGGTCAAGGTCACTGACTTCGCATTTCCTGACTCTTGTTTTGACGGCTGTTCTTTCCGTCATGTTTCGCTGCCGTATGGTCAAAAGTTTGATTGTGCAAGAATCGGGGGAAGCTGTTCGAGCGAGGAGAGTCGGCATATGTTGGAGTTGCCTTTCATGATTCCGCTTCTGTCTATGAGCACCGCCTTCATCCCAGCTTGAATCGCGCCATAATAGTCTCGCTGAAGATCATCTCCAACAAAGAGAATATTGCCGGGGGTCTCATTGATTTCCTTGGCTGCCAAGTGAAAGATTTGCTTGTTCGGCTTAGCTATTCCGACTGAGCCTGAAGCTATCAGGACTGGAAAGAAGTGGATTAGTCCAATTGTTTCGAGCTCGTTTCTTAGTCGTTCTTCCGAGGAAATGTTGGACACTATTCCCATTTTCAGGCCCAGTTTTCTTGGAGCTTCGAGGCAGGGAGGAGCGTCAGAGTAAGCGCGTCTAACAATGTTCTGAGGAAGTTGTTGATCTACTCGGTCCCAATTTTGCCTTATGTAGCGAGCCAAGTTCTCACAGTCATCCGTTATGCCGATCTCCTTCAGCATCATCAAGTCAAGTTGTTCAAGGAGTCGGTCTGGCCACATGACCTCCTGCGGTAGTTCTGCAGTGAGTCGGGCAAAGATTGGGTCCGTCGCATCATAAGCACGGAGCACTTCATCGATTCTTACCTCGATTCCCTTTTCCTTGAGGACGGCGCGAAAGACTTCTTCGCGACGGTAATGGTGTAGAGTGCCGCCGAGGTCGAAGAGAACCGCTTTCACGTTCGAGATTCCCGTATCCCTTTGGGGCATTGTCATGTCCTCACAACGACCATGCTCCGGTCGTCTCTGTACTGTCGGGATCGTCTTCCAATCTCTCCGAGAGAATATTCAACTATCCTCTTGGGTTCTTTCTGCCTAGTTACTATATCCATTATCTCGTTGTGGTTCAGTACTGCGGTCACTCCATCGGTTGCTAGAATTAGATAGTCGCCTGACTTGATTTCTTTATTGTAGAGAGCTGCTCCTTCAAAGTATTCTCCGATGGTATTGGTTAGGAAACCTTCTCGGTTCTGGGGTGTTGTTTTCAAGATCATTGAGTTCTCCCGGATTAGGAAGGCGAAGCTATCTCCTGCGTGTGCGATCCTGACACTTCCGTGGATCACTTGTGCAGCGGTGAGGGTGCTGGACCCGATTCCAGGGCTCTTCTTCTTTTCTTCCAAAACTGTCTTGTTGATTGACGGAATCGTCTCTGCCAAGTCGCCTTTGAACAAGGATCTAAGGCTGCTAATGGCGAGTCGGCTTGCGGGTCCGCCACCGTAGGGCATTGTAACTCCGTCAGCGACGGCATACAGTCCTAAGCCGTCCTCAACCAGAATAGTGTCCTCGTTTTCTTTGTGGTCTTCGCCTTTGACAGATGCTCCGTAAGAGACGGTTTTTGGAGCTAGCAATGCTTGGATGCTACGCTGGTGTCAGCCGGATAAAAAAGCGGTATTGGAAGTTTGACTTGTAGGCGCGTTACTTTTTGGCGTAGATTTTGCCGCTGCTTTCGCCGGTGGCCATGTTGCCCTGGCCTTCGACCCAGCCGGTCGAGTTGTTCAGCCAGGCTAGTTTGGGTGATTGGGTCATGAAGTGTAGTTCTCCTTCCCAGGTGCCGGTCTGCGGACTGGCCATGCGGCCTTTGCCGCCTCCCCATACTACGACCATGTCTCCGTCTTTGGTGTTGTGGATGGATTTTAGCTGCCAGTCATTGGTTCCGTCGGTCTTGAGGCTGACGCTGACTGTGTCGATGTGTCCAGCGTCGTATTTGCCGCTGACTTCTCCGTGATCATTCATCTCTAATTGTACGCCGTTGGGGCCGATGTCCTTGATGGTGGTGCTGTTGTTCTTGGCCTTGAACTCGAATAGTAGTTCGCCCTTCATCTTTTGTGCTTGAGCTTGCATAGTTGTTCTTCTAACCCGCGACCCTTGTCGAGGCTATAAGAACGTTCCCGGCTGAGACCCATACAACAGTCACAATAGAGCTGATCATTCACATTCTCATCACGTATTCGAGACCGGTGGTTAGTTGCAGTCGCCTCCATCCAAAAAATCGTATGTAGAATTTCAAAATCGCGAAGATAAAAACAAGCATTCTTTTTTCGAAAAATTTGTTTTTCCCGATCTCGCGCGCCCGCGGACCATTATCGCCATCAGTGGCCTCATGCGCCCGTGTAGAAAACTGACTTCCATACTACGCCATTATCGAAACCGTATCGCTACTTCTTCCAGACCTCTCCTCCAGTATAGGGGTCTAGAAAGTTCAGCTCAGTATCCAAGACCTGCTGGTAGACCCTTCCTGCCTCGGTCCGACCATAATACGTGACCTTACCGTCCATCGTTGCGGTGACTAGAGAAGTTCGTGTCAATATGCCTGCTGGTCCTAGCAGCCGGTCGAAGGCTCTATCGTCTCCTCCAAAGGGTCCGTTCAACAAGGTGCTTTTTGCGCACTTGTCCGCGAAGACCTCTATCATCTTCAATACGGTAAGCCTCTTTTCCGCTTCCTTCCTAGTGTCGGGAGACAGCGGCAACGGCTATCGGCCGAGCTTCTCAGCTAGAACTTGGAGTCGGGTGTATCTTTCGCGTAATCGTAGCAGGTTATAGATCGAGACAACGGAGAGAGCAAAGAGAACGAAGGTTAGCGCTGTCTCGAACAGTCCAGGAACCGGCCCAGGTCCCCCCATTCTGAACGGGCTTTGTTCGAAGAGGATTATCCTCGCCAGAGATGCTACTGCTAAGAAGAGAGCGAAGACTGCGATGAGGGCTTGGGTTGTAATGACACTCAGAAGGTCTGAGGCCATTCGTTGAGTGTCCTCCTTTAGCGCGCCGAGTATTTCCTTTAGGATGGGATCGTCGATAGAAGACACGGTCTAGACTCGGACTCCTCTCATAGGCAGAGCATTATTGATCTCGGGTTTTTGAGGATTTAAGCGATTTACTAGATACGACTCGATAGTCGGCCGGCAACGTCACCTTGAAGTGACCGTACAGGTTCCGGACTCCTATAGTAACCGCCAATATAGCCAAAGCTACACACCTATGCACAACCGTCGTTTCTCGATAAGCCTAGTAGTCATAATTACGACCATATTTGGAATATTCGCAGGAATATCCTCGCTGCCGTCTGCTCACGCCGCGCTTCCAAACCCGATCGTATGGACGACAAAAGCCCCACTTCCCTATGCGATCGCTCAGGCTGGAGTAATCAGTGGACTGGATGGAAGAATCTATGTTATGGGAGGATACTCAGGCGGCTCTGGAATTACTTCAGCTAGCGCCTACGACCCTAGAACGAACAGCTGGTCAACGCTAGCAAGCCTCCCCGTTTCAGTCAGAGGCGCAGGCATCGCGGTAGACAAGAGTGGGCTGATCTATGTGATCAGCGGCTGCTGCGCAGCCACGACAAACAACCAAATCTACAACACTACAAGCAACTCCTGGACAACAGGCACTCCCATAAGTTATGCAGTCTGGATGCCTGGAGTAGCAACAGGTAACGACGGTAAAATCTACGTGGCAGGCGGCGAATCGAGCGGACCATCAATCAGATTGCAGATCTACAATCCTCAAACAAAGTCTTGGTCTTTAGGAGCTTCAATGACCGTTGCACGAGAACAGTTTCAATTGGTAGCCGGACCTAACGGACTACTCTACGCCATTGGCGGATACACTGGATTTGCGACAACGGCAGTCGAAGCTTACAACATAACTTCGAACACCTGGACTGCAAAAGCCCCAATGCCGAGTGCCGTACTCGTCTATGGAGCCACACTCGGACCAGACGGGCTCATCTACGTGTTCGGTGGCTCAAACACGTACAGCAACAATTCTACCCCCTACTACAACTCCGTCTACTCCTACTATCCGCCAACAAACACATGGTACACCAACACGCAGAATCTACCAACCGCTCGCAGAGAACTATCCGCAGCAACATCAAGCTATAATCATCGAATGTACACCATAGGCGGGGCTAACGGCGCTTATCTGACAACCAACGAAGAGGCGACCGTGCAGACTGGAAACCCGACCACCACTACAGTAACATGCAGCCCAGCTTCAGTCCTAGTCAACAATTCAACACGCTGCACCGCAACCGTCACGGACACAAACAGTACAGGCCCGATCACGCCAACCGGAAATGTCACTTTCACCAGCAGCTCAACAGGCACCTTCACCGGAACATGCACACTCACGGGAAGCGGCGCGACAGCTAGCTGCGCGACAAACGTAACCTATACTCCCACAGTTGTCACACCCGGGACCCACATTATCAGCGGAACCTACAACGGCGACACAAAACATACCTTCAGTACAAGCACCGGAAGCCAATCATTCACACTCACGGTAACGGGTCGTTCAACCTCAACGGTCGTTAGTTGCGCGCCATCGTCTGTGGTAACGAACAACGGTTCAACCTGCACTACAACAGTAACAGATACTGCAACAGGAACACCTAGCACACCCACTGGGCAGGTCAGGTTCACCTCATCCGGAACTGCCAGCGGCTCGTTCAGCCCAGCAACAAGCTGCAACCTAGTCGCGGGCAGCTGCTCAGTCACATTCACACCGACCGGCGCAGGCACAGACACCGTCACAGCCAACTATCAAGGCGACAACGTACACTCCACGAGTAGTGGAACAAGTGGAACAATAACCTCGACACTCAGAACAAGCTCAATCGGAATAAGTTGCCCGGCCACTACATTGGTCAACAGTCCGGCAGCCTGCACAGTTACCGTCACAGACACATCGCCGCCTCCCGCCCTCACCCCCACCGGGACAATCACATTCACAACTAACAGCACAGGCACGTTTACGACTTGCACACTGTCAGGTGCGGGCGCCTCAGCGACCTGCACGACGAGCTACAGCCCGACAACAACTGGAACAGGCTCGCACAAGTTGACCGCATACTACGGCGGAGATGCGGGCCATTACGCTGCAAGTCCAAACGCAACAGCCACTGTGACCGTGAATGTAAGATCACTAACATCCGCGTTGAATTGTCAATCGCCTGGAACTATCGGAGTCGCTACCACCTGCACGGTCACAGTAACGGACAATTCACCTGGCACGTTCATCACTCCAACAGGCGAAGTAATACTCACTACAAGCGGTAGTGGAACGTTCACAGGAACATGTACCTTGAGCGGGACAACTGCCTCGGCATCGTGTTCCATAACGTACACTCCAAGTGGAACCGCTGCAACCAATGATTTGATCAGTTACAGCTATCCAGGCGACACTAACCACACAGCCAATAGCGGCAATTTCCTGCTAGTAGTAAATCCCCCGTCGCCTCCGCCCCCTGGTGCAACAAGCACATCGTTCCTAGGTCTACAGACTGATTACTGGATTATCCTGGCGGTTGCTCTGGCCGTCGTCGGAGTCTTCATGGGATATTTCGTGATGTCAAAGAAAAAGAGAAATCAGCAGAGCTTCCAGCCCTCCAGCAGTCATACAACCCCGAGTAGCCCGGGACTGATCAGCACAGAGCCAGTCACAAATCCACAGCCAACCACTAGTCCACAAGCATCCGCCAGTGCACAATCAGCCCCTGCTCCACAACCAACTACTAACACGCAACCGGCCACTGCGCAACCAGCGCCTAGCACTCAACCAGCTCCTGGCACACTGCCGGCCATTGGGACACAACCAGCAGCTGGTACACAGCCACCCGCCAGCACACCGCCAGACAAGACCTGATCAGAATAGTCTCATCTTCTGCTTCGTTTAACACCGAATCAGTCGACGACGTAATGTGAGAATTTAAGCAGATTCCTAGGAGAATCACCATCTTCATCCCAATAAGACCGTACCTCGAGGAAAATGTCACAAATAGAAACAGAGCAAGCAACAAGAAAGGGCGTCTCAACACGCTCCCTGGTACTGGTCATACTACTCGTCGGGCTCGGCGCAGGCACAGCCGCGTACGTTCTCGCCAGCGCTTCAGCCGCTCCTACCACTTCATCGAACCAGAACGGTCTCAACACTTACAATGCACAGTGGCCTGGTTTGAGGGGGGCCGGGCCACTCGGCTGGGAGACAGGCCATAACGGGACCTTCACATTCTTCAGAGCCTCAAGCGCTATCGCCAACGTAACAGTCACAGGCTTCAACATCGTCGACAGTAGCCACATTACAGTGACTCTATCGTACCAAGGAACAGGAACAACTCCAGCAACAACAATAGTCGTCGCAGCTCCAGGCCTAAGCGGCAGCAACACAATCTCAGCAGGATGGAGCAGCCCAACAACCGTTAGCGTACATGTGATAGGGTCGGGCAGCCTCTCGACAACTGCGACCTGCCTACGAGTGTTGGTTGTGCCTCTAACGGGAGCCTAGGCAAATGACTTAGCCACTCTCAAACTCCCCATTTTTTCGAAACCTTCAGCATCACTCGTGGCAAGAGATCTGTGAACCGGGGTCTGATCCCCTTATTGAGAATAGTTCGGTGACGGGGCAGCTAGCGATGTACCGTCTTTACTCGTCCCCAACCTGGTCCTTCTGATTTGAGACCGGGTATTCCGAAACTCCAAGAAATCTTTGGCGTAACTCGGAGATATTTGCCGGGGCCAAATCTGCCTTGATGATCTGAGACCTCTGCGGTTCCGTATACTTTGATCGCCCTTGGCTTCCAAGGATCGACGGATTCCAAGTCGTCAATTGTCAGTGCAACGAGTTTGTTGCCGTTCTTCACGTTATGGTATTTCAGTGTCTTGTGAAAAATATCTTGGCTGTGGCTTCCCACCCAGAAGTATTTTCCATCGAATTCAAACCCGACGGGCACAACGTCAGGCTGGCCCTTAGGGGATACTGTGGCAATCCGAGCTAAGCGTTGAGATTTCAAATATTGAGCTTCAGCGTCAGAGAACATACTCTAGCCTTCTAAGTACCGCTACCCTTTGAGTCTCAGGATATATTGACTACTCTCGACTAGACCCTGAGTTGATTGGGTCTTCGTCTACGCTAGGGCATCATTGTACAGCGCGTCGAGGGTGGAGAATGTCTCCTCAGGAGTGGAAGGGCTCACAGGGAGAATCTCTTCCGCTATAGACCTCTCAAGTATCTGTCTAATGCAATAGCGGAGCTTTGTCGGAGTCATACCCGCTTCAATATACCACATGGGATGATCCATGTTGACATAGACCGTCCGGACGCCACTCTTGTCAGTCTCAACATACGCCTGGCCCCGGTCTCCACCATGCGCAACGTCAAAGGCTAAGATCTGGTCTTTGAGGTGGATAACACTCCGTGTCGCTTCTCGACTATGCTTCTTTCCCTTCCGATGCCTCCTCTCTCCAAGAACGATTTCCTTCCGCGTCTTGCCCGGAACCATGTTGATCTTTGGAGTCACTCTTGGATTCATCATTACTTTCGATAGGATCTGAACGTTTCGTCGAAGACTTCGACGAAGCCTCTCAGCAATCTCTCTATTGAGATACTGAATGCTTCTCAGTTCCCTTCTGCTGGCTGTCTGTTTCAGAAACTTGTAGACCTTGTTCTTCACAAAGCCTCGCATGGACTTCTCGAAAACACGCCACTGAGTACTATCATGTTCGAAATCGTTTCCTCCAGGCAGACGTCGAAGAAAGTCAGCGTTGACCCACCCTTGAATACGGGACAAGCCGTGAGTCCGGTACTGGTCTAGACCGAAGAACTGGTGTTGGAGACAGGTGATGTGTTTCTGCTGGACGCTGATTCCCGCCTCGGATATTCCAGCTCTGACCTTTGATATCGGCATTATCATGATCTCCCCAGTTATCTTTCCGTATTCCGTTGCGATGTTGACTGGGAGTAGAGTTGAACCTCTCAACTCCTCAGGTTTAACTTGTTCTCCGTTGACCGAGACTTCGAAGGGTCCGAAGCCTCGGAGGGCTAGAACGTTTGCCCTAGCTAGTAGACCTCTTCGAACGTCTACAGGATCTGGTTTCTTGGTGAGTGAGCGTATCCGAATTCTCAGACCATCATGATCCAGAGGTGCTTGAATGAGCCGGAGTGGTCTCCAGGTCGACTGGTCTGTGGCGTCCCAGTGTTTGTCGATGAGGTTCTCGGTAAGGGTAATCGTGCGGTCGAATCGGCCTTTGTGGACTTGAAGCTCTAGATCCTTTCCAACCGTAAGCCAGGCGAGACTTCCCATGCCATAGGATTCTCGGATTGGACGTTTGTACTTGGGCGAGAAGCCTTCGTCAGTAAGCTTCCCTTTGGTCAGAAATTCTCGCAGACCTATGAGGTCCATGCCATTTCCCCATTCCTCGTATTCAATGTTAGAACCATTCTCGGGAATCCTGATTTCGACCTTGGTGGCTTCGCCCCACATCCAAGAGTTCACTAAGAGTTCTACGAAGAATTGCGCCGCATCAGTGTACTGGCGCCCCAGGGTTTTGATGATGCTCTTGTGAGTGGAAACTCTGAGCTCGTCATCCACTACTGAATGGACCGTTCTAGCAGAATGAGAGTGTCTCCTCTGGGCCAATGCCAGCATCTATCTGTCGCATGGAATCTCGGCCGGATAATGGAGTGATGTAACCCCTCTCGACGAAGCCCGGAATCAGGAAGAGTTGATGGTCTATAGGACACAGGCCGTGTTCGACACTCATCTTGTCGTGGCTAGCGCTCAGACCCACAAATTGTCGCGTTCTATTTTGACTCCTTGATGAGTGAGGAGATCTGACACCTCCCTGTACATCGTCTCGCAGGAAGTAACAATCTCTTCCCGGGTTGTCGGGACGAACCCACTCATCTTCTCGACGAGCTTTTTGAAATCTTTCGGTCTATTGCGTAAATCGAAAGCGATCCTCCAGAACCAACTGGTCGTTGTCACGTATTTTCGATTCAAGAGAAACAGTATTCTGGCAGCATCCTCCGCGAGCACTCGCCCTCTCATTAATACTCCGACCTTATCGTTTGTCAGCACGTCGTTTCTCAGAACGGCTATAGATTCTGTCATCATCATGAACGACTTTCGAATCGCTTCGCGAGAATCCCGGTTGTCACTCTTGGCGACCGCCTCGTTGAGCCGTCTGAACCATCCATCGCGCTCGTAGAGAGCAATTCTGTTCCTGTACTGGTCCGCCACCCAATGCCAACTGTCCGTAAACTGCTCGGCATCATCAAGTGTGTATGAACATTTGAGATATTGAATGTGTATGATGAGGCCTCTGTGAAGATAATACTTCATCGGGATCTCAATATTATCGCGAACTACAACTATCAGTTCTAGGTCGGAAAAAGGCCGGTCAAGGCCTTTCGAGGTGGATCCGCAGATATAGACCGCTAGAACGTCGTTCTTGTATTTCTTGAGCACGCCTCTTGAGATGCGACTCGCAATCGCCACGCGCTCTCCATGTGTTGTCTTTTCGAGTTTAGGAATCATTTTTCAGACAAGGTCATCCGCCGAGAGCTCTCGCGAGGAGTTTGACGAGTGCAATGTAGAAGTTTCCTTGCAAGGGCCGAACGAACGGTCCTGCATCGAAGTAAGGTCTGAGGACCCAGGCCATCTGTGTTCCTACGAAGATCTGGATCAGGAGGCTGAGTATGAACGCGTTTGCCCACTTGGTGTTCGCGTGGAGGCTCTCCATGCCTGAGAACTGGTAGGTGAGGCCTGCAGCGCCTGCGATGGTAAAGATTCCTACGTTTAGTAGAACGATGAATGAGTAGGTCGAAAAGCCTTGGCCTGGAGTGGTCAGGATAAAGAAGAGGTTAACCGGTACGAACGCGAGGAGAACTATGCTCATTATTCCGAAGCTGGAAACGAGCACAGCGGCTGTCTGTCGGAGACTGATGTCTCCTCCTGAAAACGCGTCAAGAACATAGTAAGTCGGAAGTGCCACGTAAAGGCTGATGAGCAGTAGAAGGGGTATCTTGATTACGTTGTAGAGGATTTGAAGACCCCCAGGGAGAGCGCCCATAGTTGCGCCGTAGATTGCTGCGAAGAGAATTGTGCAGAGGTTCGCGTTTAGAATAAACCTGTTAAGATTTTGCCCGCTCTTGATACTGGCAAAGACCTCTCTTCTTCGCCTGAGAAGGTCTTCTGCGACTTTCAGAAACTCAAGGCCTGACAAGGGTTTGACCTACCGATCCCTGAAAGCACTATTAGTCCTTGCCCAAAATCAGCTTGTGCTATGCTGTCCGTAAGCCAAGCCGTAAGAGGAGGATATTCTATCTGCGAGGTTACGCCTGCTTGCTAGAGTCTCGGCAGGTAACTAAAGAGACAATGAACCAAGAAACTCGCACAAACAGGCTCAATGACCTCTCTGGAAGAGAATGGATCAAATTCACAAAGTCTTGGTTCATCCACCGTCCTCAGCGTCGGACTGATCAGAAGATCCGGCACCCGGCGTCATTTCCAGAGTCTTTAGTCAGGGACTTCATTTCGTTCTTTACCAAGAAGGGTCAACTTGTGGTGGACCCTTTCCTTGGCACCGGAAGCACGCTTGTAGCGGCGCTTGAAACCGGTCGGTTAGGAATAGGATTTGAGATTGTCGAGAAGTATGCAGACATCTCAAGGGAACGGGTAAAGGACGCATTAAGCGAGAACGGGGCGCACACGAAGACTGCGAAAGGGGGACGAGCTTGGGCGAAGATCATTCAAGCTGACTCAACGGAACTATCAAAGATTTGGCGAGAGAAGAATTTTCCGATGGCCGACTATTGCATCACATCGCCTCCCTACTGGAACCAGCTGAAAAAGAGTCATATGCGACAGAAGGGTCGCGCCGAAAAAGGACTAGACACTGTCTATAGTGATGATCCTGATGAGATCGGCAACATAGAGGACTACCATGATTTCCTGCGCGCTCTGAAACTCACCTTCGACGAAGTCTACAAGATTATGAGACCGAAAGGCTACCTGACGATTATCACCAACAATGTCTTCAGTGATGGAAGAATGTACCCGCTCGCATTTGATACGGTCTCAACACTCTTGGAAGGGCCCTTCGGTTGGACCCCAAAAGACGAGAAGGTGTGGTGTCAAGATGACAAGATGCTCCTCCCGTTGGGAGTCTTCAACGCCTGGGTGGGCAATAGGCATCACCAGTACTGCTTGATCTTCAGGAAAGAAGGATAGCTTGACAATAGCTCCCTAGCATGAATATGCTAAAGAAGGGGTAAATAGACGCGGAAATTAATACAAACTTGTATGACTCCCGGCAGCTACGTGGTCGAAGTCATCGTTGAGAACAAGCCGCTAGCCCGAGACCCCGAAGGAGAGACGATTCATCAGAATCTCATTCTGAAGGGTGGCTACAAGCAAGTGACCGGCGTCCGTGCAGGCAAGCTCCTCCGGATGAACGTCGAGGCTGACAGTCCGGAAGATGCACACGCGATAGTCCGCAAACTATCCGATGACCTGCGAATCTACAACCCAGCTGCCCACACAATCCAGATCAGAATAGTAGGATAACCCGGTAATGGTAAAGGTCGCGCTAATCCAATACCCGGGAAGCAACTGCGACCTAGACGCCCTAGAGATTCTCCGAGACGTAGTCAAGGCAAGGACAGACCTTGTCTGGCACAAGGATTTGGCAAATGACGCTTACGATGCATATGTTCTTCCCGGTGGATTCAGCTATGGCGACTATCTCCGGGCCGGCGCGATCGCGGCTACCAGTCCCAGCCTCAGAATCGTCAAGGAGGCGGCTGACAGTGGCAAGCCAGTGCTGGGAATATGTAATGGATTCCAAATATTGGTAGAGGCCGGCCTCCTACCTGGGGCTGTGCTGCGTAATAGCACGCTTCGTTTCGCGTGCACTTGGACTAGATTAAGGGTCGAGACCACGCGCACACCTTTCACGAACAAGGCCCAGAAGGGTCAAGTGCTGGAAATTCCAATAGCCCACAATGAAGGACGCTACTATCTTGACAAGGAAAGAATCCCAGAGCTGGAGAGAAGCCAGCAGATAGTATTCAGATACGTGAATGAAGAGAAAGAACCGACAGAGGAAGCCAACCCGAACGGGTCAATCGATAATATTGCAGGCATTTGCAATCAGAAGGGCAATGTCATGGGCCTGATGCCTCACCCTGAAAGAGCGTCATTACCATTGCTGTCACCGGACAACCAAACGGACGGTCGAATCATATTTGACTCTATGATGAGAATGCTGAGAGGATCGGAAACGTAACATGAGCAGGCTTGGCTCATGGTTCAACCCTTCGGCATCAGAAAACAAGGATGGTTCATCTGGTTCAGGAGGGCGCACTCCTCCCCCATCCGTGTTTGGGATTATCGTGGTCGGATTACTGGCTGGATTAACTGTTGGCCTTCTGACAGGGCCGAACTTCACTCTGCAGGGTTTCTTCCTCGGTTTCGCCGGAGGAGCATTGATAACCGCAGGCCTCTACTTTTACTCCTCTGAAAGGAGCCGACCTCCGAGATGAGCGACCCTGCTCGTTCTAAGCGCAGAATAGCTTTGGGAGCCTTCGCGATAATCATGGGATGCGTGTCGTTGGTTGGATTATCAAGCACCAGCTACTACTTTGGCATAGGCGTATTCGGCGGAGCATACGGCGCGGTCATGATAGCTCTCGGCGTAGCTCTCATCGCCAAGAAGGAAGCGGTTACCTAATGACCGGTTCGACCGGTGATACTCGACGGCCGAGTCCTATTCCACGGGCGATTGTTGCTGGGATCTTGGCAGGAATCGCAGCGGCAGTCATTAGCTACTACGTCATTAACAGCATCTTAGGATTGATAATCGGTTTTATCGCGGGCGCAATAGTTGGCTCACGAACCGTTCTGCTCATGCACAAGGCGAGAGAGCAGGACCAATGACCGTCGTTCAGGTTCAGAAGCCGAACCTGACGGATGAGGAGATTCGCTACGCGATGAAGACGCTTGGCCGCGAGCCCAATGAGGTTGAGTGGGCGATGCTCGAAGCGCAGTGGAGCGAGCATTGCAGTTACAAGTCAAGCAAGCCACTGCTGAAACTTCTGCCTAGCAAGGGTCCCCGGGTAATTCTTGGACCCGGATCGGACGCTGGAGTCATTGATGTTGGAAATGGCTGGACCGTTACGCTTCACATCGAATCGCATAACCATCCGAGCGCGATCGACCCCTTCGGTGGCTCGGCCACTGGTGTCGGAGGCGTAGTCAGGGACATTCTCTCACTCGGGACCCGCCCCATTGCTCTGCTCGACCCGCTCCGGTTCGGTAGCATGGACAGCAGTCATAGTCGCTGGCTCTTCGACAACGTAGTTCGTGGGATTGGCTATTACGGGAACTGCATTGGAGTGCCAACGGTTGGAGGCGAGGTCGAGTTCGACACGTCCTTCGAGCGAAATTGTCTCGTGGATGTTGTATGTCTTGGCCTCGGCCGAAGGGACAAGCTTGTTCTCCATGGTCCCCGTCGTCCGGGAGACCTAGTCTATCTTGTAGGAGGAAGCACGGGACGCGACGGAATTCAAGGCGCCAGCTTCGCGAGCAGAACTCTAACAGAAAGATCGGACAGCGAAAGATCTGCTGTCCAAGTCCCTGACCCGTTCACCAAGAAACTGATCATCGAAGCGATCCTGGAGGCGGTTGATGCCGGTATTGTTCAGGGAATGAAAGACCTTGGGGGCGGAGGTCTGACTTGTGGACTGTCGGAGATGGCCGCGAAGGCTGGGATGGGCATGGAGATCAACCTCGACAAAGTTCGGACCCGCGAGCCCGACATGCGCCCTGCGGAGATTATGATCAGCGAGTCGCAAGAACGCATGATACTCGTCGTTTCGCCGAACAACGAGCAGAAGCTCTCCCGAATTCTTGACAAGTGGGAGATCGGCTACTCGGGCATCGGACATCTCACGAAAGATGGGATACTGCGGATCAATCATCAGAATCATCTGGTTGCAGAGGCTCCTGCCAAATTTGTCGCAGAGGCGCCTCTGTCTCCGCGGTCCAGCAGGAAGCCTTCCTACATTGACAGACTAGCCGACGCTCCGGAGCCCGCGGTTCCTGAGGACCTCAATGCTACCCTGCTTGCGCTTCTTGGCAGCCCCAACATTTGCAATCGAGCATGGATCTACCGGCAGTACGACTTCGAAGTAGGCCTACGAACGATCATCAAACCCGGGCAAGCCGACAGCGCCGTCCTGAGACTTCCTAACAAACGAACGTTGGCGATTACGACCGATGGCAATAGCAAGCAAGCCTACCTGGATCCCTACTGGGGAACGGTCGGAATTCTCAGCGAAGCACTCTCCAACCTTGTCGCTTCAGGCGCAGAGCCAATCGCTCTTGTCGACCATCTTCAATATGGCGATCCCGGTAATCAAGAAGTCTTCTGGACCTTCAAAGAAGCGATACGTGCAATCCGAGACTATCTCAAGGCCACCCGGGTCCCCTGCGTCGGCGGCAAGGTCAGTTTCTACAATGAAGACGCCGAGACAAGAACCGCAATCAAACCTTCACCTGTAGTCGCCGCTTTAGGAATCCGAAACGCTGGAGCTCCGAAGGTTGGCTCGGCACTCGCCAAGGACGGAAATGATCTATTGATCGTTGGAACAACCCTGCCAGAACTCGGAGGAAGCGAGTACTACGAGAGCGTGCAGGGACTAGTAGGTGGACGGGTACCGAGAGTCAACCTGAAGACGCAGAGACAACTCCTTCGAGCGGTCTCAGGGATAGTAGGAAGCGGACTGGTCGAAGCCGCTCACGACATCTCCAAAGGCGGATTGGCCGTAGGTTTGGCCGAAATGGCCATCCAAGGCAGGAAAGGATTCACGGTCAATCTAGACAAGGTCCCAACTAAGACGACAAACATCGCTCAGTTGCTATTTTCGGAATCGAAACCCAGATTCGTCTTGGAATCACGGCCGAAAAACACACCCCGGATACTCCGCAAATTGAAAGCTGCGAGAGTCAAGTCGGCGAAGATAGGTAAGGTTCAGGGCGCTACGATCGAACTGGAGTCCAAGGAAGAACGCATCATTACAATCCCATTGTCAATCGCAACCGACGCGTGGTCCAAGACTCTATCCAAGACAATGGATGTTGCCCCAAAACCAGAGTAGAAAGACTTTCAGAAAGCAAGCTCATGTTTCTATTTAGATGATCGTGTCAAGAAAGAGCTATACACGGCCTGAAATTGATACAGGATTGTAATTGACCCTGAGGGGCTCCAATAACGATCCCATTGTCAGAGCGAAGGATCGTCTCCTCGCTCATCCGGAACCAATCCAGACTCCACAAATCAACCTCGAGCACGCAAGCCGTGCCGTAAAGGAGCATTGCGGGGTCATCGGGATCTATTCGTTAAGGAAAGAGCCCGTTGCAGAGCGCATCGTCAAAGGATTAGCGGCGCTCCAGCACCGAGGCCAGGAGTCCTGGGGCCTAGCCACGCCCAACGAGCCCATCATCAAAGGCCTCGGACTAATCGGCGTAGGAGCCGCGGCAAATGCCCGGAAGATTCTGCGTTTGGAGAGTAACCGGGGGATCGGCCACATTCGCTATTCCACACGGGGACGAACAAACCTCGAGAATGCTCACCCACTGGACATTCATGGAGAGTTTGCGATAGCCCAAAACGGTACCATCGCCAACACGGAGGATTTGGAGCCTCTCGTCAAGGGCGAATTCCCGATCATAGACTCGAACTCGGATACCAAGCTTGCAGGATACCGACTACTACAGCACTATCGTCGAGAACACGATTGGACACGAGCCTTCACCAGGCTAGCAAAGGAGATCAGCGGGTCCTACAGCTTTGTAATTGTTACGCACGAAGGCGAGGTACTCGCTGCTAGGGACGAATCAGGCTTTCGACCATTATGCCTAGGTTGGGATGAAGAGACCCAGACCAATATCGTTGCGTCAGAGAGCTGTGCCCTGACGGCTCTGCACGCTGAACTTGTCCGAGACGTTCAACCGGGAGAATTGGTCCGTTTCAACCAGGACGGCGTGACTGTTACGAAGTTTGCAGAGTCTCCACACCATCACTGCGCGTTTGAATACACATACTTCGCGCACCCAAGCAGCAAGATCGACGACCATTACGTGTACGAGGCCCGGCGGCAATTGGGTAGGGTCCTCGCTCGGAAGTATCCGTTCAAAGCAGACGTAGTGATTCCCGTCCCCGACTCCGCCAGACCAGCCGCCCTCGGATACTCGGAGGAGAGCGGGATACCGATGGAAGAGGGACTGATGAAAGACCGGTATCGGAGGAAGGGAAGCCTCAGGAGCTTCATAGAACCCACGGATGAGAGCAGGGAAGAGATCGTCAGAGAGATCATAACCATCAGACCCGTGGTGGACGGGAAGAACGTCATCGTCGTCGACGACAGCATAGTACGGGGAACGAGCAGCAAGAAC
>WNEY01001088.1_pt1 | contig 18935 bp, 15 predicted proteins | sample 5400531 | NCBI WGS metagenome assembly WNEY01 (sample SAMN13153338, study PRJNA577476) | soil metagenome | isolation source: 200 cm saprolite under Douglas fir tree site 1 | place: USA:California | collected 2015-04-18
CAAGCAGGACTCGCACACCAGCCAGATGATCTTCTCGCTCGCCGAGCAGATCGCCTATCTGTCGACCCGCATCACCCTTTACCCGGGCGACCTGATCCTCACCGGCACCCCCGCCGGCGTCGGCATGGCGCGCAAGGAATTTCTGAAGGCCGGCGACGTGGTGAAGGTGTGGGTCGAGAACGTCGGGACGCTGGTGAATACCTGTGCATGAGGTTATCCAACTCGGGCAAACAACACGCTGCCGTCATCGTCCGCGCAGGCGGACGATCCGGTGAACACCGACGTTTGAGAAGAATTTCTAACGATTGAGTTTACTGGATGCCCCGCCTTCGCGGGGCATGACGGCCCGGAGATTGCTTCGCGTGTTTCACTTCCTCCTCGCCTCGGCATACGGATAGACGAGGCTGCCGGTCTTGTACTCGGCCGGCCACACGATCACCTGCCGGGTCGAATCCTTGAACTGCTCGATGTCGCTGCCGGTGACGTTCTGGAACTGCGTGAACATCTCGCCGACCACGGTCTTGAAGTGACTCGCGTGGATGTGGGTCGCAAGCCTGTCGTGATCGAGGCTCTTGGTCTGCTCGACCGCGGCGGCGAGCACTTGGCCGGCCGCATAGGCGAACGGCGCGAACGCGTAGCCGAGCGGATCGACGCCCTGCCCCTGCGCGCGCGCCCGGTACGTCGCCAGCATCTCCCCGACACCGGGAAAGTTGAAGCTCGGTCCCGGAACGAAATCCTCGTGATTGACGATGCCGTTGAGCAGCGGGCCGAGCTGCATCTTGATGTTGGTCGCCAAGAGGCCGACCATGGTGCCGCCGAACAGTTTCGGAGCAAAATTGATCTCGCTGGCCGCGCGCACGATGCCGACCGAATCCGGCGGATAGGCCGCAACGAACGCGATGTCCGGGCCGGTCGCCTGCACCGCGCGCACGATCGGCGCGTAATCCGTGGTGTTCGGCGGGTAGCGGCGGTCGTAGACGATCTCGAAGCCGGCCGCCTTGGCGTTCTCGCGCGCCCCGTCGGACGCGGTGCGGGCGAACTCGGCATCCGCCGACACGATCGCGACCGTCCGCGGCTTCGGGCTCTGCGCCTTGGCCAGCTCGAAGAAGCCCTGCGAGAAGCCGAGCGCCCCGGACGGCCCCGTCGCCAGCATGGAGAAATAGCGTTTGTACTTGAACTGGCCGTTCACCAGCAGGCCGAATATGCCGAGCGTCATCTTGTTGCTCTGGATGACGACCGGCATCGCCGCCGCGATCATGTTCGTCGCGTAAGGCCCGATCAGCAGATCGACCTTGTCGACGTTGATGAGCTTTGTGTAGATGCCCGGCACGTTGGGCGGCTGGCTCTGGTCGTCGTAATAGACGAGATCGACCGGCCGGCCGATCAGCCCGCCCTTGGCGTTGACGTCGTCGCGCCAGATTTCCAGCGCCAGCAATATCTGCTTGCCGATGACGGCGCTCGGCCCGGTCAACGCCATGCTGAAGCCGATCCTGATCGGCTCGGCGGCGAATGTAGGACGTGCCGCGAGCGAGACGATCGCGATCACCAACGCGGTGATGAGGGCACGCCATGATGTTCGCAGATGCATTGGCTTCCTCCCCTGCCTAATGCTCACGACAAAAACACTGCCGTCATCCTCCCTCTCAGGATGACGGCGCGTTGGTTGTCACTTCATCATCTCGTCCGGCGGCCCGATGCCCCACAGGTTGGCGGCCGAAAGGTCCTTGGCCCACACCTTCGGCTTCTGCGGCCGGTCGCGATGCCACGGCCGCGGCTCGAAATAGCCGAGTTCCTCGTCGTAGATCTTGTCGAGCTCGGCGAACAGCTCGACGATCTGGCCGTCCGGGTTGCGGTGATAGGCGAACAGGTTGTGGCCGATGCCGTGCCGGCCGGGGCCCCAGACCAGCTTGTGGCCGTTGAGGCTCAAAAAATCGCACGCCGTCTGGATGTGGGCCCAGTCGCGCAGCTCGAAGGCGACGTGGTGCATCTTCACCTTGCCGGTGTCGACCAGGTTGATCGTGTGGTGGTCCGGGCCGCAGCGCAGGAACGCGAAGAAGTCCGCCATCCAGTCGGAGTCGCGAAAGCCCAGCACGTCGCAATAGAACTTGGCGATCTTCTTCACGTCGATCACGTGGAACGCCACGTGGCCGAGCTTGTGCGGGACGATCCCCTTGCCCTGGTAGGCCTGGCCGGCGAACGCGTGCTCGCGAAACACCTCCATGATCGTGCCCTTGGGATCCTCGAAGCTGACGAGGTCGGGGATCGACGGCTCGGGATCCTTCTGGCGCGTCGTCTTGATGCCGTGCGCCGCGACCTGGCGCTCGAATTCGCCGAGGTCGGCGTCGGGCGCGATCTGGAACGCGATGCGCGTGCAGCGCGGCTCCGAGCCGCGGCGCAGCACCACCGAATGATGATCGAGCGTGCTGGCGAGATAGGCCGCGTCCTTCTCCTTGGCGACCAGCGTGAGCCCGAGGATGTCGGCGTAATAGGCGACCTGCCGGTCGAGATCCGGGGTCTCGAAGCCGGCATGGGCGATCTTGCGGACGCGGATCATGACGTTCCTCCTGTTCGCTCGTTCGTGGAGCGCGGGGGCAGCGAGCGGATCACGTCGACCATGACGGCGACATCGTGCTCGCCCAACCCCATCGCGATGCCGCGGCGAAAAACCTCGACCGCGCTGTCGAAGATGGGCGTCGCCGATCCGGCTTGCGCGGCGAAATCATGGATCATGTCGAAATAGTGCGCGAGCGTGACGGCGGTGCCCTGGGCGGGGAGGAAGCGGCGCTCGGCCATCCATGGCGCCCGGATGCCGAACTGGGTCGAGCCGCCGCTGCCGGTGGCGACGGCCTTGATCATCAGGTCGACGTCGACGCCGGCCTTGAGCCCGAGCGCCATCGCCTCGGCGGTGGCCGCGATGTGCACGGCGACCAGCAGGTTGTTGACGAGCTTCACTTTGCTGGCGGCACCGAACGCGCCGAAATAGAGGCACGAGTCGGCGAAGCCGCCGACCACGCGCTCGACCGTGCGGCACGCGCCGGCGTCGCCGGCGAGATAGATCACCGCCTTGCGTTGCGCCACCATGCCGGGCGTCCCGCTCACCTCGCCGTCGATGAAGGCGGCGCCCTTGGCGGCGAGCGGAGCGATCTGCCGTTCCTTCACCGGCAGCGGATGCGACCCAAGCTCGACCACGATCTGCCCCGGGCGCGCCGATTGCACGAGGCCTTGCGCGCCTTGCATCACCTCGTCGAGCGCCGCGTCCGAGGGCATGCAGGAAAAAACGATGTCCGCCTGCGCGCCGATCTCGGCCGGCGAGCGCGCCGGGATGCCGCCGATCTTCTCGAACTCGGTCATCGGGTGGCGGCGATAGCCCAGCACGCGGTAGCCGCTCTTGACCAGGTTGTGGGCGATCGGCAGCCCGATCTTGCCGACCCCGATGACGCCGACGGTCTCGCCGGCCTCCGCCGTGGCAGCCATGCTTCCTCCCTTTATTTCTTCCAAGCATTCTGTTCATCGTAGCGCGCATGAGGCCGAGCGCAATAACCGGAGAGACGCGATGACCAAGCCGCCCCCCAATTACCTGCCGGTGCGCCAGGACTGGCTCGACCGGCGACGCGAGCCGGCGCTGGAGCCGGAGCTGCCGATCGTCGACCCGCACCATCACCTGTGGGATCGGCCTGACTGGCGCTACCTGCTCGACGAGCTGCTGGCCGACCTCGCGACCGGGCACAACATCGTCGCGACCGTGTTCGTGCAGTGCCGGGCCATGCACCGCGCCCACGACAAGGAAGCGTTGCGCCCGGTGGGCGAAACCGAGTTCGTCAACGGCGTCGCCGCCATGGCGGCGAGCGGCCGCTATGGGACGACGCGGATTTGCGCCGGCATCGTCGGGCATGCCGACCTGCGCCTGGGCGCGGCCGTCGCGGAGGTGCTCGAGGCGCACATCCGCGCCGGCGGCGGACGCTTCCGCGGCATCCGCCACATCGTCGCCTGGGACGCGGACACGAGCCAGCTCAATCCGGCCAATCCCGCGCCGCCCGGCCTGCTGGCGGACGCGAAATTCCGCGCGGGGTTTGCGCGGCTTGCCCCGCTTGGCCTGTCGTTCGATGCCTGGCTCTACTTTCCGCAGCTCGACGAACTGACCGACCTCGCGCGCGCCTTCCCGGGAACGCCCATCGTGCTCAACCACGTCGGCGGCGTGCTGCGGGGCGGCGTCTACGCGGACAAACAGGAGGAGAATTTTGCACGCTGGTCGAAGTCGGTACGCGTGCTGGCGGGCTGCTCAAATGTCCACGTCAAGCTCGGCGGGCTCGGCATGCGCATCAACAACTTCGGCTTCGAGCGCGAGCCCGACCCCCCATCCTCGCAGGTGCTGGCCGACACCTGGCGGCCCTACATGCAGACCTGCATCGAGGCCTTCGGCGCCGCGCGCTGCATGTTCGAGAGCAATTTTCCCGTCGACAAGGGCTCGTACGGCTACGGCGAAGGATGGAACGCGTTCAAGCGCCTGGCCCGCGGCGCGAGCGCCGACGACAAGCGCGCGCTGTTCCACGACACCGCGACGCGGTTCTATCGGCTGGAGGAGGCCGGCTGAACACGTGTCCCGGATGCGGCGCAGCGTGGAGCAAAGCGGAACGGTGCGCCGCTAATCCGGACCCAGGTGCGTTTGAGATTCTGGACCCCGGGTCTGCGGCGCAGCGCTGCGCGCTGCACCGCGCTCGGGGAACGCGGCGTCCTATTCCTGCGCTACCCGCACCAGCAGCTTGCCGAAATTCTTTCCCCTGAGCAGGCCGATGAAGGCCTGGGGAGCGTTCTCCAGGCCCTCGACCACGTCCTCTTTGTATTTGATCTTGCCCTCGCGCACCCATTGCCCGACGTCGCGCTCGAACTCGCCGGCGTGCGCGGCAAAATCCCGCACGATGAATCCGCGGATGGTCAGCCGCTTGGTGAGCACGGCGCGCATCAGTTGCGGCGTCAGGTCCGGCCCGGCGGGCAGCGCCGCGTCGTTGTAGTGCGCAATCAGCCCGCACACCGGCACGCGGGCGAAATCGTTGAGCTGCGGGACCACCGCCTCCCAGACCGCGCCGCCGACGTTCTCGAAATAGACGTCGATGCCGCGCGGACAGGCCAGGCGCAGCTTGTCGGCGAAATCGCTCGCGCGATGATCGACCGCCGCATCGAAGCCGAGCTGGTCGATCAGGTAGCGGCACTTGTCCGGACCGCCGGCGATCCCGACCGCGCGGCACCCCTTGAGCTTGGCGATCTGGCCGACGGTCGCGCCGACCGGGCCGGTCGCGGCCGCCACCGCCACCGTCTCGCCCGCCTTGGGCTGGCCGATGATGTTGAGGCCGGTGTAGGCGGTCAGGCCGGGCATGCCGAGCACGCCGAGCGCGGTCGATATCGACGCGCGCGCGGGATCGAGCTTGCGCAGGCCGCTTCCGTCCGACACCGCGTAGTCCTGCCAGCCCGCACGGGCGAGCACGATGTCGCCCGGCGCAAACTCCTTGCAGCGCGAGGCCACGACCTTGCTCACCGTGCCGCCCTCCATCACCTCGCCGACCTCGACCGGCCTGGCGTACGACCGCGCGGCGCTCATGCGCCCGCGCATGTAGGGATCGAGCGACAACCAGAGGGTCCGGAGCAGCACCTCGCCCTCCCCCGGCTCGGGCGCCGGCGTCTCAGCGCGGCGGAAATGTTTCGGTTGCGGCTCGCCTTCGGGGCGGGCGGCGAGAAGGATTTGGCGGTTGGTGGGCATGGCCCTGGGTCCGGCTTCGACAGTGGGGCAAGTCCGAGGATAGCGCGAATCCGGGCGTGCGGGAGAGTGCATTCGCGGGGGTCGCAGCTGCGGTCGCGTTGACAGCATTTCGGCGGCCGAAGGATGATCCCCGAGAGGTGCAAGGACGATGCTGGACGCCGCCTACGTGCCCTATGGTCTCGAGCCGATCGAGACCGCCTCGCGCGACGAGATCGCGGCGCTGCAGACCAGGCGCCTGGCGGCGGCGCTCGCCTACGCCTATGCGAACGTCCCGGCCTATCGGAAGAAATTCGACGCGGCCGGCGTCGCGCCGGGCGATTTCCGCCGGCTCGAGGATTTGGCCAAATTTCCGTTCACCAGCAAACAGGACCTGCGCGAGAATTACCCGTTCGGCCTGTTCGCGGTGCCGCGCGATAAGATCGTGCGCATCCACGCATCGTCTGGCACCACCGGCAAGCCGACCGTGGTCGGCTACACGCAGGCCGACATCGACCTGTGGTCCGACCTGATGGCGCGCTCGATCCGCGCCGCCGGCGGCCGGCCCGGCATGAAGGTGCACAACGCCTACGGCTACGGCCTGTTCACCGGCGGGCTCGGCGTGCACTACGGCGCCGAGCGGCTCGGTTGCACGGTCATCCCGGTGTCCGGCGGCATGACCGAGCGGCAGGTCCAGCTGATCCTCGACTTCGAGCCCGACATCATCATGGTGACGCCGTCCTACATGCTGGCCATCCTCGACGAGTTCCACGCCAAGGGTCGCGATCCCAAGCGGACGTCGCTCAAGGTCGGCGTGTTCGGTGCCGAGCCGTGGACCAATTCGATGCGCGCCGAGATCGAGGACGCATTCGCCATGGACGCGGTCGATCATTACGGCCTGTCCGAGGTGATGGGCCCGGGCGTCGCCGCCGAATGCGTCGAGAGCAAGGACGGCCTGCACATCTGGGAGGATCATTTCTATCCCGAGGTGATCGATCCGGCGACCGGCGCGGTGCTGCCCGCGGGCGAGCGGGGCGAGATCGTCTTCACCTCGCTGACCAAGGAGGCCATGCCGGTCATCCGCTATCGCACCCGCGACCTCACCCGGCTGCTGCCCGGCACCGCGCGCGCGATGCGGCGCATGGAGAGGGTGACCGGCCGCTCCGACGACATGATGATCGTGCGCGGAGTCAACGTCTTTCCGACCCAGATCGAGGAACAGCTGCTGCGCTGCGACGGCCTGAGCCCGCACTACCAGATCGAGCTGCGCCGCGAGCAGCGCCTCGACGTGATGCGGCTCCTGGTCGAGGCGCGCCCCGATCATGCGGACGAAGCGTCCCGCGCCGCCCAGGCGGCGCTGCTCGAGACGCACATCCGCAATAATATCGGCATCGGGGCAGTCGTGGTGGTCGGCGACCCCGGCAGGGTCGAGCGCTCCGCCGGCAAGGCGCGGCGGGTCGTCGACCTGCGGCCGAAGGAATAGAGTGCGTTGAACAGCCGGGCGTCGACAGTCCGGCCACGGGAGGAAGCGGTGTCGTACGATTACATCATCGTGGGCGGCGGATCGGCCGGATCGGTCATGGCCAACCGGCTCTCCGCGCGCAGCGGCAACAAGGTGCTGGTGTGCGAGGCCGGCCAGGACACGCCGCACGGCCGCGTGCCACCGGAGATTTTGGACAGCTATCCGGGCACCGTCTATTTCGACCCGCGCTTCCATTGGACCGAGCTCAAGGTCCACACCGAGGTGATCTCGCACAACAATCCGGACGCGAGCCGCGTGCCGCTGCGCAAATACGAGCAGGGGCGCGTGCTCGGCGGCGGCTCGTCGATCAACGGCCAGCTCGCCAACCGCGGCGCGCCGACCGACTACGCCGAATGGGAAGCGCGCGGCGCCAAGGGCTGGGGCTGGGACGACGTGCTGCCCTATTTCAAGAAGGTCGAGCGCGACATGGATTTCGAGGGCCCCTTCCACGGCAAGGAGGGGCGCATCCCGGTCCGGCGCATCTTTCCCGACATGTGGAACGGCCACGCCAAGGCGGTCGCCGAAGCCTTCAAGGCGGCCGGTTACCAGTACATGCCGGATCAGAACGGCGAGTACAAAGACGGCTACTTCCCCATCACCATCTCCAACGCCTATGACCGCCGGGTGTCGGCGGCGATCGGCTATCTCGATCCGGGAACGCGGCTGCGGTCCAATCTCGCGATCTCGACCGGCACGCAGGTCAAGCAATTGCTGTTCGAGGGCGCGCGCTGCGTCGGCGTAAAGGCCGTGGTCGACGGCAAGGAGACCGAGTTCCGCGGCAACGAGGTGATCATGTCCTCGGGCGCGATCCACTCGCCGGCGCATCTCATGCGCGCCGGCATCGGCCCGCCCGGCGCGCTGCGCGATCTCGGCATCGCGGTCGTCGCCGCGCTGCCCGGCGTCGGCCAGCGCCTGATGGATCACCCGGCGATCTCGCTCTCCTCCTTCATCAAGCCGGAAGCGCGGCTCAACGGGCTCACCCGTCGGCACATCCTGGTCGGGCTGCGCTATTCCTCCGGCATCGGCGGCGCGCCGCCCGGCGACATGTTGATGATCTGCCTCGACAAATCGGCCTGGCACGCGGTCGGCGAGCAGATCGGCTCGATCCTGCTCGCCGTGTACAGGACCTATTCGGAGACCGGGCAGGTCAGGCTCGCCTCGGCCGACTGGCGTCAGGAGCCGGTCGTCGAATTCAATCTCCTGTCCGACCGGCGCGATCTCGAGCGCCTGATGGACGCGTTCCGGCGCGCCGGCCACATGTACATGCATGCGGCGCTCGCGAGCGTCACCTCCGATCCGTTCCCGGCGACCTACAGCGAGCGGGTGAAGAAGGTCGGCGAGGTCAACGCGCGCAACCACCTGCTCACCGGCATGCTCGCCAAGCTGATGGAACGACCGGCCTGGCTGCGGCGCTATCTGATCGACACCTTCATCGTCGAAGGCCATCCCTTCGACGAGCTGATGCGCGACGACGACAAGCTGGAGGACTTCGCCCGCAAGGCGGCGATCGGCGTGTGGCACGCCTCCTGCACCTGCCGCATGGGCGCCGACGGCGATCCGATGGCGGTGACCGATACGGCGGGCCGCGTGCGCGGCGTCGGCGGGCTGCGCGTGGTCGACGCCTCGCTGTTCCCGGCGGTGCCGTGCGCCAACACCAATTTCCCGACCCTGATGACCGCGGAGAAGATCGCCGACGCCGTGCTCGCCGGAGCGTGACATCAGTTCCGACCTCATCCTGAGGAGCGGCGCGAAGCGACGCGTCTCGAAGGATGGCAGCGAACGCGTCTGTTGCCATGGTTCGAGACGCGTGTTGCGCGACGCTCACCATGAGGCCCGGAAAGGCTCCAGGCCTGAGGCTGTGCGGTCAATTGCGCCGTCATGGTGAAGGAACGATTACCCGCGGCGGTCAGCGCCGTCGGCCGGCGACACGTCCGCATTCCATCTTAAGAGAATCTACAGTGCGATCGGCTAGACCTGCCGGAGAGCGATCTGCGTCACCTAGAACAGGTCCGGCAGCCATGTTGCACAACGACCCGATCCGCGAGCAAACGAACGCGTCGCAACCGGCGGGCTCGCCGCTCGGCCGCGTCCTCTCGGTGCGCGGCTCGCAGGCCGACATCGGACTGCCGGCCGCCTCGCCGTTCGACGCCGAAGAGATCCGCGTGACCGTCGGCAAGTTCCTCGGCATCCGTGCCGGCAAATCGCTGCTGGTCGGGGTCGTCACCGACGTGTCGCTGCAGACCCAGACCATGGCGGCCGAGCACGGCCACGCGGCGATCGCGCACATCGACATCGTCGGCGAAATCCATGATCACGGCACGCCCTCCGCGCGGTTCCAGCGCGGCGTGACGACCTATCCGGCCATCGCCGATCCAGCGGCGCTGGTCGGCTCGCGCGATCTCGGCCTGCTGTTCAATCGTTCCGGCCCGGGCGTGATCGAGCTCGGCCATCTCCAGCAGGACAGCGCGATCGTCGCCTACGCCAACGCCAACGACATGCTCAACAAGCACTTCGCGGTGCTCGGCACCACCGGCGTGGGCAAGTCGAGCGGCGTCGCGCTCCTTCTTCAGCAGGTGCTGGGCGCGCGCCCCGATCTACGCATGTTCGTGCTCGACGCGCACAATGAATACGGGCGCTGCTTCGGCGAGCGTGCGCAGGTGCTCAGCCCGCGCAATCTCAAACTGCCGTTCTGGATGTTCAATTTCGAGGAAATCGTCGACGTGTTGTTCGGCGGGCGTCCGGGCCTGCAGGACGAGGTCGACATTCTCGCCGAGGTCATTCCGCTCGCCAAGGCGGCCTACACCCAGTACCGCGGAGCGGCCGACCGGCAGGCGCCCAGGCACGCCCGCAGCGGCTACACGGTCGATCATCCGGTGCCCTATCGCACGGCCGACCTCATCTCCCTCCTCGACGGGCGCATGGGCAAGCTCGAGAACCGCGGCTCGCGTTTGATGTATCACCGGCTGATCGCGCGCATCGAGACCGCCTGCAGCGATCCGCGCTACGCCTTCATGTTCGAAAACGCCAACGTCGGCGGCGACACCATGGCGGAGGTGTTTTCGCACATATTCCGCCTGCCGCCCAACGGCATGCCGATCAGCATCATGCAGCTCGCCGGGTTCCCCTCCGAGGTGGTCGATGCGGTCGTGTCGGTGCTGTGCCGCATGGCCTTCGACTTTGCGCTGTGGAGCGACGGCGCCGCGCCGCTGCTGGTCGTGTGCGAGGAGGCGCATCGCTACGTGGCGGCCGACCGCAACGTCGGCTTCGGCCCGACCCGCCGCGCGATCTCCCGCATCGCCAAGGAAGGCCGCAAGTACGGGGTGTTCCTCGGCCTCGTCACCCAGCGTCCGGCCGAGCTCGATCCGACCATCCTGTCCCAGTGCAGCACCTTGTTTGCCATGCGCCTGACCAACGACCGCGATCAGGCGATCCTGCGGTCGGCGGTGTCCGACGCGGCCGCCAATCTCCTGGCCTTCCTGCCGTCGCTTGCCACCCGCGAGGTCCTCGCCTTCGGCGAAGGGATGGCGCTGCCGACCCGGCTGAAGTTCAAGCACCTCGAGGCGCATCTGCTTCCGCGCAGCGAGGCGGTGCAGGGCTGCGGCGTGGAGCTCGACCCGGGCATCAATCGCGACTTCGTCGCCTCGGTGCTCGAGCGCTGGCGGGGCGCGACGACGAACCGCAATGCCGGCGCCGACGAAATCCCGCTGGCGGCGCGATTGCCGGCGGATCAGACCGTCAGTCCGGCCAAGCCCGGCCTGGGGCTCGACCCGGATCGCTTCAAGCTGTTGAAGAAAACGCCGGCCGAGCGGTAGCCGGTCGCTCCTCTTTCAGGGGAGAGATTGCCCGTCAGCTGCGGCGCGAGTGGCGCGCCGCGCCCAGGGCCGCGTCCGAGGCGCGGGTCTCCGACAGCTCGCGGGCGGTCGCGACCGTCCGCAAGCCGAGCGTCGCCTCGTGCTCGCGCCCGACGTCCTCGAGGAAAATCGGCTTGGCGAAATAGAATCCCTGCGCGTAGCGGATGCGCGTCGCCCCCTGCAGATAGGCGAGTTCCTCGAACGTCTCGACGCCCTCGGCCACCACCGTCATGCCGAGCGCGCTGCTCAGCGACTCGATCGCCTTGAGCACGCTCTGGCTGCGCGAGCGCTGGTGAATCGCCGTGATGAACGAGCGGTCGATCTTGATCTCGTCGGCCGTGATGTCGGCCAGCGCGGAGAGCGACGAATAGCCGGTGCCGAAATCGTCGATCGAGACGCGTACGCCGAGTTCGCGCAGCCGCGGCAGGACGGCGGCCTGGAACCGGCCCTTGGCAACGAACGCGTCCTCGGTCAGCTCGATCATGAACCGCTCGGGGCAGCCCGTGGCGTTGAGCGCATCCGCGAAGGAGCACATGAACTCGGGATTGTTGGCCTGCTTGGCCGCGACATTGATGCTGATCGCGCTGCCGGGACCGAAAGCGGCGTCGATGCGATCCAACGCGCTCACCACCTCGGTCAAGACCAGGTGGGTGATCTGATCGATCAGTCCGAGCTCGACCGCCAGCGAAATGAACTCGCTCGGGCCCTGAATCTCCCCGTCGTTGTCGCGCCAGCGAACGAGGGCCTCGAGCCCGATCACCTCGTGGGTGCGGATGTCGACCTTCGGCTGGAACGCGCAGCAGAATTGCCGATCGCGAATGGCGAGCCGCAACCGCTGCTCCAACTGCATGCGGGCGGTGACCGCGCGTCCCATGTCGTGATCGAAAAAAGCGGCGCCCCCTTTGGTCCCGCCCTTGACCCGATACATGGCGCTGTCGGCATTGCGGCGCAGCGCCTCGTAATCGCGCCCGTGCTCGGGATGGACGCTCACGCCGATCGACGCCGAGGTGAAAACCTCGAAACCGTCGATGAAGAACGGGCGCTTCAGCCGTTCCAGGAGGCGGTCGATGACGGCGGCAAGCTCGCCGTGGCTCTCGAGCGGGTCGATGACGAGAATGAATTCATCGCCGCTGATGCGCGCCAGCACGTCGGACGCGCGCAGACTGCCGGTGATCCGCTCGGCGAATTTCACCAGCAGCGCATCGCCGATCGCGTGACTGTAGAAGTCGTTGATGTGCTTGAAGTTGTCGACGTCGATGAACGCCAGCGCGAAGATGCGGTCGCCCCGCGCGATCATGTCCTCGACACGCTCGCGGATGAGGCTGCGATTGGGAAGGCCGGTCAGCTCGTCGTAGTACGCCCGGCGCAACAGCTCGTTTTCGATCTGCATGCGCTCGGCGTCGGCGGCCGTCGACAGCCGCAGGGTTTCGCCGGGACCACACGCGGTCTCGCCGCGCGCGAGGCTGCCCTGGGCCGGCGCCGGGTCGTGCGAGCGGGCCGTAAGCACGGTCTCGCGGAGTTCGTCGGGACGCTCCATCGACCTTCCTCGGGAACGCGGCTACAAACGGGACCCGTCGGCCAGGATTGGCGCGGCCCGGTCGGCTGCGCGATCCCCCTGCAAGGATGGCGAAAAACTAGGGGGTCGGGCCGAAGAAACACTTAAGGCAATCGTCGACACACGGTCCGTGAAAGCATCTGCGCTGACGGCTCTCCAATATGACAAATCCTTCGTTAATTCGACGAAATAACCACGCAAGGGGCGCGGGCACCGCAAAGGCCGCGAGACCGCCCGGCAAGCGCGATCGCAATCGGCAATCGGCCGAGGTCAAGCTTGCGGAGCTCAGGCGCCGCCTGCTCGAAATCAACGACCTCGGCGCCGCGGGGGCGCTGCTCGCGTGGGATCACGCCACCTACATGCCCGCGGGCGGCGCGCCGGCGCGGGCCCGCCAGGGCGCGACGCTGCGCCGGCTGGCGCATGAAAAATCCGTCGATCCGGCGCTGGGCAGGCTCATCGACGAACTGCAGCCCCGTGCCGACAGCCTGGCGCACGGCGCAGCGAGCCTGATCCGCGTCGCGCGCCGCGACTTCGAGAAAGCCGTCAAGGTCCCGCCCGATTACGTCGCGCGCGCGAACACGCTGGGCTCCGCCTCCTACGACGCCTGGACGCGCGCCCGGCCGGCGAACGATTTTCCGGCGATGGTGCCGTACCTCGAAGAGATGCTCGACCTCAGTCGCGAATACGCCGGTTTCTTCGCGCCCTATGAACACGTCGCCGACCCGCTGATCGATGATGCCGACGAAGGGATGACGACGGCCTCGGTCCGCCGGCTGTTCGGCGCGCTCGCGCGCGAGCTGGTGCCGATCGTGCGCGCCATATCCGAACAGCCGCCCGCGGACGACCGCTGCCTGCGCGGAAAATTTGCCGAGGCGGCGCAACTCGATTTCAGCCGCGCGGTGGTCGAGCGCATGGGATATGACTTCACGCGCGGGCGCCTCGACACGACGCACCATCCGTTCTGCACGAAATTTTCCGCCGGCGACGTGCGCATCACTACCCGCGTCTATGCGGGCGACATCGGTCAGGCGCTGTTCTCGACGCTGCACGAGGCGGGCCATGCGCTCTACGAGCAGGGCGTCGGTGCGGCGCTCGAGGGCACGCCGCTCGGAAGCGGGGTCTCGGCGGGCGTGCACGAGAGCCAATCGCGGCTGTGGGAGAACCAGATCGGGCGCAGCGCCGGCTTCTGGCGGCATTTCTACCCGCGGCTGCAGCGCGCCTTTCCGGACCAATTCGCCGGCGTGACGCTCGATGCTTTTTATCGCGCCATCAACAAGGTCGAGCACTCGCTGATCCGCACCGACGCCGACGAGGTGACCTACAATCTTCACATCATGCTGCGCTTCGAGCTGGAGCTGGAACTGCTGGAAGCCCGGCTGGCGGTCAAACATCTCCCCGAGGCCTGGCGCGAGGCCATGCAAGCGCATCTCGGCCTGGTGCCGCCCGACGACCGCGACGGCTGCCTGCAGGACGTGCATTGGTATGCCGGCGGCATCGGCGGCGCCTTTCACAGCTACACCCTCGGCAACATTTTGAGCGCGCAGTTCCATGTCGCCGCCGTCAAGGCGCATCCGCAAATCCCGCAGGAGATCGAGAGAGGAGAATTCGGCATGCTGCGCGCTTGGCTCACCGAGCGCGTCTATCAACACGGCCGCACATACACACCGAACGAGTTGATCGAGCAGGCGACCGGCGAGCCGATGAGCATGCGCCCCTACATCGCCTATCTGCGCGCCAAGTACGGCGAGCTCTATCGCCTGCCGCCGGCGCCGCGAGGATGAGGATTTTTTCGATCGTTGAATCTAAAGGGGAATTTCGGCAGTTCGTTCTGCGCAATTATAACCTTTGGTTATACGAGGCGCGTGGCCCTACGGCAGCGCTCACTCCCGCCGCTGCTGCGCGTTCCAGTGCCGTTCGAGATTGGCTATCAGCGCCGGGCTGAAGTGGCAATAGGCCTGTTCGCGCACATAGGCGGCCATGTAGCGGCGGAACAGATCGAGCGGCTCCTGGCCGACCCGGAAGGCGCGGCGGTTGCCGCAGGCACTGACCACGCCGGAGCTGGTCATCCCGTCGATGACGCGCGCGAGCGCGGCGTCCATCTCGTGCGGCGGCACGACCTCGTCGCAGATGAGCCGCCCTTCCGGGCTGTCGCAGTCGAGGCGGCGGCCGTACATGATCGCCTGGCGGGCGATGCGGTCGCCGACGAAACGCGGCAGCCGCAGGTTGGCGCAGCCCGGGATGATCCCCTCCTTGCGCGCCGGCAGGGTCATGTAGGCGTCGCTCGCCGCCAGCACGTAGTCGACCGCCAGCAGGATCTGACAGCCGCCGCCGATGGCGAACCCGTCGACCGCGGCGATCCACGGCTTCTCGATGCTGCCGCCGGCCGGATCCTCGGGCGCGAGGTCGGGCTTGGCCACCCCGCGCATCAGCTTGTTGACGAAGCCCATGTCGCGCGTGATGTACCAGACGAACGGAATCTTGCCGCGATAGAGGTGCGTCAGGTTGAGGCCCGCGGAAAACAGGCGCCGGCCGCGATAGTTCGGATGCTCGACCACGTCGCCGCGCAGCACCGCGATGTCGCTTGCCGGGTCGAGAATGGCGAGATCGGCCGCGGTTTCCTGGTCGGCGATCGTGCCGGTGTCCTCGGCGTTGAGGAAGCGCGGATTGCGCAAGGTGACGATCGCCGCCTTGCCGCGCCGCTCGACCGAGGCCGCGCCGAGATCGATCCTGCCGCGCTCGCGCAAACGCGCGAGGAGGTCCCAGGCTTCCGGGCGGGGCAGCAGCATGGCGTGGCACAGATGGACGCCGGCCGGCTCGTGCGCGAACACGCGGGAGAGCAGGATGCCCTGGTCGATCTCGCGCCCTTCCTTGGCGCTCTGATCGAGGAGGCTTTCGCGCTCCACCTCCGCGCGCGTCGGCACGAGGCCTGGCACCTGGATCGCGGCGTCGTAAACCAGATTTTCCACGCGCACGAAGGCGGCCAAATTTTTGGTCAGCGCGCGATAGAGCGCCTCCACGTGGGCGATGAGGAACGCGTCGCGCGCGGCGCGGTCCATCCGGTGGATCAGCGCGGCGGCGTTCGCCTGCGCGGCGTTGCGGCTCGGTTTGTTTGGCAGCGCCGCCAGGAGATCGAGCCCGAGGCGCCAGGTCCGGCCGAATGCGGCAACGTCCGTGCGATAGTCGCCGCTCGCGGCCGGGCGGTTCGCCAGCCAGGCCGCCGATGCCTCGCCGGACAGCCCCGCAGCGGCGAGAGCGGCGGCCGCCCCGGCGTCATGCGCGGGATCGGATTCCGCCGCCGCCGCTGCTCTGGCCGTGCTTGCTGGGTTCATCGGGGCGTCCTCCGGGCCGACATCGACGCGGCCTTGGCCGGCATGATGTTGCGGCGCGCATTGCTGTCAATCTTTTCGCCGACGCTCCGGCCGCGGCAAAATTCGCGCGCGTCTACTCAGCCCGCCCGCCGCGTGTGATTGGCGATGGTGGCGTGCGCCATGCGCACGAACCGCGCGCCCGGCCCCTCCGGCCCGACGCTCTGCACGCTGACCAGCGCGCCCTCGAGCAGCAGGAACAGTTCGTCCGCCAGCTGTTCGGGCCTGAGCGCGCCGGCGGCGCGGCACAGGCGGACCAGGTGCTCGCGTTGGGCGGTCTTGCACGCCTCGATGACCCGCCGCCCGGGGTGATCCTTTTCCGGCAGCTCGACCGCCGCGTTGCACAGGGGACAGCCGCGCGCTTCCACGTTGGCGATGTGCTCGCCCGCCGCCTTGGCCCAGGCGCGAAGCTGCGCGCGCGGATCGCCCGGATGGGCGGCCTCGAGCTGGCTCCATTTGGCTTCGGCCTCGGCGGCGAACCGGCGCAGGCATTCCGCCACCAGCTCGTCCTTCGAGGCAAAATGCCGGTAGAGCGTCATCTTGTTGGTGGCGGCGGCCTCGGCGATGGCCTCGACCCCGACCGCGCGAATCCCGTGCCGATAGAACAGGTTGCGGGCCGCCGCCAGGATGCGCTCGCGCGGCGGAAGGCGTGGCTCGGCGGCCGTGTTCACGAAATCGGGATTCATCGTCCCTTGACGCGGGTGTTACCGGTAAGTACCGTAGCGCTAGTGTTACCGGTCAGTACCACAGGCGGTCGACCAAGTCACGCGCTTTGTTCGCGAACCGGCCCGGAGCGTCCGATGCCCAAGCTCAACCCGCGCGCCCTCCTCAACTCGCGGCGCTGCGCGCTGCCGCTGCTCGCCCTTGCGCTCATCGCGGCGCTGGCGGTCGGGTCATCGGCGCACAGCCGTTCCGAGCGCCCGACGTGCGGACCAACGGTCGCCGTGCGCGACCCGGGACTGCGCACGAGCTTTGCCCGGTTCGACCGCGAGCAATCCGCCGCGGCGGGCAAGGTCTGCACGCTCTACCGCGATTTGCACTCAGCTGCGCCGTTATCGGGCGCGGGGCCGGCGGCCGGCTGACAGGAGGATGATGCGATGAACCCGTGCGGATGCGAGCCGACCTTGGCGGAAATCCTGTCCGATCCGGTGATCCATGCCGTGATGCACGCGGACGGCATCCATCCGCCGACGCTCGAGGCCGAGCTCAAGGCCATGGCCCGCACCCTGAACCTCTTCGGCCCGCCGCACGTAACTACGGCCGCAGCGCAAGGCCGCAGGCCTGCACGACACTCTCGCCTTTGACGTGGCGCTCGTCCCCCTCGCCACGTCCGCGCCGGACGGCTTTCTCCCCTTCCCTGCGAAGCCGTCCGGCGCATTTCTTATTCCTCCCCTTCAGGGCAGGGATTTCCCCGGCGTCCCCTTCTCCCCCAGGTCCCAGTAGATCCCCGCCATCAGGCCGAGCGCGTCGCGCGCGATGTTCACCGGCAGGTGCTCGTTGGGCGCGTGCTGCGAGCAGCCGCGATAGGAATGGGGAATCCAGATCGTCGGAACGCCGAGCCCTTCGGTGAAAATGTCGTTCGGCAGCGAGCCGCCGGAGTTGGGAATGATCGCAGGCGACTGGTTGGTCGTGCGGGCGATGGACGCCGCCGTCCACTTCACCCAGGGATGGTCGGGATCGACCCGCGTCGCGCGGAAAATTTCGTCGCGCGCCTTGCCGATCGCCACCATGGGGAAGCCGTGGCGGTCAAGATGGCGCCGCAGCGCAGGCAAAATATTGTCCGGATCGACGCCGACCACGTAGCGCACTTGGCCGCGTGCCCAGGCGCGCGGCGGCACCGCGTTGACCGGGCTCTCCGGGTTGCCGGCGCTCATCGCCAGGATCTCGAAGGTGCACCAGGCGTAGACCTTCTCGGCCGGCGTGAGCCCCGGCTCGCCCCAGCCGGGATCGATCTGCGGATCGCCGGGCCCGCTGGCGATCTCGCAATCGGCGAGCACGCGGCGCACCGGCTCCGGGATCGTCCGCGGCACCCATTCGGGAATGCGCACCTGGCCGGTCGGGCCGGCGATCGTCGCGAGCGCGTGCGCCAGCTGGATCGCCGGGTTCGACAGGAGCCCGCCCCAGTTGCCGGAATGGTGCCCGCCCGCGCGCGCCTCGATGGTCAGATCGATCGGATAGGCGCCGCGGCAGCCGAGCGACAGCGTCGCCCGGTCGGCGGCGAGGCGCGGACCGTCCGAGCCGATGAGCACGTCGGCGGCGAACAGACCGCGGTTCTCGGCGCACAGCTCGCGCAGGCCCGGCGAGCCGGTCTCCTCGCCCATCTCGATCAGCCATTTCGCGTTGAAGCCGAGCCGGCCGCGCGCGGCGAGCACGGCGCCGAGCGCCGCCACGTTGATCGTGTGCTGCCCCTTGTTGTCGACGACCCCGCGGCCCCAGTAGCGGCCGTCGCGCTCGACCAGCTGCCACGGCGAGAGCCCCTCGTGCCAGTCGCGATCGAGCCCGCGAATGACGTCGCCGTGGCCGTAGCCGAGCACGGTCGGCAGGCCCACGTCCTCGATGCGCTCGGCGTAGAGGAACGGCCCGCGCGCCTTGGCGTGGCGCATCACCCGGCAGGTGAAGCCGAGCGCTTCGAGCGCCGGCTTCATCTCGGTTTCGACGTAGCGGGCAAGCTCGCCGGCGCGCTCCGGATTCTGGCTCTCGGTCGCAATCGCGACGCGGCGCGCGAGGTCGGTCTTGAATTGGCCGCGGTCGAAATAATTCTGCGCGCCGGCGATGGCGGCTTCTCGGCTCATGGATCGCGTCCCCGGGTTCGGAGCGCGACTTTGAGCCTGCGGTCGTGCCGATGGCAAGCGAGCCTCGGCCCATAGGGAGAACAACCATCCCGCGGCGCTCGCGCCGCGGGACGCTCGTTGCA
>WNEY01001034.1_pt1 | contig 18914 bp, 11 predicted proteins | sample 5400531 | NCBI WGS metagenome assembly WNEY01 (sample SAMN13153338, study PRJNA577476) | soil metagenome | isolation source: 200 cm saprolite under Douglas fir tree site 1 | place: USA:California | collected 2015-04-18
AATGCTTCCACGCATTCAGGCAAATAAAAGCCGATTAGCAATCCGGTTGCTCCGGCGGCGCCCATTTTCAGAAAACTGCGTCGATCCACGTCATATTCGCTGAGACTCACGCCGCACCTCCGGTAACCGCAACCCGCGCGAGAGATATAAAATTAGCCTGTGGCTTGCCAATCCATGTTACCTGCATTTGTGTGAAAGCGTATGGCCGCAACCGGCGCGTGTCAATCCCGGGCTGTGTTTTCGGCCGCCCTGCTACCGGAACTTTTCAATTCGCACCGGGTTGAAAATAGTGCGGACTTGGCGTACGTATGGAAGTGTACATTCAAAGTGTTTCAGAGCCCTACTTTCACGCGCCATCGAGAACCCGCTGAGCCATGAGTCGTTGGGCCAGGATCGTAGTTTCGGGACTGCTGGCCACGGCAGTCGTAGCAACGTTGGCCTGGGCGGACCCTCGTAGGGGCCGTGAGGAATCTCCTCTGCCGCCTTCTCCCACAAATTCTGGCAGAAACGATAATTCCCGAAAACACTTCGCGGGCAAGCTCCCCATCACCGAGCTGAACGAACAAGAAGCGACCCTGCACGCGCTGAACCGGCTCGGATTCGGCCCTCATCCTGGCGAAGTGGAGCAAATTCAGAAAACGGGACTCGAGAACTGGATTCAGTCGCAGCTTCACCCGGAAAACACCGCCGATCCCGTGATTGACGCGCGCCTCGCCGAATTCCCCGCGCTCGGGCTTTCCGCCGCAAGCCTGTTGGATAAGTATCCGCCGCCCGATGTCGCGGCCAAACGCCTGGGGCTCAAGGTAGACGAGTACCAGAAGCGCCTCCAGGACCTGGCGAAGCAGCCTCAAGGGATGAGTTCGCTGCCATTCAAGGACCAGCAGGAAATCGTCAACGAGTTGATGCAGGCGAAATTGCTTCGAGCGATTTACAGCGCACACCAATTGAGCGAACAACTGGAAGATTTCTGGTTTAACCATTTCAATGTCTTCATCTACAAAGACCTCGACCGCTGGTACATGATTCCCTACGAACGCGACGCCATCCGTCCGCACGTCCTGGGGAAATTCCGCGAACTGCTCGAAGCCAACGCAAAGAGCCCCGCCATGCTGTTTTATCTGGATAATTCCTCGAGCGCGGACCCGCACGCGTTTGACCGTTTGAAGCTGCATCCCGTGAGCGCGCGGCCGGGCGTGAAGCTCCCGCCGCTCGGCCCCAAGCGCGGCCTGAACGAAAATTACGGGCGAGAGCTGATGGAACTCCACACGCTCGGCGTGGATGGCGGCTACACGCAGCAGGACGTCATCGACGTCGCGCGCGCGTTCACGGGATGGACCATCGAATCGCCGCGTGAGAACCCGGCGTTCTACTTCGACGAACGTCTCCACGATCCCGATCCCAAGCGCGTGCTCGGAAAGAAAATTAACGCCGGCGGAATCAGAGATGCCGAGCAAGTGCTTGATCTATTAGCGAAGAACCAGCATACGGCCCGCCATATCTCCCTACAGCTCGCGCAGCATTTTGTCTCCGACACCCCACCGGAAGCCCTGGTGAAGCGCATGGCGAAAACATTTGAAAAATCCAAGGGTGACATCCGCGCCGTGATGTCGACGATGATTTATTCTCCTGAATTCTGGTCGCGCACGGCGTTTCGCGCGAAAGTGAAGACGCCGTTTGAGCTGGTGGCATCCACGGTGCGAGCCCTTGGCGCGGACGTGGACCAGCCGCTGCAGATGGCGCAGTGGGTCGCCCGCATCGGAGAGCCCCTCTACCAGTGTCTGACTCCGAACGGCTATTCCGACGCGGCCGCTTCCTGGGTCAGCACGGGATCGCTGCTGAACCGCATGAACTTCGCGGTCGCTCTGACGAACAACAAAATTCGCGGCGCACAGGTCGATGTCAATTCTCTAGTAGGCCTGGATGTGAGCGGAAATCCAAAATTGGCTCTGGAGCGCGTCGAGACGGTATTCCTTGCGGGGCAAGTCTCGGACACGACGCGATCCACGCTCGACAAGGAAACGTCCGATCCGCAGATCCTTGGCGCAACCCTCGATGACCCGGTGAAGAAAGTCAACCTCAGCCTGCTAACCGGCCTCGTGCTGGGCTCGCCGGAATTTCAAAAAAGATAGTTCAACCGCTCGAGCCGCATTATGGGTGACAATGCATGCCTGTCTCAACGCCTGTTATCTAGCCAGCATTTCTCACGAAGGATTTGCCATTTCACGGCAGTGCAACTGGATGAGTGCTTCTGCCCGATTTTGTGGCGTCTCGCCGGCGTTGTTACGCTGTGCCGGCTGATTAGGAAACCGCCGGCGAGACGGCGCACGAACAGTTTGTGTTCAGCAATAACGTCAGAATTCCCAAGCACTCGCACCCGGCCGGCTCTGATAGAATGCCGGTCATGCAGCCGCGAGAGTTCGCTCGGTCTGTCCGTCACCGAAGGGTGTTCCTCGCGTGGGCGAGCCTGCCGGTCCTGGTCGCCTTTTCGTGGGCGGTCCACACAACAGTTCGTGCGAATCAGGCTCAAAAACCGAGCACAGCGCAGGCGAAAACCGAAACGAAGCTGGACACGAGTACTCTTGTAGTCGCGCCAAATCTTGCCGCGCAGCTTGCGAAATTCAAGCCTGTGCGCATGCCGTTTGACTCTTCGCGGCTGACGCCCCAAGAGCGGCAGTTGGCCGGCAAGCTGGTCGAGGCGTGCCAATTTCTGGAATCCATCTACTGGCGCCAGAGTGATCCCGAGGGGCTAAAGTTATATCACGCGCTGGCGGGCAGCACCGCGCCCCGCGACGTCGAACTGCGTCGCTTCCTGAGAATCAACGGCAGCCGCTTCGATCTGATCCGCAATAATGCGCCGTTTGCCGGCACGTCACCCTGGCCGCCGGGCCGGGGCATTTTCCCTGCGGACTTGACGAAGGAGGAGTTTGATCGCTACGTCGTGGCGCATCCGGATCAGAAGGCCTCGCTCTACGATCCCTTCGCGGCGGTTCGCCGGAAGGGCGCCGCGCTGGAAGCAGTTCCCTACCATGTTGCCTATCGCGAGTGGCTCGACCCCACGGTGAAAGCACTGCGGGAAGCCGCCGCGCTTTCGGACGACCCCGCCTTCGCAAAATTTCTGCGCATGCGCGCGGATGCGCTGCTTACCGACAAATATTTCGACAGCGATCTCGCCTGGGTGAGCCTCGAAAATCCAAAGTTCGACGTTATCTTCGCGCCTTACGAAACCTATCTGGACGATTTGCTCGGCGTGAAAACTTCTTACGGAGCTGCCGTCTTGATCCGCAATGACGAGGAGAGCCGCAAACTCGACGTCTTCCAGAAATACGTTCCTGACATTCAGGACTCCTTGCCGCTGGCGCCCGAAGACCGACCCTCCAAGCGCGGCCACCTCTCGCCGATGGAAGTGATGGACACGCCGTACCGGGCCGGAGATTTGCGCCACGGCTATCAAGCGGTTGCCGACAATCTGCCAAACGACCCGCGCATTCACGAACAGAAAGGCTCGAAGAAGATTTTCTTCAAGAACTTCATGGATGCGCGCGTGAATTATGTGATTCTGCCGGTCGCCAAACGCCTGCTGCGCGCCGACCAGGCAGCGCTTGCCTCCGCCGAAGGCTATCTCGCGACAACGATGATGCATGAGATTTCGCACGGCCTGGGTCCCGCGTTTGCCCGTACCTCCGCCGGCCAGCGCGACATCCGCGAAGCGATTGGCCCGTCGTATTCAGGCCTCGAGGAAGCCAAAGCCGATATCGTCGGGCTCTACGGTTTGAAATGGCTCGTGGACCGTGGCGATCTTCCGAAGGACAAGCTTCGAGGGTATTATGCGTCGGAGGTCGCCGGAATTTTCCGCACGGTTCGCTTCGGTGTGGCGGAAGCGCACGGCCGGGCAGAGATCATGGAGTTCAATTATTTCTCCGAACGCGGCGTCATCTCGCGGGATGCGGCTTCGGGCCGGTACGTCATTGATCTGGACCGCATGCCGGATGCCGTCGCATCGCTTGCCAAGGAGCTGCTCCAAATGGAAGCCACTGGCAATCGCGCGGGCGTCGAAGCGTGGTTTGCGAAGTACGGTTCGATGCCGCCCGAGCTCACAAAAGCACTGGAAGCCGCTTCCGATGTCCCCGTGGATATCGATCCGATTTCAGCGTTTCCCGAACCCATGCGTTAGGATTCCTATTCCCATACGAGAGGAAGGTCGACTGAAATGGCGAGCCAGAAACCGCAAAATTTTGAAAACCACACTCGCAAGATCCCGGTATTCGTTATTGGGAATTTGGTGCTGATGGTGAATCTGGTCGGAAGACTTGTTGACCTCCGACACGGTGTTTCGTTCGGATCCGTGATGGACGTCCTGGTGGGCGCGGCGCTGATCGCGCTCTTCGTAATGGCGCGGAATTCTACATTGGCGGTGCAGGACCGCCTCATCCGGCTCGAAATGCGGCTGCGCCTGGCCGGAGTTCTACCCGCCGATTTGCGCCCGCGCATCCCTGAATTTACTGTGCCTCAACTGATCTCTCTGCGCTTTGCCAGCGATGCGGAATTGCCGGCGCTGGCGCGGAAAGTTCTCGACGAAAAGCTTACCGAACGCAAAGCCATCAAGCGATTGGTCAAGGATTGGCAGGCTGATTATCTGCGGGCGTAGCTGCGTGGGCACGGATTACTTGGCCTGCGTATTTTCGGCGAAGCACCAGTGCACGAAATCGTGGCCGTAGCGCGCCGTCACTTGTTCGGGAATATCTGTCTCCGCGAGCTTCTCAAATTTGAAATTAATTTCGCCGCTGGGCTGCACCGTGCCTACAAGTGATCCGTATACGTTCGTCATTGCGCTGTGAGCGTCGGAAGAGTTTGGCGGCAGCGCATACCGTACTGCTCCGGCGGTCCCTACGATCCATCCCGGCAGCACGCCGCCATGCTGCTTCCAGTAGGCGGTGTTGAAAATTCCGTCCATGTAATAGTGCGAATGGCTCGCTAGAACGTACACGCGCTTGTGCGCGTCGTTCTGCGCGCGAAGCAGGCCGGCGTACGCGCGCCGCCCGGTCTCTGTGCCAGTGGGTGACTCGTTCATGCCGTGTCCAGCGGAGATGCTTTCGGGCAGCGCCTTGTGCATTCCGGCCACGATGGTCGTCACGGCCGGATCAGCCAGATCCTTAGCCAGCGTCCGTTCGAACCAGCCGACCTGCGCGCCGTCAAATTGCTCGGCAGTTGCGCTGTCGAGGTAGTAGAACGCCACGCCGCGGTCGATCCAGTGAAAGTAAGTCTTCAGACGGTGGTCTTGGGGATCGTCCCGCAGGCGTTGCGCGCGCAACACAGGTGAATCCAGCCAATCCGCGAACTGCAGGAGAAAATCTTCGCGGGTCTTCAGGGGCGGGATTGTCTCGTGATTGCCAATGCCCACAAAAAATGGAATGGAACCGAAGGGCGCGATCTGGCTATCGATGAAATCCGGCCACTCGATGTTTTCGTATTCTGCAACCGACAGCGGTTTCGTGATGTTCTCGGGCTGATGTTGGATGTCTTCATCGAAGCCGGAGGTCAACCGCAGGTCGCCCAAATGCCAATAAAATGCAGCTTGATTCTTTTTTGCCGTTTCCGCAATCCCCGGCATCACCACGTCGCCGCAATTCCGGGAATCGCCGGACGCAACGAAGCGCCACGTTCCGCCGGCCGGCTGCTGTGCGGCTGCCGGCCTCATCGCCAGCACCGAGAGCGTCGCGAACGCAATCACAAATATGATTCCGCGAATCATGGCTCCTCCGGCCATCCGGGATGCTGCGCGTGCGGACTCTAATTGAATTGGAGCCCGCCAGAATAAGAATGCTACCAGAACAATCTCAGGTGGCACAGGCCTGAAGATCAGCGCTCACCCCCCTTGGCCAGTGTCTCGATACTGTTAATCATCCAATTCGTCGCGGCGCGCGCAGAATCGCGACTCTCCTAGGAGGGCCGGGCTTCAGTCCGGCCGAAGCGAAGCTCTCTTGAAAGCGGCTTTAGCCGCTGAAGCTACGTTTGCTTGAGGCTCTGCGGCGCTGTGGATATTGCCATCCGTTAGTTTCCGAATGCGATAGACCTCCAGCGCGCCGAAAGAGTAGATCGGATCGCCGATGCCGGCGAGCGCGGCGGAAAATCTTGGGACATCGTACGCCCAGACGTATTCGTAATCACTCTGAACCTGTTTCCAATCCGGAGGCTCGTCATAAACATGATTCCAAAATCCATCTGGCGTATACGAATCGTGGATGATCCGCATCGGCGTCTCGCCGGGCGTGTCCATCAGATAGGGTGAGAACCAGCCCCTTCCGATGACTCCATAGGCCCAGAAATGCGTGAACGGCCGCTCGATCGGGTCCTGATCTCCTTCGACGACGGGCAACACGAGTGCGCCTCGTGGAACGGCTTCAAAAGAACGCGCGAGGCCGGCGAGTTCCGTCTGCGCGGCGGCAAAATGCTGCGTCATGTTCACCGTCCGTGCGGCAAAGAGAACAAGCGGGATCGCAGCCAGCCATTTCGCACGCTTTCCCACGCGCACCGTCGCAAGAAGCACGACGAACAATACAGGCAACACGCGGATATCGAGATCCGAGCCCTCGCCCCACATCCAGGGAATCGCCCAGAACAGGACAAAGAGGAATCCAGCAATTACAAGCCAGCGGCCATTCCAGCGAAACTCTGGATTGCGCCACCAGGCTGCCAGAAACCACGCGGCCAGCGCGGCGAGTGATATCAGGTCGAGCATTGGCGAGTAGCCGTGCAGGATCATGCCAAGCGAATCGAGCTTTTCCTCAAATCCGTGAAAGACGATCTTTCGCGCGCTCAAGCCCACTCGCGACGAATGCAGGTAAAAGGCTACGCCCGGCAGCGCCAAAGCCCCGCTCCAAATCCAATCGCGAAGGGGCCGCGGGGTGAACGCCAGATACCCCGCCACAACAAGTCCCGCAATGCCGAACCCCAGCAGATGCGTGAAATACAGCGCCGTGAACGCCGCGAGAGCCGCAGCCCACCGCGCGATGTTGTGCTTCGCAATCCAGCGCAGCCAGAATCCGAGCGCGAGGAATCCAACCGCGAGACTCAGATCGAAATTCAAAAATCCTTCTAGAAAAAACACGTTGCAGGCGATCAGCAGCGCCCATAGCGCCGTGGCGTCTTCGTCCGGATTCACTTGCCGGAGAAAAAACCAAGCCGCGCCAGGAAGCGCAAGGGCGCAGAGGCTCAGGAATACCCGCCCCGCCGTCTCGATAGGAAACAACCGGCCAAAGACAGCGAGTGACGCATCCATCCCCAGGTAGGGATACGCACCCCAGTCGGCGCGATAGAACCTGCTGAAAGCAAATGCTGGATCGCTGAGATGAGCCAGAACAAACGATCGAGCCAGATGATTTGGATAGTCAAGCAGCGGCGGAAATGCGGCGCTCCAGATGGGCGCCAGCAGCGCCGCGGCCAGAATCAGCAGGGCCACAAGACGTGGAAAATTCGTCAGGAAAAAAGATGGTTGCGGGAATACGGTTCCCGGTGAATCCATGTTGCGCACCTACCGCGCGACCCATAGTAACGGCAACAAGCCCATGGCTGTCAGGCCGAGCAACAAGAATAGAGTCTGCCTTCCGGTCTTCGAGTCGGCGAGCGCCACCGCAACCAGCGCTTTTGCAAAATTGTTGCTCGCTGCCGCAACCACTACGCCTGCCGCGGCAAGGCCCAGCGAAGTCAGTTTTCCCGCGGTTTGCGTGAGCCCCATAATGAACGGGTCCACCGGCGCGAGGCCGGAAAGCACGGCCAATCCGTAGATTCCCCCACGGCCGAGATGCACCAACGCAAAATTCGTCGCCACAAGCATTGCGACAAACACAACTGCCAGCGAAAATGCGGACGCGAGTTCCAGCGGATTTTTCGTCAGATATCCGGCGTCCGCTCCTTTTTCGCCTCCGTCCGGCAAATTAGACCACGCCCAGCCGCCTGCCACGCCGATGGCTCCGAGAATCAGGAAAGGAAGCGCGAGCCGGCGCATCAATTCGATGTTAAAAAAAGCGATGAGAGCAAGAAAGCGAAAATACATTACGCCCGACGCGAGCAGGATTGCCCCGGAATAGCAATGCGGAGTTTTCGCTTCTCGCGCGTGCCTGGCCATTACAAACGTCGTGAAGGTGGACGAATACGCGCCTCCGAGCAGCGCCGCCAGCCTCACGCCGCCTTTTCCTTTCGCAGCTTTCTCCAAAAGGTAGCTGCCATAGGACACGCCGCTGATCGCAACTACGATCAGCCACGCCTTGAACGGATTCACCCCGAACGGGCCGAAGTCCTTGTCGGGCACGATGGGAAGAATGACGAACGTCAGCAGAAGGAATTTTGTGAAAGTGAGAATTTCCGTGGCCGGAATCCTTGTGCTAAGGCTCTCCAAAAATTCCTTCAGCTCGAGCAGCAGGATGCTGAGAACCGCCAGCGTCGTGGCAATCCAGAGTTGATCGCGCGACACGAGCGCGCCGACCACATAAGTAACCAGCCCCGACATTTCCGTGGTCACTCCGGCTTCGTTGTAGGATTCCAGCTTGTGCCGGTACGATAGCCACAAAAATGCACCGATAACCGCGAACCCGGTGATTAAGGGCAGGAGTTGCTCTCCAGAGAGAAGACCCATCGCATAACCGATCAGCCCGATTAACGGAAATGTGCGGATTCCACCGAAGCTGTACCGCTGCCCGGACGCGCGACGCTCCTCGCGTTCAAGCCCGATCAGAAAACACAAGAACAGCGTCAGCAAAATCTTGACGCCCTCCGGCGGCAACACGTGTAGAAACTTGTCGGTCACGGATTTGTTCTTTCCGGCAGCGCCTCGGTTCCCTTTCCGCTCGTGTATTCGTGATTAGAACGCTTTGCAGCCACCGCGAGACTATCGGTATTTACAGGTAAACTCAATCGCTGTTGCACCAGTGCGTTCCGTTTGCTTCTCAAGCGGATGTTGCAACGGCTCAAGCGCTTTAAGTAGCGCCGGCATCTTGCCGGCCTCTTGGTCTTAGGCATGAGGGCATCAGAGCCGGCAAGATTCCGGCGCTACGGAAGCTTCTGCGAAACTTGAAATCAAGGCGCTGGGTTGCTACGCTTTGGCCTATGAAAGGGTTCTTGCCGCTTCTGTTCGCGCTCGTCCTGGCGATACCCGCCGCTGCACAAACCCAAGCTCCGGCTCAGCCACCTCAAACATCAAAAGAACTCGACGTGCCGGGCAATCAGCCTTGGACCGACACGGGCGTCGACCTGCAGCCAGGCCAGACGGTCACAATCACAGCGACGGGAAAACTCCAATACATGGACGGCAGCACTCCAGGCCCGCAAGGGGCAGGGCGGAGCTGGAGAGATCTGATCCGCACGATGCCGGTGAACTCCGCCGGGCGCGGTGCGCTGATCGGCCGTTGGGGCTCGGATGAAGCGGCTCAGCCGTTTCTGATCGGCGCGAGCATTAAACTCCCCGTGCGCGCAGCGGGGCGATTGTTTCTCGGAATCAATGGCCCTTCGGGTGACTCCGGCAATGGAAGCTTCCACGTCAAGATCGAGATTCCAGGTAACGCTTCAGGTTCCTCCACCTCCGCTGCTCCCGTCTCGAATCAGTCCGGTTCTTCTACGGCTTCCACTGGCGGAAGCAGCCTTGCCAATTCGCCAACCAGCACAACCTCAAGTACTACTTCCGCTTCGCCGGGCGGCTCGGCTTCCGCATCTTCACCTGCACCGAATGCGACAACTGCCGCGGCGCTTCCTGCGGGCATACTCGCGCAGATTCCGCGGCGCATCGCCGACAAAGAAGGGAATCCCGGCGACATGGTCAACTTCCTCCTGATCGGCTCGGAAGACCACGTGAAGGCTGCGTTCCAGGCGGCGGGATGGGTGCAAGTGGACCGCGACACGAAAGACGCCGTCGTGCAGGCCCTGGTGGCGAGCCTTTCGAAGCAGGCTTACCTGACCATGCCCATGAGCCAGCTATATCTGTTCGGCAGGCCGCAAGACTATGGCTTCGCGCACGCCGAGCCACTCACCGTGGTTACGACGCGCCACCATCTACGCATTTGGAAATCGACGCTGACCGTCGGCGGGCAGCCTTTATGGGTGGGAGCGGCAACGCACGATATGGGGCTTGAGCGCGATCAGCGCAACGGCAAGCTTACCCACCACATCGACCCCAATGTGGACGACGAACGCGATTTCGTCAGCCACAGCCTCACAGGAAGCGGCTACGTGACACAACATACGAGCGTCTTGCCTTCCAATCCGATCAAAGATGAGAAGACAGCCACAGGAGGCAGCTTTCATTCCAATGGCGAAGTTCTCGTCCTCTGGCTCAATAGCAACTAATTTCCGGCGGGCTTCAGGTAAAGCCCGCACCCAGTCACGCAAATCCCTGCGGCGCACCCGACAGATCGTCTCACAGTTAACTTCAGAAATGGCCGGGCGCTGAGAGGCCTGGCGGAGCATCAGAATGATGCGGTGGAAGGTCGCGGCGAAACGTCCCCGGCTATAAAAACCGCCTAACGGTGTCCCTGTATGTCTCCGAACCGGAAATTCTTTCGAACTGTGACGAAAATCACATGCAAATGTAACGTAATTGTGTTATTCCAAGAAGGCAGGAGGGAACTTTGTAGACCGCTGTCACGATTCGAGTCAAAGAATACCCCCTGAGAACCGAGGAAGAGAGAACGAAAGGAGTCCCCCTGATGCCTGAGAAATCCGCAGCTGCAGTGCAAACGGCGCCTTCCCGGCCGCCCGTGAAGGCCGCCAAGGATGAAAGTAGTTTGGAACGGATGGACCACTTGTACGACACAATCGCGCGCCGGGCTTTCGAATTGTATGAAAGAGAGGGCCGGGTTGACGGCCATCACCTTCGCCACTGGCTGGAAGCCGAGCGCGAACTTCTGCACCCTGTACACTTGCGAATGGAAGAAGCCGGCGGAGAATTCGTGGTGCACGCGGAACTCCCCGGCTTCACGGCTAGCGATATTGAAGTCAGCGTCGAACCACGGCGCGTGACCATCACCGGCAAACGCGAATCGAAGCAGGAAGACAAACAGGCTGACGCAGTCTACACCGAACAATGTTCGGACGAGATTTTCCGGACCCTGGAACTGCCCTCGGAAGTCAATGTAATGAAAGTCACTGCGACGCTGAAGGACGGCGTTCTCGACATTCAACTCCCGAAGGCTGTGGCAACGAAACCCGTCGCCGCCGAGACGCAAGCCGCGTAATTCGGCGTTTTGGTCCCCACTGAATCGCAAACCCGGCCGGCCAGCTGATCGAGAATCGCCGCTGGCCGGCCTGCTTTCACCATCAGTCTCGTAGTTCAGTCGATGGGGGCGCCGAAGAGTCCAAGTCCGAAGAGCAAGCGCCTGCAGCGACGCCGCTGGGTCAATTGCAATCCAGATCTTCTATCCCGCGGAATGCTTACCCGAGATTTGAACTTCCCATGAGGTATTTGTCGACGGAGATAGCGGCTTTGCGGCCTTCGGAGATCGCCCACACAACGAGCGATTGGCCCCGGCGCATGTCGCCCGCTGCAAAAACACCTGGAACAGAACTCATATAATCCGTCCCCGTGGCGATATTGCTGCGCGCGTCGAGATTTACGCCTAACTGCTCGATCATGCCTTGCTTCACGGGTCCGGTGAAGCCCAGGGCCAGCAGGACGAGATCCACGTCGATGGTGAGTTCCGTGCCCGGCATGGGCTCGAACTTGGGCGGCGGGCCGACACGGATGGCATGCAACTGTTTCACGGTCCCGTTCGCGTCGCCTGTGAATTTAGCGGTATTGAGCGCCCAATCCCTCATTCCGCCTTCTTCATGCGCACTCTCAGTGCGCAATTGCAGCGGCCACAAAGGCCAGGGAGTGCTGGGTGCTCGGTCCTGCGGCGGCATGGGCATGATTTCAAACTGGTGTATGGACTTCGCTTTTTGCCGGTGGCACGTGCCGAGGCAGTCCGCGCCCGTGTCGCCGCCCCCGATAATCACCACGCGTTTGCCCGTGGCAAGAATCTGGTCCGGCACGATATCCCCGGCGCCGCGTTTGTTCTGCTGAGGCAGGAATTGCATCGCGAAATAAATTCCCTTGAGTTCCCTTCCCGGGACGTTCAGGTCGCGCGGATTTTCAGCGCCTCCGGACAACAAGACCGCGTCGAATTCCTTGCGAAGGTCTTGCGCGGGAACGTTGCCGCCTACGTGGGCCCGCGTTTGGAATTGAACGCCCTCCGCCGTCATCTGCTCCAGCCGCCGGTCCAAAACTTTCTTCTCCAGCTTGAAGTCTGGAATGCCATACCGGAGGAGACCTCCGATCCGGTCCGCTTTCTCAAACACCGTAACCGAATGGCCGGCACGATTCAGTTGCTGCGCGGCCGCCAGCCCCGACGGACCCGAACCCACTACAGCGATTCTCTTGCCCGTGCGCGTCTCGGGAAGCTCGGGCCTGATCCATCCTTCTTCCCAGGCCCGCTCCACGATCGTTTTTTCGATCACCTTGATCGTGACCGGCGGTTCGTTGATGCCGAGGACACATGCCGCTTCGCAGGGCGCCGGGCAGATGCGCCCGGTGAACTCCGGAAAATTGTTGGTGGAATGGAGCACACGAATGGCTTCCTTCCAGTGATCGCGGTAAACGAGGTCATTCCAATCCGGAATGATGTTGGTCACGGGGCATCCGGTGTGGCAAAACGGAATGCCGCAATCCATGCAGCGCGCGGCCTGCACGCGCACCTTTTCTTCGGGAAACGGCTGGTAGACCTCGAAATAATCGTGGACGCGTTCTTCGACGGGGCGGCGCGCCGGCATCTCGCGGGTGTATTCCTTAAACCCCGTCACTTTACCCACCGAGCACCTGCCCCTGCGCTTGCACCTGCTCCTTGGCTTGCGCGATCAGCGCGCCCGCGGGTATTCGTGGAATGCCCAGAACACGCTTATATTCGTGCGGGAATACCTTGATGAATCTCGGCAGCGTGCCTTCCCAGTTTTTCAAAATCCATTCCGCTTGAGGGCTGTTCGTCAGGACGGCGTGCCGGCGGATGAGCCGATGCAGGATTTCGACATCCTTCGGATCAGTTGCCGGTTCAAGGTCAACGTCCGTTCGGTTACAGCAGACGGCGGCAAATTCGCCAAAATGGTCCAGAACATACGCTATGCCGCCCGTCATTCCTGCCGCGAAATTCCTGCCCGTCCGGCCGAGCACCACAACCATTCCTCTGGTCATGTACTCGCAGCCGTGATCGCCGACACCTTCCACCACGGCTGTGGCGCCGGAATTACGCACGGCGAACCGCTCGCCCGCCATGCCGTTGAAATACACTTCACCACTGGTCGCTCCATAGAGACAAACGTTGCCGACCAGAATGTTTTCTTCCGGCACGAACCGGGAATTTCGAGGGGGATAGATAATCAGGGTGCCTCCGGAAAGCCCCTTCCCCACATAGTCGTTGGCCTCGCCTTCGAGTGTGAGCGTCACGCCCTTGGCAAGGAACGCGCCAAAACTCTGCCCGGCGCAGCCGTGGAACTGGATGCGGATGGTATCGTCCGGCAAGCCCGCGGAGCCATGACGCCGCGCGATCTGCCCGCTGAGCATGGCGCCGACTGTGCGGTGCACGTTACGAATCGGCAGGCTGAGCGACACGGGCGTCAGATTCTCGATGGCTTCGCTGGCCTGTTCAATCATTTTGCTGTCGAGGGCGGCGTCCAGACCGTGGTCCTGCGCCTGCGTGCAGCGGCGTCCCACGTGGCTCGGCATCGGCGGGTTATAGAGCACCGCTGACAAGTCGATCCCCTTGGCCTTCCAGTGTTCGACATCCTGGCGTTGGACCAGGCAATCCACGCGGCCAATCATTTCGTCGAGTTTGCGGAAGCCAAGCTCCGCCATGATTCTGCGGAGATCCTCAGCCACATAAAACAGGAAATTGATTACGTGTTCGGGCTGGCCCTGGAATTTCTTGCGAAGTTCCGGGTCTTGGGTCGCCACGCCCACCGGACATGTGTTCAGGTGGCATTTCCGCATCATGATGCAACCCATCGCAATGAGCGGCGTCGTGGCAAATCCAAACTCTTCCGCGCCGAGCAGCGCTGCGACCGCAACGTCCCGGCCGGTTTGCAGCTTGCCGTCCACCTGCAATCGCACACGGCTGCGCAGATCGTTCATTACCAGGACCTGCTGCGTCTCCGAAAGTCCGAGCTCCCAGGGGACGCCGGCATGCCGGATCGAGCTGATGGGAGAAGCCCCAGTCCCGCCGTCGTAGCCGCTGATGAGGATGACGTCGGCATGCGCCTTCGCCACGCCGGCAGCGACTGTTCCGACTCCCACCTCGGCGACGAGCTTCACTGAAATCCGCGCCTTCGGATTGACGTTCTTCAAGTCAAAGATGAGCTGCGCCAAGTCCTCGATCGAATAAATATCGTGGTGCGGAGGCGGAGAAATCAGGCCCACTCCGGGGATCGAATGGCGTATGCGGGCAATGAAATCATCTACTTTGTGGCCCGGCAATTGCCCGCCTTCTCCCGGCTTGGCGCCTTGCGCGATTTTGATTTGCAGATCGTCCGCATTGATCATGTAATTGGTCGTAACGCCAAAGCGGGCCGAGGCCACCTGCTTGATCGCGCTGCGGCGCAAATCGCCATTGGCGTCGGGATGGTAGCGAGCCTCATCCTCTCCGCCCTCGCCGGTGTTGGACTTGCCGCCGATGCGGTTCATGGCAATCGCCAAAGTCTCGTGCGCTTCCTTGCTGATCGAGCCGAACGACATGGCTCCGGTCGCAAAGCGCTTTACGATTTCAGAGGCGGGCTCGACTTCTTCGAGGGGAACGGCGGCTCCGGCCGGCTTGAACTCGAACATGCCGCGCAGCATCTGGAGATCGCGGTTCTGCTGGTTCACGATGTCCGCGAACTCGCGGAAAGTCTCGAAACTCGATTGCCGCACGGCATGCTGCAGCTTGCTGATCGTCGTCGGATTCAACTGGTGCCGCTCGCCGCGTACGCGGTATTGATATTCGCCGCCGATCCGGAGTTCCGTGTCGGATTCATTCGGCGGCTGCATCGCAAACTGATGTTTCATGAGCGCTTCGCGAGCCAGCACTTCGATCCCGATACCTTCGATTCGCGAGGAAGTGCCGGTAAAGTATTTCTCGACAAGCGAGCGGCTCAAACCGATGGCCTCAAAGATTTGCGCACCCTGGTAGCTTTGCAGGGTTGAAATTCCCATCTTCGAAAACGTCTTCAGAAGCCCCTTGTCGATCGCCTTCATGTAACTCTTGAACACCTTGTCCCACGTGTAGTCCGCCGGGAAGGAACCGGCTCTGTACCGGTCCTCAAGAGTTTCGATCGCGAGATAGGGATTTACGGCGCTGGCGCCATAACCCAGCAGCAGGGCGAAGTGCATCACTTCGCGCGGCTCGCCGGATTCGACGATCAACGCCACCTGGTTGCGCGTCTTCTCACGAATCAGGTGATTGTGAACCGCGGAGAGCGCCAACAGGCTCGGGATCGCCGCGTACTGTTCGTCCACGCCGCGATCGGACAGAATCAGCAGCGTATAGCCGGACTTGATCGCCTGTGAAGCGGTTCGGCAAAGGGTTTCGATGGCCTTCCCGAGCTGGTCCTCGCCTTCGTTTACGCGGAACAGCATGGGCAGACTGGTGGCCAGGAAATCACCCCAACTCACGCGCCGCAGCTTTTCGAGTCTCCAGTTGGAGATCACCGGATGGCGAAGTTTCAGCGTATGGCAGTTCTTCGGCGTCTCGTCGAGAATGTTTCCTTCACTCCCGATGTAGGAGTTGAGCGACATCACGAGGCCCTCGCGGATCGAATCGATCGCGGGGTTGGTGACCTGCGCGAAAGCCTGTTTGAAATAATTGAACAGCAGTTGCGGTTTGTCGGATAAACAAGCCAGCGGCGTGTCGATCCCCATCGAGCCGACCGGTTCCTCGCCCAACAAAGCCGACGGCGAAAGGATCGTCTTCAAATCTTCGTCGGTATATCCGAAGGCGCGCTGCCGCATCAGGATCGTCTCGTGGTCCGTGGGCCGGACATGCGTCGGGCTCGGCAAATGATCGAGAGTGATCTGGTTGTCCTTCAGCCATTGCGCGTAGGGCTGCCGGGCAGCCAATTGCTTTTTGACCTCTTCGTCCGTAATCAATCGCTTTTGTTCCGTATCCACCAGGAATATGCGGCCAGGTGCGAGCCTGCCCTTCATGCGCACGTCTTCGGGCTTGATGGGCAGCACGCCTGCTTCCGAGGCCAAGACGACCAGGCCGTCCGCGGTGACGGCGTAACGGCCGGGGCGGAGTCCGTTCCGATCGAGCTTCGCGCCAATAACTCGGCCATCGGTGAAGGCCACCGCAGCCGGGCCATCCCACGGCTCCATCAGCGAGGCGTGATATTCGTAAAACGCCTTGATATCCTCCGGCATGGTGACGTCGTGGTCCCAGGCTTCCGGGATCAGCATGGACATCACATGCGGGAGCGTCCTGCCGGCAAGAGTCAACAGCTCGACCGCATTGTCGAGCATTGCGGAGTCGCTGCCGCCTGCTGTGATGATGGGCAGCAGTTTCTTGATGTCGTCGCCAAACAGAGGCGACGCCAGGACGGATTGCCGCGCGTACATCCAATTCATATTCCCGCGCAGGGTGTTGATTTCTCCGTTGTGGCAGATGTAGCGGTACGGGTGAGCCAGCTTCCAGCTCGGGAAAGTATTGGTGGAAAAGCGCTGGTGGACCAGGCACAAGCCGCTGGTCAGCTCGGGATCGAGCAGCTCACTGTAAAAATCCGTGATCTGCGGCGCGAGCAGCAAGCCCTTGTACACGATCGTGCGCGAGGAAAGAGAGGGAATGTAGAAGAATTCCTTCTCCTTCATGTCGGTTTCGGCCACAGCCAATTCCACACGCTTGCGCACGACGTAGAGTTTGCGCTCGAGCGCGTCCTGATCCATGCCCGGCGCGCCCTTGATGAAAATCTGCTCGATGTATGGCTGCGTGTTGCGGGCCAGGCGCCCGATCATGTTGCCGTTGATGGGTGTGTCGCGCCATCCGAGGATGGTGAGCCCTTCTTCGCGCGCAATCTTCTCGATCATTCCTTCGCACAGAAGCCGGTCGTGCGGATCGACTGGAAGGAAGACCATGCCCACGCCATATTCACCCGGTGCCGGCAGCGAGAACCCAAGGCTCGATGTTTCGCGGTCGAAAAAAGCGTGCGGAATCTGGATCAGAATGCCCGCTCCATCGCCGGTCTGTGGGTCGCAGCCGCAAGCGCCCCGATGAGTGAGGTTGATCAGAATCTGCACGCCCTTGAGCACGATGTCGTGCGACTTTCGGCCCTCAATGTTCGCGACGAATCCGATGCCGCAAGCATCGTGCTCGTGCTCGGGCCGGTACAATCCTTGTGCCGCGGGCAAGCCGTGAAATGGGTAGATTTCCTTCATGTTAGCCGATATCTCTATCCGAGTGCCCTGGGGAGCCGCGAGCAGGGGTTCATTCCATCGTGGCAAACCACTCTTAGCGTCACGATCGCAGGCGTCCCGGCCTCCTTTTCGTGTGACTCTTTTTATTTCCCTAAACAACGCCGGTCAAGATTCAGGCGGGCTCCAATTAGAGACCGCAGCCCTACACTCCGGCACGGGAAAGCGGGTGTTCAGACACTTCTGCCTCGCCGCTTTCCATCGTGCTTGCGGAATCCGCCTATATTATCATTCCACCGGCTCAGTTGTCCCCCACGCAGCGGCATGGTAATTTTTATGCAGAGGATTGGAATTTTGAATTGATTGCGGTCGGCCATGCCGGTTCTGCTATAATCCAGCCTCAACATTATGGATTTCGACCAACTTACAACCTTTATTGAGATTGCAAAACTCGGCAGTTTTTCACGCGCGGGTCAAAAACTCTTCCGCTCCCAGCCGGCCGTCAGCGCCCAAGTCCGCCAATTGGAACAGGAATACGGCGAAAAGCTCTTCGATCGCGGCCGGAAATCCGTCCGGCTGACTTCCGCGGGCGAGACGCTGTTCGAATACGCCGTCCGCCTGGTGAACATGCGCGGCGAATCCTTACGCGCCGTGGCCGATAAGGCTACCACTCCTCGAGGAGTGCTCGCTCTCGGAGCCAACGAAGCAACCTGTCTATATGTGCTTCCTGAAATCTTTGCCGAATACCATCGCCTGTACCCGGCCGTGCAGATCAGCATTTACCGCAATTTCAGCCACAAGGTGCTGCAAAAGGTCGAGGATGGGACGGTCGACCTGGGGATTGTCACCCTCCCCGCCAAGTCGCCTAGCCTGAAAATTCATTCGATTTTCCGGGACCGCGTAATGCTGATGGTGAACCCGCGCAATCCATTGGCAAAACTCAAGACCGTTCGCATGAAAGATATCGCCGAGCAGCCGCTGATTTTCCCCCGGACCGGCTTCACCCGGCAGTTGCTGGACAAGCACTTTCGGCCTTACAAGTCGCAACTGCAAATCACCATGGAGCTGACCAGCGTGGGAATGATCAAGTGCTTCGTCGCGGCGGGCCTGGGTGTGTCACTGATCAGCGCGAGTTTTGCCCGCAACGAAGTCCGGGCCGGTGAAGTGAAGTTGATTCCCATCGCCGATGTGGATCTCTGGCGCGAACTAGGCCTCGTCTATCGCCGCGACCGCACGCTACCCCGCTCGTCCGCCGCTTTCATCACGCTCCTGAGGCAGAGATCTGCGGAGAATCCCGACCTCGAAATCGCGAACAGCCGGTAAACCCAGCCAATAGCGGCCGAAATTATCCCGTTGACAGTGATTTATTCTCCGTGTCCTCTGTGCCCTCTGTACTACTAATCCGTAGATTCTTTGCGTGGCGCGACGAATTTCATGCGGCCTTCGGCATTAATTCTTGAACGGTTGAGCGGAGCGCGACAAGTATAGCGGTGATGGCTTTCTGTCCGGTCTCCGTCAGTTGGTA
>WNEY01001251.1_pt1 | contig 18896 bp, 17 predicted proteins | sample 5400531 | NCBI WGS metagenome assembly WNEY01 (sample SAMN13153338, study PRJNA577476) | soil metagenome | isolation source: 200 cm saprolite under Douglas fir tree site 1 | place: USA:California | collected 2015-04-18
CGGCTTCCTTGCAGGCGAGCGCGATGCGGTTCACGGTACCGAAGACCACGTGGGCATTGCGCACCCGCGGATCGTCGGCCTCGACGATGCTCGCGCGGAACTTCGGGTCGACTTTCTCGGGCTCGGCGATTCGGACCATGCGCAGCGAGTCCAGCCCTTGCAGACGCTCCTGCGCGTTGTCCACCGCCGTGTTGGCGTGCGACGTCATCAGGATCCGGACGCCGGGATCGCGCGCCACGAGCTGGCGAACCGTCTCGACGATCGAGGTCGTCTTGCCCGTCCCGGGCGGCCCCTGCACCAGCTGCATGCTCCCCGGGAAGAGGTTGACCGCGCTCCGCACCGCCTGCTGCTGGCTCGGGTTGAGGCGCTCGTCGAACGGCTGCAGGTCGCCCGTGCCGGGGGGCAGCACTTCGTCGGGCGCGATCAGGAGCGCCGCGACCCGACGCAAGCTGATGTCGCCCGCCGGGAAGCCGTTCAGGGTCCGCTGCTGGACCTCGACCACGGCCGTGATCGGCTGCGGCCGGATCGTGCCTGGGCCGAGCTGGCCTTCCTCACGCAGCTTGACCAGCCAGCGGCGTCCGCCGCCTTCGCCGCGCAGCAGGGTGCCTTCGCGGTCCGCGCCGTGACCGGTACGAATGATGACGCGGTCGCCTTCCTTGAACCCGCCTCGACGGCTCAGGACGAGCATCGCCCCCGCGGCGCGGTCGCCGTTGGTGGCGCCGCAGACGGTGCATTTCGCGCCCGGCGCCTGCAGGCCCTCACACTTGCTGCAGATCACGCCCTCCGTCTCGACCTCGTAGGGGCGGGCGTCCTGCTCGGCCTGCCAGGCGAGCCATTGCCGCTCGTGGTTGGCAAAGGCCTGGCCGGCCAGGACCAGGGGTAACTGTGCCGCCTCTTCCAGTGCGGTCAGCTGCCGCCGGACCCAGTCCTCCTCCGGCACGTAGGACGCGGCCTCGGCCACGGCTTCGGCGACTTCCAGGGTCAGCACGTCGCCGGCATCCTTCGACGGGTCGGGATCGGGCTGGACCCGCTCCACCACGAACGCGAGATCGCGGCCGGGCAGCCCGAAGAGCTGGCCGGTGAGGCCGAATCGCTCGATGGTGGTCTCCGTCCGCTTCTGCAGGTTGAGCGTATAGCGCACCGGCGCGTGCTTGATGTCGACGTAGCCGTCACCCTCGGTGGCTTCGGTCAGCAAGCCCATCAGGGCCTCCTCGCCGAGGTGGGCGAGCAGGGTCTCGGCCTGGCTCTCCGGCGCGGCGCAGACGAGCAGGCGAACCGCGGTGATGTCAGGGGCCCGGTGGGCAAACGGGGACCCCGCGACAATAGGCGGTAATCGTAAGGTCAATGGCGCTCCTTGTGGCGCATAAGATTGGGCCTGGCTTTCACAGGTGGGCCGACGGCTAGCCACCCCTTCGGCAGAGCGTCGGACAGGCGCACCAGACCGCAGATCCGAATACCGGTTTGGCCGCGGAACGGGCCCCTTTACAATCAAGACCTCCGGTGCCGGTGCACTAGGGTTAGAAGAGGTGGCAAAACGGGCATCCCTGAGTAAGGGCGAACGGCGCGTGCAGCGCGCCCTTGAAGTGGCACCGGGGGCGCTCACCTGGACCATCTTGATCGCCCCGGTGGTGGCATCCTTTCTGTTCGCCCCCTACATTGCGGCGGCGATCTTCCTGATCGACATCTACTGGTTCGTGCGGACCGCGACGGTCGTCATCGGCATCCGCGGCACCTATCGAAAAATGAAGATGGCCATGCGGCAGGATTGGTGGCAACGCTGCCTGGCGCTGGCGGCCTCACCGGCCACGCTCGATCCTCATCGGATCGTGCATGCCGTCCTGATTCCGACCTACACCGAGCCCTACGAGATCCTTCGCGAGACGGTCAGGGCGATCGCCGACGCCGACTACCCGGCGGAAAACAAGGTGGTGGCGATCATCACCCGAGAGAGCGACCGGCCTGGTTGGGAGAACGTCCACCGACTCCAGCAGGAGTTCGGCGGCCGGTTGCGTGCCTTCTTGCACATCAAAGACCCGCTGCTGCCGGGCATCGTGGTCGGCAAGTCGGCGGCGATGGCCTACGGCGGCCCGGTCCTCCGCCGCGAGCTGGAGGCGATGGGCCTCGACTCGAAAGACGTGATCGTCACCGACCTGGACTCGGATTTCCGGGTCCACCCCCAGTACTTCGCCTACGTGACCTATCAGTTCGTCCAGGACCCGAGGCGGCTCGAGTGCCTGTTCCAGCCGATCCCGATGTTCCACAACAACCTGTGGCGAGTGCCGTTCGCGGTGCGTATCATGGCGAGCGCCTGCACGCAGTGGCAGATGTTCCTCTCCTCGCGCCCCGACCGGCTGGTCGCCTTCAGCAGCTACTCAATGTCGCTCGACCTGGTCATCAAGGCCGACTACTGGGACGACGACGTCATCCCCGAGGATTCGCGCTTCTACTGGAAGTCATTCTTCGCGACCCACGGGCGCCTCAAGATGGTGCCGGTCTTCCTGCCGATCTACGGCGACGCGCCGGAGGCCTCGGATCGAGGCATGCCGTGGGAACGGGTCAAGACGCACGCCAACCAGTACAACCAGATCAAGCGCTGGGCCTGGGGGGTCAGTGACATTCCGTACGCGACGGTCCGCCTCCTGCGCCACGCCGAGATTCCCCTCTGGCTGCGGACGCGGCGCTACGGCTACATGATCTTCAACCACCTGACCTGGGCGACGCTGCCGATCCTGCTGCTTTTTGGCGCCGCCCTGCCCCGGCTGTTGTCCGAGGATTGGAACCTGACCCTCGACGCCGATCGGTTGGGACTCTACGCCTTTATCCTGATCAACATCGCGTTCCTGAACATCGCCGCGCTGATCCTCGTGGAGCAGCGCATCAATCCGCCGATGCCGCGCACCTGGGGGGTGGTGCATCAGATCTGGGCCTACGTGCAGCTTGGCCTTTACCCGATCGTGGGGCTGTTGTTCAGCGTCCTGCCGGCGCTGGAGGCGCAGACCCGTCTCATGCTCGGCATGTACCTCGAGTACCAGGTCACGGAGAAGGTCTCGGAGGGAACGGCGTAGCCCGGCTGAGGGCCGTGGCCTGGCATTACCAGGCATCGATCGGCGTGCTAGCGATCCTCGTTGTCGCCGCGGTCTTGCGGACGTTTCGGCTGGACACTTTCCCTCCTGGTCTGTACGCCGATGTCGCGGCGAATGGCCTGGACGCGCTGGGCGTGCCACAGCACGGCCTGCAGGTCATCTACCCGCGGGGAACCGGCAACGGCATCGAGGGCATGATCGATTGGCTCGATGCCATAAGCGTCGCCCTGGTGGGAGGCAAACCGATCGCGCTTTACCTGACGACGGTGGTCATCGGGCTGGTGACGCTCCCCGTCCATTACCTGCTGGCCAGCCGCCTTTTCGGGCGCCGCGTCGGCCTGATCAGCACGGCACTGCTGGCCGTTTCCTTCTGGGCCGTCCACTACAGCCGGCTCGGTTACCGCACCGCGCTCGTCCCGCTCTTTCTCGACCTGGCATTTCTTTTCCTCTGGTGGGCCGCCCGGGGCGGCTCGGCCTGGCGCTGGGCGGTGGCGGGGGCGGTGATCGGCCTTGGGGCTTATACCTATACGAGCTACCGGCTGGTGGTGCTGGTGGTCGCCGGTCTGATCGTCCTGCGGATCCTGGCGCGGCGCGAGCTGCCCGGGACCCGGTCGTCGTGGGCCCTCTACGTACTCGCCGCGGCGGTGGTGGCGGCCCCGCTCGCGATCGCGACGGTGCTGCATCCGGAGGTGCTCAGTCGAGACATCGGCGTCTCCGTCCTGAGTGGAGGGCCGATCGCGAGCCTGCCCGGCCGCCTCGTCGATCATGCGGTGCGGACGATCGCGATGTTCAACGTCTGGGGCGATCCCGAACGCCAGTACAACGTCCCGCATCTACCGCTGTTCGATCCGCTGGTGGGCCTCGCCTTCCTCGCCGGGATCGTGGTTGCCATCGAGCGCTGGCGCGAGAGTCGCTACGCCCTGCTGCTGGTCTGGCTCGGGGTGTTCACGCTGGTTGTCGGCCTGTCGGATCGCACCCCGCACATGCTGCGCGGCAGTGGCCTGATTCCGGCGGCCTACCTGCTCGCGGCCGTTGGCCTGGACGCGGTCCTCCTGAAGCTGTGGCCTCGCCGCGCCGCCCTGGCGGCTGCGGCGGTCTGGGCGGTCAGCCTCGCGTGGACGGTCGTTTTCTACTTTGCGGTCTATCCGACCGTGCCCGGCCTCTATCTCGAGTTCATGGGCGACCGGGTCGACGTCGGGCGATTCATGGATGCCACGGATTGGGACGGTCGCCAGCTCTATGTCGCCATCACCTTCACCACTCGCGGGACGGTCAAGCCGGATCCGTTCCGTGCCACCCCCGTTCGATTCATGACCGCAGGGCGAGTCGATTGGACGTTTCTCGACTATCGACAGGTGGAACAACTGCCGGGCGACGTGCCCATCGCCGTCGTCGTCGACGCAAGGGATCGCGTCGTGCTCAGCAGGCTGGCAGAGCGTTTTCCGGACGGCCGGGTCGCCTACGTCGTGCCGCTGCCGCAGCGTCCGGTCACCGTCTTCCTTCATGGTGACAGCGGGACTTTTCATCCCGCATCGAGCCATCCCTATTCGAACTGGTAACCGTCAGCGCAGCCCGACCGCTTCCTGGACACGGTGCAAGGTGCGGTTGGCGATCGGCGTGAGACGCTCGGCGGCCCGGCGCAGCTGCTGCATCAACGCGGCGTCATCGGATCGGATCTCGCGATACCGGTGCTGGATCGGGGTCAGCACCTCGATCACGGCATCGGCCACGACGCTCTTCAGCACGCTGTACGGCTTGCCCGCGAACTCGCGCTCGACGACCGGCCAATCCAGCTCCTTGATGGTGCGATAGATCTCCAGCAGGTTGCGAACGCCGGGGCCGGCCGGGAAGCGCACCGCCGGCTCGGCATCGGTCTGGGCCCGGGCCAGCTTCTTCCGGATCAGGTCGGGCGGATCGAGCATGAAGATCGCGTGGCCGGGTGCATCGGCCGCCAGGCTCTTGCTCATCTTCTTTTCGGGGTCATCGAGTCCCTTGATCTCGGCACCGGCCTTCTGGATCAGCGCCTCCGGGATGACGAGGATGTCCCCGAACCGCTGGTTGATGCGCTGGCCGATGTCGCGCGTGTACTCGATGTGCTGGCGCTGGTCCTCCCCAACCGGCACGTACGTCGCGTCGTAGAGCATGATGTCGGCGGCCATCAGCGACGGGTAGGTCAGGACGCCGGCGCCGATCCGCTCGCGCCCCTGCCGCGCCGTTCGGTCCCTGAACTGTGTCATGCGTTCCAGCCAGCCGATCGGCGTAAAGCACTCGAAGATCCACGCCAGCTCTGCATGCGCGGGCACGTGCGACTGGATGAACATCGCCTGGTCCGGCTTGATCCCGCTGGCCAGGTAGATCGCGGCCAGGTCGAGGGTGTTGTCCCGCAGCGCGGCCGGGTCCTGCGGCAGCGTGATGGCGTGCAGGTCGACGATGCAAAAGATGTTGTCGTACTTGTCCTGGTCGCGTACCCAGTTGCGGATCGCCCCGAGGTAGTTGCCAATGTGGAGGCCACCGCTCGGCTGTATCCCGCTGAAGACCCGCGGCTTTCCTGCCGACTGCATCCACGAATGTTAAGAGACGTGGTCGCCGGCAGCGTGCGCTACAGCAACTGAATCGTGTACGTAAAGTCCGCGGTTACCGTCTTGCCGGCGACGACCGTGACCGTCCTGGGGCCCGCGAATCCGGCGAATCCGCGCTTGGCCGACCCCTGCTCGGTCACCTGGACGCTGTACGTTCCCGGCTTGAGATCGATCCGGTAGGCGCCGGACGAATCGGTTGTGATGGTAGATGCGCTCGTGGTACCGGTCAACTGAAACGTGAGCGTCGCACCCACCATCGGTCGCGCCGGGCAGCCGGTCTGCTCCGGCCGGTAGGCGCCGCCGCAGGCCCGGATCTGCACGTGGCCGGTGACCGTTCCTGTCGCAGGCGAGGCCCCGGCGCCGCACCCGCAGAGGGTCGCGGCGAGCAGGCAGGCGATCAGAGTGCGAGAGAGCATCCTCTATGCGACGGAACAGGAGGCCCGAAGGTTCCGCTTCGAGTGCTTGCGAATTGCAGGCTGAACTCAACTAGAATCCGCGCCGTGACCGAGCGGCTCGCGTCAAAGACCCTGCGCAACAGCATGCTGGTGGTGGGAGCACGGGCCGTCGCCAAGCTGGCGGTCTTTGTCGTCGTCGTCTTGCTCTGGCGTCACCTGGGCGCCGACGCCTATGGCCGGTTCGCCACCATGATCGTTTACGTCACGCTGGTCGGGATCATCGCCGACCTCGGGTTGCAGACCGTCTTCATCCGCGATGCCTCTCGAGACCGCACCGTCTTCACGCGCTACCTCGCCAACCTGCTCAGCGCCCGCCTTCTCCTCTCCCTGGTGGCGCTCGTCATCCTGGCAGCGGCCCTGCGCCTGCTCAGCCCGATGCTGTTTCCGTATACCGTGGCGGCCTTCGTGCTGCTGCTGACGACGAGCTACTCGAGCCTGCTTCGCGCCGTCTTTTACATCCGGGGCCGTCTCGGCTACGAGGCGATCGCCATCGTCGCCGAATCGCTGCTGCTGCTGGGGCTGACGATCGGCGCCATCCAACAGCACGCGACCTGGGATGCCTTCCTCTGGGTGTATTCCGCGAGCTACCTGTTCACCTGTCTCTTCGCCTTTGGCGTCATTCGCTGGCGCTGGCACGAGCGCGTTACCATCCGTCTCGAGCCTGCCCTGGTGCGCCGGCTGCTCGCCGCCGGGCTCCCCCTCGCCCTCGCCTTCACCATCACCACCGTCTACGCGCAGCTCGACATCGTGTTGCTCCAGCTCTTCAAGAACTTCCAGGTGGTCGGCTGGTACTCAGCCGCGAATAAGTACATCGACGCGGTTGCCTGGGTGCCGCAGTCGGCGATGGGCGCCGTCTTTCCGGCGCTGGCGCTGCTCTCGGCGGGCGATCGCCGCCGGCTGGTGTTCGCCTATGAGAAGTCGTACAAAATGCTCGCCATCCTCGGCCTGCCGCTGGCGGTCGGCATCGGCGTCACCGCCGATTCCATCGTCCATGTCACGCGCGGCTTCGAGCAGTCGATCCCGGCGCTGCGCATCCTCGCCCCGTCGGTTGCGCTGCTGTTCGTGAACAACGCCTTCATCTACACCTTGACCGCCATCAACCGCCAGCTCGATTTCACCCGACTCGCCCTCTCCACCCTCGGCGTGAATGTCATCCTCAACCTGGCGCTGATTCCGCCGTATGGCTACCTGGGCGCGGCGGCGGCCTCGACCATCACCGAGGTCGCGCTCTTTGCGGGCGGGTGGTGGCTGCTGCGGCGCCATCTCGCCTCCCTCTCGATCCTTGGGAGCGTCGCCCGAGTGCTTGCCAGCGCGGCGGCCATGGCGATCGCCGTCTACCTCACCCGCTCCTGGCCGCTGCCCGTCGTGATCATCCTCGGGGCCGCGGTCTACCTGGCCGCGCTCCTGGTCACGCGGGCCCTCAACCCCGAAGAGTGGTCGATCGTCCGTTCCGGCTTCAGGGCCCGCTAGGCAGGGGCCGCAACCAGCCCGCGACCTCGACACGGTAGTGCTGGGTTAGCCAGCTGACGGTCGCGCCGTCGGCGACCGGCACGACGACGCCAACCGTGGTGCTGTCGCACCCCGTTGACATGAGGACCTCGATCCCACGCGCTCGCAGCGCAGCGGTCACCTGCCGCTGGAGTGCCATGGTGTCCGGTCCTGGTTGAGAACCTTGATCCCGCACGCACGGGTGCGGCAGCCCGAGCGACTGCGCCGCCAGCTGCGGTGGCTCGGTCAGCGTCAGCGCGTGACCATCCCAGGTTCCAATCAGCCGCATCGCGGCCGAGACGGGCCCGCCGCCCGGATAGCTGTGACCGCCGGGCAGCCGGCTGGCGTCCACGCCCCTCACCTCGATCCCTCCACACGCATGGACCGGGTCCATCAGGTCATACGCGAAACACGCGAAGACCAAGCCGCCGGTCGTAAGCAGGGGAGCACTGACCTCGTACCTCGGCGCGGTCAGACCGCTGCTGCCGGCGCCGAGCAGTCCGAGACCAGCGGCGAGGAGGCCGAAACCCAGCGCCGAGCTGCGACGAACACCCAGGAGCCGCACCACTGATGAGAACAACGCCAAACCAGCCGGCTACCGTCAAGCGGCTGCGCGGTTACCTAAACTACATCGCGTGCCGGATGATGGCGCCGTCGTGCGCGCCCTGTCGGAGAAGATCCGCGACGTGCCGAACTTCCCCAAAGAGGGGATCCTTTTCAAGGACATCACGACCCTCCTTCAGGATGCGGGCGCCTTTCGCCAGGCGGTGGACATCATGGCCGAGACCTATCGCGGCAAGGCGGTCGAGCTGGTGGTCGGGGTCGAGTCGCGCGGCTTCATCTTCGGTGGCGCCCTGGCCTACCTGCTCAACGCCGGCTTCATCCCCGTGCGCAAGGAGGGGAAGCTGCCCGGCCAGAAGCTCTCGGAAGCGTACGCGCTCGAGTACGGCTCGGCGGTGCTCGAGATCCATAAGGATGCGATCAAGCCGGGGCAGTCCGTCGTCATCGTCGATGACCTGCTGGCGACCGGGGGCACGGCGAAGACGACCGCGAGCCTGGTGCAGCAGCTGGGGGGGCGCGTGGTCGGGATCACCTTCCTGATCGAGCTCAAATTCCTCAAAGGGGCAGACAACCTGTCGGAATACAATGTCGTTTCCCACTTGAAGTTCTAGATGGGCGCGGCCCCGATCCTCGTCGTCGGCTCGGTCGCGCTCGACGCGGTGCATACGCCGACGGAAACCGCCACGGAGATCCTGGGCGGGGCGGCGAGCTACTTCTGCCTGTCGGCCGCCCTGTTTGCGCCCGTCCGCCTGGTGGCGGTGGTGGGCGAGGACTTTCCGATCGAGCACAAGCGGCTGCTGGAATCCCGCCACATCGATCTCGCGGGGCTGCAGGTGCGTCCCGGAAAGACCTTCCGCTGGACCGCCCGCTACACCGGCGTCCGGCTGGAGAATCGGGAGACGCTCGACACCCAGCTCAACGTCTTCGCCGATTTCCATCCGACGCTCCCGCCGGCGTACCGCGACTCCAAGCTGGTCTTCCTCGCCAATATCCAGCCGGAGCTGCAGCTCGAGGTGCTGGAGCAAGTGCCGGATGCGGAGTTCATCGCCTGCGACACGATGAAGCTCTGGCTCGATACCGCCCGTCCTGGGCTCGAGCGGTTGTTGCGGCGAGTCGATTGTGTGCTGATGAACGATGAAGAAGCCGTGCAATTCTCCGGGCAGCGCTTTCTCCCGGCGGCCGCGCGCGTCATCCTCTCCTATGGGCCGAGCGCCGTCATCATCAAGCGCGGCGAGAACGGCTCCCTCCTGTTCACCCGGGATCGGGTCTTCCTCGCGCCGGCCCATCCGCTGGAGACCGTGCGCGACCCCACCGGTGCGGGCGATGCCTTCGCCGGCGGGCTGCTGGGCGCCGTGGCGCGCGCCGGGCAGCACGGGGAGGACGTGCTCCGGCGCGGCATGCTCTATGGCAGCGTGCTCGGCTCGCTCGCGGTAGAAGACTTCAGCGTGCGCCGTATCGTCCAGGCCGATACCCGCGAGATCGACGGGCGGTTGAGTACGCTTGTGGACATGATTTCTCTCAACGGCTTTCGGACGCAGTAGCTCATGGCCACCATTCCCGCGCAGCGATATGACGTCAAGGACCTGAAGCTCGCCGACGACGGCCGGCGGATGATCGAGTGGGCCGCGCAGGAAATGCCCGTCCTGCAGCAGATCCGCGAACGCTTCAAACGCGAGCAACCGCTCAAGGGCCAGCGCCTTTCCGCGTGCCTTCATGTGACGACCGAGACAGCGAACCTTGCCATCACCCTGAAGGCCGGCGGCGCCGAGCTCGTCCTCTGCGCCTCGAATCCACTCTCGACCCGAGACGCGGCCGCCGCCGCGCTGGTCGCGGACCACGGCATCAGCGTCTTCGCCATCAAGGGGGAGGACAATGAGACCTACTACCGGCATATCGCGTCCGCCCTCGAGCACCGGCCGACGATGACGATGGACGACGGCGCCGACCTGGTCGCGGCGTTGCACAAGGACCGCACCGACCTGATCGGCGACGTTATCGGCGGCACCGAGGAGACGACCACCGGCGTCATCCGGCTGCGCAGCATGGCCGAGAAGAAGGTGCTGCGCTATCCGATCGTGGCGGTCAACGAGGCCATGACCAAGCACTTCTTCGATAATCGCTACGGCACCGGCCAGAGCACGATCGACGGGATCATCCGCGCCACCAACGTCCTGCTCGCCGGCAAGGTCTTTGTCGTCGCCGGCTACGGCTGGTGCGGCCGCGGCCTGGCGATGCGGGCCCGTGGCATGGGCGCCCACGTGATCGTGACCGAGGTCCAACCCGTCCGGGCGTTGGAGGCGGTGATGGACGGCTACCGGGTGATGCCGATGAAGGACGCGGCGAAGGAGGGAGACCTCTTCGTCACCGTCACCGGCGACATCAACGTGGTCGATGAGCCGCATCTCAAGGCGATGAAGAGTGGCGCTATTTTGGCCAACTCCGGGCACTTCAACGACGAGATCAACCTGAGCGCGCTCGACGGGCTGGCCGAGAGCGTCCGCACCATCCGGCCGTCGCTCGAGGAGTACCGGCTGCGCGACGGCCGCAAGCTCTTCGTGCTCGGCGAGGGTCGCCTGGTCAACCTGGCGGCCGCCGAAGGCCACCCGGCGGCGGTCATGGACATGAGCTTTGCCAACCAGGCGCTCAGCGCCGAGTACCTCGTCTCGCACGCGCGCGAGCTTCAACCCAAGGTCTACCCCGTCCCCGACGATATCGATCGCGAGATCGCTCGGCTAAAATTGGCCGCGATGCACATCGCCATCGACTCGCTCACCGCCGAGCAAGCGCAGTATCTCAGCGGATGGGAGTCGGGCACGCGATGAATCGCCGCAACCATCTCTTTACCTCAGAGTCCGTCACCGAAGGCCACCCCGACAAGATCGCCGACCAGATCTCGGACGCGATCCTCGACGCCATCATGGCGAAGGACCCACTGGGGCGGGTGGCCTGTGAGACCGCCGTCACCACCGGGCTCGCCTTTGTCATCGGTGAGATCACGACCGACACCTACGTCGAGATGCGGGACATCATTCGTGACACCATCGAGCAGGCCGGCTACGACCACCCGGGATTCGGCTTCGATGCGGAAACCTGCGGCGTGATCGTCTCGATCCAGAAGCAGTCACCCGACATCGCGCAGGGCGTCGACACCGGCGGCGCCGGCGACCAGGGCATGATGTTCGGCTTCGCCTGCGACGAAACGCCCGAGCTGATGCCGATGCCGATCCAGCTCGCCCACCAGCTGGCTCGTCAGCTCGCCAGGGTGCGCAAAGACAAGACCCTGCCCTACCTTGGCCCCGACGGGAAGACGCAGGTCACGATCGAGTACGTCGACGGCCGCCCGATGCGCATCGATACCGTGGTGCTTTCGGCGCAGCACACGGAGGACGTCAGCCTGGAGCGGATCCGGGAGGACCTGCAGGAGCTGGTGCTCGAACAGGTGGTCCCGGCGAAGATGCTCGACCGGCGCTCGACGATCCACGTCAACCCCACCGGCCGCTTCGTGCTCGGTGGCCCGCGCGCCGACGCCGGCGTCACCGGCCGGAAGATCATCGTCGACAGCTACGGCGGCTACGCTCGGCACGGAGGCGGCTGCTTCAGCGGCAAAGACCCCTCGAAGGTCGACCGCTCGGGCGCCTACGCCGCTCGCTATGTCGCGAAGAACGTTGTGGCGGCCGGGCTGGCGAGCCATTGCGAGATCCAGGTCGCCTACGCGATCGGCGTGCGCAAGCCGGTCTCGGTTTTCGTGGAGACCTTCGGGACGGAGCGCGTCCCGGTCGCCACCATCGAGCACCTGGTCCAGAAGCACTTCGACCTCAGCCCGCTCGAGATCATCCGGCAGCTGGAGTTGCGCCGCCCCATCTACAAGCAGACGGCGGCCTATGGCCACTTCGGCCGCTCCGACGTCGACCTTCCGTGGGAACGGACCGACAAGGCGGACCTGCTCGCCTCCGAGGCGGGTGTCCAACGGCTCCAGGTGGTGGAGTCGCAGGACGGCTAAGACCGTCCTTGTCACGGGGGTTGACGGCTTCGCCGGGAGCCACCTCTCCGACCTTCTGATGCGTCGACGCCACACCGTCCACGGCACCATCCGGGGGGCCGAGCCGGCCGAGCGAGCGGAGCTCTCGCCCCGGGTCCTCACCCACCAGGTCGACCTGCTCGATCGGGACCGGGTCGACACCCTGGTTCGCGAGATTCAGCCTCAATGGGTCTTCCACCTGGCCGCGCTGAGCAGCCCGGCAGCATCCTGGGACGATCCGGCCACGACGATCGCCACCAACGCCGGGCTGCAGGCCAACCTGCTGGCGGCGCTCGTCAAACAGAAACCCATGCCCCGCGTCGTGGTGGTCGGCTCCGCAGATGAGTACGGCCGGCCGGGGGGCCGCGCTCGCCGGCTCGATGAGGCCACGCCGCTGCGGCCGCTGACACCCTACGGGGTGAGCAAGGTGACGCAGGACCTGCTGGCGCTCCAGTATCACCTGAGCCATGGCCTGCCGGCGATCCGGATGCGACCCTTCAACCACGCCGGCCCGCGGCAGGCGCCGGACTTCGCCGTCGCCAGCTTCGCCCAGCAGATCGCCCGGATCGAGCTGGGCAAGCAGCCACCGATCCTGAGGGTCGGCAACCTCGAGGCGCGACGCGACTTCACGGATGTGCGTGACATCGCGCGCGCCTACCTGGTGGCGGTGGAGAAGGGCAAACCGGGTGAGGTCTACAACATCGGCTCGGGAACGGCGCCCCGGCTCCGCGAGCTCGTCGCCCTGCTCTTGACAATGACGCGCGCCACCATCACGCTGGAAGTCGATCCCACGCGGACGCACCCGGTGGAGGCCGAGGTGTACGTCTGCGACGCGCGCCGCTTTCAGCGGCTGACCGGCTGGCGCCCGCGGATCGGGCTGGAGCGGATGCTGCGCGATACGCTCGACGACTGGCGGCGCCACGAGCGGAGCGCCGCCTGATGGCCCGGCATATCGTGATCCTGGCGGGTGGCAGCGGGACCCGGCTCTGGCCGCGTTCGCGCGAGAAGTCGCCCAAGCACCTGCTCACCCTGCACGGCGGGCAATCCTTGCTCCAGTCGACGCTCGAACGCGTCTCACGCCTGACGGAGAACGTCTATGTCGTGACCGAACAGTCGCAGGTGAAGAGCATCCGCGAGCAGCTGCCGAACCTCGCCGACGAACAGTTCATCGTGGAGCCCGCGCGGCGTGGGACCGCCTCGGCGCTCGGCCTGGCCGCGCTCGCGATCGCGGAACGCGATCCGAAGGCCATCATGCTCTCGGTCCATGCCGACCACTATCTCGGTCACGACGAGGACGCCTACCTGAAAACCCTCGACGCCGAGGCGCGCTGGGCGGAGGCGAAGCGCTCGCTGGTGACGGTGGGTTTGCGACCACCCTATGCCTCGACGGCCTTCGGCTACATCCAGGTCGGCCCGCCGCTCGACGGCGATCAAGCGCCGGCGGTGTATCGGGTGGTCAGGTTTGTGGAAAAGCCTGATCTCAAAACCGCCGAAGGCTTTTTAGTATCGGGCTCCTACCTCTGGAACCTGGGCCTCTTCAGCTGGCCGGTCGACGTGCTGTTCAAGGAGATGGCGGCGCACGCCCCCCAGCTCTACGCGGGGCTGGAGCAGGTGAGGCACGCCCGCCGGGCTGGGCAGGTGGATGAGGCCGATCGCGTCTACCAGACGTTGCCGACCGCCGCGATCGACTACGCGGTGCTGGAGCGCACCAAAAACCTGCTGGTCGTCGGCGCCACCTTCGAGTGGCACGACCTCGGCTCCTGGGCCGATCTGCATGACATCCTGCAGCAGGACGAGGCGGGCAACTTCGTGGAGGGCGACTCGGTGCTGATCGATTCGAAGAACTGCATGATCCACTCCCCGCACAAACTGGTGGCCGCCGTCGGCCTCGAGGACATGGTCGTGATCGAGACCGACGACGCCATCCTGATCTGTCCGAAGGCCCGTTCCCAGGACGTCAAGCTGATCGTCGATCGACTCAAGCAGATGGGCAAGACGGAATACTTGTAGCTAGGCAGACCCTACTCGGCACTTGCTTCAGTGCGCATGGGTCTCTTCAGCTGTTTGGCTAAGGCCGGGCCGGATCCATCGTGCTCGAGACTGATGAGTACCAGGGGAAGATCCTCAACCCTCGCTTCCACCACATGTCTCTTGGCGTCGGCCATTTTTGGACCGCGATCGGTGAGGAACCCTCCGAGGCGGTCACTCGGGACCACCAGAACACCGATGTCAATCTTGCCCTGAACGATGGCCTTGCGGAGATGGATGAGGTCAATGACGACAAGATCGCTGCGGGCTGAGAACTGGATCTCCACGCCGATGCAGACCCGCGCGCCGTTGACGCTCAGGCACTTGCTCCAGTCGACATCGCCTGTCTGCTTCTTGGTCCATCCGCTTGCCGTGGCGAACCGCTCGTCCAGAAGCTTGCGCACTGCCGCCCCGCCGTTGGCGTCGGTGGCCTCTTGGACCAGGAGCGGAAAGCCTGTTGCGATCGCCCGGATCTCGTCCACGAGGGGAGTCAAACCTAGTCGGGTGAGCCGGTCTTGAGCACCGTCATAGAACTTCTCTTCGAAGATCCGGGGCACTACAGGACTGGAAGTGCTCCGTCGAGCGGGGCTGACTTGAATGCGCCCGCAATCCGCTGCGGGACATTGCCCAATAAATCGGGGAAGTTTCGCTCAAACCGCTCGACGATTGGCGCCACGTCGCCGACCTCCGAGCCAAGCCAGTAGCGGTCAAGTCGCTGAGCTGCCTCGTAGGTTGACCCACCGCCTCCAAAGGGGTCCAAAACAAGATCGCCCGGCTCGGTCGATATTTCGATGCAACGGCTCGGAATCATCGGTTTCAGCTCGTTGATGTGCCAGCGCGCCTTGAATTTCTGATGACGGGCGGGTGCGGTGTCCTCCCAGAAATCTGTGAGATTCAGTCCGAGCGGATTCAGATACTTGCGGTGGCCGCCGTAATCTTTGATGTCCTTGCCACAGTGCCGGCACTTTGGGACCGGCAATCTGACGTGATTGAAGGTCTTGGGCTCACCTTTTGAAAAGTACAGGAGGGCGTAATGGGCCGGATAGAGTTTGCGGCCTCGTGGGAACGTCCCTTTCATCGAGAGAGCGATCCAATGCCGGAAAAGCATCCCTTTCCGTTCCAGATGGCCGGCGAAGTGGTATCCCCATTGCGGAAGGATGTAGATGAAGAGCGATCCGCCGGGCTTCAACAAGCGGACACACTCGTCAATCCACAGATACGACCAATCAAGATAGTCCGGCTTATCGAGATCGTCGTTGACCGACCCGTTGCCGTACTCCTTTCGTAGATTGAACGGCGGATCAGCGAAGACCGAATCTACCGATTCGCTGTTGAGAGCGCCAAACAGCTGAAAGCAGTCAGCTCCGTAGAGTAAGCCCCGATCGGTTGAGATGGCCGGGGCACCGTCGAGACTGGCTCTTCCCGGCCTACTCGGAGCCAATAGCGGAAGCTGACGATGGGTCGGCGTTATCCTGGTCCGGGTCGCTGCTGGAGCAGATGTCTTTGACTTAGCCAAGCGCCAGATGCCACCGCGTCGTCTGAAGAGTCATCGTGACCGGTTGCCAGTCTAACAGCGATTTTTGACAGCTGCGTGTCGAAATTACGTACGCTTGGCGGAACTTGTGCTGTTCAGGCGTGGGCCTCTTACAATACGGGCCGTGGCAAAGCGCGCGCTGATCACCGGCATCACCGGTCAGGACGGCTCCTACCTCGCCGAGCTCTTGCTGGAGAAGGGATACGAGGTCCACGGCGTGGTGCGCCGGTCCTCGAGCATGAACCGCAGCCGGATCGACCACCTCGAGCATGCCCATCCGTCGCACCTCGAGGGAGCGCGCTTCACCCTGCATTACGGCGATATGACGGATTCGGGCGGCCTGAACCGGACGGTGATGACCGTGGAACCCGACGAGATCTATAACCTGGCCGCCCAGAGCCAGGTGCAAATCTCGTTCGACCAGCCGGAGTACACCGGCAACACCGATGGACTCGGGACCACGCGGCTGCTCGAAGCGATCCGAGCCACCGGCCGCGGAACCCGCTTCTACCAGGCCTCGACGTCCGAGATGTTCGGCTCGACGCCGCCGCCGCAGAACGAGCAGACGGCGTTTCATCCGCGGAGCCCCTATGGGGTGGCCAAGGTCTACGCGCACTGGATGACGGTCAATTACCGCGAGGCGTACGACATGTTCGCCTGCAGCGGCATCCTGTTCAATCACGAGTCACCCCGGCGCGGCGAGAACTTCGTGACGCGCAAGGTGACCCGCGGGGTCGCGGCCATCGTCGCCAAGCGTTCGACGAAAATCCGGCTCGGGAATCTCGATTCCAAGCGCGACTGGGGCCACGCCAAAGACTACGTCCAGGCTATGTGGCTGATGCTGCAGCAGGACAAGCCCGATGACTACGTCATCGCCACCGGCGTCCAGTGGACCATCCGGCAGCTGGCGGACCTCGCATTCGGGCTGGTCGGCCTCGACTGGCAGGACCATGTCGAGGTGGACAAGGCCTACTTCCGTCCGGCGGACGTCCCCGACCTACGAGGCGATTCGAGCAAGGCTCGCGCCAGGCTGGGCTGGCGTCCGACCATCACCTTCCCGGAAATGATCCGGGAGATGCTCGAGTACGACCTCGCCGCCGCCGGGCTCAAGCCGGAGGCGCACCTCCGCGAGCGGTCGGCAAAAGCCAGCTGATCGATCCCGGCTAGGATTAGTGGAGGGATGGGGACCGTCGACATCAAGTTCGGCACGGACGGGTGGCGGGGCATCATCGCCGACGACTTCACCTATGAGTCGGTTCGGATTGCCACCCAGGGCATCGCGCAGTACCTCGTCAGCCGGCCGAAGCCCTCGGCCGTGGTCGGTTACGATACGCGCTTTGCGTCGGACCTCTTCGCCCGCGAGGTGGCCCAGGTGCTGGCCGCCAACGGCGTCAAGGTCTTCGTCATCAACGCCCCGGCGCCGACGCAGGTGGCCACCTATGCCATCCTCGACAAGGCGACGAGCGGCGGGCTCGTCATTACCGCCAGCCACAACCCCTACTACTTCAGCGGGCTGAAATACAAGCCCGAGTACGCCGGTTCCGCTTCGCCCGAGGTCACCGCCCGGCTCGAGGAGGAAATCGAGAAAGTCCAGCGTGGGGGCCGGGTCCGCCAGGTCCGCTTCGACGATGCCCGGCGCGAGGGGAAGATCGAGGTCTTCGACCCGCAGCCGGCCTACGCCGTCCAAATCAACCGCCTCGTCGACCTGGGCGCGATCAAGGCGGCCGGGCTCAAGATCTTGCATGAACCGATGTACGGGGCCAGCCAGGGCTACGTCAGGGCGCTGCTGTCGGGAGGCAAGACGACAGTGGAAGAGATCCACAGCGAACGCAACCCCGGCTTTGGCGGCATGCACCCGGAGCCGATCGCCCAGTGGATGCCGCAGGCGCTGGAGCGGATGCGAAAGGGTGGCTTCGACCTCTGCATCGCCAACGACGGCGACGCTGACCGCGTGGGCATCATCGATGAACGGGGCACCTTCATCAACCAGCTGCAGGTGATGGCGCTGCTCATGATGTACCTGGTCGAGAAGCGAGGGCAAAAGGGCGATGTGGTTCGCTCGCTGACCTCGACCTCCATGGTCGACAAGCTGGGGGAACGGTTCGGGGTCAAAGTCCACGAGCTCAAGGTTGGCTTCAAATACATCGGTCCCAAGATGGCGGAGACCAAGGCCATGCTCGGCGGCGAGGAAAGTGGCGGCTTCGCGTTCCGCGGCCACATCCCCGAGCGCGACGGCATCCTCTCGGGCATCACCTTCGCCGACATGATCGTCAAATACGGCCAGCCGCTGTCGAAGATCATGGAGCACCTCACCGAGCTGGTCGGGCCCCACTTCTACGCCCGCCATGACCTCCATCTCGACCGCCAGGAGTACGCGACCCGCCGCGCCGAACTCTACGACCGGCTCGAGAAGGATCCCCCTACCGAGATTGCCGGCGCCCGGGTGGTGCGGTCGCGCACCGATGACGGCTTCAAGTACTACCTCGACGATGGCAGTTGGGTGCTGGTCCGCTTTTCCGGGACCGAGCCGTTGATCCGCGTGTACAGTGAGGCGTCCTCGAAGGAGCGGGTCGATCAGATGCTGGCGGCCCTGGAAGAAAAGCTCGGGCTGCGCCAGCTTGTCTGATGATTCTCCCTCCCCCTCCGAGGGAGGGCAGGGTGGGGGCACCGTCAAGAAGCCCTGGGGCTGGGAGAACCGCTTCGCAGTCACGGAAAAATACCTCGGCAAGGTGATTCACATCAATGCCGGAGAGATGCTCAGCCTTCAGTATCACCGGCAGAAGGACGAGACCCTGCTGGTCGTCAACGGCGTGATGGACCTCCAGCTGGAGGACGACCGCGGCCAGCTGCAGACCCACCGCCTCACCAGCGGTATGTCGCGCCGGATCGTTCCGGGACGCAGGCATCGGATGATCGGAGTGGAGGACTGTGAGTTCTTCGAGGTGTCGACACCTGAGATCGACGATGTCGTCCGGCTGGAAGACAAATACGGACGGCAGGGAACGAGTACCGCGTAACTCACCTTTCCACACTTTCCACAGACTCGTCGCGACGCGTCGAACATTTGTTTTCGAATACAAATTCGGTGCTGGCCCGCACCGTCTTTCCCCAGCCCCAAACGGACGTTTCCCTGCTAGACTAGCCGCCATG
>WNEY01001036.1_pt1 | contig 18881 bp, 9 predicted proteins | sample 5400531 | NCBI WGS metagenome assembly WNEY01 (sample SAMN13153338, study PRJNA577476) | soil metagenome | isolation source: 200 cm saprolite under Douglas fir tree site 1 | place: USA:California | collected 2015-04-18
CGGGCATCACGTTCTTGTAGACCTTCCCGCCCTTCATCACGAACACCGTCTGGCGCACGGCGGTGATGTCGCTGACCGGGTTGCCGGCTGTGGCGATGATGTCGGCCTCCATGCCTGGCGCGATCGTGCCAATGGTGTTGCCGAGGCCCATCGACTCCGCCGACTTAGACGTGATCGTGGTGATGGCGTCCATCGAATCCTGGCCCCCGTCCTTGACGCGGTAAATCAGCTCCTCGTACTCGCGCCCGAGCGCGCCGGGCATCGCGTCGGTGCCGAATACCATCTTCACCTTTTTCTTGAGCGCGCGTTTGAAGGTGTCGTTGCCCACGGGCAGCCCCTTCTCGAGATACATGAAGCCTTCCTCGTTGTAGTTGCCGATGCCGAGGTAATGCGGCTTGTTCTCGATGTAGTTGTGCAGGAGCAGATGGTTGTTGGAATCGAAGTACGTCCCATTCTTCACCATCAGGTCGAGCACTTCGTCGGTCAGCCGGTTGCCGTGCTCGATGGCCGTGCAGCCGGCGAGCACCGACGCCTTCGCGCCTTCCGGTCCCTGCGCGTGCACGAGCGTCCGTTTGCCGAGCGCCGTCGCCTCGCCGCACGCCGCCTGGATCTGGGCGTCGGTCATCGTCTGCGCTCCGCCCTCGCGGATGCTCTTGGTGGCGAAGATCTTCACGAAGTCGGCGCCGTCGGCCACGGCCTTGCGTACGAAGTCGCGGATCTGGGTCGGCGTGCCGGTGTTTTCGTTGACGGAGCGCAGCGACGTCAGGACCCGCGGTCCTGGGACCGTGTTCTCCGCCGTCCACGTCCTCAGGTACTTGTCGATCTCCGCGCCCGGACTCTGCACGGTCGTGAACCCCGACATCAGGATCTTGTAGGCGTTCTCCATGAGGTACATCGTCTGCTCTTCTTTCGTCTCGGGCGGCGACTGGTTGCTGTGCAACCAGCCGGTCCCCCGGTCGAAGTGGTTGGCGATGTGCGCGTGCGTGTCGATCCAGCCGGGCATTACGGTCACCGTTTTCAGATCGTAGGTGATGGTGCCCACGGCTTTCGGATCGATCCGCACGATCTTCGATCCCTGGACCACGATGGCCGTGTCGCGAAGGACGTTGCCCTTGCCGTCGAGAATGGTGCCCGCCCGGATGACGACCGTGTCCTGCTGGGCGGACGCGGCCGCGGGGCTCAGCATCAGCGTCGCGAGCGCGAGTCGCGCGAGTTTCGTCATGTGAAGTCTCCTAGAAATTGAGTTTCGCGCCGAGCCGCATGAAGCGGCCGTCCAGAATCGCCGACGGGCGGCCCAGCGAGCTGCCGACCGCCGTCACTTCGCTCGTCGACACGTTCGAGTTCAACACGTTGTAGATGTCCGCCACCGGCGAGAGCTCCATCCTGCCCAGCTTGAACCCCCTCTCAAAGCGCAGATCGAGCAGGTTCATGCGTTCGAGCCGGACCGATCCGCGCTCGACGAGGTCCACGGCCTGCGTGACCTGCGTCAGCCCCGGGACGAGCGCCGTCGTGACAGTCAGCACACGCTGAAGCGGCAGCCCCGTCGTGCTCTGGAGCGCGCCGCTGAAACGGACGCCGCCGGGCATCGGATATGTGCCGGCGATCTTCAGCTGATACGTGGAGTCGTTGTCGACGTAGCCGTAGCTGTTGATCAGCACGTTCGGGTTGTTGAGATCGTTGGCGAGCGTACCGGGCGACGGCACGGCATTGCGGATTGAGCCGAGCCTGTGGCCGATGGTGACGCCGCCGAACACCGTCGCGTTGTTCGCGAAGCGCTTGTCCGCCTTCAGTTCCAGACCGTCGTACTGGCTGTTCAGCTCGTCGTAGTTGCTGACCAGGAACGCGACGAGGCCACGCGTCGACGCGCTCTGGTTGTACACGGTCAGCGGGGAGCCCGTGAGCGGGTTCGCGATTGTCACCGGTGAGTACTCGGACACTGGGACAGCCGTGTTCGTCTGGCCATACAGGTTCCGGAGGTTCCGCCGGTAATAGACGGCGCTCACCGAGAACCGCGGCAGGATTTCCTGTTGCACACCCGCCGAGAACTCCCAGTTGTAGGGGCGCGTGAGGTTCGGATCGATCCGCTGGTTGACACCGCCCGAGAACCCGGTGCAGGCGCTGACCTCGCTCGGCTGCGCCGCGAGATCGCCGTCGGCGTCCACCCACGCGCAGCGCTGACGACTGAGCTGCATCGGGTTGACGAGGCTCGAGAGACCGACGCCCTCGTTCTGCATGTACTTGCTCGCGCTGCCCTTCAGCGCCGTCTTGCCGTTGCCGAACAGGTTGTAGGCGAGGCCGAGGCGCGGCACGACGTTGGTCCAGTTGGGCACGTCCTGAACCGGCACGAAGTCGCGGGCGCCCACGAACGACCCTGCAGGCGCGGTCTGGTTCCTGAGCGACGTGATGAAGCGCTCGACGCGCACGCCGGCGTTGATCGTCGCCCTGCTGATCGTCCACTGATCCTGCGCGTAGATGCCGAGATCCATGTTCAGGTTCGACCGGACGTCCACCGGCGTGTTGAAGCGATCGACCGAATTCGGCACTCCATTCGAGTACCGCCATTGCTGATCGCCATTCATCAGGTAGGTTTCCCGGTACGGGCCACTGCCGAACTGAAAGCCGACCTTGACGTTGTGGCTGCCGGTCACGTAGGTCAGCGCCGACGACAGCGTCCGCCGCGTGGCGTAGGAATCGTAGTCGTAAACGACCGCGTTGGTCAGCGTGGATCGCGTGAAGTCGATCTTCGCGATGTCGCTCGGCGTCACGCCCGGCTCGTACCCGGTTTTGTAGTGCAGGAAGAACACCGACAGCCCCATCTCGAGCATCAGCCGATCGCTCAGCGTCGACGTCCACTTGCCCTGCGCGGTATACCCGAGGGGCGTCGTCTGCTGGAAGGCGGCCTGCGGCTCGATGAACTGGTAGTCGCTCGACGTGTCGCGCCGGTGGCCGCGGAACTTCACGTTCTTGTCGTAGTAGACCGCGAACTTGTGCTTCGACGCCGGCTGCCACGTCAGGCGCAGCACGCTGCTCGTGATGTGGTTGTCGTCGAGCGCCTGCGTGCGATCCGGGTTGAAGGTGTTCGCGACGAAGTTGTGGACGCCCCAGCGGCGGTACGTCCCGAAGAACCAGAGCCTGTCTACCGCGATGGGGCCGCCAAACGACGGATTGATATCGTAGATCTTGTCGATGTGGTTCGGCGCCGTCATCCCGCGCGCCGCCAGGCCGTCGTCGAAGTTGTTCGCCTGCAGCTTGCCGGACGCGCCGGTGGCGAACAGCGCCCCGTGATACGCGTTGCTGCCCTCGCGCGGGATCATGTTGATGCGAATCCCGCCTTGCGACACTTCGGCCGGCAGCGCGTTGGTCTGATAGCTGATGTCCTGCACCATGCCGTCGTTGTAGTACACGCCGACCTGCGCCCCGTCCGAGTAGTTCGAGTTGATGCTCATCCCGTCGACCTGGTAGAGCGTGTCGCGCGACTGCGAACCATGGACCTGCAGCGCGTTCTGCTGCATGCCCTGCGTGCCGCCGACGTCCGGCCTCGCCGCCGTCGTGCCCGCGATGATCGCGCCGACCGCGAACACGTTCCGCGCAGTCGGCACCGCGTCGAGCACCTCGCGACTGACGACGATCTGCTGGACCGAGTTCTGGACGTCGACCACCGGCGAGACACCCGAGACGGTGATGTTCTCCTCGAGGCTCCCGATCTTCAGTTCGGCGTTCACCGTCGCCGTGAACGCCGACGGCAGCTGAATGCCGGCGCGGGTGACCATGCTGAAGCCGGTCAGTGTGAACGTCACGGTGTATTCGCCGGGACGTAGATCCACGATCTTGTATTGGCCATTGCCGTCGGTGACGGCGCTTCTGGTCTTTTCGATGAGCGCCGGACTGGCGGCCTCCACGCTCACGCCCGGCAGCGCGCCGCCGGTGGCGTCCTTGACGACGCCGGCAATCGCGCTCTGCGCGGAGGCGCGGCCGTCCATGAGCGCAAACGCCGACACCACGGTCACTGCGGTGATCAAGCTCCGCATAAACATCCTCTCTTTCATAGATGTCTCCGGTCGTTGTCGTTGCTGATCGGTCGTGGCGTCAGGACGTCGGGCGGGCTGTTGCGGCCGCTTCACCGCCCCGGCGTACGATACCACCTGGCTGGGAACCTCCAGCACGGTTTTCGCGTCGGCGCAGTATCAGCGCCAGCCCGGGCTCGTTAACAGTCGTTCGACGGCCTCCGAACCGATCGCCGCCATTCCCGACGTCGGTGGCCTCCCTCACGTGTATGGGTCCATGCCGCGTAGCGTTCCTCCGCGGTCCCCGCGCACATCGAGATCCTGTTCTTGGTGTAAAGTTCCACCCACTGGAGGCTCCCATGCATCGAGCGAAGTTCCTCGTCCTGGCGGCGGTGGCGCTGTCGTCAATTTCAATCCTGGGACAGCCACCCACCGTGACCGTGTTTGAAGGCGCCCGCATCATCGTCGGCGACGGACGCGCTCCAATCGAGAACGGCACGTTCATCGTGAGCGGCAACCGATTCACGCAGGTCGGCCGCGCCGCAGACGCCCGCGTCCCCGCTGGCGCCGCGCGCGTGAACCTCGCCGGCAAGACCGTGATGCCGACGATCATCGACACGCACACACATCTCAGCCAGACACGGCCAATGCTGATCGACGATCTCAAGCGGCGCGCGTATTATGGCGTGAGCGCGGCGCAGAGCCTCGGCCAGGACACGACGGACGTGTCGTTTCAGGTGCGTGCAGAGACGGCGGCCGGGAAGACTCCGGGCGCGGCGCGCTTCTTCACCGCGGGGCGCGGCATAACGGGTCCCGAGCCCGGACGCACGATGGCGCCGCACTGGGTGACGACAGTCGCCGAGGCGCGCCAGGCCGTACGGGAGGAAGCCGCCAAGAAAGTCGACATCATCAAGTTCTGGGTTGACGATCGGATGGGGACCGTCAAGAAGCTGCCGCCGGAGCTCTATACCGCAATCATCGACGAAGCGCACAAGAACAGACTGCGGACCATTTCACACATCTACACGCTCGAGGATGCGAAAGGCACACTGCGCGCCGGGCTCGACGCGTTCGCGCACGGCGTCCGCGACAAGGACCTCGATGACGAGTTCATGGCGCTCGTCAAGCAGCATCCGAACTTCGTGCTCGGGCCTAACATGCCCGATCGGGGCGTCCGCACGGATCTCACGTGGCTGCGCGAGAGTATTCCCTCAGCCGACTGGCAGAAGCTCGAAGCGGCCAACACGGACAAGGCTGACGCGCACGCGTTCTGGTCAATCCAGGCACGCAACCTCGAGAAGATGAACGCCGCCGGCGCGCGCATCGTCCTCGGCACCGACGGCAACACGCCGTACGCGCCGCACATCGAGATGGAAGACATGGTGGCGGCGGGCATGACGCCGATACAGGTGATCACCGCGGCGACGCGCAACGGCGCGCAGTTCCTGCGGATGACCGATGCGGGGACGATCGAGGCGAACAAGAGCGCGGACTTCCTCGTGCTCGACGCGAACCCGCTCGACAACATCACGAACACGCGGAAGATCTCGTCCGTCTATCTACGCGGCGCCGCGGTTGACCGCGCGCCGTTTCGGGTGACGCCGACTCAGTAATTCAGGGGGCAGCCGCACCAGAGCGGGCAGCACAGAAGACCACAAAAGGGGCCGTAACCCCAGCTGCTGGCCTCGCTTCGGACCACAATTCGCTGTCGGGTCGAGCTCGCGCCGGAAATTCTCGCGCTCCGGCATCAACTCGCGGTGCTGCAACGGACCACCACGACTGCGGCTGCGTCCGATCGATCGGCTGCTCTGGGTGCTGCCCTCGAACGTCTGGCCGAACTGGCGGCAGGCGGTTCAGATCGCGACGCCTGCCATCTACACGCAGGTGATCGATGGCCCTCTCCGCACGGCCGTCGACAAGGTCGGATCCGAATTGAAAATTCGTCGGTTCTGCGAAGCCAATCCCGCCAACCAGGCGTCTAAGCTCCCATGCATCGATTTGCAACGTTCGTGTCGCTCGCCGCCATGCTCGGAGGAGTGGCCGTTTTCGGACAAGCGCCGAAGGCTCCTCCCACAACCGCACAGTCCATCAACGCCAATTTCGACTCCGTCAACCGGCGGCTGCTCGAGATGGCGAAGGACTTTCCGGCGGACAAGTACGAATTCAAGGCGACGCCGGAAGTCCGCTCCTTCCGCGAGGTCATCGTCCACGTGTTCTCCGGTAACGCGTACGCCGCCAAAGCGGGACGCGGCCAGCAGGCGAACTGGGACGAGCTTGACCCGAAGACCTACAAGACCAAGGCGGAGGTCGTCAGCGCGTTCGAGAAGGCGATCGCCGACTCGACCGCCGCGCTCAAGGCGGTGCCGGCGGAGCGATTGTCCCAGTCGGTGACGCCGTGGATGGCGGTCATCGAACATAGCGCCGAGCACTACGGTCAGCTGGTGACGTACTTCCGGCTGAACCACATTGTGCCGCCGGAGTCACGGCCGAAGAAATAGCGACCCCGGGGCGCGTCGTGGCTTTCCCGGAGGTCGGTGGCCTTCATCATCGACACAAACGACGCGCGGCCTTTTTCCAACGGACTGCTACGATCAGAAGGCCGCGGCGCGGCCGTCAGCCGAAGGCCGCGTGCCCGAACCCGGCCCGACCTTGACCACCAGGTACTTGCCCCGATAGGCGCGAGGATCGACGCCCGCGATCCTGGTTACCAATCTGCCCGCCGGCGTGAAGTGGGTCACCTCGACGTCGACCGCGCCGTCGTGCGATCCAAGCCCGAAATGCACCGGCATCGCGTTCTGCGAACAGTATCCGCTCCCGGTGTCGACGATGTTGGTGCCGAGGAGAGTGCGCGTGCCGGGCATGTAGAGCCGCACTTCCGAACCCGCCTTCGTGAAATGGCCTCTGTCATCGAGGACGAGGACCTGGAGCGCGCGCCGCGCCCGGTCGGGTGGCAGCAGGTTCCGGAACAGGTAGTGGCTGCCCATCGCCTCGTTGTTGGCCAGCGCGAGGTCGAGCGCGCCGTCGAGATCGAAGTCGGCCCACTGCACGCCGTGATCGCCGTCGTGTCTGAGGATGACCGCAGGCGTGACGTCGGTGAAATGGTCGCCATCGTTGTGATAGAGGTAGTCGCGATAGTTCCTGATGCCGGTGATGTACGCCGTGACGTAGAGATCCGGGCGGCCGTCGTTGTCGTAATCACCCCACGCGGAGCTGACCGCGTGGTACTCGCCCGCCACGCCCATCTGGGGCGCGACGTCCCGGAAGGTGCCGCGGCCCTCGTTGTGGAACAGCTCGTTCGGTCCGTAGTTGGCGACGTAGAGATCGAGCAGGCCATCGTTGTCGTAGTCCCCCACGGCCGGACCCACGCCGCCGTACACGGGCGGGCGTCCCTCGCCGTCCATGCCCAGCTTGTGCGCGACGTCGACGAATCTGTTGCCCTCATTGTGGAAGAACCCGTTGTTGTCGCCGTCCTGGTTCGCGACGAACAGATCCAGCCGGCCGTCCTGATCCATGTCGAACCAGACCGCGCCGACCGTCTTGCGCGCGTCGTCCACGCCCATCTCCCTGGCCACGTTTCTGAAGTGATCGCCCTCGTTATGGAAGAGCGCGTTCGGGCGGTCGCGGAAGGCGACGAAGAGATCGACCTTGCCGTCGTTGTCGTAGTCGATCCACGAGATCTGCCGCGACTCGCCGAACATGTCGACGCCCATCTTGTGACCGACCTCAGTGAAGTGTTTCCCGTCGCCATCGTTCATGTACAGCTTGTTGGGGATTCCGGTACTGCGGGCGAAGCCGACGTACAGATCCATCTGGCCATCGCCGTTGAAGTCCCCCCATGCGGCGGCCCGCGTGTCTTCCGCGTCGGCGACGCCGACCTGCGCGGCCACGTCGACGAACTTTCCGCCGCCTTCGTTGTGATACAGGCGATTGAGGTGCCCGCGCTTGAAGCCGACAAAGAGATCCGGCTTCCCGTCATTGTCGAAATCAGCCCAGCAGTTGGTCTGTGCGCCGCCATCGTCGAACAGTTCGGGCTGGACCGGCTCGAACTGTGGTTCGGCCGCTGCTGATGTCGCGGCCGTGAACTCGCGCAGCGGCTGCAGCATCAGACGATCCTTCACGTTGGCCTCGACCTGTTCGCGGCTGAACGCCAGCGGGAAGTACTTGCCCTCGCCCCAGTAGGGAACCATGTCCGCATAATGCGGGCTGCCGGGCTGTGCGGAGTTTCCGGGCACGCTGAGCCCTCGCGAGGCATCCCAGTTCTTCACGTCGAACACGAACATGAACGATGCGCCCGATAGCTGGCTGGTGTTGGTGTTCGAGGGGCTCGAGGCGGCCATCACCGTGTACGCGTCGCCGCCACGGCGCACCGGCTCGATGCGGAACAGCGCCTTGAGGGCATCGGTCGTCGCGAGCGGGTGAATGAAGTCGGCGGTGTGAATGTTGCCCCATTTCCACTTCGTCATGTCGTCGCCGAGCCTGCGCTTCAGCTCCGCGACGGCCTCGTCGAGCGCGGTCAGCAGGATGCGGTCGCGCGCCTCGGTCCGGGCGCCGCTCGTCGAGCCGTACGCGGCATCAGGCGCCTTCATCCAGCGAATCACCTGCTGGATGTCGTACTGCGTGAAGGTCGCCGCCGGCGGCACACGCTGCGCGTACGCTCGTGGCGTCATCTTCAGCACCCAGAACTCGTAGAGCGCCGCGGCCGCCGAGTCGCGATCGAGGACCATGTTCCACTGGAGGAGCAGGTCGGCCGCCTGCTTCGCCTCGGGCGTCGCCGGCTTCGCGGCTTTGAGCAGCGGCACCAGCTCGCGTGCCGGCAGCGAGACGACGTCGTGCTGCAGCTTTTCCATGTCGGCGACCGAGAACTTGCGGTTCTCGCTCAGCACCTCCGCCACCCGGTCGTACCGGTATGGGGCGTTGTACTCATAGCCGAGCGGGATCTTGTAGCCCGGGAGGATCTTCGGCACCACGTCGTTGTTCGACGAGTTATAGAAGTGCTTCGGCGTGTTGAAGCTCTGAGGCAGTTGATCGAACGGTACGAAGCCGTCCCACTCGTACTTGCTGTCTTTGCCCGGCACCGGCAGGAGCCCGTCCCACCCTTTGCGGATCGGCGTCTGGGCGACGCCCAGATACCCGATGTTTCCGTCGACGTCGGCGTAGACCAGGCTGTGGGAGGGGATGTACCACGCTCTGGGCATGCCCGCCTTGAACTCCTGCCACGTTTTGGCCTGCATGACGTTCATCGATCCGAGGTAGCCGGCGCCGCCCGGCTCCGCGCCGATCCACCGCAGCGCAAACGCGCGATGGCGCGTCGTGTCCTCGTAGAGCACCGGGCCGTGGCGCGTGAACTTGGCCGCGAACTCCTGCGGCGTGCCGGTTCCCTTGACCGGAATCAGCTGCCGCTCGACCGTCATGTCCTTCCACTGTCCATCGGCGAGATAGCGATTGGGATGCTGCGGATCGGTCTCCTCCACGTAGAGATCCTGCTGATCCATGCCGAGGATAGTAAAGCCCCATGCGATGCGCTCGTTGTGCCCGATGCTGATGCCCGGCAGGCCCGGCTCCGTACCGCCGAGCGCGTTCCATCCGGGCGCCACGAGGTGCACGACGTAGCGCAGCGCGGGGTTGACGACCTCGCGGTGTGGATCGTTGGCGAGGATCGGGCCGCCGGTGGCGGACTTCGTGCCGTCGACGACCCAGTTATTGCTGCCCAACTCGGCGTGGAACTGATCGAGCGGCGGCTGGGCGCCGGCCCGATCGGAGGTCAGCGTCCACCGGAGATCGTTCGCGCCCTTCGTGACGTCGAGGATCGCGGGCGAGATCTGGTCGAGATCGAGGCCGGGCGGCACCTCGAGCTTTTTCTCGGGAAGCGTCGGCTTCAGATCCTGCGCCTTTGCCACGCCCAACGCCTTGATCTCGAGCGCGCGCATGACCTCGCTCGACGCGTTGCGCGACAGCGTCCAGCCCGGCATCCGCGTCAGGACGGTCTGCGCGGTCCAGGCCGGCTGCGGCTGGAATCCCAGCGTCTGGAACTCCACCGGTACTTTCCGCTCGTCGATCGCTTTTTCGATCGCCGCGTTGATCCCCGCGGCGAACGCCTCGAAGATCCTGCGTCCCTCCGGGTGGTACTTCTTGAACTCCTCGTCCCAGTTGCCGCGGAACGCCAGCAGCCGCGCGAACATGTCGCGCGTCACGTACTGCGGGCCGAGGACTTCGGCCAGCCGGCCCTCGCCGTTGCGCCGCCACATCTCCAGCTGCCACATCCGATCCTGGGCGACGACATAGCCTTGCGCGAAGAAGAGATCCGCGGTCGACTTCGCGTAGATATGCGGAATGCCCCAGGTGTCGCGCAGCACTTCGACCGGCTCGGACAGGCCTCTCACGATGATCGTGCCGGAGAGCTGCGCCAGCGCCGCTTTCGCCTGCGCCGCGAGATCCGGCCTGGCCGGCGCCTGCGCGCGCATGCGGGCAACGCCCGCTCCGACGAGCGCCAGCACGAGCAAGCCGGCGACTGCGATTCCAGCACCCGGCAGATTGCCCGGTATGCATGACTTCATCGGCATCTCCTCGAGCTGGCTGCTGAAACACGCAGCCGGCGGCAAAGGTCTTCCTGCTAAAACGAGAACCGCGCGCCCCACTGGAGCTGTCGCGCATCGCGCGCGACAGTACGCACGGCGAAGCTGGTCGATGTCAGGTTGCCGCTCGGGTTCTCATAATTGACGGCGTTCAACAGGTTGTAGGCCTCGAAGAACAGATCCACGCGCGAGCGGCGGCTGCCGAACAACACCTGCTTCATGAGGCGCACGTCGATCAGGCGATCGCCGCTGCTCTGCGCGAGTTGATCCATCGTGATCGGCGCCCGGCCGCGCGCGACGCGGAACGCGTTGACGATTGCCAGGTTCGTGTCGCTCACGCGGCCGCCCGCGTTCTTCACCAGCCCGGCCGGCCGATCCACATTGACGCCGTCGCCGTTCAAATCCTGGCCCGCCGTGATGTTCCACGGGCTGCCGGTGCGAAGCGACACGATCGCGGACAGCTGGATGCCGTACGGCATCTGGAAGATCGACGACCACGACAGCGCCTGGGTGCGATTGTTCTCGTCAAGACCCCGGTCGTCGTTGCCGAAGGTGTTCCAGGGATCGGTGCTCGTGTTGGCGTTGTCGTTCGTGCCGTCCGAGATCGAGCGCGCCAGGGTGTACGAGACCTGGAACGTGGCGCTCTTGTACCGACTCCTGAACGAGGACTGCAGCGCGTCGTACCACGACGTTGTCGTCCCGTCGATGAGCGTAACCGTCCCGAACTGCGGATACGGGCGCGGGTGTGTCGCGAGCGGGCCAATGGCCGGGAGATTCGCGTCGTGCCCGGTCTGCAGATGGCTCTGCTTCTGATGGATCCCATCGACTTCGAGCGTGGTGTTGGCGAACAGCCTTGTCGCGAATCCGAGGGTCACGTTGTTGACCGTGGGTAAATCGAGATTGTCTCCGGGCAGGTACAGCGCCCGTCCGCCGGCCGTCCTGATGTAGTCGCCGATCGACCTGCCGCCAAGAACAGCCGTGCGATCGGGGAACGCTTGAAGCAGGGCCGCATTGGTCACTTCCGCCGTGAACTGGCTGCTCACAACCTGGCCACGGATGTTGAACCACGGCCGGTTCCGCACCGCGTACATCCCCCACCCGCCTCGAACGACGAGCCCTCCGTCGCCACGCGTGTCCCAGGCGAAGCCGGCGCGCGGCTGGATGTGCTTGTAGTCGTTCCCGCGCGGCGACGTCACCAGATGTTCGAGACCGGCGAACTGCGGATCGGCCATTAACTGCGCGATGAACTCGTTGCTTCGCAGGTTCGTGTCGAAGTCGTAACGCAACCCGAGGTTGAGCGTGAGCCGGGTGCCGAGCCTCCAATCGTCTTGGGTGAAGAAGCCCCACTCGGTGTTGTGATATTCCTTGGTTTCCGGACCCGATCCGGTCGTGTAGCGGAACGGCCACGTCGTTGCGTCGGCCGGGTTGAACGCCCGGTCGGTGTTGAATTCCCAGACGCCGGCGCCGTAATAGTCGGCTGCGTAGTCGAGGATCTCGTACGCGGTCCGCGTGCCGAACTTCAGGGCGTGGTGGCCCGGCGCCCAGAAGAACGTCTCGTTCATGCGGAAGCGCTTGCGCGGAAATCCCTGCGGCAGGTTCGGCGATCGTCCCGCGGTGAACGATGGCCGGATCACTTGCGCATCGGGCGTCGACTGGAAGCGCAGCGTGTCCTGATCGAGATAGCCGACATACAGTGTATTCAACGCCGCCGAGGACAGGTTCCAATTCCACGTGCTCGACACATCGTGGGCCTTGTTCGTGTACTGCTCGGCCAGCACGTAGGCCGACGGCTGCGCGAGGTTGTCGTGCAGGTAACGGAGATTGACCATGTGGCTGGAATTGACCTGATAGTCGACCTTCCCGTCGACCGTCGTCTCGTTGTTCGCGTTGCCGTAGACGCCATTCCAGGTCGACGCGAACGGATTCGCCGCGGGTAACGCAATGATCTGCACCGCATTCTGCCGCAACCGCTCGACCGCACCGAAGAAGTGCGCCTTGTTCTTGACGATCGGCCCGCCGAAGGTTCCACTGAATCGCGTCGAATCGAACGGCGGCTTCGTGGCCGCGAACGCGTTGCTGGCGTTGAGGGAGGCGTCGCGGCCGTAGTACGACCCCATTCCGCGCCAATCATTCGTTCCCGATCGAGTCAGCACGTTGACGACGGCCGTGCCGGCCCGCGAATACTCCGCGTCGAACTGATTGCGCAGCACCCGGAACTCCTGCACCGCGTCCTGGCTCACGTTGACCACCGCGATGCCGTAGATCGGATGGTCCATGTCGGAGCCGTCGATCATCATTGTGTACATGCTGCGGACGTTGGTTCCGCCAAACGCGGTCTGAATGCCGAACCGGGCATCGCCGCTGATCGACGGTCCGCCGCCCGGCAGGAGCTGCGCCAGGCCGACGAAGCCGCGGTTCAGCACCGGCAGCTCGGTGAGCTGCTTCTCGGTCACCACGCCGGACAAATCCGACTTGGTCGTCTCGATCGTGGCCGCGGTGCCGACGACGGTCACCGATTCGCTGATCTGGCCGACGGCCATCACGAGGCGGATGTCGGCGTTCTCGCCGACGGTGAGCGTGAAGTCGCGGTTGTGCGTCCTGAACCCCTGCAGCTCCGCGCTGATGCGGTACTTCCCGGGCTGGAGCGCCGGCGCCCTGAACAGGCCGCTGGTGTCGGTCACGATTGTCCGTTCAACGCCGGTCTCGGTATTGCGGATGGCCACGGTGACGCCGGGCAGCGCGCCGCCCGATTCGTCGGTGACGGCGCCGCGCAGCTCAGCGCTCTGCGCGCGCGCCGTCGCAGGAGCCGTGATCACCCCAGCGAGCAGAAGGTAGACGACGCGGCGGGTGAGCGATGTGCACAGCATGGGGGCCTCTCGTTGACAAAGAAGGGATGCGTCGCCAGCTTACTCTTTCTGCGGAGTGTTTTGGCTGCTCCGATAATCGGCGGTCGAGACCGACGATCCTAACGGCTCCGCTGTAAGCAGCGACGGACTCGGTGCGGCCCGCTCCGAAGTAAGAGCGGCACGAACGTCAACGAGTTTTGGCCCGGACACGATATGGGCGAGGGACGGCACGCGATGAAACAGGCGCTCTCGCACCTTATCAACGGGCGGACGATCGTCGGGGCTGCGCTACGGCTGCGCCGGACGCGAAAGCGCCTCCTGGAGGCTGACTTCGATCTGCTTCGCGGATCCGGGCTTCGCGAAAACCCGGCCGTCGCGATCCAGCACGAACAGCGTCGGCGTCCCGTCGATGCGATAGGCCTTCGGAATCGGTCCGTCGAACCCTTTGCCATCCGCAAGAATCGGCCAGGTCATGCCCTTCTCTTTCACCGTGCGGTCGATCCGCTCGAGGTTGATATCGACGCTGATGCCGAGAATCACCGCCTCGTTCGCGTATTTCGCTTCGAGCGACTTTATGAGAGGAACCTCCTCCATGCAGACCACTCAAGTACTGGCCCAGAAGACGAGCACGATCGGCTTGCCGCGAAACGCGGCGAGATCGACGACGTGGCGGCCGTTTCGCGGCTTCCCGGAGATCGCGGGCGCCGGGAGTCCGATGCTCAGGTACGCGATCTCGTAGATGAGACCCTCCGCTTGTGCCGCTGACGGCGTGCCCGGCGCGGCGGATCGCGCCGCTTCGAGCGTGCGGGTCGCCACCGTGTTGTCGCCCAGACGGCGCTGCGCGCGGCCCAGGGCGAGCAGCGCCGCCGCTCTGATCGGAGCGCTCGTCGTCGAGGCCGCCGCCTGCGAGAGCTTCTCGACGGTGTACGCGAGGTCTTTCCGCGCGACGCCTTCCTCGTAGATCGCCGCCGGCACGCGCTCCCACGCCGCGTCATCGAACCCGAGCGACTCGACGCGCGCGTGCGCGCGATCCCACAGCCCGGCGCGGCTCAGCAGGCGAATCGCTTCAGCGGCGGCCATCGCGCCCGCCTCGCTTTGCGGTGAGCGCTCGTGGACCTCCCAGAGCGCCGCGTGCCATTTGATCGCAGGGTGATCGGCCGCACCCGCCGCGCCGCCGGCCGCCGTGTAGCTCTCGATTTCCTTGCGCGCCTCCGTGACGATCTGTCGCACGTCCGCGACGGCCGGGCTTGCGGCAGGTTGCGCGGTTTGAGCGAGCGCGGGTCGGCCATAGCCGAGGCCGGCAAGAGCAAGGACGAAAAGAAGCATTGACAACGCGCGGACGATCAGCCGGCCGTTCATGGCACCCTCCATGAGAGCCTATTCTAGTCGTACAACTCGCGGGCATGGAACGATAGAGCCAAGCGAAATTCGTCGAGCGACTTGATCGTACTTGATTCCGGACGAAACTCTTTGTGGTCCCCATGCTTGTGGTCCCCATCTTTGTGGACCTCATCCTTGTGGTCCCCGTCCTTGTGGTCCTCGTCCTTGTCGTCCCCGTCCTTGTCGTCCTTGTCCTCATCGCCACAAGATCGGGATCGTAACAGCCACGGGGTAAAGTCCACGTAGAGGCCGACCGAATCACCCCTGCCGGTGCCGATTCCGCCTGGACCGCTGCGACGGCCCCACCAGTTGTTGGTGGCGTCGAACATAGCTGTGTTGTCATAGCTCAGGACGCCGTCGCTTGTATTCCGGACGATGCAGTTGTTGCGGGCGACATTGCCGGTTCCTGGCGGGTCCTGGCCGTCAACATTGGGATTGAGCACACCGTTGATTTGGATGCCGTGCGCATTGCGCCTGATAGAGTTATTGACGACATGGTTGTTGAGGGCCCCGCTCTCGAACACTATCCCGGTGCCATTCCCGTGCAGACTGTTGTTCCTGATGATGCCACCGTTGGAGGGGCGAACCCCGTCGTCAACGTCGTGCACGTTGTTGTTCTCGATCACGACCGGTTTCAAATCAGTCGTGAACATCATGATCCCCACGCTGCGGAAGCTCGTGGCGGCGTTGATGTAGTGCAATCTCCGGATCGTGCTGCCGATCGCATTCCCTCCAGCCCCTGAAATGAAAACAATGCCATTTGGAACCTGGACGGTACCGGCAAGCGGAGGCCCCGTGATGATGTTATCGTGAAGGTTGGCGGTCAGGCGGCCTCCATCGGCCACGACGCCGTTTCTGGCGAAATCGGTGATTCGGCTGTCGAAGATCTCCACAGAGACAGCGTGGGTAGCGGCGATCAGGTCGATCGCATGTGTGCGGTCGGCATAGCCGGCCGTCTTGATCGAGTCCACCGTCACGTTCCGGATCGTACCTGCCGACTCACCATACAGGATGCCAGCAAGTCTATCGGCGCCAGTCAAGGGCAGACGGATCACGTTGGCTCCATCGACCTTGAGGTCTCTGATTGTGACACCTGCGGGGGGAGCATCCTTGACGATGATGATGCTCGCGCTGATGGCGGATGGCCAGAAGACCCCGGCGGCTGGATACGTGTAGATTGATCTCAATGTGGCAGGGGCAGACGGTCGGATGATGGTGCCGTTACCGGCGCCGCGAATGGTCACGCTCTTTCCATCGATCATGACCTGCTCGGCATACGTCCCCGGCGCAACCTTGATGGTGTCGCCATCGTGGGCGGCATCGACGGCAGCCTGGATGGAGCTGAAGCAAGTACCTGTGCCACGTGGATTGACGCACAGAGTCGCCGCCTGCACCGTCCCTCCTCCCAAAGCCAACAGAGTCGCCATCGCGGCGACAATCGTTGAGACCGTCAGATTGTAGATATTCATCGCCGACTCCTTGCAGTCTCGCAATACGCATTCGCTTGAGCGGCCCGAACGGGCGTCTCGAGAATCGTCAGACCCATGGCCGCCACGGTGGCATCGATGCCCTCGGAATAGATACGGTCGCGGTCGTGAATGAGCCATCGATGGGGCTGATTGCCTGACACGACCATCCGGAATTGCTGCGCCGTCCAGTCCGCCGTCGGATGGTCGGTCACATTCACGTGCAGGATCCGGCGAGTGCCCACGTCCAGAATCACGAAGATGTAGAACACGCGGAACGTCGCCGTGACCGCCGCAGCATCGTGAAATCCAGGAAATGCTCCGGATTCAGCAATTCGCCATGCACAGCGGGCCGTTTTGGCCCGCCCTTCCACACGTGCAAGTGCGCGATGCGATCGGCTAGAACTTCACGATCGCGCCGACCTGGAAGACGCGCCCGACGAGAATGGACGACGGCTGGAGGTAGGACGCAGTGCCGAAATTCAGGGAGCGCACGGCATACACCGGTGAAACATTCAGCGCGTTGAACAGGTCGAATTTCGGCTGAATGCTGGAACGGCCGATCTTGATCGTCCTGGTCACGTTCAGGTCGAGCTGGTTGATGCGATCACCGAACTCGGTATTCGGTGCGATGAGCGGCACCGACAACGACGCGACGTTCATGCCGGGGTCGACCAGCTGACCCGCCGTGCACTTCCCTTGTGCCACGCACGGGCTGCTCGGGCTGTACGTCGTTGCCGGCGTGATGAGCCAGACCGTACCCACGCCGTTTGGCGTGTTCAGCTGGGCCGCCGAGGGCTGCCCGGTCGGGCCGGTCGGTCCGCCTTCGCGGCCGGACAGCGCGCCCGTGCCGAAACCATAGCCTGGCAGGCTCTGGAACGAGAAGCCCACCTGGATCCCGTAAGTCACCGGGACCGTGCCCGCAATCTTGAACTGCGTCCGGAACGGAATGCCGCTCTTGGTCTGGTCGCAATACAGCAGGTTGTTGGGGTTGAACGCCTCATCGCACACCTGGGCAATGGCCCGCTCGCTCATCCCCCCGCCAAACAGCGTCGCGCCTCTGGGCAGTCTGGCACTGAAGTTGTACTCGAAGCCGTTGAACCACATCTTGCGGTCGCTCGTCGCATTTCCGTCGACCGTGTTCACGCGCGATCGCGCGGCGGCGCTGACGTTGTAGTAGGTGATCGCGCTGCCGTCGATCGGGCTGAACATCGTGAACGGCGCGTAGTCGGCGAACGACTGCAGCACGTTGACTCGCCGGCGCAGGTTCTTGAAGTCGCGATGGAACCAGCCGCCGGACACCGAGACGCCCGTGAACAGCTCGCGCTGGACGCTGACGGCGGTCTCGATGTTGTACATGCGCTCCATGCCCGGATCGAAGTTCGCGAGGCTGGCCACACCGAAACCGTTCGGCAGCTGTGCCAGGTTGATCTCGCAACCTGCGCTCAGGTAGACGCACCCGAGCTCGCCCTGCGGGACACCATCCCCGTTCAGGTCCGTCCAAGACACGGGCGCCGCTGTCAGCTGGAGCGGGTTGTAGCTTTCCGAGAACCCGGTCGATCCAGCCTGCATGTACTTGCCCACGCTGAACTTCAGCGCGGTCTTCTGGTCGCCGAAGAGGTCGTAGACGAGGCCGCCGCGCGGGGCAATGCTGTTCCAGGTCGGCATTTCGATCGGCCCGAATGTTCGCGCCGCGGTGTAGCGGCCGGCCGGAGCCGTTTCCAGCGGAATGCCACTCGAGAAGTGCTCGTAGCGGGCACCGTAGTTGACCGTCATCCGATTGAGCGTCCAGGAGTCCTGCGCGTAGAGCCCGGCGTCTGCATGAAGCAGGTCGCGGCGCTCGACGGGCGAGTTCAGAATCTGCGCCGTGGTGGCGACGCCGTTGATGAAGGTGGCACGGATGTCGCCGTTGGACCCGTCAGTGCGGCGATATCGGCCGAAGGTGTCCTGTATGCCCACCTTGACGTGGTGCGTACCGGTGACGTACGACATCGACCCCCCAAACGAGAAGCGGTCCGGATACCGGCCGTATGTCTGGCTCAGCGCGTTCCATTGCGTGCCGAGTGCGGAGTCCGTCTTGTAGACCTGCGTGGCCCACTCGGGCGTCCCACGCACCTTCCCTATCCCCGGCTGCATCACGATGTTGTAGCGCTCGTAGTTGGTTGAGAAGCCCCCCTCCACCAGCACGCGGTTCGTCACGGTTGACGTGAGCTTGATCGACCCTGTCGTGTAGATCGGGGAAGTCCACACAGCGGACCCGGTCGCCGGGTCGACTCCAGCCGTCATGTCAGAGCCGCGGTCCTTCAGGATCCGATCGTTGTAGCCGGACAGCTTCGTCTTCTGGCTGATCTGCCAGACGATCCGCGCCTGGTAGCTGTTGATCTTCTGCGGGTCGACACCTCGCTCGGTGCCAGGGGTCGGTGCCGCGTTGACGCCGCCAGTGCCCGGGATGCCGACGAGCGCGTCGGCCGGGAGCGTGTTGAGGTGGAAGGCGCGGGCTGAGCCGAAGAACCAGACGCGGTCCTTCTTGATCTGTCCGCCCACGGAACCCTCGACGTTATAGAGCTTTTCGATGCCATCCGGCGTCCTCACGCCGCGGGCCTTCAGGGAATC
>WNEY01003703.1_pt1 | contig 18879 bp, 14 predicted proteins | sample 5400531 | NCBI WGS metagenome assembly WNEY01 (sample SAMN13153338, study PRJNA577476) | soil metagenome | isolation source: 200 cm saprolite under Douglas fir tree site 1 | place: USA:California | collected 2015-04-18
ACCCCGGCACGGGGTCCCCGTTCATCCAGAACAAGGGCAAGCCTTACCTCGACGGCATCAACTGGATCACGATCCTTGACGCGCCACAGCGGGCGATCCAGATCCAGGACGGCGAGATCGACACGCTTCGCGGGCCGGCTTTCCAGGACATAAGCCGACTGCAGGCGGACAAGACCCTGACCGTGACCCAGCTGAAGGAGTGGTCCGGATATTTCATGACCACGAACTTTGGCCGGACGGACCTTGGGTTCGATGACGTCAACGTTCGGCAGGCGCTGTCACACGCGATCGACCGCCAGGGCATCGTCAAGGCGCTCCTCTTCAGTCACGGCACGCCCCTTTACGGTCCGATCACAACGGCCGATAAGTCGTATACGAAGGACGTCGAGAAGTTCAACCAGTTCGACACCAACAAGGCGAGCAGCCTGCTCGCGGCCGCCGGCTGGAAGGCCGGCGCCGACGGCATCCTGAGGAAGAACGGCGTCCGTTTCGCCTTCGAGATGATCATCCAGTCCGAGAGCTTCAACCAGCAACTGGGTTCCGCTATCCAGGCCCAGATGAAGGCGATCGGGGTCGACCTCAAGGTCACGTCCCTCGACCGGGGCACCTTCTTCAACAGGGCGTTCGCCCTCCCGGATTCGTTGATGTTCTTCTACCTGTGGCCCGTGCCGATCGACGTGGTGACGCTGTTCGTCAACAGCGCCAATGCCAACGGCAAGGGTCCCAACTGGAGCAACGCCGTCCTACCGCAGATGGATCAGGCCGTAGCCGCCTGGCAGAGCGCCGCCAACGAAGGGCAGCTGATCGCAGCAGGCAAGCAGTTTCAGGTTGTGGTGGCTGAGCAGCTTCCATTCATTCCGATCATCAACCGCGACGCCTTCTGGGTGAACCGGCAGAACGTGCATGGCTGGCACCCGGACCAGTGGAATCTGTATCCGTACTACAACGACGTCTGGCTCGGCTAGCATCGCCTTCGCACAACCTTTGAGCTGACCTCAGAAGTTCACACTGGAGCAAGTGGCTTCCTACCTGGCTCGCCGCACGGGCTACACGTTGCTGATCCTCGCGATCTCTTCGGTCGTGATCTTCTACGCCCTGCGGTCGGCTCCAGGTGGCCCAAGCGGCGGCGGAGTCCTCAACCCGCTAGCGTCGCAAGAGATCCGTCAGGCCTACGACCATCGGATGGGCCTGGACCAACCGGTGTACACGCAGTACTTCATCTACCTGAGACACCTTGCCACGGGCGATCTGGGCAGCTCTCTCGTCAACGGCACGCCGATCACCGAGCTGCTCGCTAATCACGCGCGCAACAGCCTGGTTCTCGGCCTTACAGCGCTCGCGATCTCGTACTTGATCGCGATCCCGCTCGGCGTACTGGCCGCAGTGAAACGCAACACCTGGATCGATCAGCTCGCCATGGGCGGAGCCATCCTGGGCGTGGGCATTCCCAACTTCTGGCTTGCACTGATACTCGTCTACTTCTTCTCGCTGCGGCTCGGTCTGCTTCCGTCGGCCGGCTGCTGCGACCCGCCGCAGCTCATCCTGCCGGCACTCGTGCTCGCCGCCGAAGGCACGGCGGTGACGGTAAGAATGACGAGGTCCTCGATGCTCGAGCATCTGCACGAAGACTACGTGCGCGCCCTTCGTGCCAAGGGGCTGCCGGAGTGGCAGGTGGTCATCCGCCACGTGCTCCGCAATGCGCTGATACCGGTGATCTCGCTAAGCGGCCTTCGCTTGGGGTGGCTGGTCGGATACGCGCTGATCGTCGAAACGATCTTCCGCTGGCCGGGTGTCGGCTACCTGCTGGTCGACTCGGTTCTGCGCCGCGACTATCCGGTGGCGCAGTTCTTCTCGTTGCTGCTGATCTTCTTCGTGCTGCTGGCCAACTGGCTGGTCGAGCGCCTGTGGGCGACGCGGCCTTCACGGTGGCGGGACGCCTTTTACGATCTGTCGCGCAACAAGCTGGCACTGGCGGGGGCGGTGATCGTGGTCTTTTTCACTCTCGCGGCAGTTGTCGGCCCGGCGCTGGCCCCATACGACTATGCCAAGCAGGTGCTGAGCGACAACCTCCTGCCGCCCCTTAGCAAGGGACACCTCCTGGGCACGGACGCACTCGGTCGCGACCTCCTCAGCCGGCTGCTGGTCGGGATCCGCATCTCGATGCTCGTCGGCCTCGGGACCACGGCCATCGCTATCACGATCGGCACCGTCGTCGGGATGCTGGCAGGCTACTACCGAGGCTGGGTGGACAGAGTCCTGAACGGTCTCGTCGAGCTGATCTGGGGATTCCCGCTGATCCTCATCGCCGTGCTCCTCATCGGCGCAATCGGGCCGGGGCTGACTGGAGTGGTGATCGCCGTCGGGTTCGTGAACTGGGCCGGCTTCGCGCGCATCGTGCGCGGCGATGTCTTCGCCCTGCGCGAGAAGGAGTTCGTCGCGGCCGCTCGCGCGCTCGGCAAGAACGACATCGAGATCATGGTCCGCCATCTGCTCCCGAACATCGTCGGCTCGGCGTTGGTGATGGGCTCGTACTACATCGCGATCGCGATAATCGCCGAGGCCGGCCTTTCGTTCATCGGCATGGGTGCGCAACCGCCACTGCCGAGCCTCGGCCAGATGATCAACGAGGGCAGCGGCTACATTCTCTTGAACCACTGGCTCAGCACCATCCCTGGCGTCGTCATCGTGCTCCTGGTGCTCGGCCTGAACGTGCTTGGAGACGGCCTTCGCGATGTGCTCGACCCGCGGCTCAAAGGCACTGGGTGAGCCGCTCCGAGATCGCCCTCGACGTCAAGGACCTCCGGACCACACTGTTCCTCCGCGAGGGACGTGTCGACGTGGTGCGAGGTATCTCCTTCCAGCTCAAAGAGGGAGAGACCCTTGCCCTGGTCGGCGAATCTGGATGCGGCAAGACCATGGCCGCGCTCTCGGTTATGCGGCTGCTGCCGGACCCGCCGGCGCGCGTCACGGGAGGCGAGGTGCTACTCGCCGGCAAAGACATCCGCGCCGTGCCCGAACATGAGATGAGGTCGCTGCGTGGCGACGCGGTCTCCATGGTTTTCCAGGAGCCGCTGACCTCGCTCGACCCGGTGTTCACCGTCGGAGACCAGATCGTCGAAGCGATCACCGCGCACCGCAAGCTCCACAGGCGCGAGGCGCGCGATATGGCTGTCGAGATCCTCAAGGAAGTCCAGATCCCTTCGCCCGAACAGCGACTCGGTGACTACCCGCACCAGCTCTCCGGCGGCATGCGGCAGCGCGTGATGATCGCGATGGCGCTCGTGCTGGACCCCAGGGTCCTGATCGCCGACGAGCCGACGACGGCGCTCGACGTGACGATCCAGGCGCAGATCCTCGACCTTATCCGCTCGGAGCAGGAGCAGCGTCGCCTGGCCGTGCTCCTGATCACTCACAACCTGGCCGTCGTCTCCCAGGTCGCCGACCGGGTCGCCGTGATGTACGCCGGCGAGATCGTCGAAGAGGCACCTGCCTCAGAGATTTTTGTGGACCCGAGACACCCTTACACCCAGGGTCTCCTCAGCTCGATCCCCTCGGCTGCCGGCGACCGCAAGCACCTGTACACGATTCCGGGCCGAGTCCCCGACCCCAGGGTGCTGCCGCCCGCCTGTCTGTTCGCGCCGCGCTGCCCCTACGCGCTGAGACGTTGCTGGCAGGACCACCCTGAGCTGGAGGCAACGGACGGTCGCACTCTCCGCTGCTGGAACCCTCAGCCTTTTATCGCTTTGCGCGCGGTCGAGCCGGCCGACGCCGACCGGCGGGCCGCGACTTCGGAATGACTGCCGCCGGCTGATCGCCCATCCCCAAGTAGCGCAGCGCGGTCAGCGCGTAGATCCGCGCGGCGATGATCACGTCTTCCACCACGACGAACTCGTTCGGGCGGTGGGCGTACAGGAGGCTGCCCGGCCCGAACGCCGGGATGCAAGCCATCCCTGCCTGGCTCCAGTGGCTGCCATCGGTGAACGCGGGCATGGTCCCGAGAGGCACCTCGTGTCCGAGCACTTCCCACGCGGCGCTCGAAGCCGCCACCACCAATGGGTGCGCGGGATCGATCGACGAGGGCGGATGCCAGGCCAAGTCGGACACCGGCTCGACGCTCGCGTCCAGCTCGGGGTCTTCACCCCGCAGCCTCTCGATGAACGCCGTCAGGTCGGTCTGCAAACCCGACAAGGTCATACCCGGCACCGTGCGGACGTCGATGCCGAATTCCGCGTGACCCGGATAGACCCCAAAGAAGACGCCTCCACTCAAGGTCACCCCGAGGTTGACCGTGGGGTGGCTGTGAACATCAGGGTTGTGCGGATATGACGGCCGAAACTCCGCGGCCATCCTCGACAGCACCTGGCCCGCCTTCACGCTGGCGTTGACCGATGGGACCTGGTCGCTCAGGCTCGAGTGCATCTGCGTGCCTCGAACGCTGACGCGAAAGCACGAGATGCCTCGATTGGCGACAGCGAGGTAGGCCCATGGATCCTGCATCCCGGTCGGTTCGCCGACGAGGACCGCGTCGGCAGCGAGCTCGGGCATTCCCGCCAAGAAGCGGGCCCCGAAGCGGCTCCCCGCCTCCTCATCGGCGCTGAGCGCCAGCCTCAGCGTTCCGTGCGGCTCGGACTCCGCGACCGCGGCTCCGGCGTAGACCATCGCGGCGACAGCACCTTTCATGTCCGTCGCGCCAAGCCCATACAGGCGGCCATCGCGGATCACTGGATCGTAGGGGCCCGTCGCCCACTCCGAAAGGTCGCCGGCAGGCTTGGTGTCGAGGTGGCCGTTGAATATCAAGGTCGGTCCGGCACCCCCTCCGACCTCGCCGAGAAGGTTGGGCCGCTCTTGTTCCATGCCGACCGTGCGTACTGCTATGAACCCCAGGCGCGACATCGCATCTCGCGCCACGGCGACGACCTCGCGCTCATCGCCGGGTGGGTTCGGGCTCGGCGTACCGACCAGCTCCCGAGCGAAGTCGATAAGCTCGCGCTCCCGTGCGGCAAGGGCCTGGAGCACCGCGCTCTCGCGGGCGGTTTCGTGGGACCTAGACGGAGGCGTGCGCCTCCTCGTAGCTGGGACCTCCCGTGTCCTCGACCCAGTAGCGGCGAGCCCAACCGACGCCCTGCCAGGTCTCCAAACGAGTGGGCTTGATCTTGAACAGCCATCGGGGCTGCTTCATGGTCGACTCGAGGTACGTTGGTCCATTCTCACCCAGGTACCGGTAGCTCATCCGGGTTGCGATCGGCACCCATTGGCCGCCCACATTCGGACGCTCGACGAGCTCGGCTTTCCCTTGGCCCAGCACCTTGCCGAGGTTCTTCGGTTGTTCGACGACGAACGACACGCGCGGATCTTTGGCGAGGTATTCGGCCCAACGTGAGTGCTGGCGCGGGATCACCCAGAAAGAGCCGTCCCTCCACTCATGCCAGCAAACCGTGACGTACGGGCTTCCGTCCGCCGCGAGGCAGGCCATATACATATTGACCCCGAGCTTGAGGAATTCCTCGACCTCGTCGGGGGTCATCCCCCGGACCTTGCCCCGCCAGGTTTCTTGCGTCTCTGCCATTGGCACCTCCAGCAAAAAACGAAGCCGATCGCGGATTCAATAGTAGCCGCCGGCTCGTTTAGGGCCGGGCGAAGGACGAGGTGAGCTCTACTTCGCGATTAGGTAGACGAAGCCGCCGACCACAAGCAGGAACACGGCCATGATCAGCGCCACGACCAACGACTCAACTCCGCTCGGCAGCGGGTGAGCCTGCATGCTCGTCTTCGGCCCTTGGGCGAAGCCGGGTGGAAGTTGAATGCGGAACAGCCTAACGGCCAGTCTGGCCCGCCAGCCGTAGACATCGAAGAGCCTGCCGACCTTTTCATCGCCATCGGGGGTGCCGGAGAACCAATGGAGGAAGCGGCGGATCTGGACCGAGGCCGTCCAAACCTGGAGCACAAGGCTGAAGACGATGGCTGCCACCGCAGCCACCGCGAAAGCAGAGATAACGGTAAGGCTTCCTAATGACGACCTCCCAGTCGCCAAGGCAACGGCTGCTGTGGCCACGCTATCGGAGTCTAGCCGGAACCTTCGAGGGGAGCTCCAATGGTGCTCGTGTGGCGATGAGATCCCGTGGGATTGGTCGCCGCCGCAGCCATGAAGCTCTGCAGCGTGACGCGGCACCAGCCAGCGCCCAGTGCGAGCGACCTGGTCACGAAGGCTCACATGACGGCGCGCGACTTCGGCTGTGTTGAGGCTCTCCCACCAAGATTGCGCAACTGATTAAGCCAGTCGTCGCGAACGGCCAGCACGTCTCGGCGCTCGGGCGGTAGGCGGCAAAGATCTCCGACTGTGAGATGCAGCTTGTGGGCTGGAACTTCGGCGGACTCTAGCGGACGAATCGCCCGCAATTACTGTCAGGTTTGAACGCGAAAACAACCCTGGCGGACTGCGGTGGAACGCCTACCGACGGCATTGCATTCAGAGGGTCACGGTTTGTCTCTTACCAGCTCCCAAATCGCCGTTTCGTACAGCAACGTCGGTGCTAAACGGTGGCATATGGCGGTACTCAGCAGCACTCGGCGAATTCGGCCTGGTATTTCTGAACGGGCCCCGTCGAAGGGATCGCGACCGGCCGTTTAGCGGTCTCAATTCGATTCAAAACTCATTCGTCCATATTCGAGGTATGGCCTTCGCCCGGACGTAGCGGGTTCTGTCTCAGAGTGGCACTGTCCAGTCCCCGGTGTAATAGAAGCGGCAGAAGAAGTTTCTGACGCGAGCTTCAAAACTACTAGGCTAACGTACAGTTCGAACGACTCTTATGAGCAATCGAGTCCTGATTGTGGACGACGAGGCGGCCAACGTAGAACTTCTCAAGGTGTACCTGGCCGAAGTTGCAGATGATGTTCGGGGTGTGACCGACTCCTTGGAAGCCGAGAAGGCATTTGCAGACTTTCAGCCGGATCTTGTGGTTCTAGACCTCCATATGCCTAAGCCTGACGGGTTGGAGTTGCTGCGGCGTCTGCGAAGCGCCCGAGACAGCCTTGGCTTCATTCCCGTAATAGTGCTCACAGCCGACGACACGCGAAAGGCCCGAAACACCGCCCTGATCCTTGGAGCTGACGACTTCTTGATCAAACCACTGGATCGCCAGGAGGTCGTCTTACGTGCTCGCAACCTGCTTCGAACCCGCCACCTGTATGTGCAACTGCTCCTTGCAACCGGTGCGGTGGTACCGCTACCTGTCACCTGACCGTTGATCCTCGATCAACTCGAGGGTTGATCGCTCAAGACCCAGAGTCATCCAGGCCAATCCCGAACATCAGTTCGAAGAGCTAACAGGTTGACTTCCGCAACAGCCTTTGAAACATTAGCGCCTCCGGAGGCAGGGGCGGACGAAGGATGAATCGCAATACAGCCGCCGGGACCCTCGCGAAGGCACTCGAAAGGCTCATGCCGAGATCGGGACGCGGTCATTCCAGCTTGGACTGGCGGGCTGACCGAGATGGTCCGGCTTTCCTTGCGACTCGAGTTGGGCAGCCCGCCGCGGCGGGTGGCGCCGGATGGCAACACAGGCGCCGCACGGAGAAGTTTGTTGGCGTTTGCGTGATCGTCACTGGAAGCGCGCATGGGCTGGTGACCCAGGAGCACTTTCAAGAGTGGTGGGGCTATGGAGTGTTCTTCCTGGCCGCGGCTGTCTGCCTGATCGGATTCGGTCTCGCCCTGATCACCGAAGCCATTGATCCTCGCTACATGCCCGGCGACATCCGACGCGTGCGCCGGCTCGTCTATGCGTGCGGAGCGCTCGGCAACCTCAGCCTCGTCGTCCTGTACGTGCTGACGCGAACCGTGGGCATCCCACTGGGCCCTGGAGCCGGAACCGTTGAAACCGTAGGCGCTCTCGATGTGATTGCGAAGGCGTCTGAATTGCTTGCGGTGCTTGGGCTCACCGTGCTGTGGGTCAAGACCCGGCCCCGAGTGTCGTCGTGAACGCGGTGCGGCGGGCTTGGCGCGGCCTTCTGGGAAGAGCTGCCGCGACGCTACCCGCCGGGGCGGGTTTGACCTACGAGGAATTCCAACGCCGCCACCGGATAATCCTGTACCTCCTCTTTGCACAAGCGGCGGCCACATTGGTCTTTGGCTTGGTGCGGCACGTATACCCACCCGTCGCGATCCTTGAATCGCTGGTCATCGCAGCGCTGGGTGCCGTGGCTGCGGTCAACGCGCTGGCGCCGCGGTTTCGTGCGGCCATCGCGACCCTGGGGCTGATCACCACGTCAGCGGTGATCGTCCAGTTCTCAGGCGGCCTGGTCGAGGCCCACTTCCATTTCTTCGTGATGTTGGCGGTCATCTTCATCTATCAGGACTGGGTTCCGTTCCTGCTTGCGATTCTCTACGTGGCTCTCGATCACGGTGTCGTTGGCGCGCTGTTTCCCAGTTACGTGTACGACGAGCCGGTGGCGGCCGCCCACCCTTGGGGATTTGCGCTTATCCACGCCGCATTCGTGCTCGGCGAGGCAGCCGCTCTCCTGGTGGGTTGGAAGATCATCGAGACGGCGGAGAACCAGAAGCGGGCCGCCATCGAGCGCTTCAACGCCGAGCTGGCGGCGCAAGCCGTGGAGCTCGCCCGGGCCAAGGAGGCTGCCGAAGGAGCAGCCAAAGCGAAGGCTGCTTTCCTTGCCGGAATGAGCCACGAGATACGGACCCCGATGAACGCTGTCATCGGCATGACCAGCATGCTGATCGATACCGACTTGACAACCGACCAGCAGGAGTTCGCGCAGACGATCCGCGCCAGCGGCGAGCACCTGCTCACCGTCATCAACGACATCCTCGACTTCTCCAAGATCGAGGCCGGAAAGATCCAGCTGGAGGACGCCCCATTTGACCTCCGCAGCAACCTCGAGGAGGCGATCGCAATGCTGGCCGACGCCGCCGCGGCCAAGGGACTCGAACTCACGCTGGTGATGGAAAACGGCATGCCCAGAGGCTTGAAAGGAGACGGCACGAGACTGCGCCAAGTGCTGGTCAACCTCCTCACCAATGCCATCAAGTTCACCTCCCGCGGCGAAGTCGTGGTGGAGGTCTCCGACCGGCCGCTGGGCCTGGACCACGAGGTCTCGATCGCCGTCCGCGATACGGGAATCGGGATACCTGCCGCAGGACTCAGCCGCCTGTTTCAGGCTTTCAGCCAGGTCGACGCGAGCACAAGCCGGCAGCACGGCGGCACCGGGCTCGGCCTTGCGATCTCCAAGCAACTCTGTGAGTTGATGGGCGGCACGGTCACGGTTACCTCGCAGCCCGGGACAGGATCGACGTTCACCGCCATCGTTCGCGCGCCTGCGGTTGACCTGCCCGATCCCACCGACGGCGGAGCCATGGCGGGACTGAGCGGAGTTCGCGTCCTCATCGTCGACGACAATGCCACCAGCCGCCGCATACTGGAGTGGAACGCGGCCCGGTGGGGGATGCACCCCCGTGCCACCGGCCAGCCCAAAGAAGCTCTTGACTGGGCGAACGCCGGCGCTACGTTCGACGTCGCCCTGCTCGACTACCACATGCCTGAATTGGACGGGGTAAGGCTGGCTCGTGAGCTGCGCCGCGCCAAGGGTTGGCAATCCACGCGCTTCGTACTGATGAGCTCGAGCCATCCGAGGCTGGCCCAGGTGGCAGGTGGCTTCGACGCCGTGCTTAACAAGCCAATCCGCCAGACGGTGCTTTTGAACGCCCTGGTCGGCGTTTTGAACCTCAAGCGAATCGCCACCGACGCGCTGCGCAGCGAATTCGATCCAGGGCTCGCGGCCAGGCTGCCACTGTGCATCCTGTTGGTCGACGACAACGCCGCCAATCAACGTGTCGCCTTCCGAATGCTCAGCAAGTTTGGCTACGCGCCCGACCTCGCCTCGAGCGGCTACGAAGCGGTCGCCGCCGTGAGCAACAAGGCTTATGACCTGGTGCTGATGGACGTGGAGATGCCGGACATCGACGGCATCGAAGCATCTCGCCGCATCCGCGCTCAACCCAACCTCCAGGTGCAGCCTCGGATCGTCGCGATGACGGCAAATGCTGCGCCAGAGGATCGAAACCAGTGTGTGGCCGCAGGGATGGATGACTACCTGGCGAAGCCGGTGAGGCCGTTCGAACTCGAGGCGGCCCTGACGCGCTGCCACCCGCGGGCCCTCTAAAGCACGCCCTGAGATATGTCTGGTTGTCGGGCCTTTTGCGGTACCTCTGCTAGTCCGCCAAGCTGGCGCGGACCATCTCCGGGCCCGCCTTACAGTTCGATCCTTCTTCCCCAGACTCTAAGTTTGCGGTTCGCGTTCTACAAGCTCCGGCCCACCACGGATTCGTGCCGTAGGCCAAGGCGATCATCGGGTCATCGCCTCTCGTGGCGTTGGGGACGCCGGCAATTTCAGCGGAGGCTCCGTCTACGACGTAGCAGTCTTCTACGACTATTCAGGTAATTGCTCCGCAAAGTCTGACTGGCTAAGTCCACCCGCGCGAGCTTCCCGACCTGGACGACGGCATGGAACAGTGGGTGCGGGAACTGGTACTGGAGCAGCACAATTCTGGTCTGAGCGATCAAAGTCGACTACTGGGGCCGAGGCTTCGATCGAGGATCCGCTTCGTAACCCGTACCGCAACGTTGGTGGCAAACGGCGAAAATTGACGGCACGCAGCGGCACTCAGTGAATTCACGCCGCTATTTCTGAACTGGTTGAGGCGATCTGATAACCGCAAGGTTTAGGGTTCGAATCCCTACTCCGGAGCCAAAATCCCGAATACGCCAATCACGTTTGCGTCAAGCTGGTATTGACTGGCGTACAGCAACCGCACAGCAACGGAAACGAGACCCATTGCAGGTCGCGAAATGGTCGCACGCCGAGCTGGAACTCAGCCGAGACATCGATACGACCACGGGCCACGGATCCTTGCGGCAACTATCCGCAAGCGTTTCCTTCAGTGCGGACGCCACGGCAGGGACCGGGCTCAATGGCCCGGTCCCTGGTTAGTTCATACGTATCAGCTCGCGTTGTCGGCGAACTGGTTCGTGTAGGTCTCGCTCAGGTTGGACGTCTTGCCCTTGAAGCTGGGCACGTAGTCCTGCTGGATCTTCATGACGGTTTCGGGACCACCCGCCGGCATCCTGCAGTCTGTTCCGAAGATCGAGAGCTGGTTCTGAAGGGCGGTCACATAGAGGTCCTTATTACCCGCGTAGTAGTCCGCCGGCATCTTGTCGGCGATCTCGGCCGCCGTGTGCGAGTGGATGAACTTCAGCGTCTTGACGTATGCATTGACCAAGCGCTGGGCAACGTCCTTGTTGCTGTCGACCCAGTCGTTCTTGGCGAAGATGCCAATGAATGGATAGTCGCCGCCCAATGCGGCTCGGGTCGACTCGGGGGTGCGCAGGTCGACGAGCACCTTCCCCTTGCCAGATGACGTAAGGCGCGAGATCGTGGGCTCCGTCGTCATTCCAGCGTCGATCGTCTGGTGGTCGATTGCGGCGATGAACGTGTCGCCGGCGCCAACCGCAACGAAATGCTCCTTGGTCGGGTCGAGCCCGGCCTTGCCGAGTATGGCGAGCGTCAGCGTGTGGGTGCCGGAACCGAGCTCGGTGACGCCCAGATTCTTGCCCTGGAGATCGCTGGGCGATTGAATCGAGCCGGCCTTCCTAGCGTCGATCACCTCTGCCTCGCCGGGCGCGATGCCGAATTGGCAGATGGTCTCGATCTTCTTGCCGAGGGCGTTGAGCACCATCGGGTGCACGTATGCGCCCGAACCTGCGTCCACGTTGCCGGCAATGACCTCATCCTCAGAAGCCTGCCCAGATCCCTCATCGATAAGTGTCACGTCCAGATGCTCATCCTTGAAGTACCCGAGCTCTTGGGCGAGCATGTTCGGCAGGTAGATCTGCTTACTCAGACCTCCAACCATGATCTTGAGGGAGACCGTCTGGACGCCACCCCCGGTTGAGGGCGTCGAACCGCATGCAGCCAGGATCGCAAGTCCCCCTACCGCCAAGCACAACCGGCGAAGATCCAATCGCATAGACGAAACTCCTTCTTCAAATCCTCGTCTCGGTGTTTACCTGCGGTCGCCACCGGACAAGACGGTTCTCCAGCGCTGTGATCAAGACTTCTGCCACCAGCGCAATGGCAGCGAGCAGCGCCATCCCGGCGAACACGCCATCGGCATCGAAGTTGTTCTTGGCGCTGTAGATCAGCTCGCCGACTCCGGACGTGGCGCCGAAGAGCTCGCCAACAACGGCTCCGACCAGCGCGAGTCCGAAGCTCGTGTGAAGGCTGGCGGTGATCCAGGAGAGGGCTGACGGAACGATGATCTCGGTGGTCAGCTGACGGTTCCCTGCGCCGAGGATGCGAGCGTTCGCAATCAGGTTGCGGTCCACCTCGCGCACGCCCTGAAAAGCGTTGAAGAAGACGACGAAGAACACCAGGATCGCGGCAGTCGCAATCTTCGACTTGATGTCGAGGCCCAATGAGATGGCGAACAGCGCGCCCACGACCACGCGCGGAATGGCGTTCATCGCTTTGATGTAGGGCGAGAGCACATCCGACAGCAGCCGAATGCGGCCGAGCGCCACACCCATGACGATGCCGAGGAGGGAGCCCACGATGAACCCCCCGACGGTTTCCTCCATCGTCGTCAGGACCTGGTCCCACAGCGGACCGAGCTCGGTCCCTTGCGTGAACCAGACCCAGAGCTTGAGCGCAATCTCTGACGGCTGCGCGAAGAAGAACTTGTCGACCCAACCGAGCCGTGTTGTCAGTTCCCAGCTGCCGAGCCAGACGACGGCGACCAGCACCTGCAGCCCCAGCACGGTAAGGCGGGGCCGGCGAACATCACGAATTCGCCTGGCGATGAGGTCTGCCTCGGTGCGCACCGGAGGCTCGACAGCCGCGCTCACCGGCGCGTTAAGCCGCGCCGCTGCGCTTCTGACGCTCATAGCTCACGAGGACCTCGTCGCGAAGGTCATTCCAGATCTCTTCGTAGATCTCGGTGAACCTAGGCTCGAATCTGATCTCGGCGACGTTGCGGGGTCGCGGCAGGTCGACCCTGTAGTTGCTCTTCACGGTGCCGGGCGCGGCGGTGATGACGAACACGCGGTCGCTCATCGAGATCGCCTCTTCGAGGTCGTGGGTGACGAAGACCACGGACGCGGAGGTTGACGACCACAGGCCAAGGAGCTCGTTCTCCATCAGTGATCGCGTCTGGACGTCGAGGGCGCTGAACGGCTCGTCCATGAGCAGGATCCGAGGGCGGTTGATCAAGCTCTGCGCCAGCGCCACGCGCTTGCGCATTCCGCCGGAGAGTTGATTGGGATAACGGTCCTCAAACCCCGCCAGTCCTACGCGCGCTATCCATTCACGGGCGCCGTCGCGGGCGTCGCGGGTCGAGGCCCCGTGATAGCGCGGCCCCGCGGCGACGTTCTCGAGCACCGTCTTCCACGGGAACACCGCGTCGGTCTGGAAGACGTATCCGATACCGCTTGCGATGCCTCTTACCGGCTTGCCGAAGACTTCGACCTCACCCTCGCTTGCCGGCTCAAGACCCGCGATCAGGGCCAGCGTCGTGGACTTGCCACACCCGGTTGGCCCCACCACGGCGCAGAACTCGCCCGGCTCCACGGCCAGGTCGAGATCGTGTAGGGCGGTATAGACCGCACCGGAAGGGGTGAGGAATCGCTTAGTGACCCCGCGAAGCACGATTGCCGAAGCCATGCAACCGACTCTGCGGGCCGTCAGGGGCGAGCGCAATCCATGCGGTCGTTATGGCCGTTCTGGTCGTTTTGGTCGCTGCGCAGCGGCGAGTTCAGGCCCTACCATCCAATGCGGACCCGTACGGTGAAGACCCGCCTGCCCCTCGCCTACCAGATCCTGGTTTTCCAGGTCGCGATCATCGTGCTATCTGCGGTCGTGGGCGCCGCCGCGGCCGTTTGGCAGGCGAGCCAGGAGCTCGACCGTCAGTACGAACAACGGTCGCTCGCGATCGCGGAGACGGTTGCCTCCAACAGCGCCGTGCAGCAGGCGCTGCTCGCAGGAGATCCAACCGGCCTGATCCAGAAGACTGCCGAGGACACACGGCGTTCCACTGGCGCCAGGTACGTGGTCGTGACCGATCGGCGAGGCATCCGTTATTCGCATCCGAACCCCGCAATGATCGGCAAGCCCGTCGACGAGGAACCCGGCACGGTGCTCGCCGGCAATACCTGGGTCGGAGTCCAGCGCGGGACGCTGGGCGTGTCCGCGCGAGGCAAGGCGCCGATCTTCTACGGGGGCCAGGTGATCGGAATGGTCTCCGTAGGATTCCTCGAGACAGCGGTGTGGCAGCAATTGACCCACCAGCTGCCGGGCTTCGGGGTGACCCTGTTGATTGCCCTTGGCTTGGGCGTGGCGGGATCGCTGTTGCTCGCGTCGCGCTTGAAGCGGCAGACGTTCGATCTCGAGCCCTACGAGATCGCCGGACTCCTCGAGGAGAGAGAAGCGAGCCTGCAGGGCATACACGAGGGCGCAATCGCGACCGATCGCGACCACACGATCACGCTGGCGAACGAGGAGGCGCGCCGGCTTCTCTCCCTACCTGCCGATTGTGTCGGTCGCAGGGTCTCGCAGGTGCTGCCCCAAGGGCGGCTCCTGAGATTTCTAAGCGGTGGCCTCAATGACGAGGACGAGGTGCTGCTCGCCGGAGACCGTGTACTCGTAGCCAGCCGTCGAGCCATTCGCGTGAGGGGTCAAGAGATCGGCCATGTCGCGACTCTCCGCGACACGACGGAGCTCACCGGCCTGTCACGCGGAATGGGCGTCGAGAGCCTGACCGAGGCGCTGCGGGCGCAAGCGCATGAGTTCGCGAATCGCCTGCACACGATCGCGGGACTTGTCCAGATGGGTCGAGGCGAGGATGCCATGAAGCTCATCGCTCAGACCTCGGAGTTGCACCAGGAGTTGACAGAGGCGTTGCTCGAACGAGTTGGTGACCCCGTTCTCGGCGCGCTCCTGCTGGCCAAGGCAGCGGTCGCATCAGAGCGAGGGATAGAGCTCCGCGTCAGCGATGACACCGTCATGACAACTAGCTCGCTCGACAGCGAGAGTCTGATCACCCTGCTCGGCAACCTCGTGGACAATGCGCTCGACGCAGCGTCGTTTTCGACCGGTGAGCGGTGGGTCAGTGTGTCGGTGACCGAGCAAGATGACCAGCTGGTCATCCGGATCCATGATTCCGGCCCCGGCATTCCCGAAGGCGTCAACGGCCAGATCTTCCAGGAAGGCTTCAGCACCAAGTCCGGCCCGGGCCGTAAGCGGCGTGGGTTTGGTCTCGCGTTGGTCCGTCAGGTCGCACGCCGCCATGGCGGTGACGTCACCGTGGTCAACGAGGGGGGCGCCCTCTTCACTGTGCGATTGCCGTTGCTGGTCGCAGCCAAGCCGTGATCCAGACCCTTGTTGTCGACGATGACTTCCGTGTCGCCGAGCTGCATTGCGCATATGTCGAGAGGGTCAAGGGATTTGCCGTGGCGGGCCAGGCTCATACCGGTGCCGAAGCGCTGGATGAGCTGGATCGGCTCCGGCCAGACCTGGTTCTCCTCGACATCTACCTTCCGGACATGTCTGGGCTCGATGTGCTGCAGCGCCTGCGCGAGGACGATCGGCCCGTCGACGTGATCTCCATCACAGCCGCTCGCGAGGTGGAGAGCCTTCGCGCCGCAATGCGTGGTGGCGTCGTCCACTACCTGATCAAGCCTTTTCTCTTCGCCACCTTCGAGGAGAAACTGCTTTCCTACGCCAGCGCTCGCGAGCGCATCGTGCGGCTTGCGCAAGCAGACCAGTTCGACGTGGACCGGATCTTCGGCGCCCTGCGGACGGCGCGCAACGAGCCACTCCCTAAGGGGTTGTCCGATACGACCCTAGACCTGATCGCGCAGGCGTTGCGGCAATCTCGATCAGGGCTGGCGGCCGCCGCGGTCGCTGACGCTGCGGGCGTCAGCCGAGTAACAGCCCGGCGCTACCTGGATCACCTGTGCCAGGTTGGCAAGGCGGAGCTCACGATGCGCTACGGGAGCCCTGGCCGTCCTGAGCACCGATACCGGCTCATCGCTTGCGGGGATGCTGAACCCCAGACGGGTGTGTACAGCAACGCCGGCGATAAACCGTGATATCCAGCGGCACTCAGCGGCGCTCAGCGAATTCGAACCGCGATCTCTGAACGGGCTGCGCCGATCTGTTAACCGCAAGGTTTAGGGTTCGAATCCCTACTCCGGAGCCAATCTCGAATTCGAAATTCGGCCCCACGACCGTTTGCGGTTCGGACCCTACCGCTAACTTACCGCGGTCCCTTGCGGTAAGGCGCCCAAGATGCTCCGCCGCATCGTTCGATTAACGCATGCGATGGTCGACCCCCCGTTGGTATCGACAAGCGAGCCCTATCATCATCAAGCATTGGCTTCGGCCGCGAGCCACGCTAATGCTGGTCCGGCGGTCGATATCCTGACTGTGGGGAACCCTTGAAACCCTTGCAACCAAGGCACAGGGCATCCGGGCAACAAAGACCGTCACTCCGATGGATGTCGATCCGGGTCGAATTGGTCCAAGGCCGAGGAGAAGCGCTCTGGCCGCGGCCTGGGCGACTGTTTGTTGCCGCGTCGGCCCACACGTTCGGGCAGCTCGCGACAGCAATTGATGCTGCGTTTGCCCGATGGGATATATCTCACCTCCACGAATTCGAATTGCCGCCTGACGTGCGGATCGGGCCTTTTGATCCTGACAACGAAGGAACGCTCGACGAAGCTCGTGAGGTTTTGTCGAGGCTCGCGGCTGCTCAGCAATTTGTCTACTCATTCGACCTTGGCGACGACTGGGCTCACCTTTGCACCGTTGTCGACCACGACTTGAAGCTTGCCACCGTTCTCGGATCGGCTCCGCGCGGCCCGACGCCAGTTTTCGGGTGGGGAGGCATCCCCGATCAATACGGTCGGTCTTGGGAAGAGGACGACGGTGAATCGCCGCCTCCGCCTGATCCCGGCGGCCTCACAGACCTGCCGCCTCTGCGCCCAGATTGGGGTACCGGCGCCTAGAGCGGCTACCGGGTAGAGGCGTCGACCGAAACGGTATAACTGGGTTATACTCGTACTGTGAAGACAGCCATCTCGATTCCGACTCCACTCTTTCAAGCTGCGGAGAAACGGGCGCGCAAGCTTGGTATGTCTCGTAGCCAGCTCTATGCCCAAGCTCTCGAGAAGCTACTCGATCAAGACCCCGACGATGAGGTCACGCGCGCCCTCCAGGCGGTTTACTCAAAAGAGAAATCGACGGTCGACCGAGATCTGGCCGGGGCCCAGCGGCGAGCGACAGCTGAGAAGTGGTAGGGCGCAGCGAAGTTTGGTGGGCCGACCTCGGCCCACGACACGGTTCGGCACCCGCCTGGCGACGGCCGGTTCTAGTGGTTTCTGCTGACGCGTTCAACCGGTCGCGCATCAAGACGGTGACCGTAGCCGCGATCACATCGAACCTCCGACTGTCCGCTGCGCCGGGCAACGTTGCCCTTGCGGCGGGGACCGCCGGCCTCGATCGCGACTGTGTCGTCAACGTCAGCCAGGTCGTAACTCTCGACAAGACCACTCTTGAGACCCGTCTGGGCACTCTGGACTCGATGCACATGCAGGAAGTCGACGCGGGACTGCGGCTGGCCCTCAGTCTGTGAGGCATAAGTCGTACAGCAACGCCAGCGAGAAGCGGTGCTAAACGGCGGCCTTCAGCACCACTCCGCGAATACGAATCGCGATTTCTGAACGGGCTGCGCCGATCTGTTAGCCGCAAGGTTCAGCGTTCGAATCCCTGCTCCGGAGCCACATTCCGAGCTGTAAGCGAATCTGGACGGCAGCAACAGCCGCATACCGGGCTCGGTGCCACCGCGCAGCTCGGCCATGTCCATTAGTGGCGCGACGTCCTTGTCGGGCCGCGCAGGCCAGCAAGCGAGACCAGGTTAAGATTGGATTCTCCAGGGGTCTCACATTGAACCAGTGAGGGGGGATCGTGCCATGCCGCAAGGAAACAAGTGGGCCGAGTCGGGCTGGTCGCGTCGAGACTTCCTGAGAACGGCCGGGGTGGCCGCAGCCACACTTGCCTTCCCCGAGATCATCATCTCGTGCGGCACGTCTAGTTCGACGCCCACGTCCGCCATCCCCAAGCCGCGCAAGGGTGCCTCCATCCGGCTGCTCCAGTGGACCAGCTTCGTCAAGCCGGCCGACGCCGAGTTCACGCGCCAGGCTACTGAATGGGGCGCCGCCAACGGCGTGACGGTGGCGATCGAGAGGGTCACCGGCGACCAGCTGCAGCCGAAGACCGCGGCCGCGGTCGAAGCAGGCTCTGGGCCCGACATCATCCAGATGCAGTACGGCTGGCCGCAGCTCTACACGGATGCCTGCCTGGACGTGACCAACGAGGTCAACATCCTGATCGGCAAGCTGGGCAATCCGGATCCCGTCAACGAGGCCTTCTGCAAGGTCAAGGGCACCTGGCGGGCGATCCCCTATACGGTCGTACCCAACGCCTGGACCTACCGTACCGACTACTTCCAGCAGGCGGGCGTGAGCAACTTCCCGACGACCTGGGACGAGCTCACTGCCGCTGCCGCCAAGCTGAAGACGACCGGCAAGCCGATCTCACAGACCGACGGTCACGCCTACGGCGACTCGCTCACCATGTGGAACCCCGTGCTCTGGGGCTTCGGCGGCAAAGAGGTGACGGCCGACGGCAAGACGGTCGCCATCAACTCCAAGGAGACCCGCGACGCCATCAAGTGGGCGCAGGGCGCGGTCCAGGCTGGGCTCGTGGTGCACCCCGAGTGGCTCGACCCCGACAACAACCAGGCCTACCACGCCAACC
>WNEY01001040.1_pt1 | contig 18870 bp, 20 predicted proteins | sample 5400531 | NCBI WGS metagenome assembly WNEY01 (sample SAMN13153338, study PRJNA577476) | soil metagenome | isolation source: 200 cm saprolite under Douglas fir tree site 1 | place: USA:California | collected 2015-04-18
CGTTGCGGCGCCTGCGCCATTCTCGCGCCAGGGATCCTCGTCGTGGAGAAGAAGGGCCCCGCGCGGATCGCGCGGCCGCCGGCTACGCCCGTAGAGGAGCGGCGTGCTTTGGCAGCTCTGCTCAACTGCCCGACCGCCGCCGTCACGCTCAACGGTGCGCACCGATAAGCGGCCCGAGGGCGGCGGACTTCACGGAGGGTTTCATGGAAGGCTTCATGCACGACGTGCTGGGGGAGACGATCTTCTGTCATCTCGCCGAGGCGGCGGAGCGGTGTCGCTGGCGCCTGGAGGACATTCCGTGGCATGCCATCGATCGTGCGCGGATCGCGCCCTACCTCAGGCCGCTGGTCAGGGAGATGGCCTTCGGCGAGCAGACCACCTTCTCCGCGACACAGAAGTTTCTTCAGACGTTCTCCGACGACCTGGACTTCTCGCAATGGATGTCGGTCTGGTTCTACGAGGAGACGCGACACCCTCTCGTGCTCATCCGCTGGCTCTCCGAGGTGGGCGAGTACTGCGACAGTGACTTCGTCGCCCGCGGCCGCGTGTCGACCCCGTTCATGCGCTCCCGCATGGGGACGCTGGTCACGAACGTGATCTCCGAAGTGAACGCCGCGACCGCCTACATGACCATCGCGCGGGCGGTGGACGAGCCCGTGCTCGTCGGCATCGCCCGCCGGCTGAGCTCGGACGAGGCCCGACACGCGAGCAGCTTTTACCGGTACGCGGCCCGGCGCCTGGAGCGCTCCGCCCGCCCCGACCGCGAGCGTCTGGACGCGATCAAGGTCTTGCATTTCTGGCTGAACGCGAACCAGCAAGTCACCCACCCCGTCAACCAGGTGCTGGAACGCGTCCGCGAACGCGGCCTCAGCGACCTCGTCTCAGCGGACGCCGGGGACATCCGTGAGCGCGTGTGCCGGATCATCGGGACGCTGGTGGATCTTCCCCTGGCGAAACCGGGGGACGTGGACACATGGCTCTCGCGCCTGATCACCGAGGTGCACCAGGCGGGGGGAGCGTAGGTTCTCCGAGGAGGGACGACAATGCCACCGACGATCAGAGAGACTTTCGAACTCATGCCGCTCCGTTTCCACGCCGACAAGGCCGGGAACACGAACGCCGTGATCCAGTATGAGATCAGCGGCGACGGCGGCGGGACCTGGCACGCCGTCATCAAGAACGGCGAGTGCGCGGTCAACGAGGGCGCGGATCCCAGCCCGACGGTGACGCTCCAGGCCTCCGCTTCGGACTGGATGACGGTCATCACCGGGGCGCAGAACGGCCAGGCGCTGTTCATGGCGGGCAAGCTCAAGATCAAGGGCGACATGGGGCTGGCGATGAAGCTACCGTCGATGTTCGCGTCCTAGTGTTCCGTCCTCGACGTCATGTTGAGAACCCGCCAGCATCAGAGGCCGGGGCCGACGGGCATGCGCGGCAGGGGTCGAGGACCCGTTCCCGCCCGCCGGCCACGGACCGCGGGTGCGTCGGCTCCGCTCCGCGGGACGAGCGCGGCGATCGTTAACATGACTTCCCAGACGGAACACGAGGGGTGCTGAACACGTATTCACTCGGCTACATTCGCTGCCTCGAGGCGGAGAGCATCCACGTCTTGCGGGAGGTGGCGGCAGAGTTCGAGCGACCGGTCCTTCTCTACTCGGTCGGAAAGGACTCCTCGGCCCTGCTGCGCCTCGCGCAAAAGGCGTTCTCCCCCGGGAAGCTTCCGTTCCCGATCATGCACGTGGACACGGGGTACAAGTTCCAGGAGATGTACGCGTTCCGAGAGCGGATGGCGAAGGAGATCGGCGCCGAGCTGATGGTCTGGCGGAACGAGCCGGCGATCGCCCGGGGGGCCAATCCGTTCGACCTCGGCACGCAGCGCTGCTGCGCCCTGCTCAAGACCGAAGCGCTCCTGACGGGTCTGCGGCATCATCGCTTCGACGCGGCCATCGGCGGCGCGCGGCGCGACGAGGAGAAGTCGCGCGCCAAGGAACGATTTTTTTCCTTCCGCGACGAGTTCGGCCAGTGGGACCCCAAGAACCAGCGGCCCGAGTTGTGGAACGTCTACAACGCGCGGGTCAACCCGAAGGAGTCCATCCGCGTCTTCCCGCTCTCGAACTGGACCGAGCTGGACGTGTGGCAGTACATCCACCTCGAGAAGATCGCCATCAACCCCCTGTACTATGCGCGCGAGCGCGACTGCGTCGTCCGGGGGGGCCAGCTCCTCGTCATGGACGGGCTGTTCGCGCCCGGGCAGAAGTATGGCCCGCAGCCGACCGAGACGGTCGAGAGGGTCATGTGCCGCTTCCGCAGTCTCGGGTGCGTTCCCTGCTCGGGCGCGGTGCGCTCGGAGGCGGCGACCGTCGAAGAGATCATCGAGGAGATGATGGTCACCAGGATCTCGGAGCGGGCCACGCGCGTCATCGACCACGACGCCGACGGAAGCATGGAAAAGAAGAAGCGCGAGGGCTACTTCTGAGCACTGGCGAGCTGATCGAGCAGACCGCGACGAAGGACCTCCTGCGGTTCTCCACCCTGGGGAGCGTCGACGACGGGAAGTCCACGCTCATCGGGCGCCTCCTGCACGACGCCAAGGCGATCTACGAGGACCAGCTGTCGGCCCTGAGGGCGGACAGCGCCCGCGTCGGGACGGGTCACGAGATCGACTTCGCCCTGCTCACCGACGGCCTCAAGGCGGAGCGCGAGCAGGGCATCACGATCGACGTCGCCTACCGCTATTTCTCCACCCCCAGGCGACACTTCATCATCGCCGACACGCCCGGCCACGAGCAGTACACGCGCAACATGGCGACGGGCGCCTCCACCGCGAACCTGGCGATCGTGTTGATCGACGCGCGGCACGGAGTCCTCACGCAGACGAAGCGACACTCCTTTATCGCGTCGCTCCTGGGCATCCCGCGACTCCTCGTCGCGGTGAACAAGATGGATCTCGTGGGCTACTCGCAGGAGGTCTTCGACCGCATCATCGCCGACTACCGGGATTTCGCGGCCCGCCTCGGTGTCCTCGAGCTCAAATTCATCCCGATCAGCGCGCTGGAGGGAGACAACGTCGTCGAGCGCTCCAAGAACACGCCGTATTACCAGGGCGAGTCCCTGCTCGAGTGCCTGGAGAACGTCTACATCGGAAGCGATCGGAACCTTGTCGACTTCCGCCTGCCGGTACAATACGTCTTGCGGCCCGGCCCCGCGGTCCGCAGCTTCGCGGGCCAGATCGCCTCGGGCGTGGTGAAGGTGGGGGATGAGGTCCTCGCGCTGCCGTCGATGCGGACCAGCCGCGTGCGGTCGATCTCAAGCTACGGGGGCGAGCACGACCATGGGTTCGTGCCGATGTCGGTGGTGATCACGCTAGAGGACGAGATCGACGTCTCCCGCGGCGACCTCCTCGTGCACCCGAAGAACCTTCCCCGGATCCAGTCCAACTTCGAGGCCATGGTCGTGTGGATGGCCGAGGAGCCGATGCGCCTCGACCGGACGTACCTCGTGAAGCACACGACGCGCACGACGGGCGCGGTGGTTCAGCGGGTCGAGTACCGGATCGACGTGAACTCCTCGAGCCGGACGCCGCCCGCGGCGCTCGGGCTCAACGAGATCGGCCGCGTCGTGCTCCAGGCGACGCAGAAGCTTTTCCTCGATCCCTACGCGAAGAACCGCCTCACCGGGAGCTTCATCCTCGTGGACCCCGTCACCAACAACACAGTCGGCGCGGGAATGGTGATCGACCGCCTCCCCGAAGAGCGGCTCCGCGGCGCCGCCGCGGCGCCCAGGGCGGAGCACCTCCGTCGCGAGCGGGCGCGCGTGTCCGTTCCCGAGCGCGAGCGTCTCCTGGGACAGCGGGCGGTCACGATCTGGTTCACCGGCCTGCCCGGCTCGGGAAAGTCGTCGATCGCGAAGGAGGTGGAGCGCCAGCTCTTCGAGGCGGGGCGTCACGTGTACGTCCTGGACGGCGACAACCTCCGCTTCGGCCTCAACCGCGATCTGTCGTTCGCGAAGGCGGACCGCGCGGAAAACGTGCGTCGCATCGCCGAGGTGGCGCGCCTCTTCAACGAGGCGGGCACGATCGTGCTCGTGCCCGTGATCTCGCCCTTCCGCGCCGATCGCGACCACGCCCGCGGGATCGTGGGCGAGGACCGCTTTTACGAGGTCTACGTCAGCACGCCGCGTCCGGTCTGCGAGGGCCGCGACCCCAAGGGCCTCTACGCGAAGGCGCGCGCGGGGCAGATCGAGGACTTCACGGGCGTCTCGTCGTCCTACGAGGCACCGGAGCGGCCGTTCCTCGAGCTGAACACCGCCGGCCGCACCGTGGAGGAGTGCGTCGTCGAGGTGCTGGCCTGCGTCGAGCCGCTGATGCACCCGTGAACGGGAACATGAGCGTACCGTCCGCGCTGTCCCAGGCCGGCGTGGGCCGCCCGCTCGCGGGGCGTCAGGAGCGCGGCGCTCGGTTCGACGCCGACGGCCTGGTCGCGACCGCGCGCCGGCTGACGGGCCTGAGCGATCTCGGCGGGGACGAGTTCCTCGAGCCGATGGGTCGATTCCTGGCCGCGCTGGATGCCGAGGGTGGTCTTTCCCTCATCGGCCGCTCGGCGATGCGCCGGCTGACGCTCCGCGTGCTCGAGCAGCGCCTGCGCATCGCCGCCGCTCTGCGCGAGTTTCCGGGGATCCGAGACGTCCCCGTCGAGGCGCCCATGTTCATCCTCGGCTTGCCGCGCACCGGCACGACCCTGCTGCATAACCTGCTGGCGCAGGATCCGGCGGCGCGCGTTCCGCTCCTGTGGGAGCTGCTGCGGCCGGCGCCGCCACCGGAGCCGCTCACCCGCGATACCGACCCGCGCATCGCCGTCGCGCGCGGCGAGCTCGCCATGGTCCACGAGTTCGTCCCCGATCTCCTTCGGATCCATCCACAAGATCCCACGGCGCCGGACGAGTGCTTTCACCTCCTCGCCATCACCTTCCAGAACTTCATCGCCGATATCAGCGCCTCCTGTCCCTCGTATCTTCGCTGGCTGCTCACGAGCGACATGGTCCCCGCGTACCGTTACTACCGCACCACCCTTCAAGTGCTGACGTGGAAGGTCCGCGGTCGCTACCTCGTCTTGAAGGCGCCCAGCCACCTCTTCGCGCTCGACGCGCTGCTGGCCGTGTTCCCGGACGCCCGCGTCGTCCAGACCCACCGCGACCCGCGGCAGGTCGCCGCGTCGTGCTGCAGTCTCTTCGAGACGGCGCGGAGCCTGTACACCGAGGGCGCCGATCTCGCCAGGCTCGGTGAGACCTGGCTCGAGAACTGGAGCACGGCCATGGACCGCGCGATGGCCGCGCGCGAGCGCGCGGGCGCCGCGCGCTTTCACGACGTCGCCTTCGAGGACCTCACGGCCGATCCGATGGCCGTGGTCCGTGGAATCCACGCGCGCTTCGGCATCGAGACCGACCAGGAGACGGACGCGCGGATGGCCGCCTGGCTCGCCATGAACCCGCGCGACAAGCACGGGGTGCACACGTATTCGCTGTCCCGCTATGCGCTCGACCCTGACCGGGTCGCCGAGCGCTTCTCCGGCTACCTCGCCCGCTTCTGCGCGGCATGACGGCTCCGACCGCGTCGGTCTTCGAAAGGCGGTGAGAGGGATGAGTCAGGTGCCTGGCCGGATGCTGATGATGGCGGGGGCGATCGTCAGCGTCGTCGGTCTCGGCGTTGGAATCATGAAGGCGCTCGAGATCCCGCGGTACTGGACGGTGCTCCTGGTCGGGATCGTGCTGTTCCTGGCGGGCGCCCTGTGGCGACTGACGTCGAGAGACTAAGCGATCTCAGTCGCGGGGGAGCCGGCCAAGGAGCCGGCCGTGACGGGCGACGTATGCGTCACGTCGAAGTGTGGACCCTCGCATTAGTGAACGCCGGCTCCATCGAGCAGATCGCCCGGGTGGCCGAGGCGCTGGGCTTCGATGGCCTGGGATTCGCCGACACTCAGAATCTGGCCGGGGACCCCTACGCGGCCCTCGGCATCGCAGCCCGCGTGACGCAGCACCTGCGACTGAGTACACGGGTGACAAACCCGCTGACTCGCCACGCGGCCGTGACCGCATCCGCCATCGCCACCATCCAGGCAGAATCCGGCGGACGCGCCGTGCTCGGGATCGGCCGGGGCGATTCGGCGCTCGGCTACATCGGACGACCACCCGTTGGGATCTCGGCCTTCGCCCGTTACCTCACGGCCGTACAGGGATACCTGCGGGGGGAAGAGGTCCTGCTCGACAACGGCTACCGAAGTCGGAACGAGTGGATCGCGCCGACGCCGACGCGCCCGAAAGTTCCCGTCGACGTGGCGGCGACGGGGCCGCGCGTCATTGCGTTGGGTGCGCGCCTGGCCGAGCGCGTGACGTTCGCGGTCGGTGCCGATCCTCGGCGATTGGCGTGGGCGGTGGACTACGCGCGGCACGCGCGAACAGCGGCGGGGCTGGAGCCCGAAACGCTAGCCCTCGGCGCCTACGTCAACGTGGTGGCCCATCGGGATGCGGCTCGCGCCCGTAACATGGTGCGGGGCACGGTCGCGTCATTTGCCCACTTCTCGGGCATGTCTCCCGGCGCGGGCGAGCTGATGCCACGCGAAGATCATGCCATCGTAGAAGACATCAACCGTCGGTACGACATGTCAGGACACTTGCGCTGCGATGCCGGGCACGTGAGCGCGATGGACGACGCGTTCGTCGACCGATTCGGCATCGCCGGCTCGCCCGCCTACTGCGCGGAGCGCCTGCAGGAACTCGTGGGCCTCGGTCTGGACCATCTCGTGCTCGTTGGCCCCGGGCCCGACGTCGCCGTCTCCGATGTTGCCGACGCCTGGATGCTGCTCGGGACCGAGGTGATGCCCGCCCTCAAGTCAGCGCGCCCGCACCCGCCTTAGCCCACGGCGCTGATATGCGGACATCCGGAGCGAGCGCCGCCGACGCCTCCATGGCCACCGGAAATCCTGGGCGCCTCCACATTTCGGTATGGGCGCTCCTGCTGGGCGGCGGGCCACGCTTTGCCCGGGATGCGTTCGGGCCAGTGGTGGCCTTTTATCTCGGATGGAAGCTCCGCGGGCTGGGCGTCGGCATCGGGGCCGCTTCCGTCATTGCCCTCGTCGCCTACGGATGGGAGCGTCGGCAGGCCCGCTCCGGCCGCGCCGCCGCCCTCGGGCTCGGTATCGCCTTTGTGCAAGCGGTGGCGGGAATCGTCTCCGGCAGCGTACGCGGCTACCTCGCGCCGCCGGTCATCATCAACGGAACGTACGGTCTTGCGTTTCTTGGCTCGGTGGTGATCGGGCGCCCACTCGCGGGCGTGTTCGTCACGGAGATGTACCCGCTTCCACCCGTGGTCAGGACGTCCCTCACGTTTCATCGCATGGTGTCGCGGATGTCACTCGCATGGGCCGCCTATCTCCTGCTCCGGAGCGCGATCGGCCTCCTCGTGCTCTGGCAGAGCAGTGTCGAGATCTATGTGATGGTGAACCTCGCGACCGGCATCCCTTGCACCGCCGCGCTGATGAGCTGGTCGATCTGGTACGGCGTACGCAGCTTCCGGCGGAGCGCCGAATGGGGCTGGGCGTTCAGCGAGGCAGGCGCGCCCTGACGGTCAGAATCGCCACGTGGTCGTGACGTAGACGCGATCGTTGCGGTCGAACTGGCCGTAGAGCGTGCGTCGAGGCCCCTCGAAGACGTCGGCGCCCACCGAGATCGTCGCGGCGTTCGTCAGGAAATAATCGATCCGGGGGCTCAGGCGGTAGTCGGCGCGGTTCGCGTCGACGACGAAGAGGATCGTCGGGTTCAGGGTGTTGTCGAGGAAGCCGGTGGCCACCCGCAGGGCCGCCGTGGTCGTGACCTGCCCCTCCACCGCGCCCACGGTCAGGTTCGTCGCCGGGCCCATGAGGATCTTCTGGCTGAGCTGGAGGTCGGTGTCGACCTTGGAGAAGAAGGTGTAACTGAGGCCAATGAGGTAATCGAGGGTGTCGCGCCGCACGACGCCACTGGACACGAGCGGATCCGTCGTCTCGTACCGTTTGCCGATGGTCAGGGCCACTTCGCTGCGCAGCACGACGGACTCGATGCTCTTGGCGAGGGTCGCGCCCACGATGCGCAGGCGCGGGTGCCCGGGCTCGAGTACGATCACCTCCGGGCCGGGGGGCTGGGCCACTCGGCGCTGGAAGAGGACGCGGGTCTTGTCCGCCTCGTCATAGTAAAGGAGCGACATGTCCCAGCCCTCGACGAGATATGAGAGCCGGAAGCCCCCCTCGCTGCGCGCCACGTTGAACTCGTCAGGATTGTCGGGCAGTGGTCCGATCACGGGCTGACGGAAGTGAAAGTCGGGCGACGCGAAGCGGAACTCCGCGCCGGCCTTCGGCAGCTTGTTGTGGAGCGTGTCGGGTGTCCACACCCCCTCGAAGTTCAGACGCGGCGCGAGCCGATAGGTGAAGTCCAGGGCCCAGATCGGGATCCGGAGCTCGGTGAAGTCGGGCAGGACGAACTCACGGAAGTCCTTGGGGTTCACGACGTCGGTCACGAACGTGCTGATCGCTTCGCCCCACACGATCTGCTGGCGGCCGAGCCGAACATCGAGGTCGCCCGCCGACACCGAGAGCAGCGCCTCTCTGAGGTCGAATTCGGTCTTCTGATCGCGCTCGACGTTGGCGGGATAGCGGTCAGTCACGTTGAAGACGGCGTCGTACCAGCCGCGCACCGCCGCCCGCAGGCTCACCGCGTCGGAGAACGCGTATTTCCCGTCCAGCCAACCGATGGTCTTGAGCTTCGAGAAGTCGCCGGGGTCGTGGAGGCGGTACGCGAACTCCTCGGCCAAGCGACCACGGACTCTCAAGGACTGCAGCCATCCCGCTGGCCCGCCGGGCGGCTCGTCATCGGCCGCCGCGCCCGCGGCCAAGCCGAGGACCACGATGGCGATGACCAGGGCGCGCATCTCAGCCGCCGGTCACGGGCGTTGCCGCGGCTCCCAGCGGAATCGCCACGCCGCAACCGCGAGGCCGGCCACGCCCCACGCGAGCATGATCGCGAGGGCGCCCGTGTCGATCACCCGCGCACCCGCCGCGGGGGCGAAGGTCGCGAACACCGCCTGGTGGAAGTGGTAAATCGGCAACACGCGCGCCATCCGCTCGAGGATCGACGCCGCGGGCGGGGGGAAGAACAGGCCGGACAGGAACAGGCAGGGGAACAGGATCCCGTTGACCGTGGCGGCGGCGGCGCTCGCGTACGGCACCAGCACCGTCACGGCGAACCCGAGGGCGCAAAAACAGAAGGCTCCCACCGTCAGCGTCATGGCCAGAGCGACCGTGTGTCGAGGGAGCGTGACGTCGTAGAAGACCACGCCGATGGCTGTCGTGAGGATCACCAGCACGATGCTGATGATCACGCACGAGCCGATGGTGCCCGCCATGAAGATCCACACGGGCAGCGGCGTGCCGCGGATCCGTTTCAGCACACCGAGGTCCCGGAGGAAGCACATCCGGATCGCCAGGTAGGTGTAACAGGCCGAGATGACGCCGAAGGCGACGATGCCGGGGACGTAGTACTGGGCGTAACTGACGCCCTCGAGCGGCACGTCTCGCAGCATGGTCGCGAACAGCACGAGCATCACGATGGGAAACCCGAAGGTGAAGAACGCGGCCGAGTGATTCCGCCAGTACGAGCGCTGCGCCGACTCGATCTCGCGGAGGACGAGCCCGAGGGCCCTCATCGCTTGATGAGCTCCAGGTAGACGTCCTCGAGCGATGGCGACGTGACGCTCAACGCGGAGAGCGGCACGCCCCGCGCCATGGCCCACGTGGTCAGGGCATGCAGGGTGCCGGTCGCGTCGGCCGTGTCACAGACGACATGGCGGTTCTCCAGACGTCCCGGCACCGGGACGTCGGCGAGCGCCAGCGCGGCCGGCAGAGCGAACGAGACCCGCACGCTCGCCGTTCGGCGCCCACCGATCGATTCGGGGGTACCTTCCGCGACCACGCGGCCGCCGACGATGACGACGAGCCGGTTGGCCAGATGCTGGGCCTCATCCATGTAGTGGGTGGTCAAGAGCACGGTCCTGCCGAGGCCGCACAGGCTCTTTATCGTCGCCCAGGCGTTCCGGCGGGCGACCGGATCGAATCCCGTCGTCGGCTCGTCGAGGAAGATCAGCTCCGGGTCACCCACGAGAGCCAGCGCGAGATCGAGACGGCGGCGCTGACCGCCCGAGAGCGTCTGAACGCGGGCGCCGGCGGTCGCCGTCAGGCCGGTCAGCGCCAGGATGTCGTCGAGGGAACGCGGGGCCCGGTAATAGCCGGCATGACGCCTGAGGACTTCGTGGACGGTCAGGAACTCCTCGACCCCACACTCCTGGAGCACGATCCCCACGCGCTCGCGCAGGCGGCGACCGCCACGCTCCGGGTCCATGCCGAGGACCGACACGCGACCTGCGTCGCGGCGACGGTAGCCCTCGAGGATCTCGACGGTGGTCGTCTTGCCGGCGCCGTTCGGGCCGAGCAGGGCTACGATCTCCCCTTCGGCCACTTCGAAGCTCACATTATTGACGGCCCGGACGGGCCCGTACGATTTTCGAAGCCCCTCGACGGCAATCACGGCCACGGCTCGACGCCTCGCATGACGCCCGGGGTCTAGTCAAGCGACTTCATGTAGCTTTTGTTGAAATACTTCTCGGGCAGGTCGCGCACCAGGACGTCGCTGAACTCCATGACGGACTTCCGGTCCTTGCGGATGGCGTCAGCCAGGGTAAGGCGGGTCGCGAGCGGCCGCCCCTTGAACGGCCGGTACTGGTCGAAGGTGCCGGTCTTGAGCAACGTGCCCGTGCCCGCGTAGTATTCCGCCTTCATCGGTCGGAATCCGTCCTCGGCGACCCAGTACTTGATGCCGGCGTACGTGACCTCCTTGGAGTTCGCCTTGAGGTCAAGCACATAGCAGGTCACGCCGTCCATGGCCTCGCTCCCCACGAGGGTCGCCGTGTAGTCCCCCGCGTAGTCGACGCGGGCGATATCACCGTTGGCGACCTGGCCGACAAGCCGCTGGGAGAACGGGATGCGGACAGGCTTGCCGGCGTCGGGCAGGTAGATCCACAGATCGCGGCCGAGGGCGAGGAGGGACTTGCCGACGTCCCGCGGGGGCGAGACGAAGCGAACCAGGACGCTCGCCGTGCCTCTGACGTAGACCTCGTAGCGGTGGACCGCGGGCGCCTTGTCGCGCTCGGTGCTCGTGATCGTCACCGTCCACACGAAGCTGTCGCCCGGCGAGCGGGTGAGGTCGGCCCGCTTCACGATGAGGTTCGCATCCTCCTGCGCATCGACGGCGACGCCGGTGAAGAGGGCGGCGCCGGCGACGATGGCGGCCAGCCTAGACATGGCGGAGCGCCTCCACGACGTCGAGGCGGGAGGCGCGCCAGGCAGGGTAGATCGACGCCAGCATGGCGGTGACGACCGAGAGGCTGAGCGCCTGTGCCAGCACCGCCGGGACGACGAAGATCTGGATCGTGAATCCCCGCGTGGAGCCGGGCGGCGGCGGCAGCTCGATGCCGAAGGCGGTGACGATCCGGGCGAGCACGATGCCGAGCACGAGGCCGCCGATGCCGCCGAGGGCACCGAGGGCGATCCCTTCGAGCACGAACATGGAGACGACGCCCCGCGCGCGGGTCCCCAGCGCCATGACCGTCCCGATTTCCCGTGTCCGCTCGAAGATGGCCATGGTCATCGTGTTGGTAATGCCGAAGACGACCATGATGGCGACGATCAGGGTGAGCACGGCGAAGATGCGACCGAAGAGCTCCCGGATCTGGTGGTACCGGAGCGCGAGATCGTCCCAGGTCTTGATCTCGAGGTCCAGCCCCCGCTCGCGGATCAGCCGGGCGATGGCATCGCGCACGACGGCGGTGTTCTCCGTGTCGTCGAGGAGCAGGACGATCGCCTGGACCTCGTCGTTGTCGACATCGAGCAGGCGCTGGACCTGGGGGAGAGCCGCCTTGAGGAAGCGATCGTCGTACGCTTTCTCGCCGGACTCCCAGACACCGCGGACCTTGACGGCGAGGGCGTTGATGGAGCCGCTCTTGGTGGTGGTGAGCAGCGTGAGGTCGTCGCCGGGCCGGACGCCGAAGGCGCGGGTGAGGCCGACTCCCATGGTGATCCCGCGCGGGTCGCGGCTGCTCAGGTCGCTGCCGTCGACAACGATGGCCAGCGAGGAGAGTTCCGTCTCGCCCTCGGGCTGAACACCGGTGCCCACGAAGGAGGTCGTGCTGTCGCCGGTGGAGACGAGGCCCGAGAAGCCGAGTCGGGCCGTGACCTCCCTCACATGCGCGATTTTCCTGAGCTCGGCGCGGAGGGTCGCGTAGTCGCGAATCAGGTAATCGTAGGGGGCGAGGTTTCCCTTCTCCGAGAAGCCCCGTCGATACAGCTGAATGTGGCCGACCTGGCTCCGGATCGTCGACTCGCGGACGCCCCAGTAGATGAAGTTCACGAATCCGCCGAAGACGATGACGGCGGCGGCCCCGAAGCCCATGGCGGCCAGCGTGATCAACGTGCGGCGGCGATTCCGGAAGACGTTGCGGATGGCGAGCTTGAGCTGGAGGGCCACGGCTAGAGGCCCCCCAGCTCTTTCTCGATGGCCCGGGTGTCGTCCGCCGAGGGGTAGAGCTTCTTTCCTTTCTCCCACGCCGCTCGAGCCTCCGCGGGCTGGCCGTTCTTCTTGTAGGCGCGTCCGAGATTGAGGTACACGGACGGCAACACGTTGTCGGGAACCACGTCGGGATTCTTGTCGCGCAGGGCGAGGACGGTATTCAGATCTTTCACCGCGACCGGCGCCTTCTTGAAGAGGTCGGGCACCCTGACGGCGGTGATCCCGCGCACCAGGTAGACGATGTAGGCGTTCGGGAAGCGCTCGACCGCTTCATCGAGCGTGATGAAACCCTTTCTGACCCAACCGGGAGCCGCGAAGAGCGATGCGGTGCGCGCCTTGCGTGTCTGGGTGCTGCCGAGCCACGTCAGGGCGGTCGGGTCCTTGGGATCGTCGGCCACGGCCTTTTCGAACAAGGCGAGGGCGTCATCGACCTTGTCGTGATCGAGCGCCTCCATGCCCTGGGCGACGAGCCCGCTCTGCGGCTCGGCCCCGTCGACGGGCCAGACCGCCGAGAGGGCGAGAGCCACGAGGGCAGGTCCAAGGCTTCGGACGATGCGTCGTATCGGCGTCATGGCGTTAGCCTCCCACATGAGTGAAGCCGCCCGTCGGAGATTTCCAGGACCCGGTCGGCAGCGGTCAAGATCCGCGAATCGTGGGTGGAGAAGAGGAAAGTGGTGCCGGACTCGCGATTGAGGCGGCGCATCAACTCGATGATCGCCTGCCCGGTTTGGCTGTCGAGGTTCGCGGTGGGCTCGTCGGCGAGCACGAGCGCCGGATCGCCCACGAGCGCGCGCGCGATGGCCACGCGCTGCTGCTGGCCCCCGGACAGCTCCGCCGGGCGATGGCCAGCGCGGTCGCCCAGCCCGACCTGTTCGAGTGTGCGCTGGACTCGCTGCCGCTGCTCGGGCGCGCGCGGGCGGAGCAGCAGGGGGTATTCGACGTTCTCGGCGGCGGTGAGCACAGGGATCAGGTTGAACGTCTGGAAGATGAAGCCGATCTTTCGGGCTCGCAGATCGGCGCGCTGGGCGGATGTTAGCCGACTCACCGGCTCGCCGTCGATCTCGATCTCGCCCGCGGTGGGGCGGTCGAGACAGCCGATGAGGTTCAAGAGCGTGGTCTTGCCGCTTCCCGACGGGCCGGCGACCGCGACGAACTCGCCCGCCGCGACGCGAAACGAGACACTCTGCAGGGCGGGGACAGCGACCTGCCCCAACCGGTACGTCTTGCTCACCTCCGTCACGACCACCGGAATCTCCACGGCCTCCTCCTGTTCGGCGCTGCTCGAGGACGGCAAGCACCGTGCCATGCCTGGCCGAGGGCGCGGCACGCGGAAAGCGAGGGGACAGGCCCGGCGACCCGCCGGGCAAGCGGTTCAGAACGAAACGGGCACTGTTCCGATCTGAAACTGAGGCCTGCGGACGGTGGTCGAATAGGGCGATAATGTGGGCGGCGCCGATTGGCGCGGGAATTGATACGCAAGGAGGCTCGGCATGGCGGTTTCGGTGCCGCTCGGTTTCATCTCCGCCGTCGCCATGCTCATCCAGGTCCTGATCTTCGTCTATCTGTATCGAAGCCATCGGACCCGCTTCTTCTGCTACTTCGTGTGGGCGTGGGTCTGCTTCGTCGTGTGGCAGATCCTCAGCCTGTCCGTGCAGATCTCCGGCGCCGGCTCCGGCGTGGCCGCGCGTGCGCGGAACGGCAGTGGCATCATCGGCGACCTCTTGGTGCTGGCTGCGGGCCTCGCCTTCCGGCGCGATTACCGCATCCGCTGGCCTCACGCGCTCCTCGCCGGCGCCTACGTGCTCGTCGCGATGGTCTTCGCGAGCCCGTCGGCGACGGTCATCGGTCTCCCGCTGTCGAACCGCTTCGTCGACGCCGCCGCGCTGACGCTTGGCGGTCTCGCCTTCTGGCCGCGGCGTGGCGCGGCCACCGCCCCGCGCGGCAGCCGCCTGCTATCGGCCTCGCTCGTGCTGTGGGGCGTGCATCGCGTGGTGGCTCCCCTCGTGATCGACGGGTCGGAATCGGTCGCGTTCATCGCGTTCAACACGACGTTCGTGCTCGTGTACTTCCTCATCGTTTTCGGGATCATCATCGTCGTCCTGGACCGGGCGCGGGCGGAGACCGAGTCGCTCAAGGAGTTCAACGAGCGGCTCGTCCACGGGCTCGGCGAGGGCCTCACATTGGTCGACGGCAACTACACGATTCGTCACGCGAACCGATGGATGGCGCAGCGGTTCGGCGCCGTGGTCGGCCGGCGTTGCTACGAGGTGGTGGCGGCGGATCGCCGGCCGTGTCCCGGCTGCCCGCTCGAGCGCCGCGAGAGCATGGACGCGCCCGCGCTCGTCGAGGTCGCCGGCGCGGGCGAGCGGCAGCTGGTGCTGACGTGCTCGCCGGTGCGCCAGGCCGACGGTGGCGTCTTCCTGCTCGAGCTGGTGGCCGACGTGACGGCGCAAGAGCGGCTGCGCGCGCGGCTGGCCGAGGCCGAGCAGCTCGCCGCCACCGGCGAACTGGCCGCCGGCCTCGCGCACGAGATCCGAAACCCGCTGGCCGCGATCGTCAACGCGACGACGCTCCTCGACGTCCCCGACACCTTGAGCGCGGACGAGCGCGTGGCGACGCTGGGTGCCATCAGGAAGGAGGCGCGACGGCTGAACGCTATCCTGTCCGATTTCCTGGCCTTCGCGGGCCCTCGCCAGCCCAACCGGGTGACCGCCGACATCGGACAGGTCGTCGAGCACGTGGCGCGCTTGATTCGCGAGGAGCGCGGCCGCGACGGCGGCCTCCGCGTGGAGGTGACGGTGGATCCTGCCGTCTCGCCCTTCGCGTTCGACGCCGACCAGCTCACCCAGGTGCTCTGGAACATCGCCCGCAACGGCGTCGCCGCCATGGATGGCAAGGGCCGGCTCGCGCTGGCCGTGGCCCGTGAAGATAGGGAAGTCCGTGTCACCGTCGCCGACGAGGGACCCGGCATCTCCGCCGAGGCCCACCGCCGCATCTTCCAACCGTTCTACTCGAGCCGGCTGGGCGGGACCGGCCTCGGTCTCGCGATCGCCAGACGCATCGTCACCGCGCACGGCGGTCGCATCGAGCTCACGTCGAGCCCCGGCCGCGGCAGCCGGTTCACGGTCTGTCTGCCGCTCGAGAAGAGCTAGTCGGATGGCGAAGATTCTCATCGTCGACGACGAGGACTCGGCGCGGACGACGTTGTCGCTCCTCCTCACCAAGCGCGGCCACCGCGTGGCGCAGGCCGACGGCGTCGGCGCGGCGCGGGCGCTGCTGGAGGAGCAGACCTTCGATCTCGTCATCACCGATCTCCGTCTGGGCGACGGCACCGGGCTCGACGTGCTTCGGACCGTGAAGCCCGAGCACACCGCCACCGAGGTGATCCTGCTCACCGCCTACGCCGGGTGGGAGTCGGCGAAGGACGCCATGCAGCTCGGCGCCTTTGACTACTTCGAGAAGGGACGCGAGCCGGACGAGCTGTGCCACCGGATCGATCAAGCGCTCCAGAAGCACGCTCTCCGCCACGAGAACCAGAATCTTCGGGCGCTCGTGCAAGAGCGTTACGATCTCGCCGGCGTCGTCGCGCGCTCGCCCCAGATGCTTCGACTCCTCGATCTCGTCCGCCGCGTGGCCGCGACCGACGCCACCGTGCTCCTGCGGGGCGAGTCCGGAACGGGCAAGGAGCTGATCGCACGGGCGATCCACCACTCGAGTCCGCGCGCCGGTGGGCCGTTCGTGGCCGTCAACTGCGGCGCCTTGCCGGAGCCGCTCCTGGAATCCGAGATCTTCGGTCACGTCAAAGGGGCCTTCACCGGCGCCGCCACCGCCAAGAAAGGGCTGTTCGAGGAGGCGCACGGCGGCACATTCTTCCTCGACGAGATCGCAGAGCTGGCGCCCGTCCTCCAGGTGAAGCTGCTCCGCGTCCTGCAGGACGGCGAGGTGCGCCGCGTCGGAGCGACGCAGCCAGCGGCGGTCGACGTACGACTCCTCGCCGCCACGCACCGTGACCTCGAGCAGATGATGCGTCAGGGGACCCTCCGCGAGGACCTCTTCTATCGGCTCAACGTGATTCCGGTCGTGCTGCCGCCGCTGCGGGAGCGGCGTGAGGACATCCTGGTCCTCGCCGACCACTTTCTCGCTCGCCTCGGCGCCAAGCACGGGCGCCGGCTGCGGATGAGCGCGGACGCGGCCGCCTGCCTGCTGCGCTACCCGTGGCCCGGCAACATCCGCGAGCTGGAGAACGCGCTGGAGCGGACGGCGGTGCTCGCCGAGCACGACACGATCGGGGTCGACGACCTGCCGCCCCACATCGCGGCGGGGATCACCCTGGGCGCGGCCCCGACCCTGCCGCCCGAGCGGCGGCTCGCGGACGTCGAAAAGGCGCATATCCTCGAAACGCTCGAGCGCTACGGCTGGAACCACGTGCGCGCGGCAGAGGCGCTTGGCATCGGCCGCACCACGCTGTGGCGCAAGCTCAAGGAATACGGCCTCGACAACCACGGAGGCCAAGCGGGGTGACGACGCAACTCTCCAGCGACATCCAGGCGCTGATCACCCTCGGGCGCGCCTGCGCCCGTTTCGGTCTGCGATCGGAGTTCGAGACCGGCAAGCTGGCGTCCGGCAATCGGGCGACGGTGGCGGCCAGCGATCTCTTGCAGCTCACCACGACCTTCGGTCGCATCGTCCGCAGTCCGCTCGGCGAGAATACCGTGCTGGGCGCCGCCGACGCGCTCGACGTCGTGGTCGCCCGTCTCAACGAAGCGCAACCGCGGATCCTGTGAAGTCCTCGTCGATGCTGCACCGCCTGGCCCGGGAGGCGCGCGACCGGCCGGTTGAAGATCTGGTTCGTCGCGTTGCGCGCGTAGGCGGACGCCGGTGAATTCGCCCGTCCCGAGGCGGGTGATGAGCATTCACGCGCACCCCGACGATCAGGAGTTCACCGTCGCGGGGACGCTGGCCAAATGGGCGCACGCCGGGAGCGCCATCGTCACCGTGTGCATCACGAGTGGCGGCAGCGGCTCCAACGAGCACACGCCGCCCACCATGACGCGCGAGGCGTTGGCCGCCATCCGCGAAGACGAGCAGCGGAACGCCTGTCGCGTGCTGGGAATCTCCGACGTGGTCTTCCTGGGGTACGAGGACGGAACGCTGGAGCCGTCGCTCGCGCTCCGTCGGGAGCTCACGCGTCTCGTTCGCCGCTATCGCCCGGAGGCGGTCGTGTGCGGCGATCCGACCGTGCGCTTCTACGGCAACCGCTACATCAACCATCCCGACCATCGCGTCTCGGCGGACGTCGCGATCGACGCCGTGTTCCCGTCGGCGCAAACGCGATTCATCTTCCCCGAGCTCCTGGACGAAGGGCTCGAGCCGCATCACGTCACGAGCGTGTTCCTCCACGGATCCGATCGTCCTGACACCTTCATCGACATTGCAGACGTCCTTGACATCAAGCTGGCGGCGCTGAAGGAGCACAAGAGTCAGGTGGCCGCCTGGGACCCGACCGAGCTGATCAGGATGTGGGCACGAGAGCAGGGCACCTCCCGGGGCCTGGCCGCGGCCGAAGCGTTTCGGTGCATGCTGCTTCACGCGTGACAGGGGCACCACACCGGGCGCCGACCCTGCGCTACGAGTGGCGCCGCGCCGGCCAGGTGGTGCATCTCGACACGAAGAAGCTGGGGCGCACGAGTGGCTCTCTTCAAGGTCACCTTCCAGGTCGAGCGGACGGAGCCCGCGCGCGTGGAGCTGGTGGGCCGCGTGTACAACACCGCCGCCGTGGACGCAGTGGACGTGTACGTGACCGCCGAGGCCCTGGACGCCTCGGGCAAAGTGCTGGCCCGCGGGATCGCGTTCGCCGAAAAATTTGGTGAGCCGTCAGGGAGTCGAACCCTGGACCCCCTGATTAAAAGATCGGTCAGGGGGTCTTTTTTCTCTACAACTGGCGCCGGACGGTGAAGCGGCCCGGGTCGCGACTCGACCCGGGCCGCAGGGAAGGCCCACCGGGGGGTTACCGAGGGAGTCTAAGGGGGGATCTCCCTCCTGGCTAATACATGTCGCCGTGCGGCATCGCAGGCGCGGCCGCCGACTTTTCCTCCGGGATGTCCGTGATCAGCGCCTCGGTCGTCAGCAGCAGCGAGGCGATCTCCGCGGCGTTCTGCAGCGCCACGCGCTCGACCTTCGTCGGATCGATGATCCCCGCCTGGAACATGTCCACGAACTCCATCGTTT
>WNEY01001042.1_pt1 | contig 18869 bp, 17 predicted proteins | sample 5400531 | NCBI WGS metagenome assembly WNEY01 (sample SAMN13153338, study PRJNA577476) | soil metagenome | isolation source: 200 cm saprolite under Douglas fir tree site 1 | place: USA:California | collected 2015-04-18
GCGTCGGCATCACCTCTGTACCGGCCATGCGGTTGATGAGCGTGGACTTGCCGACGCCTGATGGACCCAGCAGGACGCCGGTCCGCGATCCAGAGAGCTGCGAGTGGATCTCCTCGACCCCCTCGCCTGTGACCGCGCTGGTGGCGAGGACGGGCGTACCCGCGGCCACTTCCTCGATCTCGAGGCGAATGCCCTCCACCGACTCGGCTAGGTCCGACTTGGTCAGAACGACGGCGGGCATGGCGCCGCTCTGCCAGGCCATCGCCAGGTAGCGCTCGATGCGCCTCACGTTCACGTCGTCGGCGGATGCGACGACGAACGCGACGTCGACATTGGCGGCGAGCACCTGCTCACGCGCCTCCCGGTGCACGACCTTGCGCGAGAAGGAAGTGCGGCGCTCGACGACGCCGTGGATGACCGCAGGGGTGTCCCAGGCGCGTGGAAGCACTCCCACCCAGTCACCGACAGAGGGCAGGACCGTGCTCTCGGCGCGCAGCCGCCGGCCGATGACGGCCCGGGTGGCCTCGGACGCGCTGTGGACGAGATATTCAGCTCCGTAGTCGGCCGCGATGCGTGCGGGCTGCAGGCCCTCGGCGGCGAATGACTCGAAGCGTTGTTCGAACCATGTGTCCCAGCCCAGCGAGGCGAGCCGGGAATTGAAGTGCGTGGACAACGCGGAACTCCTCGGAAAGGACGGGCGGACGTATCGGTCCGCCAGACGAGGAGCTCTAGAAGGCGCCTCCGGAGGCGGCCGACGGCCGGTAAGTGGTCACGACAAGCTCAGCCATGTGGCAATGCCTCCTTTTTTTGATGCGCAGATTCTAAGTCGTCCCTCCCCACCGTGGGGAGAGCTGTCCCTCCCCACCTTGGGGGGAGGTTAGGTGGGGGCCCGTCTAACTTCCCTTGAACGTCGGTTTGCGCTTCTCCGTGAAAGCCTTGATCCCCTCGTCCGCGTCATCACTGACAAAGACGCGCCCGATCGCCTCCCGCTCGAGCGCCAGCCCCACGTCGATGGGGCCGCCGTAGCCGAGCGTCGCGGCGAGCTTGGCGTGGCCGATCGCGACGCTGGGGCCGTCGCCCAGCTTGGCCGCGTACTCGATTGCCCCGGCGCGGCAAGCAGCCGCGTCTGGGAACAGCCGGTCGACAAGGCCGGCCTCCTTCGCCTCGGCCGGCTTCAGCGTGGTGGCGGTGGCGATGAAGTCGATCGCCTTCGCCAGACCGATCCGCCGCGGGAGGCGCTGCGTGCCACCCGAGCCTGGGAAGAGCCCGAGGTTCACCTCGGGCAAACCGATCTGGTAGCCGCCTTCGGCCGCAAAGCGCAGGTCGCATGCCAGCGCCAGCTCAAAGCCGCCGCCGAGGCAGTGGCCGGAGATGGCGGCGACAAAGATGAGTGGCGACGTCTCCATCTTGCGGAACGCCTCGTGCGCCAGCAGCGCGAGCATGAAGCGCGATCGTGGCGTGCCCGAAGCGAAGACGCTGACGTCTGCTCCCGCGCAGAAGAACTTCTCCGAAGAGCTCGTGACCACCACGTTGCGAACGTCGCCGTCCAGCCGCGCATCGTCGATCGCACTGGCGAATTCGCGGAGGAACGAGTGGTCGTAACCGTTCGCCGGCGGCCGGTCCAGGACGATGACGCCGACCCTGCCTTCCTTTTCGAGTCTTACTGACATCACATAATTATTGGCATGGCGACGATGATCATCCAAAACGAGAGAACGAAGGCCGCGTCCGGGAAGACGTACGAGGTCCGCAACCCGGCCACCGGCGAGGTGGTCGACGAGGTTCCATTCGGCGACGTCGCGGACGTGGACCGCGCGGCGCAGGCGGCGGCGAAGGCATTCAACACCTGGTCGAAGCTGGCGCCCAACAAGCGCGCCGAGATCCTGCACAAGGCCGCCCGCAACATGCTGGCCAAGGTCGAGGAGATCGCACCGATCCTGACCAAGGAGCAGGGCAAGACGCTGCTTGAGTCGCGCCTGGAGGCGCAGCGATTCGGCGAGAACATCGCGTGGTTCGCTGACCTTGCGGACAAGGTTCATGGCGAGCACGTATCGCTGCCCGACACGACGACCTACGGGCTGGTCGTCCGCCGGCCCATCGGCGTGTGCGGCGCGATCGTGCCCTGGAACTTTCCGCTGACGCTCGCGGCCAACAAGGTGGCGCCGGCGATCGCGGCTGGCAACACCGTCGTCCTCAAGCCGGCCAGCACGACGCCTCTGGCCACACTGGCATGCATCGAGGCGCTCATCGAGGGCGGGTTGCCCGAGGGCGTCGTCAACGTGGTGCTCGGACCCGCGACCGGCGATGCGATCGTCGGCCACCCGCTCATCCGCAAGATCGCCCTCACGGGCTCCACTCCGACCGGTCGCAAGGTCATGGCCCGAGCGGCCGACGCCTTGAAGAAGGTCACCCTCGAGCTCGGCGGCAGCGACCCGTGCATCGTCCTGGACGACGCCGACCTGGAGGCCGCGGCTCGCGCCATCTCCATCGGTCGATTCTTCAACTGCGGGCAGGCGTGCCTCGCGGTGAAGCGGCTCTACGTGCAGGAGGCTGCGTACGCCCCGCTGATGGAGAAGCTCGTCGCGCGCGCGTCCAAGCTCAAGCCTGGCAACGGTCTGGACAAGGACAGCCGCATGGGCCCGATGCACACCGAGACGCAGAGAGCGGAGGTCGAGGCCCAGCTGAAGGACGCCGTCGACCGCGGAGCCAGGGTCGTGTACGGCGGCGGCAGGCCGAAGGGAGCCGAGTACGACAAGGGCTGGTTCATCGAGCCGACGATCCTCGAAAACGTGCCCGACGGCGCGCGCATGTGGACCGAGGAGGTCTTCGGACCGGCGCTCCCGGTGCGCAAGATCAAAGACCTCGACGAGGGTATGCGCCTCGCCAACGACTCGCAGTTTGGCCTCGGCTCGTCGATCTGGACGGGGAACATGGCCGCCGCGCACCGCGCGGTCAGCGAGCTCGAGGCGGGCTACACGTGGGTCAACGCGCTACAGATCGCGCACGACGAGCTCCCCTTCGGCGGCACGAAGCAGTCAGGCTTCGGCAAGGAGCACGGCGTCGAGGCGTTCCTGCAGTACACCGAGGAGAAGTCGGTCGTCTACGGCGGCGTGTAACTGGTGGGGCCTTCCCGCTCGCGGGGAGGTGGCTGCCCCTTGGGGCAGCCGGTGGGGAAACCAGGTAACCCAGCCGCGTAAGAAGCAGAGATGAAAGCCGGAGCCATCGTCCTCGCCGTGCTCATGCTGCTGACTGGCGCCCTGTGGATCGGGCAGGGCCTCGGCTTCATCAAGGGCAGCTTCATGACCGGCGACATGCATTGGTTCTGGATCGGTATCGGCCTGGTGGCAGCCGCGCTGTTACTGGGCGCGGCTGCCCTCATCTACAGGCCGCGTCGCGCTTAGCTAGTGGCTAAGCGGTTCGACCGTTGACCCTGTCCCAGCGCCCCTGGCAGTCCACGCAGCGAGTGGCCGCCGGCTGGTAGCGAAGGCGCTCCGCCGGGATCCTGTGACTGCATTCCTCGCACTGCCCGTACCCTCCCTCGCGCACGCGGGCTAGGGCCCGCTCGACCTGCTCGCGGTTCTGGTAGAGCAGGTGCACAAGGATGTCGGTCGTCTCGCGGTCTGACAACGCCTGCGCTAGGTCGACGTCCTCGGGAATCGAAGCGATCACTCCGCCGACGCTGTCGGCCAGTGGTCTGTGCAGCCCAGCCTCCTCCCCGAACGCCATGGCGAGCCGCTCCAGCTGTAGCTTGCTGGCCTCCAGCTTGGCTTCCGGCTCTTCATCAGGACGATTCCGAGAACCCATGGTTTCCCCCCTTTTACCGTTAATACCGACCGGAGTGACGGTCCGATTCTTGGACAGAACGCGCGTCAGTACCGCCATACTCGGGTCCGAAACGGTGCTCCGTAGCCTGCGATTTCTCGCTATTCCCCTGCTGCCAATCCTTCTGGCTGCCTGCCAGTTAGGCTCCCCCGTCAACCGCGCAACCCCGAGTGTGCCGCAGATCGGCTCAGATCTCAAGTGCCAGCACGGAGATCATGCGTTCGAGGACAACGTGGCCGGGTGGGGATTCTGCTACCCCGCCACCTGGAAGTACAACCTCAGGGCGCAGTCCGTCGTCAGCCCTCCCGAGCTCGACCTGGTTTTCGACATCACCGACGTCCCGTGCACGACTGCGTCGGCTCCCGCCGGCCAGACGCCGCCGAGGCCGGTCTGCGCCTCGAACGCCGGCCTGTTCGGCCTGATGGTCGTCTACACGTACGAGCGGAGCGGGGCCGGCAGCCTGTCGGACTGGATGCATTCCAACCTGAACCCCCAGCCGTCGCCCGGCGACACGATCTCGTGGGGCAACGCCAAAGAGGCGATGAAGCTGGCGGATGGGCGCCGCATCGCGCTCACCTCGACCCACGTCGTGATACTCGAGCTGCGCTCGGGGGCCGGCAACCTCGACCTCGAGGCCGCGATGGCGCCGCGCCTCGGCACCTGGAAATTTTTGACCTAGACCGCGACTGAATGCACTCGCGGGGAAATTCTGTCTCGCGGACACGCGAGCGAATGCACTCGCGGGAGTCGGTGCCCGTCTCCCTCCCGGGTTAGCGGGAGGGAAACGGTGGGGTGAGAGGCTCTATGTATCCCTCCCCCGCCCGGGGGAGGGTCGGGGTGGGGGTTGTTAGCTCGGGCGGCGGAAGAAGCCCGCCATCTTGATGGCGAGGCCCATGTCGCCCTTGATCTTGAGCTTACCCTGCATGAAGGCGGCCGTGCCGTCCAGCTGTCCGAGGGAGATTTTCACGTAGTCCATGGCGTCGGCCATGAGAGTTAGCTGCGGCGTCTCGGGCGCGTCACCATGGCCTGACTCGGCCTGACCATCGTGGATCTTCACCCACCACTTGCCGCCCTGGTCGCCCGACAGGTCGAACTGAATCGTCGCCTTGGTGCTGCCCGCCTTCTCAGGCACGAGCGCCTGCGGCATGCTGTCGAAGATCTGCTGAGGGGTAACCTGGGCTTCAGACATCGAGTCCTCCTAGCGAAGATACCGCGACCGCGCGATCGCGCCCGGTTTTCATCTTAGAACGACCGAGTACCGCCCGGTACCGACGCGCCGGCTTCGCGACAATTGAGCTCAGTGTCCTCCCTTAACGAAATAGCGGAAGGGATCTTCGAGCTCCGCCTGCCGATCCCTTTCGAGGACGGCCTCGTCAACGTTTTCCTTTTCGTCGACGGCGACGACATCGACCTGCTCGACTGCGGCATGAACTCTGGCGAGTCGCTCGAGCTCATTCAGTCGTCGATCGATTCGCTCGGCGGCAAGCGCATGCGCCGGCTGGTCGTCACGCACATCCATCCCGACCACTACGGAGCCGCGGGCATCCTCGCCGGGCCCGAAGGTGCAGACCTCTACCTGCACCGACTCGAAGTGCCGCTTGTCAATCCGCGCTACGTCGAGCTGGAGCACCTGGTGCTCGAGGTCCGCAAGTACCTGCTGGTCAACGGGGTGCCCGCTGAGGAGACCGACGTGCTCAGCAACTCGCAGCGCGCGCTGAGCCAGCTTGTCGCCCCCGCGGAGCCTGCGGTCCAGCTCGACGGCGCCGAGACCCTGACGATGGGTCGGATGGAGCTGCGCGTCGAGTGGACGCCAGGGCATTCGCCAGGACACATCTGCCTTTACTCGGCGGCATCAGGGCTCCTTTTCGCAGGCGACCACATGCTCCCCGATCTGTCTCCGAACATCGGTCTGCATCCGCAGAGCACGCCTGATCCACTGCACGAGTACCTCGAAGGTTTGAAGAGACTCGCCGCCTACGCGCCGCGACTGGTCCTGCCCGCGCACGGCCGGCCGTTCACCGACGCGGCAGGACGCGTCCAGACGCTGGCGGCACATCACGGCAAGCGTATGGAGCGGGTGATGGGCATCCTGACCGACGGCGAGCTCACCGGCTGGCAGGTAGCGCTTCAGCTGTGGGGGCCGCGCGAGCAGCTCTACGAGAAGCGCCTCGCTCTCCAAGAGGGCCTGGCGCACCTGCAGGCGTTGGCGGTGGAGGGCAAGCTCGAGAAGCTGGTGTCGCCGGAATCTGTCCGGTGGCGGCGCGCCTAGGTCGTGGACACGCCGGCGCGTGAGGTCTTGATGCCGAGCGGCAGCAGGTCCGCCGGGTAGCAGCCGACTCCGACGACTCCCGGCCCGCCGTGAGCGCCTACGACGGGCCCGAGCGGCTGGATCATCAGCGTCTCGGCGATCGGCGCGAGCGCCATGCCGACCCTCTCCGCGTCCTTCTCCGCGTCGGCATGGCCCACCACGGCGCACACGCCTTTGCCCCGGTCCACCGCTTTCGCGAGCTCGATGATGCGGTTGAGGGCGCGCTCGAAAGTTCGCACTCGCTCGAGTGGCTCGACCACCCCGTCGCGGATGCACAGCACCGGCTTGACCTGCAGGACAGAGCCGAGCATCGCGCTCGCGCGGCCGATGCGACCGCCACGGCGCAGAAACTCGAGCGTCGCCACCGAGAAGTACGTGTGCACGTACGGCCGGATTGCCTCGACCTTCTCGACGATCGCCTCAGCGTCGGCGCCACTCGACGCGAGCAACGCGGCGCCGAGCACGACGAGGCCGAGCGACATGGAGACAACCTGTGAGTCGACCACGTGGACGCGCTGTGGGTCGGTCATGTCCGCGGCCTGCTTGGCCGAGTCGTAGGTCCCGCTCAGCTTCTCGGAGATGTGGATGGAGACGATCGCGTCGTGATTCGCGAGCAGCTCGGTGTATGTCTGGGCGAAACGACCGGGCGACGGCTGCGACGTGGTCGGATGCGTCGCGGCCGACGGCAGCTTGCGGTAGAACTCTCCGGGGGTGATGTCCACGCCGTCGAGGAGGCTCCGTCCGTCGAAGTTGAGCGTCAGCGGCACGACGGATATCGACCGCGAGGACGCGAGTGCGAGCGGCAGGTCGGCTGTCGAGTCGGTGACGATTGCGACGCTGGCCATCAGCCTGGCTCATCAACGGCCGGATCGCCGCGGCGGCGGTTGTGGCGGTTCTTGAAGAATCGGTCTTCAATCGGCTTGATGGCCACCAGCGTCACCATCACGATCACCGCCGTGAAGATGGCGATCCCGTAGTAGCCGAATCCGACCGCCATGCCAAGCGATGCGACCACCCAGATCGACGCGGCTGTCGTGAGCCCGCGGACTACTTCACCCTGACGGAGTATCGATCCGGCGCCGAGAAAACCGACTCCAGTCACGATCTGCGCCGCGATGCGAGTGGGGTCCACGCGGGCCCCGAAGGCCGGCTCGAGGCCGAGCGCTGTGAACATGCATGAGCCTACGCCGATGAGGGCCATGGTCCGAATGCCGGCGGGGTGGCCGCGCCACTCGCGCTCACTGCCGAGAAAAATTCCAATTACCAGAGCTGTGAGTATCCGGACGCCGAAGTCGAGATCGCCGTGTAGTGGCAGGAGCCGGCCTCAGCCTCGGCCGCGCTTGCCGCCCGGCTCGTCCTTGCTGCCGGGCTCATCCGGCAGCTCCGGCAGGTCCAGGCTGTTCACGAAATCTCTGAACACGGCGAGGCGCTCGTCGTCGACCGGGACCTCGCCCTTGTCTTTGTCCTCGGACTCGTCCGCGTCGGGGATGATGCCCGCCGACTCCATCACCTCGGAGGCGACGAAGATGGGGCACTCCGCGCGCACTGCGAGCGCGATGGCGTCGGATGGGCGGGCGTCGAAGTCGAGGTCGCGCCCGTCCTGTTTGACATAGAGGCGCGCGTAGAACACCTGGTCCGCGAGCCGCGTGACCACGATGCGCTTGATGCTCACGCCGAGGTCTCCGAACGCGTTGGCGATCAGGTCGTGGGTCAGCGGGCGGCCGACTGAGTTGCCCGAGATCTTGGACGCGATCGCCTGGGCTTCGAAAGAACCGATCCAGATGGGGAGGTAGCGGTCGGCCTCCTTCTCCTTGAGGATCACCAGGTGCTGAGCCGTCGGCATATGGATCCGGATGCTGTCGACGGAGACCTCGATGAGGTTCTTCATCCTCGGGTCATTCTAGCCTTCGGTCCTACACCCTCCCCCGCATTTGAACCAGCAGCCCAGTAAAGGGTGTTGCACCAGTCCTCCGTAACATTTGAACGTGCCGAAAGGAAGGCGCGGAAGGGTCGTCCTGATCGACGCCCACAGCCTCATCTACCGGGCGTTTTTCGCCCTGCCGCCGATGAGCACGACCGACGGCCAGGTGACCAACGCCGTCTACGGGTTCACGTCGATGCTGGCCATCGTCCTGGCTTCGCGGCCGGAGTTCGCCGTGGCCGCTTTCGACGTCGGCGCGCCCACCTTCCGGTCCAAGGAGTACGTGGAGTACAAAGCCGGTCGCCGGGCCATGCCGGACGACCTGCGCCCGCAGATCGAGAAGGTGCGCGACGTCCTCACCGCCTTCACCATCCCGATCTACGGCGTCCCAGGCTTCGAGGCAGACGACGTCATCGGCACGTTCTCGCGCATCGCCGAAGAAAGGGGCCACTCGGTCACGATCGTGTCGGGCGACCTCGACTGCCTCCAGCTCGTCTCCGATTCGGTGGAGGCGCTTGTACCCCGGCGCGGCATCACCGATACGTTTGTCTACGGCCCGGACCAGGTCCGCCAGCGGTACGGGTTCGAGCCGCCCCAGCTCATCGACTTCAAGGCCCTGCGTGGCGACACGTCCGACAACATCCCGGGCGTGCCGGGGGTGGGGGACAAGACCGCGGCCAAGCTCGTGCAGGACTTCGGATCGGTGGAGGCGCTGCTGGAGCGCGTCGAGGAGCTGCCCGAGGGCCGGCTGAAGACTTCCATCAAGGCGAACGCCGACCAGATCCGTTTGGGCAAGCGGATGGTCACCATCGTGCGCGACGTGCCCGTGGAGCTCGAGCTCGAAGGCGCGCGCTGGACCCGCTACGACTACGAACAAGCGCGCGACGTCTTCGACAGGCTGGAGTTCCGGCAGCTGCTCAGCCGCTTCCCGCCGCCGGACCAGGTGCCCGTGCAGCCGAGTCTCGCGTTCGAGCCCGCGCCCACCCCGGCGGGCTTGAGGATCGTCGAAGAGGCGGCCGAGGCGGCGAGCCTGCTCGACGGCGCCGAGCACGCGGGCGTCTTCACCTTCACCGAAGGAGCGGGTCGTTCGGCGCGAGTGCTCGGGCTAGGAGTCTCGACGGGCGCGCAGACCTTCTACGTCGCGAAGCAGGATGCGATGGACGCGGTCGCCAGCACCCTTGACGACCGCACGGTCAGCGGTCACGACGCCAAGGAGACCGAGCTCGCGCTGCGCTCTCTTGGCGGCGGCAAGCGACGCTTTGACTTCAGCACGTTCCTCGCCGCCTACCTCCTCGGCGCGGGATCGCGCGACCCTCGGCTCGAAGACCTGGCGCGGGAGTTCCTCGAGGTGACGCTGGTCAGCTCTGAGCAGCTGCTGGGCGTGGGTCGTGCCGCGCGCAAGGCGTCGGCCGTCCCGGTCGACGAGGCCGCGGACTATGCGGCGCGGCGTGCGGAGGCGATCGTGAACCTGCGACCCCGCCTCGAGGCGGAGATGCGCAACCTCGGCGTCGACTACCTGTTCCACGAGATCGAGCTGCCGCTTGCGGGCGTGCTCGCCGACATGGAGTCCGAGGGCGTCGCCGTCGACGTGCCGTACCTCAAGCAGATGCAGGACGAGCTGGGCCTCCAGCTGGCGACGATCGAGTCGCGCATCGAGGAGCTTGCCGGTCAGAAGTTCAACGTGAACGCGCCGCAGCAGCTGGCGAAGGTTCTGTTCGAGGACCTGCGCCTGCCTGTCGGAAAGCGCACGAAGACCGGCTACTCAACCGACGCCGACACGCTCGAGTCGCTGCGCGAGAAGCACGACATCGTCGCCGAGATCCTCGAGCACAGGCAGCTTTCGAAGCTCAAGTCGACGTATGTCGACTCGCTGCCGCAGCTGGTGGATCCGCTGACCGGGCGCGTGCACACATCTTTCGGCCAGGCGAGCACGGCGACCGGCCGGCTCTCGTCTTCCAACCCGAATCTCATGAACATTCCCATCCGGACCGACCTCGGCCAGCGCATCCGTCGCGCGTTTCGGGCCGGCCGTCCCGGACATGTGCTCATCTCCGCCGACTACGCGCAGATCGAGCTGCGCATCGCTGCGCACCTGAGCGGCGACCCCAAGATGCTGGGCGCGTTCGCGGCAGGCCAGGACATTCACACCGCGACGGCCGCGGCGGTGTTCAAGGTGCCGATCGAGTCGGTCGATCCCAACCAGCGGCGCCTTGCCAAGGTCGCGAACTTCGGATCCATCTACGGCCAGGGCGAGTACGGGCTGTCGCAGCAGCTGGGCATCAGCGGCGACGTCGCGCGCGACTTCCTGAAGGAATACTGGTCGACCTACTCCAGGCTGCGCGAGTACCTCGACGCCGTGAAGCAGAAGGCTCGCGAGGACGGCCTGGTCATCAGCGCCACAGGTCGCAGGCGCGCGATCCCCGACCTGCGTTCGCCCAACTTCCAGCTGCGAAGCGCCGCGGAGCGAATGGCCATCAACTTTCCGATGCAGTCGCTGGCAGCGGACATCATCAAGATCGCGATGGTCCGCCTGCACCGCGAGTTCGAGGCGGACCACGTCGAGGGCCGCATGCTGCTGCAGGTCCACGACGAGCTGCTGTTCGAGGTGCCGGAGGGCGAGGTCGACCGGTTCGCGGAGACGGTGCCACGCATCATGACCGGCGCGTACGAGCTGGAGACCGGGATCGAGGTCGAGGCCAAGGCCGGGCCCAACTGGGCCGACATGAAAAAGCTGGCGGTCGTCCGGGCCTGAAAGCGTCTATAACCGCACTGCGATGAGCAGGGCGGTTTGCGTCGCGTTTGTGATCGCGGTCGTGCTCCCGGCCTGCGGCTCGTCGTCGCTTGCGAGCAGGTCCTCGCCGAGCCCCGCCTCTTCATGGTCGGCCTCGGCGTCCGCATCGCCAACGCCGACCGCTGCGCTCATGGTGGTTTACGTTCGCAAGAAGAACTCGAACCCACCACAGGCAACGGTCGAGCTCATCGACGCCAACGGAAAGGTCGAGGCAAGCGCCAATTTCTCGGCCCCGGCCAACCCGTTCATCCTGGGATGCGTTCCCATCACACCGCCGGCGGTGCGCGTTGCGGCCGGCGCGGTCTTCTTCGCCGACAGCAAGGGCGTCATCCACAGGCTGGATCCAAACGGTTCGAGCTCGCCCGTGGCGGATTTCGCGATCACGCAGGACCAGTTCCTGTCATTCGCCGTGAGTCCCGACGGCCAGAAGCTGGTCGCGATCGTCTTCAGCACACCGCCGGTCGTGAATCGGACCCCGCAGTTCGGAGTTGATCCCTATGCTCCATCCGGCCACTGGACGCTCGATCTCGAATCCGCGATCACCAATGGACCCACGACGAATGTGCTGCACAAGGACTTCGGGCACACCTTTCCATCCACCGGTCCAACTCTCATCGCGGGGTGGGACGACAACGGCGTGCTCGCGACCCTGAACAGCTACGTGTGCGTGCAGAACGCTATCCCGAGCGTCGAGTACGCCGGCAATCCCTTGATCCATCTGGGCTCCGACGGCACGCATCTCGACACGATCGGCGGTTCTGAATGCCAGGCGTGGGACGAGCTGCACGACGGCACGATCCTGTGCGGCGGCTCGGACTGGAGCTCGTTCAGCGTGCGCACCCGAGCCGGATCGCAGCTCTGGGCGCAGGCTGGAGGCGTCATGCAGGAGCCCAGGCTGTCGCCGGACGGAGGTGGCGTGACGGTCAATGGAGACAAGGCGCAGATCTTCATGCGGAGCAGCTCGACGCCCACGAGCATTACTGCTCCGGGCTCGACCATCTACCTCCTCGGCTGGGACGGCAACGACAACGTGCTGGCGCTCAAGGGCGGGCAGAAGCTGGGACTCGTCCCGGTCGCCAGCCCGGCCACGTTCAAAGACCTCGGCGTGAGCGTGTCGCCGGCATGCAGCGCCTGCTTGCCGATCCCGGTCTCGCTCATAGGCGTGCTCGGCAACCCCTAGATTTCCTGATGTGCCAGAGCTCCCTGAGGTTGAGACGATCGCGTCCGACCTGCGACCGCACCTTGTCGGGCGGACCATCGTCAGCTGCGAGCTGCGCTTCCCGACCATCGTGCGTCACCCCGAGCCGGAGGTTTTCGCCGACCTCATAGCGGGGAATCGCATCGAGTCGGTCAAGCGACGTGGGAAATACATCCTCATTGCGCTGGGCGAGGAGCGTCTACTGGTCGTGCACCTCGGCATGACCGGGCAGCTGCGCCTGGTGAGCCCTGAGACGCCCATCCCCACTCACACCCACGCGGTCTTCACGCTGGACGACGGAAGGCAGCTTCGCTATCGCGATCCCCGGCGCTTTGGGCGGCTGCTGCTCGGCACCGAGGCTGGGCTACGCGAGGCGGGCGCCATCCCCAAGCTCGGCCCAGAGCCCATCGATCCCGACTTCACCGCCGACGGCCTGTATCAAGCGCTGCGCCGGCGAAAGGCGCCGCTCAAGGCCGTGCTGCTTGACCAGAAGGCCCTGGCGGGCGTGGGCAACATCTACGCCGACGAATCGCTGCACCGTGCGGGGCTGCGTCCAGATCGAATCGCCGGAGGCGTGAGCCGCAAGTCGGCGCGGCGGCTGCACGAATCCCTGCGCGAGTCGCTGGAGACCGCAATCAAGAATCGCGGCAGCTCGGTCGACACGTATCGCGACGCGTGGGGGGAGGTGGGCGGCCAGCAAGAAGTCCTGCTTGTCTATGGCCGCGCGGGCCAGCCGTGCTACACCTGCGGGCGGCCGCTGTCGGCAGTGCGCATCGCAGGACGGACCACAGTGTTCTGCCGCCGTTGCCAGCACTGAGGGCCCTGCTTCCCAGGCTCGTGGCGATCGCCGTGCTGGCGGTCGGGTTCCAGGTGCTGACCATCGCGGTCTCGCTGGGCTGGATGGACATGGCCGACCACGATGTCGAGCAGGCGCTGGCGAGCGCGTGGGATCCGCCCCTGCATCCGGTGTTTCAGGGCATCGCGCTGCTTGGCGGCGTCGAGGTCACCACCATCCTGCTGGTCGCCCTCGTCATCTTTCTATGGCGCCGCGGCTTCGTCGCCGATGTCCTTGTGTTCGTGGCGTTTTTCGTCGCCGAGGTGTTCGAGATCCTCTACAAGTCGAACCTCACGCATCCGCGGCCACCGTCGTCGGTGTCGCATGCGGACGGGCCGAGCATCAGCAACCTGCTGGAGCCTGCCGCCGGCCTGCACAACAGCTTTCCCAGCGGCCACATGATGAGGACGGTTTTCGTCTACGGCCTGCTGGCATTCGTCCTGCGGCGCCTCGCGCCGTGGCCGTGGCTGCGTAACCTGGCGGTCCCTCTCGCCATTGTTCTCATTGTGCTCATGGCCTTCGACCGCCTGTACCTAGAGGTGCACTGGGAGTCGGATGTGTTGGGCGGCATCTTGCTCGGCGCCATCGCCCTCGTCAGCGCCACCGTCTGGCTCGACCGGCCGCAACGCGCCGAGAATTAAGGGGTGGGCTCTGAGGAAAAGGCGGTGCTGATCATGGTGACCGCCGGCGGGCGCAACGACGCCGAGCGTCTGGGCGAGGGACTGATTGTCGAGCACCTCGCGGGCCACTGCTCCGTGATACCCGGGGTCCATTCCTTCTATTTCTCGGGAGGTCTTCTGCAGCGGGAGAGTGAGGCGCTGCTGATGATCAAGACCGTCAGCTCACGTACCAAAGCCGTCTATGAATACCTGCGGAAAAACCACCCGTACGAGGTGCCGGAGATCTACGAGCTGGCCATCGACGGCGGCTCGCCGCCGTATTTGAAATGGCTCACCGAGCAGGTTTCGAAGCCTGGCTCCGATCGTTAAGTAGACGCTTAGACTGGCCGGGCGATGATGGCGACAGCGGTAACTCCGGGCGAGGAAGAGAAGGGGCGGAAGCGCCGCAGGAGCCGCGCCCGGGCACGCGCTGAGGCGATCGCCGAAAGCGCCGTCACCATCCCGGTCGCGGAGGCTGTTCCTGTCGCACCCGCGGTAGAGGAGCCGCCCGAATCTCGCCTTGCCGCCGCCGTGCGGGCCCGGCGGGAGCGCAAGCAGGCGGCCGCCCTGGCAGCGGCGGCGGTTGCACCGGCCGCCACCGAAGCCAGGGACCTGGAGCGCGAGCCCGAGGCCGCCGCGCCCGAGCCGTTCCACGACCTCCTCGGCCAGGCAATCGGGTTGCGGCTCGACTCAGTCACGCGGGAGTACGACACCGGCGACATGAAGGTCGCCGCCCTGCGCGACGTCTCGCTCGAAATCGGGCCAGGGGAGTTCGTCGCGGTGATAGGTCCGTCCGGATGCGGCAAGACGACGCTGCTGTCCATGATGGGCGGGCTGGACCAGCCGACCACCGGCCAGGTGTACGCGTCGGGCGTGGCGCTCGACCAGCTCAGCGACGACGCGCTTGCCGACTACCGCCTGCAGCGCGTCAGCACCATCTTCCAGACCTTCAACCTCGTGCCGGGGATGTCGGCAGAAGAGAACGTCATCCTCCCGCTGACGCTTGCCGGCGTCGAGCCTGAGGAGCGCCGCTCTCGCGCCCGCCGTTTGCTGGCGCTCGTCGGCCTGGAAGGAAGGTCGCGCCTGCGCGCAGGCCGGCTTTCGGGCGGCGAGCAGCAGAAGGTCGCGGTGGCGCGTGCGCTTGCGAACAGGCCAGGGCTCGTCCTCGCCGACGAGCCGACCGGCAGCCTCGATTCGGTTGCGGGCGAGCGCGTCCTGAACCTGCTGCGAGACCTGAACCGTCGAGGCGCGACCGTCGTTCTGGTCACGCACGACCCTGAGGTCGCGCGCCACGCGCAGCGCGCGGTGCGCATGGTCGACGGGCGCGCTTTCGAGCTGGGGTCAGGGACGCGCAACGTGCGCATGCAGGATCCGCTGCTGCCGGCTCCGCGCCTGCAGTGGCGCGACACCCTGCGACTCGGACTGCTCAGTGCCGGCCGAAGGCCGCTGCGCACGTTTCTCACCACCACCGGCGTGGCGATCGGGATCGCGGCAATGAGCTTGATCGTCGCGTTGTCCGGAGGCCTCGACTACGCGCTGGCAGCTCCGGCGTTCGCGCATGCAAGGACCGACGTCATCGCCGTGCGGCCCGCGTCCGACTCCACCTCCGCTGCCTTCTCCGCGGAGTCCCTGAACGCGGTGGCGAGCCTGCCGCACGTGCAGGCGGCATGGGGCCAGGTGTCGGTGAACGGTTTGTTCGCAAGCTCGAGCGCGAACGTCGGCGGGGCGAACGACTCGCTGATCGCGCTCGCCCCCCGCGCGCAGTGGGACAGCTCGGTCCGTCTGATCGCCGGCTCGATGCCAACCTCCGACACCGCGCAGCAGGTGGTGCTGAGCGCGCGCGAGGCAGTGGCGCTCGGATTCACAACTCCGCGCGACGCAGTCGGCAGCACGATCACGTTCAAGGACGCCGCCCAGAAGCCGCTCCTTCTGTATCTGACTGTGGTCGGCGTGGCGGCCGACGCGAGCTTGCCGGCAGGGGTCGCCGGCGGTCTGGCGCCGTACCAGCTGACGACCGATCACTGGGCCGCCGCGGCCAAAGCCAACAACTGGAAGACGGGCGAGTTCACTGCCATCACGCTGCTCGTCGATTCGGGGCCCAACGTGGCCGGCGTTCGCGACCGCGTGGAACTGCTGGGCTTCCAGGCCACGGCCACCGGCGACCAGGAGCGCGCGTTTGCGGAGCTGCTGGGCCGGTTGCGGGTCGCGCTGATCGGTCTTTCCGTGGTGGCGCTCTTCCTGGCCTGCCTCGGCATCGCCAACACGATGTACACCGCGGTGCTCGAGCGCACGCGCGAGATCGGGGTGCTGAAAGCTGTTGGCGCGCGGTCGCGAGACGTGATGCTGCTGTTCGTCGCCGAGGCCGCGGTCATCGGGCTGGCGGGAGGCGTGATAGGTGGTGTCGTCGCGGCAGTGCTCTCGCAGATGGGCAACTCCGCGGTCGATGCGCTTGTGCCGGTGCTGGCGGCGGACGCGGTCGAGGTCTTCCGACCCGACGTATTCGTGGCAGTCGGGGCTTTGGCCCTCGCGGTCCTCCTGAGCATGGGCAGCGGCCTGCTGCCCGCGGTTCGCGCCGCGGCCCAGCAGCCGATGAAAGCGCTGCATCATGAGTAGGTGAGGGCCAGCGCCTACCCGCTAGTTGACGCGGCCGAGGCTGCCGCACTCGTGCTCGAACACACGCCCGTCCTTGGCGTTGAGACAGTTGCGCTCGCCGATGCGCATGGCCGCGTGCTTGCGGAGGACCTGGTGGCGTCGAGCGCGCTGCCTCCGCACACCGCCAGCGCCGTCGATGGCTACGCGGTCAGGGCAGCCGACGCCGGCCGCACTTTGCGAGTCGTCGGTGAGTCGGCCGCCGGCCGCCCCCTCGCCACGCAGGTTGACGTCGGGACTGCCGCTCGCATCCTGACCGGCGGCGTCGTTCCTGAAGGCGCGGACACCGTCGTTATGGTCGAGGACACGCGGGTGGACGGCGACGCGGTGACGGTGCCCGCGGGCCTGACCGCAGGGACGAACCTGCACCGGCCCGGCGCCGACCTTCGCGCGGGCGAGCTGGTGATTTCGGCCGGCACGCAGCTCGGTCCCGCCGAGATCGGGCTCGCGGCCGCGCTCGGAGTGCCGCGGCTCGACTTGCACAGGCGGCCGAGGGTCGCGCTCCTGTCGACCGGCGACGAGCTGGTCGAGGTGGGCGAGACGCCCGGCCCGGGACAGATCCCCGATTCGAACCGGTGGGCCCTGCTGGCCGCGCTTCGAGAGGCAGGCGCGGAGGTGCAGCTGCTGGGAATCGCGCCGGACAGCGCCGAAGCCCTGCGCAGGCTCGTGACCGCCGCCCTTCGCGAGGCCGACGCTCTTGTCACGTCGGGCGGCGTCTCAGTCGGCACGCACGACCTCGTGAAGCCGCTGCTCGAGTCGCTGGGCACGGTTCACGTCGGACGCGTGAAGCTGAAGCCCGGAAAGCCGTTCACGTTCGCGACGCTGCCGGAGGGTCGACTGGCCTTCGGCCTGCCCGGCTTTCCCGTGTCGTCACTCGTCACATTTGAGGTGTTCGTCAGGCCCGCGCTGCGCAAGATGCAGGGGTTCGCTCAACTGCAGCGGCCATCGTTGCCCGTGCGCCTGGGCTTTCACGCGAAGGCGGTCGGTGACCGCACCGAGTACCACCGGGTGACGCTGCGCCGTGAGGGCGCAGAGCTCGTGGCGACGTCGACCGGCTCGCAGTCGTCTTCGCGCCTGATGTCCCTGGCCGGCGCGCACGCGCTTGTGCGTGTGCCTCCTGGCGAGGTTGCGATCAGTGCCGGCTCGGTCGTGGAAGCATTGATCCTGTCGCTCCCTTAGGCACCCTCTCCCCGCATGGGGAGAGGGCTCAGGGGTGAGGGGCGTCAACGGAGCCTGTCGAACGCCCGTTCGCCTTAGAATTAGGTTCGCCCATGCCCTCCAGCTTTCGTGTCGACGCACCCTTCAAGCCGGCCGGCGACCAGCCGGAGGCCATCGAGCAATTGGTCGATGGCGTGCACTCCGGCCTGTCCCAGCAGGTCCTGCTGGGCGTCACCGGAAGCGGCAAGACGAACGTCATGGCCTGGGCCGTGGAGAAACTGCAGCGTCCGGTTCTGGTGCTCAGCCCGAACAAGACGCTCGCCGCGCAGCTCTGCGCCGAGTTCCGTCGGCTGCTTCCGCAGAACGCGGTCGAGTACTTCGTCAGCTACTACGACTACTACCAGCCGGAGGCGTACATCGCCCGCAGCGACACTTACATCGAGAAGGATTCGAGCCGCAACGAAGAGATAGACCGCATGCGCCACTCGACCACGTCGGCGCTGCTGACGCGACGCGACGTGCTGGTGGTCGCCAGCGTGAGCTGCATCTACGGCATCGGCTCGGTCGAGGACTACATGGGCGAGTCGCTGAAGATCCAGAAAGGCGAGTCGATCCGCCGCGAGGTGTTCCTGCGCAAGCTCACCGAGATGCTGTACGAGCGCAACGACTACGACCTCGCCCGCCTGCGCTTCCGGGTGCGCGGCGACGTCGTCGACCTGGTGCCGGCCAATGAAGAGAAGGTGTATCGCGTCGAGTTCTTCGGTGACGAGATCGAGCGGATCCAGGAGCTCGATGCGACGACCGGCGAGATCCTCGGCACGCGCGAAGAGTTCACGGTTTTCCCAGCGTCGCACTACGTGACGCCTGCCGACAAGATGCGGCTGGCGCTCAGCGACATCGAGGCCGAGCTCGAAGAGCGGTGCAAGTGGTTCGAGGACCATGGCCGACTGCTCGAAGCTCAGCGGTTGCGGCAGCGCACCAACTTCGACCTGGAGATGATGCGCGAGACAGGAACGTGCGCGGGCATCGAGAACTACTCGCGGCACCTCACGCGCCGCCAGCCGGGAGAGGCGCCCTACACCTTGATGGACTTCCTGCCGGACGACACGCTGATCTTCGTCGACGAGTCCCACGTGGCCGTGCCGCAGATCGGCGGGATGCTCGGTGGCGACCGCTCGCGCAAGGCGGCCCTCGTCGAGTACGGGTTCCGGCTGCCGAGCGCGTTCGACAACAGGCCGCTGAGCTTCGAAGAGTGGGAGGAGAGGGCGCGCAATGTGGTGTACGTCTCTGCCACGCCAGGCGAGTACGAGATGCGTCGCTCTCAGCGGACGGTGGAGATGGTCGTGCGGCCGACCGGCCTGGTTGACCCGACTGTCGAGGTCCGGCCGACCGACGGGCAGATCGACGACCTTCTGGCCGAGGTCAAGAAGCGCGCGGAGCTCGGGCACCGCTCGCTCGTGACGACGCTCACCAAGCGATTCGCCGAAGACCTGGCCGATTACCTCCGCGAGTACGGAGTCAAGGTCCG
>WNEY01003504.1_pt1 | contig 18869 bp, 18 predicted proteins | sample 5400531 | NCBI WGS metagenome assembly WNEY01 (sample SAMN13153338, study PRJNA577476) | soil metagenome | isolation source: 200 cm saprolite under Douglas fir tree site 1 | place: USA:California | collected 2015-04-18
GCGCCGTGGGCGCCTTCGTGTTTCGCCGCGGCGAAACCGTGACCGCCGTGTCCTCCATGTGCTCGCACCTGCCTTGCGAGCTGTGGTGGGAGAGCGGCTCCAGCCTTCTCGAATGTCCCTGCCACCCGGTGTCGTTCACTGCCGACGGCAAACCCAGCAGCCCTTCCTACACGCTTCCTGCGCTCAACGAGGTCAAGGTTCGCGTCACCGCGGCCGGCCGCGTGGAGGTGCTGGGGACCTAGATGAGGCCCCCCTTATGACGGTTCGGGAGCACCGGCTGCGCCAGCTAGCGCTCGACCGCTGCCTCCAGCTTCTCGAGGAGGCGCAGGTTGGAGGTCGCACGCGTGTCGACGGGCCACTGGGGACGTCCCTGCGGCGACACCTCGAACAAGCCGGCGTCATCGCCGACCATCGCCTCGAGGGTCGGCGTATCGATCGGGTCCTGGACGACATCTTCGCGCTTCAGGCACAGCTGCTTGGACAGGCCCCGGAGGATCGCAGACAGCGCAACGGCAGCTGACCCCAATATCATTGGCGGTCGTTGTGGCAACTTCCTTCAGCGCTTCGCGCTCCTTCCTACTCACATCCGAGTCGGTGACCGAGGGCCACCCCGACAAGGTGTGCGACCAGGTTTCCGATGCCGTCCTTGATGGAATGCTCGCGCAGGACGCCCACGCGCGCGTGGCCTGCGAGACAGCGATCACGAAAGGCCTGTGCGTGGTCATTGGCGAAGTCACAACGCATGCCGAGCTGGACATTCAGCGAACGATTCGCGACACCATCCGCGGCATCGGCTACAACAGTGAGGAAATCGGGTTCGACGCCGACCATGCCTTGATCCAGGTTTACCTCAAGGAGCAGTCGCCTGACATTGCGGCGAGCGTCGACCATTCGCTGGAAGAGCGGGAGGGCACGCTCGACGACGATCCGTTCGAGCTCCAGGGGGCGGGCGACCAGGGCATGATGATCGGCTTCGCATGCCGCGAGACTCCCGAGCTGATGCCGTTGACGATCTCGCTCGCGCACCGCTTGGCGCGACGACTCGCGGAGACGCGGAGGGACGGCTCGCTACCGTTTCTGCGGCCGGACGGCAAGACTCAAGTCACCGTCGAGTACGAGTTCGGGAAGCCCAAGCGGATCGAGGCCGTGGTCGTCTCGACACATCACGCTGTCAGCGTGAGCCAGAAGGATATCGATGAGGGTGTCCGCGAGCTGGTCATCAACCCGGTGCTCAAGGGCATGCTCATCGATGCCCACACGAAGATCATGGTCAACCCGAGCGGCAAGTTCATCGTCGGCGGACCAGCCGCCGATGCCGGGCTGACCGGACGCAAGATCATCGTCGACACATACGGCGGGGTCGCGCGCCATGGCGGCGGCGCTTTCAGCGGCAAGGACCCGAGCAAGGTCGACCGCTCAGCCGCATATGCGGCCAGGCACGTGGCCAAGAATTTGGTCGCGGCCGGGCTGGTCGAGCGCTGCGAGGTTCAGGTGTCGTATGCGATCGGACGCGCTCACCCGACCTCGGTTGCGGTGGAGACGTTTGGCACCGCTGCCGTGGCGGAGTCCGAGCTGCTCGAGCTGGTGCGGCGGCATTTCGATCTGAGGCCCGCCGCGATCATCGCGAACATGGACCTGATGAGACCGATCTACCGGCCCACCGCCTCCTATGGCCATTTCGGGCGGGACGACCTTGGCGTGCCTTGGGAGACGACCAACAGGGCCGAGGCGCTCCGCGCCGACGCGTCGGTTCTCTCGCGCTCGGTCGACTAGCCTGCGGTTTCAAGAGCTTTGCGTTCGGTGCCTGACGCTCCGCTGAAGCTTCGCGTGCACGACACGCTGAGCCGGCGGAAAGTGGGCGTCAAGCCCAGTCCGGGTCAGGGCGGCCGTGTAGTCCGGCTCTACGTGTGTGGAGTGACCCCTTACGACGCGGGACATATGGGCCATGCATTTACGTTTTGCACCTACGACATCCTGGTTCGATTCATCGAGGCGTCCGGCGTCCGCGTCCGCTACGTCCAGAACATCACCGATGTCGATGACCCGCTGTTCGAACGCGCGCGGCGCGACGGTGTCAACTGGAGAGATCTGGCGGATAGTGAGACCGCGATCCACCTGCGCGAGATGGAGGCGCTCGGGTGGAGAAAGCCCGACTTCATGCCGCGAGTTTCGGATGAGATCAAGCAGATCCTTCATGCGGCCGAGCGCCTGCACGATGCCGGCTACGGGTACCACACGGACGCGCTGTACTTCGATGCCAGCAAATACCGTGGTTACGGCGAGCTGTCACGCCGGACGCGGCGGTCCATGATCAGCAAGCTGAGGCACGAGGACTTGCTGGGCGTGGTCGGGCCCGGCGCCAAGCGCGACGCGCTGGACTTTCCATTGTGGCGTGGGTCCGCGCCGGACGAGCCGGCTTGGCCGTCGCGGTTTGGGCCGGGGCGGCCGGGGTGGCATCTCGAATGCACGGCCATGTCCATGCATTACCTGGGCGAGCAGATCGACATCCACGGCGGTGGTCGCGATCTGACATTCAGCCATCACGAATCGGAGCGCGCCCAATCCGAATCCTTAACACGCAAGGTTCCCTTCGCTCGCATCTGGATGCACGCTGGTCTCGTCCGGTACGAGGGCCGGAAGATGAGCAAGTCGCTCGGCAACCTGGTGTATGTGAGCCAGGCACTGGAGCGCGCGCCCGCGGCCGCGGTGCGGCTCTATCTGGCCTCGCATCGATATGGGCGTGACTGGGAGTTCAGCTGGTCGGGGCTTGCGGGAGCCAACCGGCTGGCTGCGCGCCTGCGCGTTTTGTTGGCAGGTGAGATGGCGGGGGTGGGACCGTCTCAGACTGCGAAATCGGGAGGGGTGGGACCCAAGAAAGGTATGTCCGCCGCCGGGCGCCGGCTCGTAGTTCAGTTCAACAACGCGCTCGCGGACGACCTCGACACCCCGCGAGCGATCCGGATCTTGCGCGCGGCCACTCGGCAGCGTGAGGCGGACGCGGCCCGCTGGATGCTCGGGATTCTGGCGGGAACCGCCTCCCTCACCTAACCGCCGACCGCGACCACCTTGGCCCGTTTGGCTGTATCCATCACTCGCGACGCGACCATCTGGGCCCGAATGGCGGGATCCCCCCGGACACGAAGGAGGCGCTCAGGCCACCTCGAGCGGCGCCCCGCACTGGGGGCACTCCATGCCCTCGTCGACCGAGACCAGCGTCTCGCAGACCGGGCACAGGATGTCCGTCGCGCCAGATTTCGGCTCGTCAGCCAGCGCCTCCGCCTCCATCTCCGCCGGCACCTCGCCAAAGTCGAAAGCGGGCGATCCGCAGTTGAGGCAGATGTAGCCGTGCTGGGCGATCCGGTAGTCCTGGTACTCGCCCCCGGCGTCCAGCTCCACCTCCGCAAAGAGCGCGCGGAAGAGGCGGCCGCCGCAGCGTCGCGAGCAGACGAGCATCATGCCCGCACTTTACGAGTTGGGCCTCCCCCTCCGCGCCTATGCAATGCGCCTCCTCAGGGTCGCGATACCGGCGACGATGAGCACGACGCAGAACCCCGCGACCACTCCGACATCCAGCTGCAGAGATGACCACGTCAGATCGGCGCCTTTGACCATCACATCCCGCAGCCCGTTGACCGCGTACGTCAGGGGCAGCACGTTCGAAACCACCTGCAGCGGCCCGGGCTCGGTCGAGACCGGGAACAGGATTCCGGACAGCAGCACTTGCGGCACGATCACGAGAGGGATGAACTGCACCGCCTGGAACTCGGTGCGGGCGAACATGCTCAGAAAGATCCCGAGATTGACGGCGGTTAGCGCCATCAGCGCCTCGATGGCAAAGATCAGAAGCACGTTGCCCTGGTTGTGCACCTTGAGCACCGCCAGGGAGAACACCAGCACCTCCGCGGATTGGATGAGCGCCAGCACCGTGAAACCCAGCATGTAGCCGACCACGATCTCGCCCCGGCGCAGTGGGCTCGCCATCAGCCGCTCCAGCGTGCCTTGCGATCGCTCGTTCAGGAAGGCGACGATGGTGATGACGAACACGAGGAAGAAGACCACCAGGCCGATGAAGGCCGCACCGAAGTAATCAAGCGTGTCGAACCCGGGACCTCCATACAGGTAGTGGACCTGCGGTTCGAAGTGGACCGGCCCGGTGGCCGCCACCGAGGCGAGGGCTTGCTGAAGGGCTTGCAGCACCGGGCCCGACGTGCCGGGCTGGGAGCCCTCTAGATGAACTTCCGGCGCGATCGTCCCCGCCTGCGCGCGCGAGCTGAAATCGGAAGGAAAGACGATGTACGCGACGAGCGACCCATCCTTGAGCTTGGCATCGCCGTCTGACGCCTGGATCGTGGTCGCGTTGATCAAGCTCGAGCGCTCGAGAGCCGACGCGAACATGGCGCCAAGCGGGCCCGTGTCTTCATTCGCGATGCCGGCCGCGGGCGTCGACGAGGAGCCTCGGATCAAATACCCGAGCAGTCCGAGGATGACGATGGGCGCCACGAACAGCAGGGCCAGGGTCCTGCGGTCGCGGCGGAACTGCTGCAGCAGCCTGCGCGTGATGGCAAAGACACGGTGACCGCTCATGAGGGGCTCTCGCCGGCGAGTTTCAAGAACGCTTCTTCGAGGTTGCTCGTGCCGGCTTGCGTGCGGACCTCGTTCGGGCTGCCCTCCGCGAGCAGCCTTCCGTACTGGATCAAGCCCAGCCGCTGGCAGCGCTCAGCCTCGTCCATGACGTGGCTGGAAACGATGATCGTCGTGCCGCTCGCCGCCATCCTGCGGAAGTCCTCCCAGAACTGGACCCGCAGCTGGGGATCGACGCCAACGGTGGGCTCGTCTAGCAGCAGCACCTTCGGCTTGTGGACCAGCGCGCATGCGAGCGAGAGACGCTGGCGCATGCCCCCGCTCAGGGTCGCCACCACCGACGAACGCCGATCGTCGAGCCTGACCAGCTTCAGCGCCTCGGTCACGCCCCCCTCATCCGCGCCGTTGATCGCCGCAAAGAACTGGACGTTCTCCTCCACCGAAAGCCCCGGATAGAGGGCGGCCTGCTGCGTCATGTAGCCGACGTTGCGCAGGTTGTCGACGTCGGGCATCCGGCGTCCGAGCAAGGTGACCGTCCCGGCATCGAGCGCCACCAGTCCGACGATCGAGCGGATAAGCGTGGTCTTGCCGGCTCCGTTCGGGCCGAGCAGTCCGTAGATCTCGCCCGTCTTGATGTGCAGATTGACCCCATCCAGCGCGCGCAATCCGCCGAAGTTCTTGCGTATGCCTTCGATGTCGACGGCGATTGTTTCAGCCATTGGCCAATCCCTCCTGATCCGGTCTCATCGCGCGCAACCAGTTCTCGGCCAGCAGAACAACTGCTTGTTCGCCGTCGATGTCGAATCCCGCCACCCGTTCAGCCAGCGATCGGGCCAGCAGGTGAAAGAAGATCGGACCGATGAACGCTTGCAGCGCCAGTAGCGGGTGCATCATGCGCAGCCGGCCCGCCGCCATCTGAGCCATCACGTAAGCGCCCACGGAGCCCAGGACCGTCGCGACGAGGTCGCGAGCAGCTTCCTCGGCATCGGGACTCAGGGAGCTGACCTCGAAGAAGATCGCCCGAAGCAAGCCGATCCCAGGCGCTCCAGAACCAGTCAGGCTGCGAAAAACGGCACGGGCGATCTCCGGCATCACAACCTCGGGCGGCTGGTCTTGCATCGAGTTGGCGAGGCGGCTCACGGGCTCGAGCGGCGAGTAAGTCCGCAGCAGGCTCGTGAAAAGGGCCGGCTTGCCGGGGAAGAGGCGGTACAGCGTCGCCCTCGAGACGGCGGCACGGACCGCCAGCTCGTCCATCGACAACGCCGCCAGCCCGCCGGCGCCCACCATGGCCAGCGCGGATTCGAGGATGCGCTCTCTGGCCGCCGGCTCGGGCTCCACCTGCAGGGCCTCCAAAAAGGCGCGATGGGAGTCGAATGCGCGATAGAAGCTGGCCTTCGACACGCCGGCCGCTGTTGTGACCTGCCTCACCGTCGGGATGTCTCCTTCGGCGAGCAGGCCGCGCGCCCCCGTGAGGATGCGCTCTCGGGCCCCCCGCGCCATCGCTAACGACACTAGACGAGACAGACCGTCTCGTCAAGTGCCATTTGTTAACGACCTGGGTTCAAGGCCCGGGCCTGCCTGGCTAGGTTGGCGATATGCGGCGGGCGCTCGCGATGGTAATTGGGATGGCGGTGGGACTCTTCCCGTCGCCGGTGGTTGGAAGCTCGCCATGGGGAAGTCCGCGGTATGGCGACCCACCTGGTTGGTGCACGAACCATTCCGACATGTGGACCGCGAAGATCGTCACCAACGACCCTCTCGTAGCCATGAACCCGGAGCGTGACACGTTTTACGGCTTCCACCCCAATCCGGGCTACGACGATTGGTACGGATATTTCTACGGTGATTTCAGGGGCACGGCCGGCGATGCGTCGGGCTGGGTCAGGCTCCTCCACGAGGACTATCCAAATCACTACCACTGGAACTTCGCCGACAACGGATGGGCAGTGCACGGGCACGCGAAGCAGTTCATCGCGTACTACAACTGGACCTTTGGCGGAGAGTGCGGGTTGGGCCGCTACGGGAGCGAGTCGCCGCCTCCATACATGGCGGATCAGTACGGCTATCCGGTCGTCGACATCTACGTCGATTCGGTGCCGCCGCAATCGCCGCGACCGCAGGTGCTGCGCGTATCCACCAACTCGGTGGCCTTCACGTGGGACCCTGTGGTCGACCTGGGAGACGGCGCAGGCGCCGACTACTTTGTCGCCGGCATGGACCACTACACGTCATGGGTGACGATGAATGGCAGCTCGCAGCCCCTGCAATCGCTTGAAACCGTCGCACCGCGCGTGGTGACGCGGGCGGCCATGTCGCCGCTGGACGTCGCCTGCGTTCACGTCCAGGCGTTCGACAAGGTCCAGAACGCCAGTCCTGAGCAGGCAGTGTGCTCGCGAGCACTGGCCACGCCGCCTATGCCACCGTGGACCGAACTTGGCGCCCGCGTTGCGGCCAACCCCGCCGGGGTCGGACTCGTCGGCCTCGACTCGTGGTTCTGGCTGGATCCGGCGCCCCACGCGGTCACGATTCACGAAATCAACGGGGGAATCGATTACGCCATCACGGCCACACCGGAGTCGGCCACCTGGGATTTCGGCGACGGCGGCGTCGCTGACATCGCCGGCGCGTCAGGCTACGGCCGGCCGTATCCTCAACCCTCCTCCATCGCGCACGTATTCGAGGCGCATGCGCAGGACGGATACATCGTGAGGGCATCGGTGCGCTACGCGGTGACCTGGACGGCCTCGATGGCCGGACTCAGCCCCGAGAGTCACCCGATGGGCATGTTCGTGCAGAGTGCGCTTCCACTCCGATATCCGGTCAAGCAGGCGCAGCCTGAGCTGCTGCGAATTTGAGCCCAGACCTCCGCGTCACGAAGCCGACCAGCCGGTCATGCGCTCGACCGAGATTGCCACCACCGGGCCCGCCGGCCGCGCCGACTTATATGCCGCGTACCGCCGCGTCAGGAGCGCGATTCCCTTTTCGAACAAGGCACCGTCGATCACGATGCGCGCGCCTCCGTCGACGCGCACCCACCAGAGCTTGGTCCAGTCGTCTTCGTAATGATCGACCAGCACGGATACGGATGGATTCGCCTCGATGTTGCGGAGGCGCTGAAGATCCGCGGTCTTCTTCGGCTTGAAGTCGACCGCGAAGTAGATGGTGTCGTCATCCAGCGCGAAGGTGATCGGCACGATGTGCGGCCGGCCGTCACGGCCGACCGTGGCCAGGCGTGCCACTTGCGCACCGTCGATCCGGCGGCGAATCTCTTCGGCGTCCATCGGCTCCACCGCATTCATGCGGCAAGTCTGCTGCTATATCGTTGACCCGTGCAAAGGCTCCGCACATACACCGTCGACGAGGCGAACAGCGAGCTGCCTCGTGTGCGGAGGGTCGTCGCCCAGATCGCGGAGCTGTCGGCGCTGCTGCCCGAGCTGGAGGACCAGGCCCGCATCGCGGAGTACGAGTCGAAACGAGCCGGCGCGGGTGCCGAGGATCGCGACCGTCATCAGCAGGCTCGTGACGCAGTGGGCGGCGCCGAGCTGGAGCTTCTCAAGGCGGTCGCGAGCCTCAACGGCATGGGCATCCAGCTCAAGGGACCGCTTGAGGGTTTGATCGATTTCCCGTCCTACAGGGATGGCGAGCTCGTCGAGCTTTGCTGGAAGCTGGGCGAGGAGCGGGTCGAGCACTGGCACCGCGTCGGCGAGGGCTTCGCCGGTCGCAAAAAGTTATAAGAGGGAACCTGCCGGTTCCCTCTCATCGCCGGGCGCTTCGCGCCCGGCTGCTCTCTTTCCCGCTGATGTGATTATCGAAATGATTACTCCTCGCCATGCGTGGCGGGGTCAGGTGAGCGGGGAGACGGCCTGGCATAGCCAGGCCTATTTGCAACCCGTTTTAGGAAGCGCCTCCGGTTTCGCTCGGGACCGTGCCCTTGATCGCGTTGTACGTTGCCTGCGCGATGCCGGCCGCGTCGAGGCCGTTCTCCCTGAGGATCTCGGCGGCCTTGCCCTGAGATAGGAACTGGTCCGGCAGCGCGAGGTTTCGCACCCGGCCCGCCAACCCGTGGGGGGCGAGCGCCTCCAGCACCGCGCCTCCGAAACCTCCAGCGCCCACGTTGTCCTCGACCGTCATGACGACCGGGTGGCGCCTGGCCCAATCGACGATCCGCGGATCGACGGGCTTGATCCAGCGCGCGTTCACGACCGTGCACTCGATGCCTTGGAGGGCCAGTCGCTCGGCTGCTTCGGTCGCGACCTCGACCATCCGCCCGACCGCGAAGATGGCCGCATCGGAGCCTTTGCGACGCTCCTCCCAGCGACCGACCGGCAGCGGCTCCACGGGCAGGTCCGGCGTCGAAGGAACCGGCCCTTTCGGATATCGGATCGCGATGGGGCCGTCCAGGTCAAGGGCTGTCTCGAGCAAGGCGCACAGCTCTGTGGCGTCCGCGGGCGCGGCCACCTTCAGGTTTGGGATGAGGCGGAGATACGAAAGGTCGAACACGCCGTGATGAGATGAGCCGTCGGGCCCGGTGACGCCGGCGCGGTCGATGACAAACACGACCGGGAGCTTGTGCAGAGCCACGTCCATGATCGTCTGGTCGAACGCGCGAGCCAGGAAAGTGGAGTAGATGCATACAACCGGCCGCATGCCCGACATCGCGAGACCGGCAGCGAACGTGACCGCGTGCTGCTCGCAGATGCCGACGTCGAAGAAGCGGTCGGGGAACTCCTTGGCGAAATTGAGCAGCCCGGTCGACGATGCCATCGCCGCCGTGATCGCGCACACCTCGGGCCGCCGCGTGGCTGCGTCCATGAGCGCCTCACCGAACACGTCCGTGTAGGTGAGGTCCGTGGAGCGCGGGCGCCCTGTCAACGGATCGAAGGCGCTGACTCCGTGGAGCTTGTCGATCTCGTCCTCGACGGCCGGGCCGTACCCATGTCCCTTCTCGGTCACCACGTGCACGACCACCGGCTCTCGGAGTTTCTTGGCGCGGGTGAAGATCGCCTCGAGCTCGGCCTCGTCGTGGCCGTCCACAACGCCCGCGTACTTGATGCCCAGGCTTTCGAACACGGTCGACGGTTGGAGGAGCTGCTTCAGGCTTTCCTTGACGCGATACGCGGCCTGGTCGGCGGTCGAGCCGACCAGGGGCAGGCCGCTGAGGAGGCGCGAGATCTCGACCTTGATGCGCTCGTAGCGAGGGTCGATGCGGAGCTGCGACAGGTGCCGAGCCAGACCGCCCACGGTGGGGGCGTATGAGCGCCCGTTGTCGTTGATGACGATGATCAGGTTGGGCGGCTGCAGGTGCGCGATCTGGTTGAGCGCCTCGTAAGCCATGCCTCCGGTCAGAGCTCCATCGCCGATTACGGCCACGACATGACCGGCCCTCTTCTTGCGCAGCCGCGCCTCAGCGATGCCGAGCGCATAGCTCAATGAGGTAGAGGCATGGCTGTTCTCGACCAGGTCGTGCTCGGACTCCTGGCGCGATGGGTAGCCCGACAATCCACCTGCCTGGCGGAGCCGCGCGAAATCTCGGGCCCGGCCGGTGACGATCTTGTGCACGTATGCCTGGTGGCCGGTGTCCCACACGATCGCGTCCTTGGGGCTTTCGAACACACGATGTAGAGCAAAGGTCAGCTCGACGACCCCGAGGTTGGGGGAGAGGTGGCCGCCGCTCCTGGACGTCTGTTCCACGAGGAACGCGCGCACCTCCTGAGCAAGCTGCGCCAGCTGCGGTTGATCGAGGCGCCGGAGGTCTTCGGGCGAGTTGATGGTCTCGAGGATGCCCATACCTGGTGTTAACGCGCCGGCCCTGTCATGAGTTCCTCATAGAGTAGCCAGGTGTTCGGCGACCAGCTCCAGCACGTGCGCCACCCGCAGGTTCAGCCCACGGCGACGGGCGGCGGCGGCGATGTGCATCAGGCAGCCTGGGTTGTCAGAGGCGACCACGGTGCAGCCGGTCTTGGCGATCGCATCGAGCTTCCATTGCGCCAGCCGATCCGCCACGCTCGGCCACTCGAGGCTGAACGTGCCGCCGAACCCGCAGCAGTTGGCGATGTCGGGAAGGTCCACAACCTCGTAGCCGGCGATGTCGAGCAGCTGCCGGGGCTCGCTCTTGAGCCCGAGCTGGCGGAGTGTCTGGCAGGAGTCGTGGTAAGCAATCTTGAGGCTCATCTGATCGGTGCTCACGAGCTCCGGACGGCGTGCGAGAAGCTCGAGCGCGAATCGCGTCGAGTCGCGGAACCGCGCCCGGAGTGGCTCGTCGGCAGGCGAGCCCCAGTCTGGAGCGTCGATCGTGAATGCGCCAAAGCACGACGCGGACGGGGTTACGATCAACCCCTTGGAATCTCGAAGGCTTTCGGCTAGCCTTGTAGTCAGTTCGTTGGCGCCCTTGAAGTCGCCGGCGTTGGCGGCGATCAGGCCGCAACACCACTGACCCTTGGGAAACTCAACCCTGTAGCCCGCCGCCTCGGCGATGCGCTGGAGGGCGACCGCCGACTCCGGCTGCATGCGGTCGACCATGCAGGAGGCAAAGATCGTCAGCGGTTCGCCTGCTCCGTAACCGTCAGCCGGCGCCACATCCCGATACGGCACCCGTGCGAGCCGCGGCGTCCCCGGCACGAGGCCGCTGAATGGGGCACCGGCGCGGAGTATGCGGTCGGCCAGCTCGGGCCGCTCCCAGACGCCGAGCAGGGCTCTCTTACGCAGCGACTTGCGGCCCTTGCGCCGGTGCTCGAGGATCTGGCGCGGCAACGGGATGTCGACCGGGCAGATCTCCTGGCATGCATTGCACTGAGTGCACAGGGTGTTGGGCAGATCGGCTTCGTCGAGGCCGTGATGAAATGGTGTGAGCACGAGCCCGATCGGGCCGTTGTAGATGTGCCCGAACTGGTGGCCGCCCACGGCCATGAATGGAGGGCACGCGTTCGAGCACGCGCCACACCTGATGCACGTCAGCGCGTCTTGAAAGACAGGATCGGCGCGCATCTCCTCGCGGCCGTTGTCGAGGATCACGCAGTGCATCTCGCGCGGCCCGTGGACTCCGATCGTCAATGACTGCTCGATGTCGGCCGAACGAGAAGGACCCGTGATCCAGTTCACATAGCTGGTCATGATCTGACCGGTGCCGCTGCGCGGCAGCATGCGCAGCACCGCGACCGCGTCGTCGAGCGAAGCCACGATCTTGTCGATGCCGAACAGGGCGAGTACGATGGTGCCGGTTTCCGCGATCGCCATGTTGGCGCCGCTGATGCCGACCGCGGCGCTGATGAACTTCTGCCGCAGCGAGTCTCGGGCGTGGGCCTGGATCGCCTCCACCGTCGGCTCCGTCCCGAACACACGCGCCGCGTCCTCCTTGGTGAGGTGGATGGCGGGAGCGATGATGTGTGAGGGATGGGTGTGCGTGAGCTGGACCATCCGCTCGCCCAGGTCGGTCTCGACGACTTCCATGCCCAGCGACTCGAGATAAGGATTGAGCTCGATCTCTTCGCTCGCCATCGACTTGACCTTGGTCACCACCGGGCGGTGCTGACCGCCGGCGGCGTTCCAGCAGATCTGCCCGATGATCTCTCTGGCCGCGGCCGCGTCCTTTGCGAAGTGGACCTTGCCTCCCACGGCCTCGAGGCGTTCAGTGAAGCGCTCCACCAGCTCAGGCAGGCGCTCGAGGTTGGCGAGGCGCCGCTCCTTGAGATCCGCGCGGCCGGTGGCGAAGTCGAAGCTCTTGAACCCGGCCTCGCGCCGGCTCCGCAAACCGGTCATGGCCTGGATGAGGGCGCCCTGCAGCTTGGGGTCGTCCAGGGCCTTGTTGACGCGCCGAGCGAAGTGGCGCCTTGACTCAGGCACGCGTTTGGCTGGCTTCTTGGATCGCCTCGCCGACCGCCGCTGGCGTAGACACCGGGGCCAAGCATATTGTCCCGACGCACACCACGGCGCGATCGTCGTCATTGGGCTCGATCACCGCGTACGGATGCGCGAGCAACGCTGCTCGCGCGAGTTCCTCATTGCCGGTGCTCACCTTGACCGTGTGTCGCAACCGGTCCAGGGCGCGCGCGAACACCGACGCCATCAAGCCGTACTGGCGCGGCAACGCTGCCACCGATTCGAGCGCTCGGCGCGCGCGAGCCGCGTACGTCTGGTCGGGATCACCCACCAGCTCGTCCAGCTCCACCAGCGCCATCGCGGCGATCGAGTTTTCGACCAGCGGCTTGATGCGCTCGCTGAGCCTGCCGAGCTGTTCGGCGCCGGCATGATCGAAGTAGCCGCCCAGCTCAGGATCGGCGTAGCGATCCTCTAGATGTTGGGCGATGTCGCGAGCGTCCTTGAGCCAGCGACCACCCAGGCCGGCCTGGTGCGCGCGCACCGCCGCCCAAAGGCCCCAAACCTGGTCGGGCAGCTGGCCGGCGACGCCGTCGGAGTGGGTAAGCCCGGCGGCTGCTTGGTACCGGTCTTGGAAAAGGCGCTCCAGCAGCACCGCCGCATGGTCGCGCAGGGCGGGCCGCTCGCATCGAGCGGCGGCATCGAGGTAGGCGATCGCCAGCGCCGCGTTCCAGGACGTGTAGATGCGGCGGTCGACGTAAGGGGCGTCGGCCTGCGCTCGTCCGCCGGCATCGAGCGAGTAGTAATGCTCGTCTGCGTCCTGGCTGCCGGCGTACAGGCCCGTCACCGGATCGCGCAGAACCCTGTCGAGGTAGCCGGTCGTGGAATCGAGCGCCTCCTGCAAGCCGGCGAGCGCCAGTGCGTTCACAAGGCCGGCGTGGTCCTCGAGCATCTTTTCGAAATGAGGCACGCTCCAGTCTTGCGTGGTGGAGTAGCGGAAGAAACCGCCCTCCACGTGGTCGTAGGTGCCTCCGGCGGCCATCATCTCGAGCGTGTGCGTCGCCATCGTGCGCAGCTCCGGGTCGGCGTCCAGCTGCGCCTGCTCGAGGAGCAGGAGGGTGGCGTCGGTCTGGGGAAACTTGGGGGCTGATCCAAAGCCTCCGTATTCGGGGTCGTAGGCATTCTTCACCGCCTCGACGACCTCATCGACGATTCCGTCCGCGAGCGTGCCCGCGCTGCGAGCCACGCCCGATCCGGCGCGCTTCCGTCCTTCCAGCACTCGGTTGGCGATCTCAGGCTGGTTCGTCCGGTAATAGCCGGCCACGCGTGCAAGGGCGTCGGCCATCTGGTCGGCGGGCAGGTAGGTGGCGCCGGTGAGGATGTCACCTGATGGTGTGAGAAACGCGGTGGTCGGCCAGCCGCCCATGTTGTAGCGCTGGTTGATGTCGGGCCTCACGTCGTTGTCCACGCGGATCGGGACGTACTCGCGATTGATGAGGTCGATGACGCCGGAATTCGAGTAGGTCGTCTCATCCATCACGTGGCACCAGTGGCACCACACGGCGGATATCGAAAGCAGGATGGGGCGGTCGAGCTTGCCTGCCTCTGCGAAAGCCTCTTCAGACCACCCGCGCCACTTGATCTCGTGAGCGCGGTTGGACCGCGGTGAGAAGTGAAATTCGCTCTCGCCCATGGGCTCCTAGGTTACGCAACAATGAACGTGTGATCTCAACCAGCGCCGTCGACGCGTACATCGAGAAGAACTCCCGACGCTTCATCGAGGAGCTCGAAGAGCTCTGCGCCTTTCCGAGCATCTCGAACCATGGGCTCGAAGCTGTGCAGCCGGCTCGAAGCTGGATTGCCGAGCGGCTGGGCCGCTTCACGGACCGGGTCGAGACCTTCGAAGAAGGCGGCATGCCCGCCCTCTACGCCGAGGTGCCCGGCGCCGGCCGCCGCAAGCTGCTGCTCTACCAGCACTACGACGTCCAGCCGGTCGACCCGATCGAGCTCTGGGACTCCGACCCGTTCCAGCCCGTCGAGAAGGACGGGCGCATCATCGCCCGCGGGGTCGCAGACGACAAGGCCGACGTGATGGCAAGGATCCACGCGCTGGAGACGCTCAAGGGGCTGGGCCAGGTGCCTGTGACTTTGCGGTTTCTCGTGGAAGGCGAAGAAGAGATCGGCTCCAAGACCTTCGAGAAGATCGCCCACAAGCACGCGGACAAGTTGCGTGCTGACGGCTGCCTGTGGGAGTCGGGCGCATCCTTCGACGAGGCCGGGCGGCCCACGCTGCAGTTCGGGTGTCGAGGCCTCCTGTACGTCCAGCTGCGGGTGAAGCTGCTCGGCTACGACCAGCATTCGGGCCTCGCGTCCATCTATCCGTCGGCGGCCATGTACCTCGTCGAGGCGCTCGCCAGCCTGCGGGACCAGGACATGAACATCCGCATCGACGGGTTCTACGATCGCATGCTCGAGCCCACCGATGCCGACCGGCAGATGATGGCCAAGATCGAGCCGGAGGTCGAGCAGCGCAGAGAGCTGGTCGGTTTCGATCGCCTCATTCGCGACCCCATGGCCGAGCACGTCATCGAGCAGCTCCTGTTCACACCCACCTGCAACATCGCCGGCATCACCACTGGTTACCAGGGCCCGGGGTCGAAGACCGTGCTCCCGGCCGAGGCGACCGCCAAGCTCGACTTCAGGCTCATCCCGGACCAGGATCCCGACGAGATCCTCGGGCGCCTGCGCAAGCACTTCGACGCCCATGGTTTCGAGAAGGTCGAGATCATCTGGCATGACGGGGAGAAGCCGGCGCGCTCCGACCCCGGTTCCGAGGTGGCTCGAAGCGTGATCGAGTGCGTCAAAGATCTTCACGGCGAGCCCATCCTGTGGCCGTTCATGCAGGCCACCGGCCCGATGCACCCCGTGGTTGCCGACCTGGGGGTGCCGACAGTGCTGCCGGTCGGCGTCGGCCGTCCGGATAATCGCATCCATGCGCCCAACGAGAACATCCATGCCGCCGACTACATCAACGCGATCCGCCTGATGTGCCGGGTCTGGGAGCGCTTCGGCGCGGGCTAGACTGAAACCAGATGCAGAAGCTCACCGAGAAGCTCTTCACCGTCAAGTACAAAGAGGACACCGGCCATCCTCACATCGAGATCACCGACCAGGCTGTTTGCGCCCACGACTGCAAAGGCAAGTACTGCACCCATTTCTGCCCGGCCGGAGTGTATGAGTGGAACGAGGAACAGAAGAAGACGCTGGTCAGCTCCGGCAACTGCATCGAGTGCGGCGCCTGCTCGATCGGCTGCCCGTTCGACAACATCGCCTGTCACAGCCCCCGGGGGGGCTACGGCGCCCAGTTCAAGTTTGGGTAGGAGCCACCTGCGGAATATCGACCGGTCCTACCCCCATTGGAACTGAAGCAATGAGCGAATACGACGTCGTCATCGTCGGCGGCGGGCCCGCTGGGCTCGCGGCCGGCCTGTACACGGCCCGGATGAACCTCAAAACCCTGCTGTTGGACCGCGGCCCGCTCGGGGGCCAGCTGCTCAATACCGAGCTGGTCGAGGACTACCCCGGCTTCGAGTCGGTCCTGGGCACCGAGCTGGCCACCAAGATGGGGGACCACGCCCGCAAGTTCGGCCTCGAGGTGCGCGAGTTCGAGCCGGTCAAGGAGATCGACCAGGACGGGTCCACCAAGGTCGTCCGCCTGGAATCCGGGGAGGAGATCCGGACCCCCTCCCTGATCATGGCCGCCGGCGGCCTGCCCCGCTACCTGGGCGTCGCCGGAGAGAAGGAGTTCCAGGGCCGGGGCGTCAGTTACTGCGCGGTCTGCGACGGCGCCTTTTTCAAGGGCGAAGAGCTGGCCGTCGTGGGCGGTGGCGACGCCGCCGTCGAGGAGGGCGACTTCCTGACGCGCTACGCGAAGAAGGTTTACATCCTGCATCGTCGTGACAGCCTGCGGGCCCAGCCGATCCTCATCGACCGGGCACGCGCCAACCCGAAGATCGAGTTCATCCTCGAGGCGGGGGTGAAGGAGATCGTGGGCAACGGGAAGGTGCAGTCGATCAAATACGACCAGTACGGTTCGACCAAGGAGCTGCCCGTCGGGGGCGTGTTCATCTTCATTGGGTTCGTTCCCAACTCCGGGCTGTTCAAGTTTCACGTCGACCACGACGAGGCCGGGTACATCCTCACCGACCGAAACCTGCAGACGTCTGAGCCGGGGATCTGGGCCGTAGGCGATGTACGGGCTCAGCTGACGAAGCAGATCGCGACCGCGGTGGGCGATGGCACCACGGCGGCGGTCGCGGCTGCCGCCTACGTCTCTTCGCTCAAGGACGCCGCGCGCGCCTGACTAAGCAGTAACGTCGATCCAGACCAGGCCCGAGGGCAGGGTCACGACCTGACCGTTGTCGAGCTTGAACGTGAGCGGTCCGTGGCCGTTAGGAGCGCTCCACGTTCCGGAGTACCCCAGGCCTTTGTAGTAGATCCCCACCGCGCCACCGGCGTCGAGGTCGAAGTCGTGGATGTGGGCGCCGTGTCCGTCGCCGACGTTGACCAGGCGCTCGGCGGTATGGATGACGATCACCATCTCGATCCGGAGCGGCTGGTGGAGGCTGGCGTCCTGATAGGCATGCCCCTCCTCGGTCTTCTGGTAGGTGCCCATGATGGGGTCGTAGCTGTACACGGAATTGTGTTCATCGACCGTGACCGTGCCGGCCCCCGAGCCGCCGCTGAGGTCGGGTCGCGCCTTGGGCACCGTGAAGGCCGGGATGGTGGAAAAGTAGTTCTGCTCGGCCGCGCGCACGTTGTCGCCGCTGATCATCAGGTTGTCCGGCGCGTATCGCGCGTTGGTGCGGTACGTGTATCCGATCGTGTCGAAGAACTGCGGCACCGGATCCGCGGCGGCGGCGGATGCTGTGGCCTGTGACTCGCCCGACTGGAACAGCAAGCCGTCATAGTGACGGGCGATTTTCAGTGAGATGAAACGGCTGGAGCGCATCGGGCCGATGAGGTCGGGTGCGTTCTGAAATATCGCGGTGCAGCGGGTGATGCCGCCCTCGGCCAGGTATTCGAAGACCATGTCGGCCGCCTGGAGCCCGTTCTGGTCGCGTGCGTAGTAATCGTTTGGCACCTGGATCAATGCGGGGTACTTGAGCGCTGTCGTGTGCTCCCGATCGTGGTAGTAGATACCTGTCTTCAACGTGAAGATTCCGGGCACGCGATGCCCTGTTTGATCGCTTCCGCCCGGCGCCATCGACAGGACGAGCGGTCCCGATGGCATGCCTTGCGTGGAAATCGTGGCGCTCCGATCGTCGGCGGCCCATTTGAGATTGGCCGGCTTGCCGGCGACGGTGACGGTGAGGGTCGTCGGCTGCATCGAATCGTTGAAGTTGATCGTGAGCGGTGTGCCAGGGTCGATCTCAGAGCCATCGGTCAGGGCGGCACCGGCCGCGCCTGTCACCGACGAGATTCGCGGCACGATGTTGGTGGTGAAGGTCCAACGCCCGCCCGGGACGCGATGCTGACTCTGGTCCGTCATCGGGGTCAATGTCACCGTGTAGGTGGTGAGGTCGTCTAGCGGCCTCGACGGCGCCCATTCGTACTGCGTCTGTCCCGACCGCGCGGTCAGCGTCCCATCCGTGGCGGGCACGATCGAGAACGCAGACCCGAGCGTGGTGGGGGCCACCGGGCGGCTGAAGGTGAGCACAAGGTGCGAGTAAACGGGGACGTCCCGGTCGCCACTTTTGAGATTCAGGCCGACCGAGGTCGGCAGCGTGTTCTCGTACGCGAGGACGCCCCCGCCGGCGGTCAGCGCGACGGCGACCAGCGCGCCGAGCGCGATCCAGCCTCGGATTGCGATCCGGCGCCGGCGCCGGGTGCGCCTACGGGCGGAGGCCGCGACTGCCCAGGGCTCGGTTTCTTGCATTGACGTAGGGAAGGACAACGGGAGCGCCGGGATTATGCCACGAACCCCCGACTACTTGGCCGCCTTCCGCGCCTGGCACTCGGCGCAATCGCAAAGAGCCCGCAGCAGGACGAACGTGTAAAGGCCGGTCGCATGGCCGCTCTCGAATGCAACCTGAAGTGCGTACTGTCCGACCAGCGTCACGTCCTGCACTCGTAGCTCATTGGCGTCGAGGTGCTTGACACGAGCAAGACGTCCGGGGAGGCCGGCCTCGCCGCGACATTCCGCGCAAGGGCACGCCCAGCGCAGGCGCTCGGCGGAGTAGCTGCTGCTGTGACCGTCCTCCCATGCGATGACCATGACCTGACGTTCGCGGTCGACATCGACTGTGAGCGGGTAGGGGTCGGGGTCTTTCAGGGTGCCTTTTACCGGACGTTGATGACGGGCAGCTGGCGGAACGACTGAATCGACGTGCGAGCCGCGACCTGCGAGGCGATTTCCATGAAGGCTCGCGCTCCAGCGGAGTCGGGACGAGAGATCACGACCGGCGTGCCTTTGT
>WNEY01001043.1_pt1 | contig 18864 bp, 23 predicted proteins | sample 5400531 | NCBI WGS metagenome assembly WNEY01 (sample SAMN13153338, study PRJNA577476) | soil metagenome | isolation source: 200 cm saprolite under Douglas fir tree site 1 | place: USA:California | collected 2015-04-18
CAAACGTTGCGCTCTCCTATTGGTTGTACTTATCTCGTGCCCAACTTTTTCCTTCGCTCAGAGTCCCCCTCAAGCCCCAGTCACACCGCCGGGCGAACACCGCAAGACCAGCAAGCCTTACACAGGGGATCTCTCCATTTTCGATTCTGCCGGGCGCGATAAGCGTCTGCAAATCGATCGCGTCATGGACATTTTGGGCATCACACAGGGAAAGACTGTCGCCGATATCGGAGCTGGATCGGGCTGGTTCACAGTGCGGGCGGCGCGGCGAGTGGGAGAAGGTGGGAACGTTCTTGCGGTGGACATCAATCCGCAGTCGACTCGCTATGTGAGTGATCGTGCGCAGAAGGAGCATTTGCGCAACGTCAAGACAATCCTCGGAAAAGAGGACGACCCTCTTCTTCCCGCGGGCGCAGTCGATTCCGTTCTGCTGCTGAAGACGTATCACGAAGTCGCGCAACCGGTTGCATTGTTACGAAATCTGCGGGCGTCGCTTCGTCGCGGCGCGAAGGTTGGAATCATCGATCGCAATGGAAATGGTGAGGACCATGGCGTAGGAAAAGACGTTGTCATCCACGAGGCCGCGGAGGCGGGTTACCGGTTGCTCGACCAGTACGATTTTGTGAAGGGCGACAAGATGGATTACTTCCTGGTCCTGGTCCCGGTCCCGAACGAATAGTTCTCAAACGCTTTCTATCATCCCCGCCAAGAGCAGCGCCCTTCGCGGCAGTTCGGAAATCACGACGAACTCGTGCACGGCGTGGGCTCCGTCGCCGACGCCGCCCATACCATCGAGTGTGGGAATGCCCATGCCGGCGGTGAAGTTCCCGTCGGAGCCGCCGCCCACGGCCGCTTCCTCGAGCTTCCATCCAATGTCACCGGCAATCTCACGGGCTTTCTTGTACAGGGCTGCTACGCCAGCCGTGCGTTCCATGGGGAGACGATTGATCCCGCCCGACATCTCGAGTTTGCAGTGCTTGTCGAATGGTTTGAGGGAGCACAGCTTGCGGTCCATGCCGACGGCTTGTTTCGCGCTCTTGATGCGCACATCGATCTCCACCGAAGCCTCGGCTGCAATCACATTAGTGCGAGTTCCGCCGTGCAGCACGCCAGGATTTACCGACAAACCTTGCTTAACATTGTTGAGTTCGGCGAGTATGCCGATCTGGCGCGCCAGCTCAACAATGGCGCTGTGGCCTTTTCCCGGATCAAGTCCCGAATGCGAAGCGACGCCTTTCACGCGCAGCGTATACTCGCCCACACCCTTGCGCGCGGTCTTAAGCGCGCCCCTGAGTCCGGCGGCAGGTTCGAGCACCAGCACTCCGGCGGATTGCTTCGCCAAGGCCTCGGTGATCGTGCGCGAAGAAGGGCTGCCGATTTCTTCATCGGAAACCAGAAAAACCGTGACTGGCCGCGGCAGTTCGCCGTGCCACTTTTGCAGTGCCTCGATAGCATGGAGCATGAGCGCAATTCCCGACTTCATGTCGAGGACGCCCGGCCCAAGCAGTCGGCCTTTCTCAATCTTGCATGGCATGCCGGCCAGCGTCCCCAGCGGATAAACCGTGTCGTAGTGACCGAGCAGCAAAACGGGTTGGCGATTCGTCGAAGGCTCGCGAGGTCCGGCAAAATCTACTTGCAAACTGTCGCCGAAGTGATTGCTGCGATGAAGACGAATGCGCCCCCCAAGGGATTCAAACCTGGACGCGAGGAATGCTGCCATGCGATCGACTGCTGGTTTGTTATCGCTTGGCGATTCGATTTGTACGAGCTCGCGAACCGTTTCGACCATGCGCCCCTGATGTTCAAAGAAATAGCGGAAGCGATCAGCCCACCGGGTCCGCGGGGCAGTTGCAGCCTTTTGTTTTGTTTTTTTACCGGGCACGATTTCCTCTCGCTGCAGGGGTTTCGTATTCTCCGTGAAATGCAGCGCGGTACAGTATAATCTTCAGGCTGATTGAGACGAACTGATTGAGACGAATCATGATTGAGAGTACTCCTTCCGTGACCGACGCAGCCGCATCCAAAACGGCACTCGACATTCACGAAATCCTGAAAATCCTTCCGCACCGCTATCCCATTCTGCTGATTGATCGCGTGCTGGAGTTGAAGCGGAAAGAGAGTATCGTCGCCATCAAGAACGTCACCATCAACGAACCTTTTTTTAACGGCCATTTTCCAGGATTGCCGATCATGCCGGGGGTGCTGATTGTGGAAGCCATTGCCCAGGCAGGTGGCGCGCTGCTGCTCACCGAAGTTGAAGATCGTGCGGACAAAGTGATGGTGTTTACCGGCATCGAGCGGGCGAAGTTCCGGCGTCCCGTAAGCCCCGGCGACCAGCTGCGAATCGAAGTGGAAGTGAAAGGCTGGCGTGCCATGCCGCGCATGATCGCCGCTAAAATGCACGGCGTCGCGTCTGTTGCGGGCAAGCGCGTGGCCGAAGCGACGGTGTCGTGCCAGCTCATCGACAGCTCTCGCGGTCGTGGCGACGGCAGTGACGGCACGGGCGATCTCCCGACTGCGGAATGAACAACGGTCCCACGACGCGCACAATGTCGATCTCCCAAGCTGCAATGACTCGATCATGAGTGTTCATGGTACCGCCATCATCGATTCGCGCGCCAGGGTGCCGGCATCTTGCAAGGTCGGCCCATATTGCGTGGTCGGTGCGGACGTCGAAATTGGCGAAGATTGTCGTCTGGTGTCGCATGTAGCTATCGAAGGACCGACGAAAATTGGCGCCGGTAACGCTTTCTTTCCTTTCTGTGGGATCGGCATGGCGCCGCAGGATATTTCCTATCGGGGCGAAGCAACGTGTCTGGAGATCGGCGACCACAACGAGATTCGCGAGGGCGTTACCATCAGCCGCGGAACAGTGAAAGGCGGGGGCCTCACCAGAGTTGGCAGCCACGTGCTGATCATGGCATACGCCCACGTCGGACACGATAGTGTGATCGGCGATCACTGCATGCTGGTGAATGGGGCCACATTGGGCGGGCATGTGACGGTGGAGGAATGGGCCGTAGTCGGCGCGCTCTGCCCTGTGCATCAGTATGTGCGCATCGGCGCCCACGCTTACATCGGTGGCGGCACCACGATCACGCAGGATGTCCTGCCATTCTCCATGACGTCGGCAGCGCGCGACACGCACGCATATGGCATGAATAAAGTCGGCCTCGAACGCCGGAGCTTCTCGCCCGAACGCATACGCAAGATTCACCACGCTTACAAAACTCTGCTGGCGTCGAAGATGAACACCACGCAGGCGCTAGAGAGGCTGAAATCCGAGCCTGACCGTGGCGAAGATGTGGATCTGCTGATCCGATTCATCGAAGCGTCGGAACGCGGGGTGATCAAGTAAGTGGCCAGTGGTCAGTGATCAGTGGCCAGTAGAACGGCCCTGACCGCTGACCACTAGCCACTGACCACTGCTATGGAACGCATCGGCCTCATCGCCGGCAACGGCAAGTTCCCCTTGCTCGTGCTGGACGCTGCTCGCGCCCAGGGATTCGCAGTCGTCGTGGTCGCGATCAAGGAGGAAGCCTTGCCTGAGATCGAGTCCCACGGTGCGGCCTCGGTTCACTGGCTATCTCTGGGCGAACTTTCGAAGCTGATTGAAACTTTTCAGTGCGAAGGCGTACAGCGCGCCATTATGGCCGGGCAGGTGAAGCACAAGCAGATTTTTTCCGCCATCCGGCCGGACTGGCGCCTGGCCAAACTTCTACTTTCGCTTACCACGCGCAACACCGACAGCCTGCTGGGCGCCGTGGCCAAAGTTCTTGCGGAGGAAGGCATCACTCTGGAGAGTTCCACCGGACTGCTCGAGCCCCTGTTGGTGAAGTCCGGCTTGCTCACGCGGCGCGCCCCCACCGAGGAAGAACGCAAGAACATCGAGTACGGCCGCGCCGTGGCTGGTCATTTAGCGCAGCATGACGTCGGCCAGACCGTCGTAATCGCCGACGCGGCTTGCGTGGCAGTCGAAGCGATGGAAGGCACCGACGCCACGATCCAGCGCGCAGGAGAAATAGTGGGTTCGTTGCCCGGCAATGCTTCCACGCTTAGTCGCGCTCTGACCGTGGTGAAGATTGCCAAACCCAGTCAGGATATGCGTTTCGACGTTCCCGTGATTGGAGTGAAGACCATCGAAGTGATGAAGGGGGCGGGCGCGAGCTGTCTCGCGTTAGATGCCGGGAAGTGCCTGCTGGTGGATGGGGAGAATACTATCGATGCGGCGAATGCCGCAGGAATCGCGGTGGTGGCGGATGCGCCGCACCCTTAATGCCTGATAAGGAATATTTTCCGCAGAGGAGAACGTAAGAATATGGCTTCCTCCATGTCCGAATCCGAGCTTATCGCCGATCAGCTGCGCCGCGCCTTTGAAGGCGATGCCTGGCATGGTCCTGCTTTGCTTGAGCTGTTGCAGGACGTGGACGCTGCCACGGCCGCGGCCAAGCCTATTCTTGAAGTTCACAGCATCTGGGAACTTGTGCTGCACGTCGCTGCTTGGGACAGTGCTGCTCTCCGCCGCGTTGGCGGCGAGACGGTCCAGCTTACGGGCACTGCGAATTTCCCGATTGTTCCCAAACCCACCGAGGCTGCGTGGCGCAAAGCGCTCGCTCAAGCGAAGCGCGCGCACGATGTGCTGGTGAAGACGGTTGCCACGCTGCCTGAGTCCCGCCTTCGCGAGCGCGTCCCCGGCAAAAAATACGATTTCTACCATCTGCTGCACGGAGTGGCGCAGCACGAGCTTTACCACGCCGGGCAAATCGCCGTCCTGAAAAAGGCGCAAGCCGCAGGGGGAAGGATTAAGTAATCGGCAATCGCTCAGTTCCAGGTCGAAGAGACTGTCGAGCTTCGCTCGACCGGACAACCGAGGGCCCCACATAAGCATCTCCACAGCCGCTTCCGATTACACAGTTACCAAATTCCACTACCACTGTTTGAAAATCACCGCCACCGCAGCCACAATCATCCCGAACCCCACGGCATGGTTCCACCGCACGGGCTGCTTGAGATAAAGCACGGAAAACACGGAGAACACCAGCAGGGTGATGACTTCCTGAATGGTTTTGAGTTGTGCGGCGCTGAATTCGTAGGAGCCAATGCGGTTGGCCGGTACCTGGAAGCAGTATTCGAAAAAGGCGATCATCCAACTGATCACGATCACTTTGAACAGCGGCACTTCACGATATTTCAGGTGGCCATACCAGGCGAAGGTCATGAAGATGTTGGAAACAGTTAGCAGCGCAATGGTTCGCATGTGGTGAGGTGTTTCTCCTTTCGCGGTTGAGGTTGTAGCGGCAGACGGCGGTTTGAATTGTTTCAGGCTGGCCGCGTTATCTATTCCAGATGCTCTTTCCCCGCTTTACATTTACAATTTGTTGTTCCTGGTGGCAACCAGCCAGCCGAGAGTCCCTTCCTGCAAGCTGACAATCCGATCTCCGTAGCGGTGGTGGGTGTGGGCGTGTTTGGACGCAACCACGCCCGAGTCTACCAAGAGCTGGAACAGCAGGGCGAGCCGGTTCGGCTGGTCGGAGTAGTCGATTCCAATCTCGACCGTGCCGATGCGGTAGCTCGCGAGTTTGGCTGCCGAGCTTTCGGGTCGGTCGAGCAGATGCTCACCACCCACAGCGAAATCCGAGCCGCATCGGTGGCCGCGCCTACCGTTCATCATCTTGCAGTGGCCCGCGTACTTATGCAAAAGGGCGTTGACGTCCTGATCGAGAAGCCGCTCGCCGCCTCGCTGGCCGAGGCGGATGAACTGGTGCAACTCGCTGCCACTTCCAAGCGCATTGCCCAGGCAGGGCACCTGGAACGGTTTAATCCCGCGGTTCGCGCCACCATACCGCTGCTCACGCAGCCCATGTTCTTTGAAGTGCACCGCCTCAGCGTCTTTACGCCCCGGTCTCTTGATGTGGATGTCGTGCTGGACCTGATGATCCACGACCTCGACATCGTGTTATCGTTCGTGAATTCTCCGGTGAAGGAAGTTCGTGCCGTCGGGCTGCCGATTCTCTCCGGTAGAGTTGACATCGCCAACGTGCGCTTGGAATTCGAATCCGGATGTGTGGCCAACTTCACCGCCAGCCGCGTCTCCACTGAGCGTGTACGCAAGCTGCGCTTTTTTCAACCGCATCAATATGTTTCTGTCGATTACGGACGCCAGGAAGTTTTAGTCTTCACCGTGGGGGCAGATGGATTGGCCTTGGGTGCTCCCACGGTTAACCCGCAGATCAAGGTCGCCAAACCGGCGGTCACTTCAGAAGAGCCGCTGCACGCGGAGTTGAAGTCATTCCTGCACGCCGTGCGTCAACGCTCCACGCCTGTGGTGTCGCTCGAAGATAGCCGCCGCGCTCTCGCCCTTGCGCTCGACATTGTGGCTGCGATTCGCGATCACGGGAAAAAAGTCGGGCTTTCCGGCTTGGCCAAGGCGAAAGGTTAGGCGAGAGACAAACTCGTGACCGGTCGTCGGGCCTTATGACTTGGTGTAATCGCCTGATTTCAACATTGAGAATTCTGCATGGCAGTTAGCTTTCGGCCCGGTTTCTCCGCGTACTCTGCGGTAGTTCTCCCCGACGTCCGCGAGTTAAGACTTTGTGCTTTTTGAAATCTCATCAAAACCCTAAACGCGGAGACCGCAGAGCACGGCCGCGGAGTTCTGAGAGGAAAGGCAGTCGCCTTTGAGGTCTTGGCCAAAGTTCTACAAGTTAATTTCCATCCCCTCGGCAGCGGCACGCACTTTGGGATAGTAGTTGCGGGCTTCGAGCACGACCTTGTCGATGACGGCATCGGTGTGTTCGGGATCGTGGTGGAATAGTACGAGTTCTTTGGCGCCGCTCTCCATCACGATGTTGACGGCTTCGCGCCAGTGGCTGTGGCCCCAGCCGCGGCGGCGCGCTTCGTATTCCTCGGGGAGATATTGCGCGTCGTAGATGAGGACGTCGGCGCCTTCGGCCAGGTTGCGCACGGCCTTGTCGAAGTCCGCGTCGCCGGGTTCGTTGTCGGTGGCGTAGACCAGGACTCCATCTTTGGTTTCGAGGCGGAAGCCCATGCATCCCTGGGGATGGTTGAGCCAAGCGGTCTGCAGTTGCACGCCGTCCTCGATGGTGACGCGTCCGCTCTCGAGGTCGTAGAAGTCGCGCTGCGCTTTCATCTGGCCGATGTCTACAGGGAAATAGGGCGAGGCCATCTGGTCGGACAGAACCCGTTTGAGGCTGCGGGTTCGAGTGGAGCACTGGAAGAGGAAGCGGTTCTCCGCGTTTTCGTACAAGGGACGGAAGAAGGGCATGCCCTGGATGTGGTCCCAGTGAAAATGGGAGACGAAGACATGGGCGGAAAAGGGCTTCTCGCCGAATTCGCTTTGCAGTTGCTGGCCGAGCACGCGGAAGCCGGTGCCGCAATCAAAGATGTAGATGCGGTCGCCGAGGCGCACTTCGACGCAGGAGGTGTTGCCTCCGTAGCGCATGTTCTCGGGTTGTGGGGTCGGCGTAGAGCCGCGCACGCCCCAGAACTTAATCCGCATAGGCTTGCTAGCGCACCAGGGTCCCTTGGTGTCTTCTCTTAATATCTTCTCTTGATATCTTCGGACTAAGGAAGTCATCCGTCAATTGCTGGAGTGGTTCAAGGCTTATTTCACAGCGATTCTTCGAGGCTGGGGTTCGCTCATCGCGTGAACTTGCGCGGCAGCAGGTAAGTGAAGCCAAGAAAGATCTCCCACTGCGTGGATGTACTCGTGAGCCCACGATTGAACCCGCCATCGAGCACCAGATTTTTCCGCAGGTTGTAGTTCAGGGCCCACAAGTTGCCGATGGCACGGCTCCGCAGAAAAGGCTGGGTGAAATGCCATATCTCTGCGGAGACGCCGAAGTTTTTCACGAGGGGATGCGAAACCGAGAGCGTCTGCCCGAATTGAGCGCGGTGAATCGTGTTGTCGATGACTTCGTTAAACATATAATTGGTGTCATAGTGAAAGCCCTTTACATCCGCGCTGGCCAGAAACAGGATTGAATTTCTGGGACTGCCCAAATCGATATCGGGTGCATTCCCGCTGTAGACTTGCCGAAGGTAGCTCAATGCAATTGTCGGCCGCGCTGCTTCTCCATGATGGACAAGTCCTTGCACTCCCAGTGCCATGCCTCCCGCGGCATTCCCAGCCTGGTTTTCAACGAGGGAGTGGGCGAACGGCCCAGCTACGGCGAGCAGTTCGATGCGGCGCGTTACAGAAAACTTAACCACCTCATTGAAACTGGACTGAGAAGAGAATTCGGGAGAGCGCCACGCGCCCAAGTATCCGGTTTCAAATTGGAAGTAGCCAACCGGGGTGAGGGTGGCGGGAGTGGAAACCGTGGGTCTGCCCGGGTTGGCTGCGGGGCTTTCCCCTTGAGGTGCTTCCTCTGGCGCTTTCGGGGCTCCAGCGCCTTGCTGGGCTGCGACTGAAATCGCAACAGCCACCAGCGACGACAGCAGCAGGAGTGCCGACAAGGGCCGAATCATCGTATTCCCATCGCGCAATTCACTTTGCCCGCAGCAGAAGGACGGGAACGCTGATGCTGTGCTGAACGCGGCTGGCCGTGGTGCCCAGAAATATGTCGGCAAGGAAGCGGTGTCCATGAGTGCTCATCGCCACCAGGTCGCAACCCTTCTGCTGAATCCATTTGATAATTTCCTTGACCGGCTCGCCATAGGCAAGTTCGGCTTCTGCCGGAATGCCCGCGACCTGAAACTCGGCCCGGACTTTTTCCAGGTACGCCGTGTCTTCGGCGATTTCGGGACTAACCGCATCCGGGCCATAGGTCCTGGCAGCCCATCCATCGGCCACATGAAGCAGTACCAGGCGGCTGCGCGCGAACTTCGCAAGCCGCTTGACGTGTTCGATAATCGCCCGATCGCGCGACGTGCCGTCGAGGGTCACGAGAATTTTTTCATACATGGGTTTATCCATTCGTCATCCTAAGTTATCCGCCCCGAAATTACCCGCCGGTAATGACCAGCCATGCGGCCCTGAGCGAGTCCGGCAGGCTATAAATATCCATCGCGGCGATCAGGATTGCGCTGCTCCAACCGGAAATCAATAGCAACCAGCCATTCTTCCAGCTTCCCATGCGTTTGCGGGAACTGGTGAATTGCAGAAGGGGGAACATGGCGAACGGAAGCTGAAGCGCCAGCACCACCTGACTGAGGGTCAGAAGATCGGTAACGCTGCTGTCGCCGCGCAGGCCAATAATGAAAACGGCGGGCAGAATGGCCAGGGTGCGGGTGATGAGCCGCCGCACCCAGGGCTGGATGCGCCAATGCATGAAGCCTTCCATCACGACTTGGCCGGCGAGAGTACCGGTGATGGTACTGCTCTGGCCGCTGGCCAGCAGCGCGACCGCGAACAGCGTGCTGGCGGCCGCCGTTCCCAACAAGGGCGCCAGAGTGAGATAAGCGACACGAATCCAATCGCTGTCGGCGGTAAACTTGACCAGATGGCCGCCGGCTGCGGTTACGCTGTCCTTGCCGAAGAACACAGACGCCGCCAGCACAAGAATGGCTGCATTGACGAAGAAGGCGATGGTGAGGGCCACGATTGAGTCGATGCTGTTGAACTGGATGGCGCGGCGAACCGACTGTTCGTCCTTCTGCAACTGGCGGCTTTGCACCAGGGCCGAGTGCAGGTAAAGGTTGTGGGGCATCACGGTGGCGCCAATGATACCGATGGCGACGTAGAGCATCCCCGCTTCACGAAAGTGTGGAGACACCAGGGCGCGTCCCATTTCGAGAAAACCGGGGTGGGTCTGCGGGAGAACGAAAATCTCGATGAAGTAGCAGATTCCGATGGTGGCAATCAGCAGCAGGACGATGGCCTCAATGGTGCGGATTCCAAATTGTTGCAAAGCCAGCAGGAGCAGCACGTCTAAGCCGGTGATAATGACGGCCCACAGCAGCGGGATATGGAACAGCAAGTTGAGGGCGACGGCACTCCCCAGCACTTCCGCCAAATCACAGGCGGCAATGGCCAATTCGCTCATCAGCCAATTGGGCCAGCGGGTCCAGTTGGGATACCAGTCGCGGCAGCACTGGGCAAGATCCTTGCCAGTGACCACGCCCAAGCGGGCGGAAATGACTTGCATGAAGATCGCCATGAGGCTGGCTAATCCGACCACCCACAAGAGCCCGTACTTAAAGCGCGCGCCGGCCTGCAGGTCGGTCCCCCAGTTGCCGGGATCCATGTAGCCGACGCTGACCAGAATTGCCGGGCCGACGAAGGCCCGCCACTGTTCCCAGAAGCCGGCGCGATGGTGCGGCACCTCGACGGTGCTGTGCACGTCCTCCAGGGAAACGTGCCCGCCGTTTGGAACCTTCGTTGCCATCGCTCTCCTTAGTAATTAGCCTCAGTATAGTAGCATGAGTTAACCATAGCTAACTAGAATAATAAACGACGGCATTGCATCGGGATGACTGGCAATCCCGATGCAATCTCCGCCCCGGTGGCGCGCACTGGAGGATTCCCAATAACGGTTCCCCTATAATGACGGCGAGGCGCTGCCGGACGCGGGCGAGCCTGCTTCTATGCCATATCTTTCGCATGATTAATCCCGACTTCAAGGAGTTCGCTCGCCTGGGGCAGTCGGCGACATTGGTGCCGGTGGTGAAATCGGTGAGCGCCGATCTGCTGACGCCGGTCTCCGCTTTCCTGGCCATTGCGGAAAAAGAGCCGCACGCGTTTCTTCTGGAATCGATTGAGCGGGGTGAGCAGATCGGCCGGTACACGTTTCTTGGCGTGCGGCCGTATATGCGGCTGCGGGCGCGGGGCAGTGTTATCGAGATCGAACGCGGACGGCACCGTGAGCGGCACGGAGGCAGCATCTTTGAGTTCGTGAAACTTCTGCTAGGCGAGCACCGGCCGGCTGCAATCCCGGGGCTGCCGCCGTTTACCGCGGGAGCGGTGGGGTATTTTTCCTACGACGTGGTGCGGCAATTGGAAAGGATCGGTGAGCACGCGAAAGACGACTTGTCGCTGCCCGATTGCGAATTGATGTTTTTCGACCGGCTGCTGGCCTTCGATCACTTGCGCCACCAGATTCATATTGTGGCCGCGGCCGACGTTTCGCGGGAAAGTCCGCAGCGCGCTTACGAGCGGGCAGTGCGCGATATTGCGGCGCTGGAAAGAAAACTCGCGGGCGGATTACGCCCGGCCATGTGGCGCAAATCCGCCAAGGCCAAGCCGGGGAAGCTGAAGATCCATGCGGGAACTACGCGGGCGCAGTTTCTGCGCAGCGTGGAGCGATGCAAGCAATATATTGCCGCGGGCGATATTTTTCAGGTAGTGCTATCGCAGCGGCTTGACTTCGTTCCTGGGATTGAGCCTTTCGATCTTTACCGCGCACTGCGCCAGGTGAATCCCTCGCCTTATCTTTATTTTCTGCGGATGGGCGAAACGCAGATTCTTGGATCTTCGCCCGAGATGCTGGTGCGTGTGACTGGACGCAAGCTGGAATACCGGCCCATCGCAGGCACGCACCGGCGGGGGCGGGACGAGGCGGAAGATCTGCGTCTGGAGCAGGAGATGCGCAACGACGAGAAGGAGCGCGCCGAGCACGTCATGCTGGTCGATCTGGGACGCAACGATCTGGGGCGCGTCAGCGAGTATGGCTCGGTCAAAGTGAAAGACCTGATGTACGTGGAGCGCTATTCCCACGTGATGCATCTGGTTTCGGCGCTGGAAGGGACGCTGCGCAAGGATCTGGGCGCGCTCGACGCGTTCGCCGCATGTTTTCCCGCGGGCACGTTGAGCGGAGCACCTAAGGTGCGCGCAATGCAAATAATCGAGGAACTGGAGCCGGTGCGCCGCGGCATCTATGGAGGGTCGGTGCTGTATGCCGATTTCGCCGGGAACTTGGATTCGTGCATTGGCATTCGCACCATGGTCATGCAAGGCAAGCACGCGTATCTGCAGGCGGGAGCCGGGATCGTGGCGGACTCGAATGCGGCAAGCGAATTCGAGGAGTCGATGAACAAGGCGCAGGCGCTGCTGAGGGCGGTGGAGATGGCTAGGAGCAGTGGTCAGTGAGCAGTGAGCAGTGAGCAGTGGTCAGTGGTCAGTGAAAAGCTCACTGCGGCTCGGCAGGGAAGCCAGAAGACCGTTGAGAATTCGGCCGACTTCGGCTGTGACGGCAAGTAGACACCTAGCAAGAGGGCTTTGACTAGCCACTGACCACTGCTAAAAAATTTTCTACCAGCTTTTTCCCCGCATCCGTCAGCACGCTTTCGGGGTGAAACTGCACTCCTTCGACGGCAAACTTTCTGTGGCGGAGGGCCATGATGGTGCGGGTTCCATCTTTCTCCGTCGTCCAGGCACTGACCTCCAGATCGAGGGGCAGATTTTCTTCCTCTACGATGAGTGAGTGGTAGCGAGTGGCGGTCATCGGCGTCGGGAGGCCCTGAAAGATGCTTTTGTTGTCGTGGGTGACCGCGCTGGTCTTGCCGTGCATCAGGTGAGGCGCACGTATCACCTTACCCCCAAAGGCCGCGCCGATGGCCTGATGTCCGAGGCAAACGCCGAGGATAGGTACTTTGCCTGCGAAGTGACGGATCAGATCGATGCTGATGCCGGCGTCTTGCGGCGTGCAGGGGCCGGGGGAGACGACGATGCGCTCCGGTTGCATATCTTCGACTTCAGCAACCGTGATCCGGTCGTTGCGGCGAACCTCGACTGTGGCCCCGAATTCCCCGAAATACTGGACGAGGTTGTAGGTAAAGGAATCGTAATTGTCGAGAACGAAGACCACCACGCTGTCCTGATTGCCAAGTCTACACGGGAAGACTTCGGCTGTGTTCTGGGCCTGTGTTCCGGGGAAGATAGGAAGGGCTCTCGCCGAACCGGGCCATAGCCCTCCCCAACAGTGGTATTGACGGCATGGCGCGAAAACGTCATTCTTTTTAACAAAGGTAGTTGCCACTTCATTAGCTTTGGAGTAACGCATGGCAGAAGCCCAGCAAGAGAAGAGGGCTGCACGACGCTTCGCGCTCCGGATTCCCGTCTCTGTCGGTCGCGGAGAAAACTCAAACTGTAGCGAAACCGCTCAAATCCGCGACGTCAGCGCGCGCGGCGTTTGTCTTTACCTGGATTCGCCCATCGAGCAAGGGTCGCCGATCGGCTTCACCCTGACACTGCCTCCCGAAATCACGCTTACGGAGAGCATCCGCGTGCAATGCAAGGGCCGTGTAGTGCGGATTGAAGCCTCTTCCGCCTCTGGAAAAATAGCCGTGGCCGCGGTGATTGAGGAGTACGAGTTTCTACCCGAGAGTTGAAACCGTTCTGGAAGCGCTCGCGCTCCCGGGTGAGCCCGCAAGAAGCGTCCAAGCGGTCGCGGGAATGAGCCTGGAAGCCGCCGCTTGGGCAGCGCCTGCCAGCTACTTCTTTACCTTCCCGACAAGTGATAAGGTTCCTTTAAGAAGCTCAATCGCTTAGGGGATTGCTTGGCGCGATCGCGTATTCAATTGGTTTGCACCGTGGCGCTGGCGGGTGTGCTGGTCGGGAAAGCCTGGTCGCAGCATCCCGTGGCGGATGCGGCTCAGCACAGCGCAACTTCGGCAAAACCGGAGGCTGCGCTGGTTACCAGTGTGCGTGTGGTGCATGAGCGGGGCGTCCCGGCGATTGAAGTTGTTTCCACTCATCCCGTAGTGCCAACAATTCAGCCGCTGGATTCGCCTCCGCGACTGGTGATCGATCTGAGCAATGCGCGCACGGGACTGCAGCAAAAGCGCATTGCCGTGTTGCAGGAAAGTATTCTTACCATTCGGACCGAGCAGTACCAGAAAGATCCCCCTATTATGAGGATCGTTCTGGACCTTCTCGTTCCTTACGGCTACACCTGGGATGCGGCTGGGAACCGGCTGATGGTGCGCTTGAAACCTCCGGAGGATCCGAACGCCAGCCAGAAGACGCCTTTCCAGCCTCCGCAGGTGATGACGTTAGCGTCGGCGGCGGCGCCGGTGGTTGTGCCCGTCACCAGCGGCCTGGGCGAGGTGGTGCTAGCGGGCAGCCGGTTCGCGGCAGGATCGTCCCTGACCGCAGGAAGCGAAACTGCGGTGTTGCGTCTGGCGAGAGGAGGCGAGGTGCGCGTTTGTCCTGGAACAACCCTTTCGTTGACGCCCTCGAAAAGCGCCAGGGACTTAATGCTTGGGATGAGCACCGGGGCCATGGAGATGCACTATGCCCTGGATGCCTCGGCGGATACCGTACTCACCCCGGATTTCCGCATCGTGTTTGCGGGCCCTGGAGAATTTCACTATGCCGTCAGCACAGACTCCCATGGCAATACATGCGTGCGGGGGTTGATGGGCAATACGTCTTCGGCGATCGTTTCGGAGCTGATCGGGGACCGCTTCTATCAGGTGCAACCAACCGAGCAAGCGGTGTTTCATACGGGGCGGATCGATAGAGTTGACTCACAAGTGCCGCTGGAATGTGGCTGTCCGCCGCCAGTTCCCTTGATGAGGACTGACGCCACCCCTGCGCGAGTTATGGCGGATTCCGAGTCGCCGGCGAATATGACCCTGGCCCAGAAAAGTGACGGATCAGAGAGTGCTCCGAAGTCCGAGAGCGATTCGCGGACGAGCGACTCGAGTCAGGCACCGTCCAGCGGCCCGGAAACTCAACCTCTGCCGCCGTCGCAGCCGGAAGACGTTCACATCACGGTCGATGCGCCCTTCGTTTTCCACGGCAAGAACGGCGCGGGGGCGGCACGGCCCGCCCCCATCGACGAAGCAGCGATGCTTCCCGTGATGGAACCATCGGCCGCGCCAATCCCGCTCGATGCACGAGTGCAGGCTCCCCCGGTACAAAGCCAGGAAGCGACGCCTGACCACCGCGGGCTATTGCGACGAATCAAGGGATTTTTCGCCGCAATGTTTCGCTGATTGTCCGCGGCGAGGAACCATTGCCAAGAAAACTGAAACAGCAGTCAGCGTCGTCTACCCTCGACTAATGACGCGCCGCAGTGGTTCCACTTTTTCCCGCAGGTCATCTGCGAGGCTGGCGCCGCGCTCGGCTACGTCGCGGGCGCGTTCCTTCGCGTCGCGCACGCGGTCCTTTGCCTCTTCTGTCCAATCTTCCAGCGTTTCCCTGGCATCGTTGTAGCCGCGTTTCAAGTCACGCCGGAATTGCTTGCCGGTCTTCGGAGCAAGCGCGAGCGCTACCAGAGCTCCCGCTCCGAGTCCAATCAAAAGGAATGTGATGGCAGTTCCTACGCTGTTGCCTGCAGAAGATTCATAACGTCCAAAACTCATGATTTTGACCTCATTTCATATGGAGTAACAATGCCGGGCGGGCTTTCGCCACGGCTTGATATCTTGCCAAGAGCAATTCTAGTCCTCCGCAAGGGAGGGCGGGAAACCTGGCCCGTGGCGACGAGTGTGGTGCCATTACGATGAGCGCAGCTTTGGGAAGGTTTCCTTTCCGGCAACCTGAGTGTAAAATAAGTTTTTGGCCCTTGTGTGGCGGAAAATGTGGCCCGCCCGCCTTCCGCCGCTTCAGCAAATGCGCTCTCATTCGAAGGAGATTGTTCCGAACAATGTCGATCCCTGCCACGCAGCTGCGTCCTGGCATGATCATCAAGCACAACAATGATCTGCACTCCGTATTCGCGGTCGAACACCGAACGCCGGGCAACCTGCGTGCCTTCATCCAGGCCAAGCTGCGGAATCTTCGTACTGGGGCCATGTTCGAGCACCGTTTCCGCTCGCCCGATCCGATCGAGAAGGTCACCGTGGACGAGGTCGAGATGCAATTCCTCTACGCCGATGGCGATAGCTACTACTTCATGGACACTTCCAACTACGAACAGACACACCTGAGCAAAGACGTTCTGGGCGATGCGGTGGACTACCTTATTGCCAATCTGGAGATCAAAGTGGAGTTCTTCGACGGCAAGGCGGTGGGTATTGAGCTGCCGCAGACGGTGGAACTGACCGTGATCGAGACCGAGCCGGGGCTGAAGAGCGCGACCGCATCGAGCGTGACCAAAGCCGCGAAGACTGAGACCGGCTTGGTGGTGCAGGTGCCGCCTTTCATCAATGAAGGCGAGAAGATCAAGGTGGATACGGCTGAGGGTATGTATTTGTCGCGGGCGTAGATTGCAAGCAAGAGCGAAAGGGATTGCCGGCCGGCTTTTTGCTTCCGCCTTTTGATTTCCGAACATGACTTCCACCGAAAAAGCAGTCGAAGCCCGCCGCTTTGTGGTCCGCGGACGGGTGCAAGGTGTGGGGTTCCGCTGGTTTGTAGAGCGCGAAGCACATATTCTCGGTATTGCGGGTTGGGTACGCAATAATCACGACGGCAGCGTGGAAGTGCTGGCCCAAGGCACGCGCGATCAACTTTCTGGTTTGGGTTCGCGCTTGCGCGCGGGACCGCGCGCAGCTCGCGTGGATGCCGTCGACGAATCCGAAGCCAAGCCCGCCGCCGGTATCAGTTCATTTCGCATTGAAGGAGCATGGTAGATTGCCCGCCGACTCGAGCCTGAATTCCGACCAACTCAAGAAGCTTATCCGCGAAGTGCCCGACTTCCCGAAAAAGGGGATTCTCTTCTACGACATTACGACCCTATTGAAAGACAAAGTGGGCTTCGCCACGCTGGTTGACAGGCTCTCCGAGCACTATCTCAACCAGAAGATCGACCTGGTTCTTGGGATGGAGGCTCGGGGCTTTATCTTCGCTCCGGCGCTAGCCTACCGTTTGAATGCTGGATTTGTCCCCGTGCGCAAGGTTGGCAAACTGCCGGCTGAGACCGTGAAGTTCGACTATGCGCTCGAATACGGCACCAACTCGCTGGAGATGCATAAGGACGCAATCCAGAGCGGGCAGCGCGTGCTGATTGTGGACGATCTGCTGGCCACCGGGGGCACGGCCGAGGCTACGGCCAAGCTGGCAACGATGTTGGGCGCAGAGATCGCCGGACTCGGCTTTGTTGTGGAGTTGGACTTCCTGAAGGGGCGGGAGAAGCTGAAGGGTTACAACGTGATGTCGCTGTTGCACTACGATCAATAGTAAATAGTAAGGGAACGCTTATTTCCAGATGCGCGCCATCATTGTCCCTAGGCCAAGCCAGAAGATGACGCTGACAACCACCGCCAAGCCGAGTCCCAGCAGCGTGTTCCGATTAACGCGGCCCTCAATGCGGGCGGGCTCCAAGTCAGAGTCGTAGACCAGCCACGAGCGAAAGACGTTCGTGTCTTCGGAGTTCGGCAGCGGAACATCCCAGCACTGCGGCGGCAGGTGGAGTTGTGACTCGCGAGTGCCGGATATGGGGGAGAGTTGCAATCGGTAATTCATGATCCGCACCTCGGAAATGCTACTGCAAATCGTTGGCCATTTCCTGATCAGTCTATAACCAACTGAAAATACGATGCCTCGGTGACGCCAGGGGTTTTCGCCCCTAGTATGTACAGTACGAGAACGGGAGACCGGACTGTAGAGTTTCCCGCTTTGTGACACCTGTTCCCATTACGAGGGTAGTCTCCACCAGTCCTTAGATCTCTTCCAGTAACAACTTCGAGTCCTTGGGCAGGTAACTCTTGCGCCGGAACCAATCCTCCATGGCTTCGCGGAGTTGATCCAGGGGAACGTTAGTTCCGATCTCCATCCGGCCATCGGAGACAGGCAACGTATTGTCAAACACGCTGGCATTGGTGAAGTTGCGCATGGAGAAACTGTCCAGCCATTTCAGCGGACAGGGAACTCTTTGGCCACGGTGCTCGTACTCGACGCGAACCTTACGCGCAAACATAGATTGATTTAACCACATCCGATACGGAAGGCAGGAAACAACGGAGCTGTGCTTGACAGGTTCGATTTGAGATCACTAGTCTGCTAGTCTCCGACCATTAGGATTGCTGTTTTAGACGCGGGGACCGGTCTTGTGGAAGGACATTCGCCGGCGCAAGCACCGGCTCAGAAATCCGTCAATTCCTTGAGGAGGATCGCATGATCGCGGGATTGATTTGGTGGATTATCGTTGGAATGATCGCGGGGTGGGCTGCTGGCAAGATCATGAGGGGCGGCGGCTATGGAGCGGCCATGGATATCGTCCTTGGCATCGTGGGAGCGGTGGTGGGCGGGTGGCTTCTGGGTGCGCTGGGTATCTACGCTGGCGGCCTGATCGGGACGATCATTGTGGCGATTGTCGGCGCTATGTTCCTCATCTGGCTGAGCCGCCTGCTCAAGAAAAGGTAGGCCACTTCTATGCCGTGACTGGCGCTTGCATTGCGGTGACCACCGCTTCCAGGTGAGCCAGTGTTTCCTCGATCGTGAGGGAATACAGGTCGCGGCCCAGGCCCTCGCCCGCTTCCAGCGCGGATTTCAAATAGTGGCCGGCAATCTCGACGGCTAAAGAATCAGTGATGAGCTTGCCGGTGCGTTTTTGGTACTCCACCCACGCAGGGTGCGGCAGCGCCACCCAGACGGCTCGTCCGTCGATCAAAAATTTTACGTCGACGGCATCGGCGTGGCGCGTGGCGATGGCGACGATCAGGGCTTGATAGACACAGTGAACTGGCTTTTTGGTCCAGCGGTCGATGGCGGTGAAATCCTCAAACATGGCTAGGAAAACTATAGTGAACGGACGCGGCTTGGGCAAATGCGGACGCAGTAGAGAGCCCCTGATCTCTGCATACCTTCCAGATTCTTCTCCGGAATAACTTCCGGCTGGCCCGTCATTTGCGAGCCCGCAAAAGTGGATTGTTGCCCTTAGCCTCTCAAACCAGGCTGGATCAGTATCGGGCCTGGTACGCAAAAGCCTTGAGGAAGACGAAGACCACCACGCCGGTGATCGAAACGTAAAGCCAAATCGGAAATGTCAAGCGTGCGATTCGGCGGTGCATCGTGAA
>WNEY01002304.1_pt1 | contig 18860 bp, 17 predicted proteins | sample 5400531 | NCBI WGS metagenome assembly WNEY01 (sample SAMN13153338, study PRJNA577476) | soil metagenome | isolation source: 200 cm saprolite under Douglas fir tree site 1 | place: USA:California | collected 2015-04-18
ACGGCGGCCCGCGTCTCGGAGAGCGTCCCAATTTGGTTCGGCTTAATAAGGATAGCGTTGCCCGCGCGGAGTTCGATCCCGCGCCGCAATCGCTCCACGTTCGTGACGAAGATGTCGTCGCCGATGACTTTGCATCGACCCCCGATGCGCCGGGTGAGATCCCCGAACGCGCCGAAGTCCTCCTGGTCGAACGGATCTTCGACGCTGAACAGCCCGTAGTCACGGGCGAGCCGTTCCACAAAGTCGACCTGTTCCTCGGGGGAAATCGTTCGTTCGCGGTACCGATATTTCCCGTTGCGGAAGAACTCGGACGCGGCCAGATCGAGCGCTGGTTGGACGGCGAATCCGGCCTCCTTCGTGGCCACGCGACACACATTGGCGAGGAGGGAGAGTGCCTCCTCGTCCGCGAGTTTCGCCACCCACGCTCCCTCGTCTCCGCGACCGAGGGCCGCGTCGGGGAGCATCTTCGACAGCGCATCCCGCACCAGGCCGTGAACCCGAGCATTCTCGAAGACGTTCGCCGAGACCGTCGGTCCCTGAGACACTACCATGAATTCTTGGATGGTCGTACCGCCCACGGCGTGACGGCCGCCGCCAATCACGTTCCCCAGCGGGAGGGGCAAGGACAAACGTGACCGCCCGCCCAGGTACCGGAATAGCGGCTTGCCTGATGCGGCCGCCGCCGCCTTCGCGTTGGCGAGCGAGACCGCCGTCGCGACGTTGCAGCCGATTCGGGCAAAGTTCCGCGTGCCGTCGATCTCCCGCAACGTTCGGTCGAGGCCGGCCTGGTCCGATACCTCGCGGCCTTTGATCCCGGGACCGACCGACTCTCGGAATATCCGCATCGCTTCTTCGACGCCCCCGTCGGGCAGCGCCTTGGGTTCGTGGGCTCCGGTGCTCGCCCCGCTCGGTGCCGCGGCACGGCCGGTCACACTCCCCGCGCGAATCTCGACCTCGATCGTCGCATTTCCGCGGCTGTCGAGAATTTTCCGAATCGAGGCACCGTCAATCGAGGGCATCCGCGAACCTCCGGACGTTCAGAGGCGAGCTCCCGGAGGAGAATTCTCGGAATGCGATGTCGAGTGGGTCCGCTTCTCGGTCTAACGCCGTGATCGTCGGCGCTCCCATCGAAATTTGCAATGCGGCCCGCTAAAAAGGTTTCTGCCGCGACGACTCATCGGAAGTGATGCCGCACGACGATCAGGTAAATCAAGATCAGAGCGGGGATCACCGCCGTAATCGGCGACGCGAAGCTTCCCACGATCGACAGGACCATCACGATGACCGCGAGCCACCAGGCCCAGCCGCGCAGGTGGAGGAGTCCGACGCCGACCCCGATCCAGATGAGGCCGAACACGAGCACGATCGCGCCGATCACACTCGCGGCCAAGCCGAACCCGAGAGGCAATCCGACCCCGACGAGGATCAGCGGGGCGACGATGAACAGGAGCCCGAGGAGGACTATCAGGACGCCCAGGAGGATCGTGAGGACCGCAAGGAGCGTTACGCCGATCGGCCGGGAGCGAGGCCGGTAGGGGCCGGGCGGGTAGTAACCGGGGGGCGCGGAGGCCACAGGTTGTTCTCCGAACGGTCCGAAGAGGCTACGGGATAACTATTCTTCGACGAGAGTTTCAGAAGGGAGAACACGCGGCGCCGCCGACGTGGCGACGCGGCCTCCGGAGGTCGAAGAGGACGGAGGGCGTTCTGCCGCTCCGTCGTTCGTCGAACGCCGAACCCATTCAGGGCGGAGGCATCGACGGAGGCATCATGGGCGGGGCCATGCCCGGGGCCATCGGTGCCGGGGGCTTCCAGACGATTCCCAGGATCCCGCCGACGAGGCCCAAGATGAGGCCAATGAAGAACCCGCCCGTGGTGATGATGCTGAACAACGAGAAGAGCAGGACGACGACGCCCCACATGACGTGTTGCTGAGGCTTCATCCACAACATGACCGCCCCCACCAGGACGAGAATCGCGAAGATGAGGCCCACCGCTCCGTACAGATAGGCGAGGTTCGGGTCTCCCCCGCCGATGAGCATGAGCGAGCCGATCACGGACGCCAGGGCCATGACGACAATCGCACCTAGAAGGATGAAGATCCCTCCGATCAGAGACAACACAAACGCTGCCGTTGGTTTTTCAGCCATAGGAACTCTCCCTAGATTGCGAGTTGTATCAAAATACCATTATAAAAGTATTGTGGACACGGGTCGCGGAGAAAGATTGTCGGGACCACACACTTTATCAGGGGTCACCCCTTGCACCCGCGGTGATTCCCCCATGGTGCAAGGTTATTGCGTGAAGTGCCGAGCCAAGCGGGAGATCAAGAACGCGGTCGCGGTCAAGCTAAAGAACGGCAAGCCCGCGATGAAAGGAAAGTGCCCCGTCTGCGGCACGACCATGATGCGAATCGGCGCCGCGAAGTAGGCAAGCACATTTGGTACCCGCCTCACCGGATTCTGAGCGACGAGACTATTAATACGCCCAGACCGTAGGCCAAACCCGGGGTGCAACGGTGAAGGTCCCCGATATCAAAGTGACTCCCCCGGGCCCGAAGGCGAAGGAGATCATCGCGCGGGACCACAGCTACATCGCAACGACGACGAAGTCGGCCCCGATTGTCGTCAAGAGGGCCTCCGGCTCCATCGTCGAAGACGTCGACGGCAACGTCCTGATCGACTTTGCATCCGGCATTTCGGTCCTCAACGTCGGTCACGCGCACCCGAAAGTCGTCGAGGCGATCTCCCGCCAGGCGTCGCAGTTTACCCATTTCGCGGGGACCGATTTCTACTACGAAATCCAGACGACGCTCGCTGAACGATTGGGGAAGATCACGCCCGGCAAGCATCCGAAGAAGGTCTTCTTCGGCAACTCGGGGGCGGAGGCGAACGAGGCCGCCATCAAGGTCGCCAAGAGTCACACGAAGCGCCAGATGTTCTTCGCGTTCCTCGGGGCGTTCCACGGGCGCACCCAAGGGGCTCTCTCCTTGACGGCGAGCAAGGCGAAGCAACGTGCCGGGTTCTTCCCGACGATGCCCGGCGTCGTGCACGTTCCGTATGCGTACTGTTACCGCTGCCCGTACAAGCTCACGTATCCGTCGTGCGATCTGTACTGCGCGAACATCATCGAGGACGTCTACATGAAAACGGTCGCGCCGCCGGAGGACACCGCGGGCGTCTTTGTCGAGCCCGTGCAAGGCGAAGGTGGCTACATCGTCCCTCCGCCGGGATGGATGGATCGGATCGCGAAGATCGCCAAGGAGCATGGCCTCCTCCTGATCGACGACGAGGTCCAGTCGGGACTCGGGCGGACCGGCAAGATGTGGGCGATCGAGCACTCAGAGGCTGTGCCGGACATCTTGACGATGGCCAAGTCGCTCGGCGGTGGCCTCCCGATCGGTGCGGCGGTGTATCCCGCGGAGATGGACTTCGCCGAGAGCGGGAAGCACTCGAACACGTTCGGCGGGAATCCGGTCGCGTGCGCCGCGTCTCTGGCCACTCTCGATGTGATTGAGGACGAGGGACTCGTGGCCCGAAGCGCGAAGATCGGGGAGCACCTCGCGAGGCGACTCGACGAGATGACCGAACGATACGACTTCATCGGAGACCGCCGCGGGCTCGGAATGATGCAAGCCACCGAATTCGTCACGGACAAGCGGTCCAAGAAGCCGGACCCGAAACGCCGCGACGCAATCGAGAAGGACGCGTACCAGCACGGCCTGATCTTGTTGCCGTGTGGCGACTCGGCGATGCGATACATCCCCGCGCTGAGTATCCCGAGGGACGTGCTTGACGCGGGCCTCGACGTGCTCGAGGAGTGCTTCAAACGCGTCGTCGGCTGAGCCGCCGCAATCCGCGCCGCCCGCGGACCGTGCCGCTTGTTCGTCTTTCGTTCCAAGCCGGGCGCCGCGCACTGCATTCAAATAGGGACATCCAGATGACCCCCGCATGGCCGAGGGTGGAGCGATTGCTCCGCCGCCGGGCGCGCCGGCGAAGCGGGGGATGGGATGGAGAATTTGGGCGGTCATTGCCGTCGTCGTCATCGTTGTTCTTGCGGGCACGACGTATGTCCTCACTCGACCCGCCGGGCCGACGCGTGACACGAGCACGCTCGTCTATTACATGCAGTCGGAGCCGATTACTTTCGACTCTGCGGACGCGTATGACTTGTGGTCCTTCGTGACGCTGCAGAACACGTACGACACGTTGGTGGGGTACAACCGGGACACCTTAACACTGGCGCCGGACTTGGCGACGTCCTGGACCGCGACGCCCGACGGATTACACTACACGTTCACCCTCCGTCAGAATGTCAAATTCGCTGACGGGAGTAACTTCACCGCAAACGACGTGTTCGCGTCATTCAAGCGAGTGCTCATTTGGGGCGCACCGACGTCGGGCGTCGACTGGATTCTGAACCAGAACCTCGACAAGACGAACATTCCGGGCGCGTTGTGGGTCAAGGACGCTCATACGATCCAGATGAACCTGACCCAACCGTACGCAGGGTTCCTCAAGACCTTGGCGACGGCGGAACCGGCCGCGATCATGTCTTCAGCGTGGATCGATGCCCATGGCGGCATCCGCCCCGCGAACCCGAATGAGGAGAACGCATACATCAAGACGCATTCCATGGGCACCGGCCCGTACGTGCTCGATTCATGGGCCATGCAGAACCAGATGGTACTCGTGAAGAACCCGTACTACTGGCGCGCGTGGACGGGGACGGAGCCGACCAAGATCGTTATCAAGTTCACGACAGACGCCACATCCCGAGTCGAAGCGATTCGGACGAGAGCGGCCGATGTCGCAGACCTGCCTCTGACGAGCGTAGCCGACGTCAAGGATCTCGCGGGCGTAATCGCGAAAGGAAACGACACGGTAAAGAGCGAGATCGTGGCCATCAACGCGACAAACCCGGACTTCGTCGACAAGCGCGTTCGACAAGCGCTCTCCTGGGCGTTCGACTACAACGGGACGATTGCGAACGCCTACGCAGGCTTCGCGACGTTGTTGCCCGGGCCGATTCCGAAGGGGATGCAGTTCTTCGAGGTCCAGAAGCAGTGGTACTACCAGAACCTGACAAGGGCCCAGGCCATTCTTGATGCCTCGGGGCATCCCAAGGCGACATCCGGACCGAACGCTGGATTCCGGTTTAACGGGACGGCGTTCCGGCTTGTGGCGGACGGGACCCAGCTCGAGGAGCGTCAGACCGCGCAATTGTACCAGACGACTCTGCAGAGCATCGGCATTAAGACGACCCTGACGATCACGACGACCTCGGCCGCGTGGGACACGATTCGGGGCGGTGGGGACTATGACTTCTTCGTGGCCCACTGGGTGCTCGACTACCTGGACGCGGACGACTACGTGACGCCGATGGTCGTGAGCGCGGCGAACGGCGGCGACTACTGGACCACGCGTTTCGCGGACGCGACAATCGATCAGTATGCAGTCGCGGCCAAGTCCGAACAGAACACTGCACAGCGGGCCACGGACTACCAGCTGGTCTGGCAAAATGCGATGGACAACCCGAACATGATCTGGTTCTGCCAGCAGCAATATGTTCCGGTGCACCAGGACTACGTCCACGGCTTCTGGTTCAATCCTGTGACGTGGTACAACTTCTACTTCTACCAGAAGACCTAGGCATGCAAGGGGCGGCAGCGCCCCTTCCCTTTTCCCCTGTCATCTCAAACTACATAACGGCCGACGCCTCTCTTGATTTCCTAACGTGAAACTCGACCGGAGGTCCGTCGCCTCGTGGGGGCAGCAGGCGGCTAGCAGGAGGAGCGCGTCGTGAAACTCTGGGAGTACGTCCTCCGGCGTCTCCTCACCCTGATACCGGTCCTGATCGGCGTCACCCTCATTACGTTCATCCTATGGAAGGCGATTCCGGTCGACCCGGCTCGGGCCTACATGGGACCGAAAGCCCCGGAAGAGGATGTGGAGAGGCTCCGGGTTGCTTGGCACCTTCACGACTCTCTTTGGGACCAGTACTTTTGGTACATGGGCAACCTGCTTCGAGGAGATCTCGGTGATTCATTCGTGAACAAAGAGCCCGTCCTTTCGAACTTACTGCCGAAGATCCCGGCGACTCTGGAGCTCACGTTCTACGCCATGCTTTTCGCCCTCCCGGTCGGGGTCTATCTCGGAATCGTTTCGGCAGCAAAGAGGAACCAATGGATCGACCACACCTCTCGGTTCATCGCGATTCTCGGTGTCGCCGTCCCGATCTATTGGCTCGGTGTCATGTTGAAGATCTTTGTCCATGAGGACCTCGCGGCTATCGGACTGAACTTCCTGCCGCTCGACGGCCGGCTCGATTCGGCTCCGCCGGCGACCTTCACCGGATTCTACACAATCGATTCGCTCATCGCGGGGGATCCGGGCAAGTTTATCGAGGCCTTCGCTCACATCGCACTCCCGGCGATCACGCTCGGCTTCGCGCAGCTTGCCATCATCCTCAGGATGACCCGATCCGGGATGCTCGAGGTGCTCGGCCAAGATTATGTTCGAACAGCCCGAGCAAAAGGCGTCGCGGAAAAGGAGGTCGTCTTTCACCACGCCTTCCGGAACGCGACGAACTCCACACTCACCGTCTCGGGATTGACGGTAGGTGCCGCCCTTGCGGGCGACGTCTATGTGGAGAGCATTTTCCGCTGGAATGGCATAGGGCAGTACTTCTTGCAATCCGCGCAAGCGGGCGGTTTCACCGATCTCCTCGGTTACGTCCTCATCGTGACGATCTTCTACGTCGTGGCAAATCTCGTCGTTGACGTGCTGTACGCCATGCTCGACCCGCAGGTGCGCTTGGGAGGCTCCTGAGGTGGCGACGGAAATCGAAATCGGTGGGACCGGAATTGCACGGGCGTGGCGAAAGTTCCTGCAGGACCACGCGTCGCGAATATCGGATCTCAAATACTCGTTGTTTCTCTTCCGCAAGAATCGGCTGGCCGTGCTTGGATTAGCCCTCCTGTTGGCCACCCTCGCCGTCGCCCTTGCAGCCAGCGTCCTGGCCCTCCAGCATCCCTTCTACGTCAGCGTCGGCTCCGACCTCGAGCAACGATGGAACACCGACCTTTCCGAGCGTCTCTCGCCACCTTCATTCGCGCACCCGTTCGGGACGGATCAGTTCGGCGTCGACTGGTACAGCAAAGTCATCTACGGCGCGGGGACCGCGTTGCAGGTCGGCCTCTTGGTCGTCATACCCGCATCCCTCATCGGGTCCCTCCTCGGTCTCGTCGCGGGGTTCAAGGGCGGAATCATCGAAGAAGCAATCATGCGGATCACGGACGTCTTCCTCTCTATCCCGGGGCTGATTCTCGCGATCGCCATCACGGGAGTCCTGGGAAGGAGCATCGTCCACGTGATGTACGCGTTGATCATCACCTGGTGGCCTTGGTACGCGCGCCTGGTCCGCGGCCAGGTCCTTTCCGTCAAAGAGAGGCAGTTCGTGGAATCCGCGAAGAGCGTCGGGGCCAGCCCCTCACGACTCATGATGCGTCACATACTCCCGAATACAATCTCTCCCGTCGTGGTGCAGGCCTCGATGGACTTCGGGTATGTCATCCTCACTGCCGCAGGCCTCGGGTTCCTCGGACTCGGCGCCGTTCCCGGGACGGCTGAATGGGGCGTCATGATCTATGAAGGAATCAACTTCCTTTTCACGGCGCCGTGGATGTCCACGTTCCCGGGTCTGGCCATAGTCCTCGCGGTCCTGGGTTTCAACCTGTTCGGAGACGGACTCCGGGACATCTTGGACCCACGACTGCGGAGGTGAGCGTCTGGATTCAGCCGTCGTGCTCCGGATTGAGGGACTCAAGACCTACTTCCACACGTACGAAGGGACCGTGAAGGCGCTTGAGGGGATTCACCTCGAGGTCCCCGCAGGCGAAACCGTCGGTCTCGTTGGGGAGACCGGGTGCGGGAAGTCCGTGACCGCTCTTTCTGTTCTCCGTCTCATTCCGAGTCCACCCGGTGTGATCGAGGGCGGGCGCGTTTTTCTCGATGAACCGGAGGACATCTGGACGCTCCGGAACGGCTACGACGCTCTTGCCTCCGAACGTCTCAAGAGTCAGGGTTGGGTGGGGAGTCTAACCAGCGCACGGGTGCAGGAAGCGCTTCGGCCCGAGATCGAGGGCCTCCGAGCAAGACTCGCCGAGTCGAAGTCCGGGGAAGAGAAGGGGGAGCTCCGACGCCGGCTACAGGCAGCGACGTCCGAGTTCGATATACTCCAGAAACCGGAAGATCAAATGCGCGGTATCCGCGGCGACAAGATCTCAATGATTTTCCAGGAGCCGATGACGGCCCTAAACCCAGTGTTCACCGTCGGCGAACAAATCGCGGAGACCCTGATTCTCCACCGCAAGCCGGCTCTCTGCGCGGACGTCCTGAAGTCCCTGGACCGTCAGATCCAAGCCCGGCAAACGGGGACCAAGGCCCGACGAACCACCGCTGCAAGAGCCTTGGATCGGCTCCTTGCCGGCCGAGAGCCGGCGACCTTGGAGACAAAGGAGAGGGAACGCTACGCCCAGCTTGCGGCACTCAAGCCTACCGATGAGGTCTGCACCAATTGTTACCACAAGGCGCCCCGGCTGTGGGACTACTGCCTGGCGTGCGGAGTGCGCCTTGCCTTCGATCCCTGGTCCTGGTTCCGCGGTCGAATCATGAGGATGGAGCGTTCCCTCTACGAGCGAATGCTCCGCGATCCCGAGGACCAGCTCGTGGACTTCGTGGGTACAATCTGGTTCCTCCGGCGGCTCGTTCGGAAGCGCCTTCGCGACGAGGGCATCCGGTGGGCCGTCGACATGCTCTCGGAAGTCAAGATCTCGGATCCCGAGAGGATCGCCAGCCAATATCCGTTCGAGCTTAGCGGGGGCATGCGACAGCGCTCGATGATCGCAATGATGATCGCCTGCAACCCGAAGCTGCTAATCGCGGACGAGCCCACTACCGCGCTGGACGTGACCGTTGAGGCCCAGATTCTCAAGCTCATGAAAGAACTCCAGACCCGGACGAAGATGGCGATCCTCCTGATAACGCACGACTTGGGGATCGTCGCGGAGGTCTGTGACAAGGTTGGGGTGATGTACGCGGGAAGCATCGCGGAGTTCGGCACAACGGAACAGGTCTTCCACCGCACGATGCATCCCTACACGAACGGACTGATGGAGTCGATTCCCCGGTTCAAGGGCTCAGCGTCCGAGGAACGCAAGAAGGAGCTCTACATTATCAAAGGCGCCGTCCCGAACCTGCTGCATCCTCCGCCCGGGTGCCGTTTCCATCCTCGATGTCCCCGGGCCCTCGATGTCTGCAAGGAGGTCGTCCCCACCTTGACGCAAATGGAACCGGGGCATCTTGTGGCGTGCCACAATCCGGTGCCGCGTGTGGCGGCACTGACCCCGGAGGTCGCCGCGTGAGGGCGACTCAATCCGCTTCGGAACCGGCGGACCACGGTCCGGGCGAAATCCTCCTCTCGGCGCGCGACGTGAAGATGCATTTCCCCATGCGAGGCGGCCTGTTTCGGACCGTCAAAGGGCATGTGAAGGCCGTCGACGGCGTGTCGCTTCGTGTCGAGCGTGGGGAAACCCTCGCGGTTGTCGGAGAATCCGGCTGCGGGAAGAGCACCCTGGCACGGCTATTGCTCGGGTTACTCGAACCCTCTGCTGGGAAAGTCTTCTTTATGGGTCACGACCTCACAACCCAGAAATTGAGGGAGGTTCGCGAGCAGCGAAGGCACCTCCAGATGGTCTTCCAAGACCCCATGTCATCCTTGGACCCACGGATGACCATCAAGAACATCGTCAGCGAGCCGCTTGTCGTGCACCACAAACCCGGAAGACGGCCTCGCAATGTTGCTGTCGTCGCAATCCTCGTCCTACTGTTCGGAGCGCTCGCTTTTGCTCTCTCCATTCTAGCCTTTGCAGTCCCAAAAGTCCCACTCTTTTTCGGCTTCCTGTCCACGGACGTCGTCTTCCCGTCGCTGATCGGAGTCGCCTTCAGCGCCGTGACGGTCGTTTCCGGGGTCGGTCTCTGGCGCGAGGGAACTTGGGCGTGGGAGCTCGCCACAATCATCTTTGCCATGAGTTTGGTGGTGTCGGTCATCTTCTTCAGCCCCGTCCAGATTGGGGTCACCGCGCTGTTCCTCGCCTCCCTCGTCTCCGTCCGAAAGCAGTTCGTCAGCGCGGAGGAAATCTCGAAACGCGTCGTGGAGCTGCTCGAGGTGGTGGGCCTGAAGAAAGAACACTTGAATCGCTTTCCGCACGAGTTCTCGGGGGGCCAGCGGCAGCGGATCAACATCGCGCGCGCGCTCGCCCTCAACCCGGACGTGATCATCCTGGATGAGCCCACCTCGGCCCTCGATGTGTCCGTGCAGGCGCAGATTTTGAACCTCCTGATGGAACTCCAGAGGAACCTCGGCCTCACCTACCTGTTCATCACCCACGACCTCAGTGTGGTGTACCACATCGCGGACCGTGTTGCCGTCATGTACGCGGGCAAAATCGTGGAGCTCGGCGCCACCGAGGAAATCTTCCGCAATCCGCTCCACCCGTACACAAAGGCGCTGATCTCGGCCGCTCCGGTCGCCGATCCATCTGTGAAGGCCGACCGCATCGTGCTCGAAGGCGAGGTCCCCAGCCCGGTCCATCCGCCACCCGGATGCCGCTTCCACCCGCGCTGCTGGCTCGCGTTCGAGCCGTGCTCGAAACTCGAGCCGGAATTGTTCGATGCGGGGAACGGTCATCGGTTCGCCTGCTTTGCAACCGCCCGGGATCGGGGGCTCTGGCGCCAGACCGGGACGAACACGGCCATCGATCGACCCGTGCCCGTATGACGACGAACGGTCTCGACAGGTCGGAACCACGCCGGGCGCAGAAAGCGCCCCGGGACGACGCCGAACCTCAGAGTCTTCCTGAACGCCGGAGCAGGCTGAGCCCATACTTCCTCGGCCAATCCAGGCAACGCCGGGAAGGATTCCTTCGGCGTTCCGCGGCGTTCTCCATCCGTAAGGAATTGGCACGGAACGGATACATCGCGGCGTGTCTCCTCGTCGACGGCCTTGTCGTCCCGGAACCGATTTTCGTTCTTAACTTCCCCTGGGGATGGATCGTTTCTGCTGTGGCCCTCGTGATTGCCATCTGGGGAGAGGTTCGCATCTACGAAGCGTTTTTTTCGCTACCCGAGTCCCTGAGCGACCGACGCTGAGCTCACCGCTGCCTGCTCCCGATCGGCATACTTCGAAAATCGAGAGGAGGCCGCGTTGGAGCGGCGACCGAGCCTGCTATCAATCGGGGCCCGGAGGGAATTCGTTTGATCGGTTTCGCAAGGTGACGCCTAGCGATTACAGGCGGCTCGTAGAATCCAAGCGAGATCTCGCGGTCAAACGAAACGAGCCGGGAGGCTTCGAGCGGCACTCGAGCATGACCTCGGAGACATCGAAACCCCGCCCGGAATCCAACGGATTTCATCGACTTGCCGCAAACGGGACATCGAGGGTTCGCGACCTTGTGGAGGTCCTCGGCGAGCGCGAGCACCTCGAGCTTCTCGAGGTTCATCCCGACCGGCTGAGATCGGATGCTTCCGTACACGCGGACGCGGTCACCGGGCCGAAGCGCGCGCACGACCCGGCGGAACTGCTTCGACGGCTCGTATGCCACGACATCGAGCTTTCGCCGACCGAGGATTTCGAAGAGGACATGCCCGCCGGGGTGGGTGACGGGAGTCGACGCAACGACGCCCTCCAACGAGGTTGACGTGAACGGACGAACGGCCCAATCATCTCGCCGGATGTGATCGTCCGTTCCCTGGTTCGTTTCAAGCAGGAGCCAGCGCTCGGGTCGCTCGCCCCGAATGCGGCTCAAGGCCGACGGCAGATCGCGAGGATCGTCCCCGCGAATCCCGAGGAGGATTGGGCAAGGGGAGTGTGGTGCGATCACGACGCGCTCGTTCACGTAGTCGTAGTTGTTGAACGTCGACGGGAAGGCCATGTCCATCTCCCGCACGGAGCGGGCATCGATCTCGCGCGGCAGGCCCCACAACGCCGGATGCCGGTAAGCGAGGACCTCGTAGGTGCGATCCCTCGGCCTCCAAGAAAGCGCGGCGGCGGCTCCAATGATGCCCCGGCCGTTCTTGTACGTCCGCGCGTAACCGCGCCCCGCAATCGCCCGCCGGGCGTCCGTCCGTGTCACGATCCCGCGGACGGCGCGCCAATACAGGGCGGACACCGGCGGCGTTCGAAGAACGACGAAGGCGGGGTTCGTGGTCGGATCCGTCAGCACAGCCCATCGTTCAATGAGGGCGGACAGCACGTCGCGCACGCTCTCGGGATCTTCCCGAGCGCGGACGCCCGCCGAATAGGATCGCACGGAACGGTCGCCGATCCGACCGACGACTCGCGAACCTCCCCGGCCTCGGCCGAATCGGAGGGCGATCGCCGCGTTGCCGCGGGTTTTCCAAGGGATGCAGGGGTTCAATCGGACGAGACGCGGATAACCAATCAAATCATATTCGGATGTGAGGACCCGGATCATCTCGGTCGCGAGGAAGGTCGTGCACATTCCGCCCAGGCTGTCCGTGTCGTCGACGCCGACCCATAGAACCATGGCCGCCCTCGAACGGACGACAGCGCTTAAAGCACCCCCGTTCTTCGTTTCGGCGACGCAACGCCGGCATCACCGACGCGACGATCGTTCAACCAGCTCGACCGTCACGTCATCCGGATCCGAGACGTAGACACACCGTGCTCCCCGCCACCACTCCGGACCGCGGAGTTCGACGGGAGCGGCTCGGGGCAGGATGCCTTCCCGCTTCAGTCGGCGCAGGGTGTTGTCGAGGTTGTCGACCCGAAGGGCGAGGTGGCCGCTCCCCGAGTCGAACACACGCGGTTTCAGGCGGATGCCTTTTGGCCGAACGTACTGGAGGAGTTCGAGAATTTGCCCCGAACCCAGATCCAGATCTGCGAAGTAGAATCGAGCGTCCGTTAGCCCGGTGACGCTTGCAACGGCGCTTCCCGATTCCTCTCCCCGGCCTAGCAAAGGGATCCCGAGCAAGTCCCGGTAGAACGCCAGGGAGCGATCCAGGTCGCTGACGGTGACCGAGATGTGATCGATTCCGGACGTTCTCACGACGGCCCCTCCGACGGAGGTGCGGCGAGGCGCGGAGGAATGTGATCGCGCCGGAACACATCGTCGACCGATTCGGCTCGTTTCACGATCTCCGCGTCGGATCCTTGAACGAGGACGACGGCGGGCCGCGGAAGGGCGTTGAAGTTGTTCGAACAGGCGTCTTGATACGCCCCGGTGTCGAGGAACGCGATGATGTCGCCGACTGCCACGTCCGGCAGCTCCGCTTGGTGCACGATCACATCGAAACCGCATGAAATGCCGACAACGTCCGCGATGCGCGTCCGCGAGCAATCCGCCTTTTCGGCAACGACTGTCGTCCATCGGTTGCGTTCGACGATCGTATCAAGGAGGAACATCTCCGTCGTGTCGGTCTCGACCCACGACCACGGGTGAGGGGAGGTTTGCGACTTCAGACCTCGGACCGAGGCCAGGTGGATACCCGCATCCGCGAAGACACTCCGACCGGGTTCGACTTCCAGGATCTTCCGCTCCGAGTGCAACCCGTTGCGTTTCAGCTCCCGCCGCAAGGTGTCCGTCATCGCCTCCGCGTACGCTTCCGCGGACGGCGCAACGGCGGCGCGCTTCGCTCCGCGACGAGTCGTTCGGCCCGTCGGATCCCGGGGAGCCGCGAACCCTCCTCCGAGGTCGATCTCGCGGGGCTCCCATCCTCCCCAGGCACGGGACAATTCGGCGAGGAGCGTGACGAGACTTCGCACCATCCCGCGCCAGACGTCGAGGTCTTGGCTGTGACGACCGAGATGGACCATGACGCCGGTCACGTCGAGCTCCGAGGCGCGAAGGGCCTGCGCGCCATGGGCGAGCAGCTCTTCCGTCGGGATTCCCGGCTTGTACTGTTGCGCGGCGATCCGGATTGGGGTGTCATCGTCGTAGAAGTCCGAGGGCTCGTCAAGCCCTTCGTACGCCGGACGCACGCGAAACCGAACCTTGGCCCGGATTTTCAAGGCGCGGGCCACCTCACGGACGAGGTCGATTTCGCCGCGACTGTCCAGCGTGATTCGCGCTCCCGCCCGAAGGGCCTGCTCGATGAGGCTTCGAGACTTGCTCGATCCATTCACGGAGATAGAGGCAGCTGGGATCCCGGCCCGCAAGGCTGCATTAAGCTCCCCCGAACCGAACGTATCGCATCCGGTTCCCTCCCGGGCCAGAATCCGGAGGAGCGCAAGCGTAAAGTTCGCTTTTACGGAAGGCAGGACGTGGACCGGGCCTTCCGGCCACCGCTCCTGGAAAGCGCGACGAAACCGGCGGATGTTCCGTCGGAGCTGGTCCTCCGACACGACGTAAATCGGGGTGCCAAATCGCCGGCCCAGCGCCGCGGCATCGCAGGCCTCGATGAAAAGGTGGCCCTCCCGGATCGACAGGCAGTCATCAATTCGCTCCGTCCGAATGTTCGACATTCCCTTCCCTCGCGCAACGACAAATGTGGCTTGATTGAGTCCTCAGTATATGAAAGGAATTCCGCGAATCGTGCGTCGCGCTGCAACGGTTCATCACGGCCGACAACGCGTGGTCGGTCTGACAATGTTCAAATACGCCGGCTCGGTTCGATACCCGAGTTTGCCCATGCCGGTCCGCACGTTTGAATTCTCCAGCGTGGACGGCCGGCGGTTTGTGAAGCCGACGGACCGCTGGGTGAACCTGAGGGTGGACCACAACAGCACGGTCACCCTGATCTCCGAACTCGGGGACCGGCAGGCCTCCGTCGACTTCCGCTTCACCGCGAACTACCACGCCTCCGAGGCGGTCGTCGGGTCATCCTCGCCCGAGATCTCCGACTCCCGCCGCCGGTTCCGATTCCCCAGGTGAACGTCCCGCAGCAACCGGCTAAGCCTGGGAAAGGGCGATCTCCGGAAATCGCCTGATTACTTGATGTGGTCCAGCGAGAACGACCCGATCGACAAGCTCGATTTCGTGTAGGTGTAGCGGATCCAGCCGCGGCTTTGGACGTCGCAGATGCCCTTGATGCACAGGAACGACTTCAGCTGCTCGACCTTGAACTCGATGCTCCCGTCCATCAGCGAGCCAAGCATCTGGATCTCCTGCTCCTCGTGCATCCCTTTCTCGATCACGTAGAAAGCCACGGCCTTGTCCCGCTTCCGCCGCCCGACAAAGGGCTGGAGGAACTTGAATGTCGTCGTCGGGTCCAGATACGCGATGAGCGTCGACACGCTGCGGAAGGCAAGCCGGTACGTCGGGTACTTCTTCTTCCACTCCGCGGCCCGCGCGTCGACCGCCTTCAGGATTGACTGATAGTCCGTCGGCTCGTCGATGTACGTCGTGTTCGGATCCGATGCCTCCGCACCCATCGACTTCGAATACGTGTCAATGTATTGGACCAGCCCGAGCTTCTCGTACTCCTCGTATCCGGGAAGGGCGAAGGCCATCTCCTCCCGGACTTCGGTCGGACCTTTGTCGGTCAGGATCCACAGGACCGGCACCCCTTTCTTGAGGCCCTCGGCCATGAACAGGCTCACGAGCACCTCCTTGCCGACGTAGGCGGGGCCGTACACGGAGGCGTTCGTCCCGAACGGTATGCCGCCGAACAGCAGGTCGTCGAGCCGCGGGATGCCCATCTTGACCTTCTGCTGCTTCACCTCGACCTGGAGGTCTTTGTCCCGGGCCTCGATGTCCTCCGAAATGAGGCCTTGCTCCCGCAACCGGAGCTCTTCCATCTTCTGCTGGAGGTACCGCTCCTTCGTGCGGACCTCCTCTTCCTTTGCCGTGATCGTACTCTTCAGTTCCTCGAGGCGCGACTTGAGATCCAGTTCCTCGACCGAGCCGCCTTGGGCTTTCGCTTCCTCCATCTTGCGGTGCTCCGCCTGGAGGACTTTCTCGCGATACATGAGGTCTTCCTCGCGCCGTAGCAATTCTTCCTCCTTGTAGGTGAGCGGTTCCTTCACTTTCTTGATCTCGTCCTCCTTGACCTGCAAGTCCGCCTGCAGACGTTGCAGCTCTTGTTCCCGCATCAGGACCATCTTCTCCTTGTGCAGGACCTCTTGCTCTTTCCTCGAAAACGCGGCCTGCACTTCTGACTTCGGCTTGCCTTCGAAGGCCTTCGCCTCCGCCCGGACTTTGTCCTCGATCTTGTATTTGCCGACTTCCTGCTCGAGCCCGATGATCCGTTTCTTGAACTCCTCTTCCTTCGCCAGATAGTCTTCCGCCATCTCGCGGAGCTCCTCTTCGAACCGGCGTTTCAGCTCTTCACTGGGAGCTCCGCCCTCGCCGGCCGGCATGGATGCGAGGCGCTCCTCTTTCGCCTGCAACGTCGCCTCGCGCTCCACGAGGTCCAGCTCCCGCTTCTTCACCTCGCGCTGGTCCGGCTTCATCTTCCCGAGGCCGGACTCGAGTTGTTTGCGCAGCTGCTCGTTCACGGACCGTTGCTCGCCGACGTCGGCCTCGAGGGCCTGACGGGCCTTCGTCTCCTGATCGAGGCGCTTCTTGAGCTCCGGCGACGCGCCCGCTTTGAGCTGCTGCGTCTTGACGTACTTGATGACCGCAATCGAGCCTTTCTTGATGTGCTCGATCTCCTGCTCCAACTCCCGTCGCTTCGCGATCTCCGTCTGCAGCTGTTTCGACAGGTTCGCGGTCTCCTCGATGTACTTGACCGGATCGAACTTGCCTTGCCGGAAGTTCGCAAGTTCGCGGTTCAACGTGGCGCGCATCGCTTCGAGTTCGGCGTGCAGACCGTCGACCTCGAGGGCTTTCGTCCTCAGCTCGCGCACCTTGTCATCGGAGACGCGCTCGGCCGGAGTCCGGGACGCCTTTGCGCCGCCCGAGGTGGTCGGGACGCCGATCCAGTCCTGGAACGCCGTATCCTCGCCGGCGAGCCACTTGCGGAGCGCGTCGTCCTTCGAATCGCCGCCTGCGACGGAGGCGCCGATCCACGCATTCAAGCCGCCGTCCGAATCGCCCTTGAGCCAAGTGGCGGAACCTTTGTCGTCCGCCTTCGGCGGATCGGATTGCTTCGTGCCGCAGACCACGCACTCGCCGTGCGGATTGACTTCGCCTCCGCACACGCGGCAGACCTGCGAGACGGTGCCCTCCGCGGGCCTCACCGCCATCGGGCCTGTGCCTCCCTGAGCATCGCTAGCACGACCGACCCGGAAGAACCGGTTGGGACTCGCTACGAGACAAGAGGGTATTTAATCGTAGCCACCTCAATATCATCGAACAATCTAGCCGGGCTCCGAGGCCGCAACGGCCTCCGGGAGTGTGCGGGCCGGAATAGGATTTACGAAGGCGTCGGACGGCACGACACTTCAGCCTCGCCAAGGAGCGTCCGGTTCTGGCCCCGGTTCAGGAGCGACACCCATATGCCGAGTCGAGATGATGCGGGACCGGCATGCGCAAAGCGCTCTCCGTCAGCGATTTACGCGAGCAAGTCAAGGCATTCAAAATCCTCGTCGTCGCTAACGCTGCCCTATTCGGCCTTACCGCCGTTTGGTTGCTTTGGACTTGGTCGTCCAGGCCGGACTTGGCCAAGAGGGACATAGTGATCATCAATGCGCTCTGCGGTGTTGGCCTTGCGACGAACGTGCTGTTGTTTCGCCGTTTCAAGCGGCAACTCGACTCCTTGGCCGGCGTTGAATAATCAGCATCGAAGGTGTCGGCCCAGTGAAGGCGGACGTGTGCCAGGCCGGTTCGGCCCCGGAATAGTATTTATACGGTCGGACGAATCTGATGGTCTCGACGGAGTCCGGAGGAAGGGCGGGCCTTGGGGACGGAGAGCGAGAAGCGGATTATCATGCGAATCGACCCGAACGACGAGTCGATCACCCTCAAGGACATCATGCAGCGAATCCAGGAAATCCAAAGGCAACATCCGGACCTCGACGTATTTTTCGACGGCGACGAGTATGCGGTTTGCTCGAGGCCGAAAGAGAAGGCTCGGGCGATCGCCGAGGCCGTCGAGGGCCGCAAGAAGGCGTAGTCGACCGAAGCCTTTTGGCCGGGCCGCGCATAGCGCCGCACATGGCCGATAAGAAGCCCACGAAGGCGGATCTCACCGCCGTCCCGATCGAACACCTGGACCTCGAGAAGACGGAGACGATCGCGGACCTCGTCGACGGCTACAAGCACATTTCGTTCCAGGCGCGGACCTTGGGCCTGTGCGCGTCGGTCCTGGAGAACATGATGACGGACCCGAAGTGCACCGTGTTCTTCGGCGGGGCAGGAGCCCTCACCCCCGGCGGCTTGAAAAAAGTGATGCGCGACATGGTGGAGTTCGGCCTGGTCGACGTCGTCGTGACGACGGGCGCGATCGCCTACCACGACTTCTACGAGGCGCATGGGTACCGGCATTACCGGTCGTCCCCGGACGCAGACGACATCGTCCTGCGGGAGCATTTCCTCGATCGCGTGTACGACACCCTGGCCGACGAGTCCCTCTTCCGGGAATGCGACGACGAGATCGCGGCCCTCGCCGATTCCCTCGAACCGCGGCCGTACAGCAGCCGCGAAATCCTGTGGGACATGGGGAAGATCGCGTCGAAGGACCCGAACAGCCTGGTCGGCACGTGCTACCGGAAAGGCATCCCGTACTTCGTGCCGGCCCTCAACGACTCGTCGATCGGCATCGCGCTCGCGAAGCATCATCACGATCGCGTGAAGAAAGGCAAGGAGCCGATCGCGCTGGACTCGATCAAAGACAACTACGAGATCGCGCAGGTCAAGCTGAAGTCCCCTCGGACCGGCGTGTTCTACGTGGGCGGCGGCA
>WNEY01002691.1_pt1 | contig 18857 bp, 15 predicted proteins | sample 5400531 | NCBI WGS metagenome assembly WNEY01 (sample SAMN13153338, study PRJNA577476) | soil metagenome | isolation source: 200 cm saprolite under Douglas fir tree site 1 | place: USA:California | collected 2015-04-18
GCGGAAGTATGGGTAAAGTTCTTGCTTGCTCTGGGGGGATTAGGGTTGGCGTTCGGAGCAGCGTTGCTCTCCACGGCGTCGGGTGAGGCGGGTAATGTGTGGGCATCGGTGCTTCTAGCGTCCATGGCGCTGTTGATGGCGGCGTTTGTCGGACTGGTCACCGTACCTTATTTGGCGCGGCGCGTGGCGCTGGAACGTTTGCGCCAGACATTTCACTACGAAGTCACGAAGGTCGGGGTGGTCTATGTGCTGGTCACCCTCGTGATTGGCATCGCGGCGCTGAACACGGGGAACAACCTGCTATACATTGTCGTGGCGGCGATGCTGGCGGCGATTCTTGTCTCAGGAGTGGTTTCAGCGCTGGTGCTGCGCCGCCTTGAACTCGACATTCGCCTGCCCGAGCACATGTTTGCCGGGTGTCCGGTGATGGGACGGATCGTGCTGCGAAACCCGCGGCGGTTCTTGCCCGCCTTCTCCATTCGGGTGTTGCCTGCGCGCAAGGAAAAACAAATCCGCAAGCGATGGAGATGGGAACGAACGACATTCGCCTTTCCGCTGAACCGCGCTCCCCAAAAGCAATGGGTGCGCATGCGCGATTGGAAAGTGAAACGGGTGGATGCGGTGCCCACGCCCCCCGGAATTTTCGACGGGATGGTTTATTTCCCTTACCTGCCGGCGAAGGTTGAGCTCCCGGCTGATCTGAAGCTGTGTTTTGCGCGGCGCGGGCGATATTGCGAATCGAGTTTCGCCGTGGCCACGCGATTTCCCTTTGCCTTTCTGACCAAGATGCGAGACGTTCCACTGGAGCGCGAGATTGTGGTGTACCCGGCTATCGAGCCCCCCGACGAACTATTTGAGATTCTGCCGTTGGTGCGCGGAGAGTGGGAAAGCTTTGTTCGTGGACGCGGCTCCGATCTATATCGCATTCGCGAATACATGCCGGAGGATTCGGCGCGCCATGTGGACTGGAAGGCTACGGCAAAGTCCGGCTCGTTGAAGGTACGCGAATTCAGCCGCGAGGATGAACGCAAGCTCTGCATTGTCTTCGACAATCCCGGGGCCGGGCTCATCTCCGGCCAGGCCTACGAACGGGCGGTAAACCTGACAGCGTCGCTGGCGTGGCACTTTTCTTCGCAGGATGCGGAAGTTTCATTTGTTATCCCCGGCCAGGGACGCGGCGCCGATCTGCATGAGTTTCTGGCGTGGCTGGCGGTGATCGCACCGGAGAAGGACTCCCCCGCGCAGCAGCGGCCGCAGGCCGAGATTTTCCGGGAAATAAACCCAGACGGCACCGGTGAATACAATATCGTTCTCACCGCTCGGCCGCGAGGCAGCCTGCCCACGGCATTGTGGAACTGCTGCTACTTCGTATTTATCGCGGACGAGGTTGCGTCCCGAGTGTGAAGGCCTCGGACGTGCAAGAGTCGGTTCCCGTCGAACGCAATTTGTCGTTTCTTCTTGAATTCGTCCGGCTCCAGATAGCACAAAGGTAACGTTACTTTCGGTTACCTGAGTACATTGAACGCTCGGGCGAGATGGTTTAACGTTCTCTTATCTATTACAGGCGTCCTGTCCGTATGCAGTGCTGCGAAGCTGGTTCGGGCACTGCAGTTGAGAGAAAGTAGAAACCGCCCCCATGAGCGAAAAAATCCGGATTCTTTTTTACGCCCTGTGGATCGCTCAACCCGTCATGCAGACGGTGATTGCCATCGCTATGTTCCGTCGCGGCCAGCACCGCGCTTTTAAGTTTTTCTTTGCCTACATCATCGCCCAGATTCTGACCTTTGCGGTGATTTGTCCGACCTACTTGTACAGCCTCTCCGCCTATTTTTACATTTCCTGGTTCGCCACTGCGGTCAGCGTGGCTTTGGGGTTCCAAGTCATTCACGAAGCCTTTCTTGATGTATTCCGGCCGTTTCATACCTTACGCGACCTGGGCTCCGTATTATTCAAGTGGGCGGGCTTAGTCATGCTCCTGGTAGCCGGAGTTGTATCGGTTTCCACCCGATCGTCGGATACCGCGCCGTGGGTGGAGGCCATCATGACCGCCCAGCGCTGCGTACGTATTATTCAGGTGGGGATGGTTCTTTTCCTGTTGTTCTTTGCCCGCTACTTGGGAGTGAGCCGGCGGCAGCACAGCTTCGGCGTGGCCCTGGGCTTCGGCACCTTTGCCTTAGTGGAGCTGGCCTTAATCGCGACATGGGCGGGCTATCGCTTAAGTGATGTTTCGATGAGCTTGATCAATATGGCTGCCTACGACTGTGCGCTATTCATCTGGTTGGGCTACACCTTGGCCAAGAGTCCTGCCCGCGAAGCCTCGTCCACTTTACTGCGTCCCCAGCGCTGGGAGCAAAGCCTGTCGGATATTCAGCATCCCTTGCCCGCAGATTCCTTGATCCCCATGTTTGAAGGGATGGTGGATCGTGCTCTGTCGCGGACTCACTCGACGTCCGCGTCGGCGATTACGCCAGAAAATGCCGCCACCACGCGCCACGGTGGCGCGATAATTGGTTCAGATTTTCTGACCCGCCGATGAGTTGTTGTGAAACAGCAAGGGGATTTCGAACGCCGGTGGATTGACCTCTTTGTCCAATTCCTCTCTGTCCTTTCACGCGCCCGGTTCCGGATTTCGTAAATTGTCCATCTTCGCCCGTAAAACCGCCTCCAGACCCTGTTTAGTCGTTGATGTCGGCCAAAAGCTGTTTCCTAACCTACAGATTCTCCTGTATTTACAAGTTTTTTCCTAAGTGTTACGGGAAGGGGCTCATCAGCACCAACATGAAGGTCCGCCTGGCGATGGCAGGCAAGGGTTGCGGAAGGGCTTGACTCGTGGCTTATAATTCCTCACCGCGCCTTGGATCCCTTTTTGGGAATCCAAGTTCGCGCGGGAGGAGAAAAACCATGAAGCATGCAATCAGGATGTCCATCCTGATGTTGGGACTATTGGGTATGTACGCAGCGGCCGCCGTTCCGCAGGTTCCCGCCCCGGACGGAGCGCCGATTTCTACGCACCCTAAGTAAATGCACAGTCAGTTAATCGGATATCTACGGTGGCCGCAAGGTCACCAAGGTAACCTCAGTAACCTGGGCCGAACCTAGGGCTCGCAATCTTTGGGCTGACGGAATCTCATAAACCGTCAGCCCCATTTTTTGGGAACGGTTTTTCCTAGGAGATCTTTCTGAGAACGGAACCCAAAGTTCGCCGCAGCTCCACCGGATCCGTAATTGGTGCTTGGCAGGCAAATCCCGAACAGAGAACGGCAAATGATTCCCCCGAGTTCAATTGCGGCAAACTCGGAAGTGTGGCCGCAAGCGTGGGCGGAAGGTTCGCGGCGACCGCCTGGTTCGCCGTCAGCCGCACCACGGTCTTGTTGAAGGCGAAACTCGTGGTAGCGACAGTTGCAAGCGCGGTAGTGCTCTCTGACTTCGAATCGCCGACCACAACAACCTGCGCGGGACTCTCCAGCAGATGGACGACCGCGATGCCGTAGGTCCCGGCAAAAATTCCAAATTGTTCGACGATGCCGGCAAAGGCTTCCAACGTTTGCTCCGCCTTATCCCGATACCCCTCGTCCCCTGTGTAATGGTGCAACCTCAGCAATGCGATTGCGGCCATAGGATTACCCGCTGGCGTGGGTGAATCCTGCAGCGGCTTGCGTCGCGTGGAAAGCACGCCCAGACTCTTGCCATCGACTGCCGGTTCGGCGTCAAAGAATCCGCCGGAGACCGCATCGAAGAATTTCGCAATCATCGCGTCGCCAATCGCTTGTGCGAACTTGAAATAGCTGAGATCGGCTGTGGCCTCATAGGCGTCAAGACAAGCGAGTGTGGTGGCGGCATAGTCGTCGAGCAGACCAGACACTTCGCGATGCTCCGCCTTCGGATCGGAATAAGCAACCACATGTAATAGGCGACCATTGGGTTGTGTAGAAGCCTGCGGTTGTGTGGAAGCGGGTGACTCGCCCGCTTTCTTTGATTCGTCACGATATGCTCTCCACGCTTCCGCCAGAATGCGATCCAACGAACGCAGCGCGAAATGCCGGGCGTCATCGAGATCAAGCACCTTCGCCGCTTCCAGATAAGCCGACACGCACATGCTGTTCCATCCCACGTAGACCGTCTTGTCCACATAGGGCGTCGGCCTCTCTAACCGGGCAGCGTACATTTTCTTCTTCGCGGAATCGAGCAGATCCTCCACGCGGTCCGCCGCCAGGCTCATCCGGCGCCCAATTTCCTCGATGGGCGCGCGCACGTACAGCACGTTCTTCGCCGGATTGTGATGCATCTCGCCAACTTCATTGATGTCGTAGCGCAGAGCGGCAACCTGCGCTTCTTCTTCCGTGAGCGCGGCGCGGGCCTCGTCGAGCGTCCAGGTGAAGTAGTCGCCATCGTCGTCCATGGAAATATCGGCGTCCTGGGAAGCGTAAAATCCGCCCCGTTCGCGATCACTCAACCACTCATCCATCCAGCGAATAATGTCCCGTGCCACACTCGCAAAAAATTCCGACCCCGTGGCCTGATAAGCATGCACATAATTCTTCAGCAACTCAGAATTGTCGTAGCACATCTTTTCGAAGTGCGGCACCACCCAGCGTTCGTCCACCGAATAACGGTGAAATCCTCCCGCCAACTGGTCATAAACGCCGCCCTTCGCCATGTGCTCAAGAGTAGTGACGATGACATTACGCAACTGCCCGTCGTCGGCAAGGTCCATGTGGGGACGGCCGCCCTCGGGAGCCTGCCCTGAGCGAAGCCGAAGGGTCCGGCGGAGCGAAGCTCCGCTTGCACTTCGCGCATACTGCTCAATCAGCAAATCGAGTGCCGAAGGATGAGGAAACTTGGGAGCCTGCCCAAATCCACCATGCTCCGCGTCGAACATACTGAAAGCAGACTTCTGAATCGCCGCGATGATACTCGCCGAAACGCGCCCATCCCGTCCCGCAAAAGACTCCGCCTGCGCGATCGCACTCTCCACCATCTTCGCCTGCTCGACTACGTCGCCGTTCTTTTCTCTGTAGGCGTTCGCGATGCTCACCAGCACCCGCTTAAAACTAGGCCGCCCGTAACCGTCCGTAGGCGGAAAATAAGTGCCCCCATAAAACGGCTTCCCATCGGGCGTAAGAAAAGCCGTAAGCGGCCAACCTCCCTGTCCGCTGACCGCGCTAACCGCTGCCTGATACCGGCTGTCGATATCAGGACGCTCGTCCCGGTCCACCTTCACCGCGATGAAATGCTCATTCACGATGGCCGCAACTTCAGGATCGTCGTAGGACTCGCGATCCATCACATGGCACCAATGGCACCACACCGCGCCAATATCGAGCAGCATCGGCTTGTTCTCCCGCTGCGCCGCAGCGAACGCCTCCTCACCCCACTCATGCCACTGAATGGGTTGATGCATGGCGGAACGCAAGTAAGCGGATGAAGCGCGGGCGAGGGCGTTCAGACTCGTGGTGGTCATAACCACTTCAGTTTACTAGCAGGCTGCTGAAAAACCCTGATTTGGGCCGATTTGGGAAGGGCACGAGTTCACTCGTGCCGCCAAAGTCCTTTGATACCAGCCGCGCTTCAGCGCCTGAGGTTCGCCTTCGGCTGCCAAAATGAGTTTTTCAGCAGCCTGCTAGTGTGCTGTCCCGGAAATACGTTCACATAGTCGCTGGACTTTCGCGAAGATCGAGTCCGCCGTTGCCGTCCAGACAAAAGGCCGGGCGTTCTGGTTGTTGTTTTCCACAAATTGATCGATCTTGGTGACCAGTTCCTTCACACTGCGAAAAGTTCCGCGCCGGATGGCTCGTTGGGTGATCCGGTTGAACCAGATCTCCACCTGATTGAGCCAGGAGGCGTAGGTGGGAGTGAAGTGCACATGAAAGCGGGGCCGCGCCGCCAGCCAGCGCTTCACCCGCGGATGTTTGTGGGTGGCGTAATTGTCCACGATCACGTGCACGTCTAACTCCGGCGGCACGTTGCTGTCGATCTGCCGCAGAAAGTCCAGATATTCTTGATGGCGATGACGCTGCCGACAGCGCGTGAGCACCGTGCCCTTGGCCGTGTCCAGCGCGGCAAACAGGGTCGTGGTCCCATGACGCCGGTAATCGTGGGTTACGCCTTCGACGTAGCCCAGCCCGATGGGCAGCATCGGCTGGGTGCGTTCGAGCGCCTGAATCTGGCTCTTCTCGTCCACACACAACACCACCGCGTTCTCCGGGGGATGCAAGTACAGCCCCACGATGTCGCGCACCTTCTCCACGAAAAACGGATCGGTCGAGAGCTTGAAGTGGCGCTGCCGGTGCGGTTCCAGCCCGAACGCCCGCCAGATGCGGTGCACTGTGGATTTCGAAAGCCGGGTCTGGCCTGCGATCTGGCGCACACTCCAGTGCGTGCCGCCTTTCGGTTTCGTCTCCAGCGTCTTGCGCACCAACTGGGCCACCCGTTCATCGCTGATCGGGCGGGGACGGCCTGACCGCAACTCGTCATGCAGTCCCGCCACACCCTGCTCCACGAAGCGTCGCCGCCATTTGCCCACGGTTGCGTTGGTCAGTCTCAATTGCCGGGCAATTTGTTGATTCATCTTTCCCGCCGCGCTCAGCAAAACGATCCGCACCCGCGTCACCAGTCCCGCTGGAAGCGAACGCGAACCGGCCATACTTTCCAGCTGTGCACGCTGCTCCGAGCTCAACACCAACGCCGCTTTCGGTCGTCCCATCGCCATAGGCACCTCCATTGTGCATCAGAGACGCCTATTTTCCTTGCAATACTAATGCCATTTACTTATGGGACAGCACACTAGGTCACAAGCAAAGAAAGCAGATACGCTCAAAGCTGAAAAGCTTTTGATCGATCCTCCAGGTGAAAATTCATTTCCTCGGGCGTGATTATCGGTATCATTCCCATCGTTACGAACCGTTGCATGAGGGCATCGAACGCATCATCATCGAAACCGGGCAAGTCAGCTCCCCGATCTTCCAATTCCTCAACGACTTCAACGAATGTGAAGAAAAAAATCCGGATAGCCCAGTAGAGGGAGAACTGTGCCCAATACCCATCCATGTGGATTGAACTGACCTTGATCTGCTCCCGACCTCCCCATGCCCGGCGCAACATTTCCGATACGGAGAAATGAACCGTCCGCGACGTCGCATGGTAAATCAAGAGGTACAGATCCTCATTGTTCGACTCCTTTGCAATCTGACGAACACTTGGCGTGAATTGATTCCGCTTCAGTCGCCAGCCCAGTCTCGCACCAATCGCTCGCAGCACTTGCTTCCCCTTATCACTGCCTGTGCGGACTCCCACCAAGAATCCGTCAGGGAAGCCGATTCGCTTCATTTCGGCCTCACCGGCATCGTTGTATTGCGCGTTTAGGGAATTGAACGTTTCGATCTGCGCCTTCCAAAAGACAATCTCCTCTCTATCTCTCGGGCTAACCCTCCGCAGGAAACTCACCCAAAAAAATTCCTCGCAAGCTGGACGAAGGAGAGGAACCGTCAAATCCGATCGCCTTTTTTCGATCATGTCGATCATCACTTCAAGGGCGTCGAATTGGCGGCGCAGCACTGCCCTCAACACGATTGTCCAAAACCCGGCGCTAGTCTCCCATTGAAGAACGGAAGATGCATCAACAGCCGGGCGCACCATTCCCAAGAAATCCCTTGCCACTTTCAATCGCTGTGCGATGTCTGGTGTCCTATCGTTCATTGCGGAGGTTCATCCAGGGAGCGGCAAGCGTGCCAATGTACACGGATATCTGCGCGCTAGCATTACAAGCGCCGCCTAAGGATTCGGTTGGCCTGCCCTCTCCCTGTTTCCAGAGATCCCTCAGTAATCCGAAGCCCGCGCGGGAAAACTGCTCACTAGCAGCGCAGTTCTTTTCGGCTCTCGCGAAGCAACTTTGAATCCACCTTGGGCAGTTGCGGCACATCGACTTTGTAGCTGCTAGAAAGTAATCTTGCCCTCGCGATGCTTCTTCATCGCGGAGACTCCCTCCACCATTTCGCCAACAAATGCTTCTCTTCTTAGCCATACTTGATACCGCGCTACGCCTTTAGCGTACACGTTCCCCAGAGAAATGATAGGCGCACAAGTTTTCCACAGCCCTTTCATGTTCACTCGTCACATCTTTATTTCCGGCCTTGCACTAAGCTTTTACAAAGTATCCCTGCGGAGCGCGAATCGCGCCGGGCACACGCTCTTTGAAAACTAGGATTGTGGCCATCGGAATGCCATTTTCCGCGGCTAAGTCTTTTGAATTGAATATTTTACCGCTAACTCCTTTGAATGGAAGATTTTAGCCGGATCTCGCGGATATCGAATCGTATAACTCCTGTTTTTACAGTATTTTAGCGGCCTCGATCCGCAGTTTTTTTATCGGGATCTGACGTTGACGCTGCTCGGAGAGATCAATGTTCCGATCTGTAAATGGCATACTGATGCGTCCCGCCGATTTTTTTTAGCACTCCACTCTCGCTCAACACCTGCTCGAGAATCGGATTGTGATAGAGCACATACACCGCCCGCGGATGGTCACGCAAACTCTGCTCCAGATTCGCTATCGCCCGTCTCAGTCCAGACTCTGGAAATGGATTGAAAAGATAAAGCACGATCCGCTCGGCAGGAAACGAGAACTCAGTCGCATCGCCGCAAATCGCTTCCAGCGTGAAGCACTTCTGCGATTCGCTTCGGTACTTGCTGAGGTTGTCTTGCGCAGCCTGATGCAACGCCGGCAAAAGTTCCACGCCGATGATGCGGCGAAAGGGATAGTCCGAAGCCATCAGCAGCGTGCGTCCTTTGCCCGACCCGAGATCGATGAAGACGAAGTCATGAAAGTCCGCATGAGTTTCTTCACGCAGAGCCTCGAGCATCTCGTGAAATAGATGGGCTTCGGTCGGCTGATACGGCGAGTGGAAAACTCCGAGCAACCGATCGCGCCAACCCACAGCAGCGCTCGTGGTATTAACGCGGTGATCCCAATCGTAATTGGTATCACCGTAGCATTGACGCCGTCGCTCAGGAGTGGAGTCGCGAACGAACTCCCACAGCGCGACTAGAAGTTGCCGGGTTGCCGAAAGGCGCCCTTCGCGGCCGGCAAGGTTATTCCACCAGCGCCACGCCGAGCGCGACAGGCCGAGTGGTGACGAAGCGCGGGAATCGTCGAGGTCCATTCCCCGCCATCATAAGCGATGACGCGAAATACCGGACTGCATGACTCGGGACAGAGAACTGAGAACTGAGAGCTGAGAACAGGATTACTGATGAGTATGAAACTTCGGCTGCGGCTTGTACCCCAGTGGCAGACCTTTGGTAGCGAAGGGAAAGTCATCCGGCACGCGAACTTCGATGTGCCCTTCGGGCGTCATTTTGTACGGATGACCGTCGGGATCGACAGGAACTCCGGGCAATTTCTCCGCGGCCAGCAGTTCCGCCATGCTTGCGGGCAAGCGCCCAGTGCGCTCTCCGAAGCGAGTTACGCCCTGTTGCAGATGCTCAACGTCTTCCTCGACCTTCAGGGCGCGAAGATGTTCCAGGGCGTTGTCCCGAATCTGCTGGTCCTGCGTGGTCTGGTAGGTTGCCGACCACAGCATCCGTGCCGTCTGATACTCGCCCGCATGTTGCGCCATCTGCGCGGCTAGAACTTTCAAGAAAGGATGCGCGTTCGGAACATGCGACCCGCGCTCGAAAGCCTCCGCGGCCTTCTTGTAATCCTTAAGCTCCATGTAGTAAACGAATCCCAAGTCGTAATAGAGCTTCCAATTGCCGGGATTGTTTTGAATGCCGTATTCCATCAACTGAATCGCGCGTTCGGGCTGTCCCGCCCCGTGCGGCGGTTTGGAAGCAAGGAAGGTGCTGCCAAACTCGTAGGCGACCACGAGATGCGGATCCAGATGAGTAGTGATTTCCAGAAGCGGCGCCAGCAGGTTGTAGCTGGAGGCGTAGGTTCGATGCCGGTCTCCGAAATATTGGACGGCCCGAGTCCAATAAATGCAGGCTACCAGACCGTCGTAACCGAGACTGGCGCGTTTGATCACCTTGGGCGAATTGAGGAAGAGCACTTCGTCGAGCGTGCCTTGCGGACGTATTTGGTCGGCGCGATGAAGCACGATGGAAGCGGCTGCCAGCGATAAGATCAGGCAAGCGCCGGCGATCGTCGAAGTTTTCCGCCCCTGCTTCATTTCAGGTCTCGGCGCTCGAAGATCAACACCGCTCCGCTCAGAGCCATGGTGGCGTAGAACAAGGCATACAGAGTGTTCTGCAGGACAAGTTGCCCGGCGACCGGTTGTTCGTGCGCGATAGAACTGATCACGTTGAAAGCGGAGAAATTCGGCACCAGGTAGGCCGCGCCCGTAGCCAGCAAACGGGTTATCCCATGAGCCATGCCCGCGAAATTGCGCAGGTCTTCGGCGAAGCTTCCGATCACGAATAGAGAAAATGCGAAGACGGCGGAAAGCAAGGGCGAAGAAAACGACGAGAACAACAAAGCCAGGGAGCAGATGATCAAGAACTCGAGGATGATGAAGTACAACGCAACCAGAATCAGCGCGTCAGCGCGCACGAATTTGTGAGAAACATAGAACAAAGCAGCGAACACGCCGATCGCCATCAAGAACGCATTGACCACCAGCGTTCCGGCCAGGCCAAAGAACTTGCCGATGATGAATTCCCACCTGCGGACGGGGCGGGAGAGCACGGTGTACAGAGTCCGCTTTTCGATCTCTTTGGAAACCAGGCCGATGCCGATAAAGATTGCAATCACCACCCCGAACAGAGAAACCGCGGTAAGCCCGAGATTGATGACGACCAACTTTTCAATCTCAATGGAAATCTGGCCTACCAGAATGGCTGCCCCCGAGAGCAGCAGGGCGAAGGCGATCAGATTGTAGAGCACGCGGTCGCGTACCGCTTCGCGAAAAGTGTTGGAGGCAATATGCGCGATGCGTGCTCTCATGCGGTTCTCCCAGCGGTGGTTTCAGCGCGGCGCAGCTTCTCCACAAAATAAGCTTCGAGCGACGTGCGTACAGGAATAACCGCAATCAAACGCTGGCGCTCGCGGCGCAGCGCGTCAATCACCGCATCCTGCTGGTTCTCGTCAATGATGGCGCGAACCCGGTCTCCGGTCACATGGCACTCCGCACCCAGCGCCTTGATCGAGGAAGGAACTTGCGTGCCCTGCCAGATTACCTCGACCTTGCCCTGAACGCTGGAGGTCAAATCCTCGACCGCTCCCACCCCGCGCAGCTCTCCGTGATGAATGATTGCCACGCGATCACAGAGCGTTTCGGCATCGGAGAGAATGTGCGTCGAGAAAAACACTGTCTTGCCCTGGTGCTTGAGTTCTTCCATGAGGTCACGCACTTCGCGCCGGCCCATGGGGTCGAGCCCGGACATGGGTTCGTCGAAAAATACTAGTTTGGGATCGTGCAGTATGGCTTGTCCAATTCCTACGCGCTGCAGCATACCTTTTGAGAACTTGCGCAACTGCACGCCCCGAACGTCGCGCAATCCAACCTGATGAAGAACCTGGTCAACACGCTGCTTGCGCTGTTTGGCGGGAACGCCGGAAAGCTGTCCGTAATATTCCAGCAGTTCGTGAGCGGTCAGATAGTCGTAAAAATAGGGCTGTTCGGGAAGGAAGCCAATCTGCGCCTTCACCGAAGGGTCGGTCCATTCGCGGCCCAGGATGCGCGCCGATCCCGCGGTCGGGTAGACCAATCCCATAAGCAGCTTTAGCGTAGTGGTCTTGCCGGCGCCGTTGGGGCCAAGAAAGCCGAAAATCTCTCCGTCCTCGACCGTGAGGTGCAAGGGCTGCAGGGCGCGCTTCGGGTACTTGCGCCAAAAACCCACGCTGTAAGTTTTTTCTAAGCCCGAAATCTCTATAGCAGACATAGCAGGAAGACGGCTTGCCTAAGGGAATTGTTGCTTTCCTCACTAAAATTATATGCAAATCCAATTCGGAGTAAAGTATTTGCGCAGGGCCTGAACATTACGAAAGTGAAAAAGGGGTCTGGCAATCCAGGGCCAAGACGTTCCGGCACCTCTTCGAGCGCTAATTACTCATGGTGGCCAGAACTGTGCAGGCATTGTAGCTGGGCACCAGGGTGATGGTACCGGCTGGCTGAAGACGTAATACCACGTCCTCCACCGCGCAGTATGCGCGTGAGCCCTGCGAACTGCCCAGAGGCGTACCGGTTGAATAAAATTGGTCGTTCATGGGGCTGCCTGCGCTCGCCGACGCCGTAGCATTGAAGGTGTAGCCGCTCTTGCCGTTTCCACCGCCGTTTGTAGCCAGAAAATCGTCAATCAAACAGGCTGTCAGGGTTCCGGGGGTGCAAGGGGCCGCGCCGCCTAAAGCAGCCAGAACTGGCGGGAAACCGGAGCTAGGATAAGCTGCGATATAGCCAATTTCGGCCGTCGCGATGCTGCGCACGGAAGCGGCAGCGGAAGAATCGTTGGCCGCCATTCGGGCGCGCATCAGGTTTGGGATCGCGATAGCTGCGATGACCAAAATGATGGCGACCACAATCAACAACTCGATGAGTGAGAAACCCTTCATTTTTCGCATCGATCCCTCCTCTCCCCCAATTTTTCGACCGGCTATGGCGCAGCCGGACTCTTCCCGTCACTCAAACCTGTCGCATGCCGAAGGCCAATGCCAGTCTGAACGGATCCTTTACCGACAAGTTAAATCAAATAGCGTGTTGTCAGCATGATACGCCCACTCTTACCAATATCCCGTGCCAACCGAAAAGCCGCTTGAAGGGCGTATCTTTTCAAGTTTGACAGTTTTTGTCAGCTCGCGGGAGAACCAGCCCAGCGCCTGGAAAGCTAAAAACAAGAGAGCAGCGAAGTTGCCTTCGCTGCTCTCAGTTTGTACTCTTCCCGAGGTGCTTGCCAAACCGTTAAGTTAGTTCGACAGGGGACCCATAGTCTGGCAGGATGCGTATGAGGCAATCAGGGTGATGGTGCCGGCAGCCTGAGTGCGAACCACACCGTCATCCGTCGCACAATACGCCTTGGTTCCGCTGGTGGTGCCGAGCGGGGTAGACGTGGTGTAGAAGATCGGCGGAGTCGTTGCTGTCGCAGCGGTCTCCGTAGCAGCAAAGTTGTAGCCGCTCTTGCCTAAACCGCCAGGACCGTTGTTGGACAAGTTGTTGTCGATCAGGCAAGCCGTGGTTGTGCTCGGAACGCAAGCTACGTTCACCGCTCCGCCCAAAGCCGCCAAGTTGGTATAGCCAATCGTAGGATAGGCAGCGAAATAACCAACCTCGCCGGTAACGATGGTGCGTTCGCCAGCGGCCGCGGACGAATCGTTGGCAGCCATCTTGGCGCGCATCAGGTTAGGAATTGCAATCGCTGCGATGATCAGGATGATAGCCACCACGATCAGCAGCTCAATGAGTGAGAAACCCTTCTGTTGTTTCCGCATCGTCTTTTTTCCCCTTGTTTGGACTATCTTAGAAGTCAAAACGCTGATTACGGCTTGCAGCGCAAGTTCGATATTTGATTTTGCAATTGTCTGGCCAAATCTAATGGTGACGTTAGTTTCACGGGTAGACTGATAATTCCCTTATTTTCAATGCCTGCCTACCCCTTGGACTCGTCTTGCAGGCTTTCACGGACTGAACTATGCCAAAATCCGTCGGGTATTCTGACAATTCGCGGCAGTCTGGAGGTCGCCTGGAAGAGGGCGCAACGCGCTTGGGCAGGAACCGCAGCCACGATTTTTGATGCGACAAAGCGGCTAAGAAAACGAGAAAACTAAAGAGCAGCGAAGTTGCCTTCGCTGCTCTCAGGTTGAACCGCAATGCTCTTCTAAACCCGCTTACATTAGTTCGACAACGGACCCATGGTCTGGCAGGATGCGTATGAGGCAATCAGGGTGATGGTGCCGGCAGCCTGAGTGCGAACCACACCGTCATCCGTCGCGCAATACGCCTTGGTTCCGCTGGTGGTGCCGAGCGGGGTAGCCGTGCTGTAGAAGATCGCAGGAGTCGTTGCTGTCGCAGCAGTAGGAGTAGCAGCAAAGTTGTAGCCGCTCTTGCCTAAGCCACCGGGGCCGTTGTTGGACAGGTTGTTGTCGATCAAGCAAGCCGTGGTTGTGCTGGGAACGCAAGCCACGTTCACCGCTCCGCCCAAAGCCGCCAAGCTGGTATAGCCAATCGTAGGATAAGCGGCGAAATAACCAACTTCGCCGGTGACGATGGTGCGTTCGCCAGCGGCTGCGGATGAATCGTTGGCAGCCATCTTGGCGCGCATCAGGTTAGGAATTGCAATCGCCGCGATGATCAGGATGATAGCCACCACGATCAGCAGCTCAATTAGTGAGAAACCCTTCTGTTGTTTACGCATCTCTATTTTCCCCTCGCTTTTGGACCCGTTTTTAAACTCATGCTGGTCATCGTAATGACGCAGTCGGGCTTATGATTGCAACTGCCTTGCCAAACCTGCGTAACCCCCGTCCCAAGTCGGCCTTCGGGCAAAGGCTATTGTTTGCATAATCATTACAAACTTCAGTTTTATTCTAAGCCATCTCTCAGGTTCCCACATCGCCAAAATTGGCAGCGGGACTGACAATTCGTGTCATGCTGGTTCAGGCACAATACCAAACTAGAACGCAGGTCGCGACCAATCTTGCATGGAGGAATTAGCGGGCGTTACCTGTTGGCGAGGGTGACTGCAGGTGGTCAAGCGCTTTGCGTGCTCCCGCCTGATAAGGATGCAACTGCAGCTCTGTTTTGTACTCCTCGATGGCGGCAGACTTCTGCGCCAACTGTTCGAGCGCCGATCCCATTTCATAGTGGTATCCATCGGCGGCCGGTTCAATCTCCAGTGCTTTCTTCAAATAGTGTATTGCTTCTTCGGGGCGGTGCTGCATCAGCCGGATTTGGGCAAGTCCGAACCAGGCATTTGCCAAAACGGGATCCAGTTGCAGTGCCGTCATGAACCAGCGCTCGGCCTGCAGCAAATCCCCGGACTGCTGGTAGGCGAAGCCGGCAAAATCCGCAGCCCGCCAGCCAGCTTTCAGTTCGTAAGACTGTACAAAATGCGGGGCTGCTTCCGCATATCTGCCACGAGCACTTAGGGCGGAACCATAATTCAATTGTGCCCATTCGTTGTTTGGAGCCACGGCCACGGCACGCGAAAACAAAAGGACATCATTTGCCCAATATTGCGATTGAATGGCGCTCGCAAAAGCCAGGACTACCGCAACAGATGCGGCCAGGGGTCGAACCAGTTGTTGCTCCGGCCACTTCTGTCTGATCCACGCGTACCCCGATCCCGCCAGCAGCGCCGACCCCAGGACACTCATGTACAGGTAACGGTCATGGATGAAATCATCCTGGTTCATCCACCGCAGATTGAGGGTTGGAAGCATGGGCAGAATCAGCCAGGCGATGGCTACCGACAATGAAGGATCGCGCCTCACGGCCACAACGGCCAGCCAAACCAAACCGACAAGCGCCAGTACCGTCAACGGAAATTGTGGGCTCCAGGGGGACTCGATCAGCCGGAAGTCGTAGTGCGGGCTCAAGTGCAGGGGAAGGACGACGCGGTACAAATTAAACAGGACGATCTTCGGAACGCTTAGCAAATACGCGGTCGATGGCGACGAAGAAGTGGTGCCGGTGGAGTCGCCAATCACCCAGGAGCGCAAGGCCAGCCAGAATATTGCCACGAGGCCATAAGTGGAGATTGCCGGCACGAGAGAAGTCCTGGACGGTGATGCTGATCTTGAATTCGCGGCGTAAGACCAGAAGTCAATCAGAATAATTCCTGGCAAAACTATGCTCACTTCTTTGGTGAAGAGCGCGAGAAGGAAAAAAAAACCTGCCAGCGCAAACCAAGCTGCGGATTCAGCCTGCAGCGGATGGAAAGCAAAAATGGCGGTCGCAAAAAGGGCTGCGCCTGTGTGTTTTAACAATGCGCGGGCGACGAAGAATGCCAACCCCGCAGCCGTCACGTGTGCCAATACCGTAGTGACGTGAAACCAGTGGGGATTGAGTCCGAAGAAGCTCTTATTGATCAAGAACCAAAGCGTAAGCAGGGGCCGGTAAAAGCGTCCGCCCGTACCCGCCGTTGATGCCCACAGCTGATGGGTGAACAAAAAGCCTAGATGGTTCCACCGCAAATTCTGGTTTTGCGGAATTTGGGGGACATCGTCATACACCCATCCGAATCTAAAAGTCGAAATGTACGTTAAGGCGGTGCATAACAGTATGCCGGCGAGGCCCAGCAGTTCGCCACGTCCTAACGAGGAATTCGGTTCTGGGGTTTCGGGCTCAGGCACAGTTGCCAGTTAACCTCTTTGTGATTTGTGATTCAGTGTGCTGTCACTAGCTTCGGCGCGATCAGGCTGAGCGGCGAAGCGGTCGCCAGTGATTTATATGTGTGCCGGATGCTATCACCTTACAATATTTTCGCTCTCAACATTTCATCGTGTGTACGCTGAAGCGATGAAAAGAAGTTGACCCTCCGGGAACCTGCGCCGGGGAGCAAATCGGGATTCATGCCCCATGCTCCTCTCGGAGTCCTTGGCGGGCTGGGCGGTTAATCGTTTCCCGCTTTTACCAGCAGGCAGGTTACGTCGTCGTGCTGCGGAGTCGAGCCGACGAAGAGATCCAGGCTGACCATGAGGCGATCGAGCAACTCCTTGGGCGTGGTGGAGGCGCCAGCCTCGAGGGCGTTTAATAATCGCGGCTCGTCAAATTCTTCGTCGCTGGCGTTTACCGCTTCCACCAGGCCGTCGGTAAAAATAATGAGCCAATCGCCGGGCGAGAGCGCGACGCTGGCGGACTCATACTTTGCCTCGGCTTGAATGCCGATGGGCAATCCTCCGACATCCAGGCGCTCGATCAATCCGGAACTGCGACGCAGGATCGGATTATTGTGACCGGCATTGATGTAGGTGAAGATGCGCCGGGCGGTGTCGTACTCGGCGAGGAAGGCAGTGGTGAAACGCAATCCGCCCTGGCTGTTGGAGCACGCGTACTTGTTCATATTCGCCACCAGTTCCGGCAGGGCGACCTGAGCGGTGGAGAGCGTTTTCAGGCTCGCCTGAAACGTAGCCATGAGCATGGCGGCGGGAATGCTCTTGCCGGCGACGTCGGCCACAGCGAACATTACGCAGTTCTCTTCGGGCGTTTTCCCCGGGCGCGGGAACACATCATAGTAGTCCCCTGCCACGGTGTTGGCAGGACGAGTGGCGTAGGCAATCGAGATGCCGGGAATCTGCGGCGGAGCGCCGGGCAGCAGCCAGGTCTGAATCTCGCGGGCAATCTGGAGATCGCGTTTCATTACGACGCGGTCGGCAATCTCCAGCATGAGCAACAGGAAAAGCAGCAGACCGCCCCAGAAATGGAAGTCGAATTCGATGACGTGAAGATCGTGCCCGGCATCGTGATAGGTGAAGCCGCTGCTGGGGAACAGCAGCATGATGAGCGCCACCAGCAGCAGCACTCGGCGGGCGGGTGAGAGTTTTTCCAGGACCGCCCAGAAAAATTCCCGCACCACATGCAGGCGGCGGCCGCGCCGGGTAAGACCGTCTGGCGTCTTGGCAGCTACATCGCGCGAATAGAGCCGATAGCTGGCACGCGCTTCGGTTTCAAACTGCGACCAAAGTTGGGTAAGTTCCAGCCCTTCGGTGACCCGCCGCCAGAACTGGTGCAGGCGCGCTCCGAGAGGAGCATGTGGAGCGTGGGCAGGTTCAGCGGGGGGAAAAGTGGTTGCCATTGGAGTGAAGCGATTATAGAGGATGCGGTCCAGAGGCGGATGTCGCCTAGCCCCAACACACAGCAGATTCCTCACCGGGCTTCCGCCCGGTTCGGAATGACATCCTTATTTTTATAGGGTTCAGAACAGCGGCAACTGTTCTCCTACGACTTGCGCGGTCAGGTCGCTGGGGAGGGCGCTTGCTCCGCGTGGGTCGGCATGTTTGATTCCGTATTTCTGTCGAAAGCTCGCGACGAGTTGAGAAATCCGTTTGCCATAAGACGGCGGGAGAAACGAGCGCTCCTGGTAGCGTGCGCGGTAGTTTTCCACCAGTTGCGGAAAGTGTTGTTCGAGGAAGGGAAGGAAGACTGCCGCGGAGCAGGGCTTGAGAAACAACGGTCCGGCGAAGATGTGGCGCGCCCCCGCGGCAGCCGCTGCGCGCACCACTGCTTCCAGGTCGGCGGGTGAATCGGTAATGCCGGGGAGGACAGGGGAGCCGCTTACGCCCACACTGAGGCCGGCTTCGCTGAGTTGGCGGACTGCATCCAGGCGCAGATCGGGCCGGGGGGCGCGCGGCTCGAGAATCCTTGCCAGGTCCACGTTTAACGTAGTAATCGTGACGTGGATCGAGAGAGTATTGTTACGGGATACCTCGCGCAGAAGATCTACATCCCGAACAATGAGATCGGATTTCGTAACAATGCCGAGTTCAAATCCGCGATGGCGCGCGAACTCTTCGAGAATGCCGCGCGTGACTTCGTAGCGGCGCTCGGCGGGTTGGTAAGGATCGGTTGCAGTGCCAAGGGCGATGCCTTCACCCGGTTTGACGCGCTTCAGGTCGCGCCGCAGCAGTTGCGATGTGTGCTGCTTTACGTAGATTTTCTGCTCAAATTCCCGACCGTCGTGCAGTTCCATGAATTCGTGGGTGTAGCGCGCATAGCAATACTGGCAGCCAAATTCGCAGCCGCGGTAGGGATTGATGGTCCAGGCGAAAGGCATGCCGCGGCCGCTGGTGCAGCGGTTGAGCAGGGATTTCGCCGGCAGAGTGAAGTATTCGACGTTGTGGCCCTCGCGGAGGGAGTCGCCCTGCGAGGCGAGCCGGGCGATGCCGACCAGCGGGGATTTCTGGGGAAACGCGAACAAGGGCAGTGTTGACA
>WNEY01001044.1_pt1 | contig 18856 bp, 15 predicted proteins | sample 5400531 | NCBI WGS metagenome assembly WNEY01 (sample SAMN13153338, study PRJNA577476) | soil metagenome | isolation source: 200 cm saprolite under Douglas fir tree site 1 | place: USA:California | collected 2015-04-18
CTTCGTCGGCCGCTCGCCGCAGGCGACCGATCGAGCGATCGAGCTCCGCCACCCAGCCCGCGACCTTGAAGCCGAACGTGGTGGGCTCGGCGACGATGCCGTGGGTGCGACCCGCCATCAGAGTCTTGCGATGCCGGATCGCCAGCTCCGCCGACGCTTCGCGCGCCGCTGTCAGGTCGGCCACGATGAGGCGGGCCGATTCGACCATCTGCAGCGCCATCGCCGTGTCGTTGAGGTCCTGGCTGGTCATGCCGAGGTGGACGTAGCGGGCCTCGGGCTGGCCGATGGATTCGTTGAGCACTGTCAGAAATGCGACCACGTCGTGGCCGACGCGTGACTCGACCTCGGCGATCTTCGTTGCATCAAACGTGCCCTTGCGGATCTTCGGCAAGGCGGACTCAGGTATCCGGCCGAGCGAGGCCCATGCCTCGCAAGCCAGCACCTCAATTCGCAGCCACAGCTCGAATTTGTGCTGGTCTGACCAGACCGCCCGCATCGCGGGCGGCGTGTATCGCTCGATCAAGGAGGGCGATTCCCAGTCAACACTAGGGGACGGCAGGAATTATAAGGTGCGCCGGGAGGCCAAGATTTAGTGATGGCGGGCCAGGCGGGCCCTAGATATCGTGGTCATAGGCGACGGCCGCGAGCCTTTAAGCGACTGGATTGATAATCGATGGCTGCCCATGGACTCGCCTCGTAACCACCTTCAAAGGCCTCCCGTTTGAACCGACGCAGGCTGAACGGCCAGTGAGCGACCCGTCACGCGACGAGGAGCGAGAGCTCGTCGAGCGCGCCAAGCGGGACCCACGCCAATTCGGGGCGCTCTATGACCGGCACTTTCAGCAGATCTACAGGTTCATTTATTCAAGAGTGAGGGAGCAAACCGCGGCAGAGGACGTCACTTCGGAAGTCTTCATGAAGGCTTTGAAGGCCATGCCCCGCTACCAGGACACGGGGCGGCCGTTTGCTGCCTGGCTTTACCAGATCGCGGTCAACGCAATCGCCGACCGCTACCGGACCCTGCGTCCCGCCCATCCGCTCGAGGACTTTCACGACCTGTCAGTCGCCGGCCCCGCGTTGGAAGACCTGGCCGCCCACCGCGACGAGGTGCGCCGGATCTGGGCCCTGGTCGAAGGCCTTCCGCACCAGCAGCGGACGGCGCTGGTATTGAAGTTCCAGGAAGACATGAAGATCGAGGACATCGCCGTCGCCATGGACAAGTCCGCAGGGGCGGTGAAGCTCTTGATTCACCGCGGCGTGACGAGGCTGCGCGAGGACGCGTCCACTTTGAGGCCGGTCGATTGAGCGCCAACCACGACCCCGAGCTCGATGACGTCCTCCAGGACGCCGACCTTCGGCGCATCGTCGCCGTGTTGACCTCCGCTGAGACCCCGGAGCCTCCGCTCGACGACGCGTTCCGCACCGGCCTTCGCCGGCAGCTCATGCAGGAAGCCTGGGCGATGAGCGAAGGGCGCTACTCCTTGTGGCGCCGGGCGTTCGGGCCGCCTGGATTCGCATGGGCCGGCGCGGCCGCCGGTCTGGTGCTGATCGCATCGGTCGTCGTCTGGGCGGCGGTGCAGAAGCCCGGCGGATTCAACGAGGTCCACGTCGGGAGCCCGGTCGACGGCAAGAGCAGCGTTTCGCTGCAGCAGCCGATCCTCGTCTCCTTCAACCAGCCGATGGACCACCAGACCACCCAGGGCGCGGTGCAGATCACGCCCGCGACGAGCGTGATGTACTCGTGGGATCAGAACAGCCGCACGCTTGCCGTCCAGCCCGCGAGCGGAAACCTTGCCCCGAACACCCAGTACCAGGTGACTATCGGTCCTGGCGCACGCACGCAGTCGGGCCAACCCCTGGCCACGCCTCAGACCATCACCTTCGTAACTCAGCCACCGGCGCCGCCTACGCCGACCCCGACCGCGCGCCCGACACCTTCCGCCAATGCGCTCGGCGAAAAGCAGCTGACCGGGCTGAACGGCGCGTCGTCGCCTTCCGTTCAGTGGTCCGCCGATTCATCGTCGATCTACTTCGTGGACGGCAAAGGCGCCCTGATCGTGGTGCCCGCAAAAGGCGGCGCCGTCACCGTGATCGCACCCGACGGTGCTTCTGCGCCATCGCTCTCGCCGTCGGGCGATCGCCTGGCGTACATCCGCGGCGGCAAGATCGAGGTCCTGACCTTCGCTTCGGGCAAGAGCGATGAGGTCAGCGCCACGCCGGCGCCCACGCTCGTCGGCTGGTCGAAGGACGGGCTCGTGTGGGCGGCCGTGGACGGCATCTATATCCAGGGTGCGAATGGCCCGAAACAGCTCGCCGCTCTTCCGACCACCGGCACGTCGGCGGTGCTGTCGATCGCTCCTGACGCGACGCACGTGATCTACCGTCAGGACAAGAACCTGTTCCTCCTGAACGTCGCCACCGCGAAGAGCACACAGCTGGGCCAGGCGGGGGCCGGGTTCATCGCCTGGTCACCGGGGGGCGCATATCTCCTCTACGCGACCAACGACGCAACCGTCGTTTCCGACGCGGAGGGCGTGACCCAGGCGACGATCCCGTCAGGCGAAGCCAGCTGGTCGACGCAGGACGCGATCCTCGTGGGCGGCGACACCGCGCTGTATCAGGTGCGGTCCGACGGCACGGGCGGAACCCAGGTGTCCAGCGGCACCTACCACTCGCCGGTCTGGGCCCCCAACGGCTCGTCGTTTGCGTTCGTCCGCGGCAACGCGCTTTGGGTTGCTGTGGCGCCCGCCTTGCCGCCGGAGCCGACGGCAGTCGATGACGCAGGTCGCGCGGTGACCTCGTTCATGGATGCACGCTTGGCAGGGAAGGCCAGCGAGGCGACCAGATTGCTCACCGACACCGGCAAGAAGGCGTATGGAGATGGCGGGCTGAACCTGCTGCTCACCGGCGAGCCGCGCTTCTCGCGCTATTACGTCCTCACGCAGGAACTGGTGGCGACGCAACCGGACACAGTGAGGTTTGTCGTGCGCCTCGTACTGACGCACGGCAAGATCGACGTGAGCAACTACGAGGAAACGTTGACCCTCGTACGGGACTCGGGCAGCCGTGAATTCCGCGTCAACCAGGCGAGCGGCAGCCCTCGCCGCGAGCTCGGCAAGGGAGCTGAGGTGGTGAGCGTCGAGGTGGCACGGGACAGCATCAAGGTCACGTTTGACAGCGACCTCGACCCAGGAACGGTCTCCGATGGCGTGGTGCTGCTCGATTCGAAGGGCAAGCAGGTCGAGACCACCGCGACCTATGCCAACCGCGCCGTCACCTTGAGCGGCCTCGATTTGAAGGAGGGCGCGCAGTACCGGCTCGTGGTTCTCACGACGGTGCGTGACGTGCTCGGCCACAACGTGGCGGCGGAGTACGACCTCGACGTGGTCGGGCCATCGCTGACGAAGCACGGCAACCACAAGGACGCCGGATCCACGTCGCCGTCTTCCTCGAGCCCAAGCCCGAGCGCGACCTCGGCCGCCTAGAGGAGATTCAGCGCGCGCGCCGCGCGGCAGAGCGCCGTGACCGAACCGGAGTGCACGATGTCGCCTTCGAGCGCCGAGTTCAACGCCTCGGCGAAGGGAAGTCGCAGGACCTCCATGTCCTGCTCGTAGGTCTCCGGGTTGCGCGCCGACTCGGTCAGGCTTTCGGCGAGGAAGAGATGCGCCCGACCGGTTAGAAAGGCCGCGCCGTGCACCACGCCCAGCGATCTATACCGCGCGGCGACCAGGCCGGTCTCCTCCGCGAGCTCACGGCGCGCGCATGCGAGCGGGTCCTCATCACCGTCGAACGTCCCCGCCGGGACCTCCCACGACGACGTCTCCCACGCGTGGCGCCACTGGCGGACCAGCATCGTGTCGCCGTTGTCGAACCGCGGAACGACGAAGGCGGAATCGGGATTGGCGACCACCGTGTAGAGCGCTTCGGCGCCATCCGGGAACCGGATCAGGTCGTCACGCAGCACGAAGTGCCCGGATGCGCCGCGCACGTTCGTGCCGGAGATCTCGAAGGGCCGGCCGCTTTTGGGATGCCTCAGCGGAGCTATCGGCGCACCAACGAGGCGACCGCCGCCGCCGCAGCAGCGACATGACGCGGGTCGGGTCCATAGTCGAAAGGCGACTGGTCGGCGGCAAAAACTTTCGCCTGCTCGACCAGCTGCGGGTGATCGTCGATGAATCGCGTGCTCAGGTTGCCCGCGCGGAAGTCGGCGTTGTCGAGGATCGCGCGGTGATAAGGAATCGTCGTTGCCGGTCCGACCACCACGAATTCGCGCAGGGCGCGGCCCGCTCGCGCGATCGCTTCCGCGCGGTCGCTGCCGTGAACTATGAGCTTGGCGATGAGGGAGTCGTAGTTCGGCGGCACGTCCGAGCCGGGTCCGAAGCCTGAATCGACGCGGACGCCCGGACCAGAAGGCGCGACCCAGCGCGAGATGCGCCGCGGGTTGGGGATGAACTTGCGCAGCGGGTCCTCGGCGTTGATACGCATCTCGATCGCGTGTCCATTCCATTCGACGTCGCGCTGCTTGAAGCCGAGCTCGAGGCCCGCGGCGACGCGGATCTGCTCCTTGACGAGGTCGATGCCGGTCACGGCCTCGGTGATCGGATGCTCCACCTGCAGCCGCGCGTTGACCTCGAGGAAGTAGAAATGGCCGTCGGTGAAGATGAACTCGACCGTCCCCGCGTTGATGTATCCGGCCGCCCGCGCCGCGCGGATCGCGGCGTCGCCCATGGCCGCACGGATCTTCGGGGTGAGGGCAGGCGATGGCGTCTCTTCCATGATCTTCTGGTGCCGGCGCTGGATCGAGCACTCGCGCTCGCCAAGGTGGACTGCGTTGCCGTGGCTGTCGCAGATCACCTGGATCTCGACGTGCCTCGGCTCACGCACGAATCGCTCCAGGTACACGGTGGCGTCGCCGAACGCTGATCGGGCCGCCTGGCCGGTGCTCTCGATCGCCGAGGCAAGCTCCGCTTCCGATTCGACGACCTTCATCCCTATGCCCCCACCGCCGCCTGCGGGCTTGAGCATCACCGGAAAGCCGATCTTGCGAGCCGCCTCCAGCGCAGTACCAGCGTCGACCGCGCCGCTACCCGGCGTCACCGGCACGCCGTGCTTGGCGGCCAGCTGGCGCGCGGCAAGCTTGGAGCCGAGGGCGCGCATGGCCGACGCGGGCGGGCCGATGAACTTGATCCCGGCCGCACTGCAGGCTTCGGGAAACGCGGGCTTCTCCGCGAGGAACCCGTAACCCGGGTGGATCGCGTCGGCGCCGCAGTCGTGAGCGACCTTGACGATGCGATCGAGCTGAAGATAGGAGTCGGAGGCGGCTGCGCCGCCGATGTGATGCGCCTCGTCGGCGTATCGGACGTGGATCGCGCCGCGGTCCGCGTCCGAGTAAACGGCCGCGGTCGCGATGCCCAGCTCCCGGCACGCGCGCATGACGCGGATCGCGATCTCGCCCCGATTCGCGATCAGGACTTTGGTAAAGAGCTTTTTCTTCAACTGATCGCGAGCAGTGGCTGGTTCGGACTGACGACCTCGCCTTCCTTGACATAAACCGCAGCCACCTTGCCCGCGACCGTGGTCACGATGTCGTTCTGCATCTTCATCGCCTCGAGGACGGCGACCACATCGCCCAGCTTGACCATGTCGCCCGGCTTGACCGGCACCTTGACGATGAGCCCCTGCATGGGAGCAAGCACGGTGCCCTCGCCGATTTTGGGCGGAGCGGGCGCGGAGTTGGCACCCGAGGGCGCTCCGCCCGGCGCCGCCGCCACCGAAAGCCCGGCGCCGCTCACGCGCACTTTGAAGATCTCTCCCTCGACCTCGACGTCGAACTCGGCCGAGTGCAAGCCGGCGGCCACCGGCACCGGTTCCGGTGCAGGGGGCGGCGCGGCCGGAGGTGACGCCTCAGCCGGCTTCGATGCCGCGGCCGGCTTCTCGCCGTCCTTTTGCTCAGGTTGCGGACCTCGCAAATACGCCGGCGCGAGATGCGGAAACATGAGGTGGATCAGGACGGTGTCGTCACTGGGGTCGTAGCCGAGCTTTTTGACCTGCTGCCGAGCGCCCTCCACCTGCGGCTCGAGCAGGTCCGCCGGGCGGATCGTGATGGGCTCTTCGCGACCGAGCACCAGTCGGCGCAGCTCATGGTCGGCGGGAACCGGCGGCCTGCCGTACAGGCCCTGCAGGTAATCCTTGAGCTCCTGCGTCACCGTCGCATAGCGCTCGCCCCCGATCACGTTGTTCACCGCCTGGGTGGCGATCATCTGGCGGATCGGCGCGACCAGCGGTGGGTATCCGAGGTCCTTGCGGACGCGGTTGGCCTCATCCAGCACTTCGCTGAGACGGTGCATCGCGTCGTGCGCACCGAGCTGGCGATGGATATCTTCGAGCATGAAACCCGGCATTCGGTAGCGCAGGATGCTTGCATCGACACGGTCGGCCACCGGGCTCAGGTGCTCGATGTGGCGGCGCTTCAGCTCCTCGACGTCATGCTGGACGTCCCACATCTTGTCGAGGTCGAGGCCGGTGTCGTACTCGCCGCCCTCCAGGGCGGCGACCACACTTTCCGCCGCCGGCTGCGAGGCACCCCAGGCGAGCGGAGAGATTGCCACGTCAAGGACCTCGGCACCCGCCTCGACCGCCGCCATGTAGGCCATCGGCGCCATGCCGCTGGAGCAGTGCGAATGGACGTCGATCGGAATCTTGACCATCGCTTTGAGCGCGGTGACCAGCTCCCACGTGGCCTGGGGGCTGAGCAACCCGGAGGTGTCCTTGATGACGATCTCGTGGCAGCCCATGTTCACCAGGCCTTTGGCCAGCGAACCCCACAGCTCGAGGTTGTGCGCGGGTGAGATCGCGTAGCTGAGTGTTCCCTGCACTTTCTTTTTCGCTTTCAGCGCAGCCGCGATCGACGCTTCCATGTTGCGGAGGTCGTTGAGCGGGTCGAAGATCCGAAACACGTCGACGCCGGCGTTGGCGGCATGCTTGATGAAGAGCTCGACAGCGTCATCGGCAAAGTTGCGCTTGGCGACGAGGTTCTGGCCGCGGATCAACGCCTGGATCGGCGTGTTCGGCGTCGCCTTGTTCAGCTTGCGGAGAAAGTCCCACGGGTCCTCGTGGATCAGGAGCTGCGTTTCAAATGTCGCGCCGCCAAACGCTTCCATGGCGGCGAAGCCGATGGAGTCCATCTTGGCCGCGATCGGGACGATCTCATCGGTGCGCAGGTAGCCCCCGAGCAGCGACTGCTGAGCGTCGCGGAACGTCGTGTCGACCAGACGGACGCGAGCTTTCTTCTTCGCCACTACGGGCTGGCCAGCGCCGCGCGCTTTTCGCTGTGGCGCTGCTCGACGCCGCCATCCTGCAGGCCGATGATTCGCGCCGCGAGCCAGGCCGCGTTCTTAGCGCCGGCCTCGCCGATGGCGACGGTCGCGACCGGAACTCCCGCCGGCATCTGGACGATGGAATACAGCGAGTCGACGCCGCCAAGGTGCTGTGTCGGCACCGGCACGCCGATCACCGGCAGGTCAGTCCACGCCGCGACGACTCCAGGCAGGTGGGCCGCACCGCCGGCGGCCGCGATCACCACTTTCAAGCCACGCGATCGTGCGCTCGTAGCCCACTCCATGACGCCTTTCGGATTCCGGTGCGCGGAGCAGATTTTGAGCTCGTGCGTCAATCCAAGGTCTTCGAGCACTTTGACGCACGACTCCATCAGCGGCAGGTCCGACTTGGAGCCGAGGATGACGCCGACGACTGGCTGCACTAAACCGCCTCCCAAGGAGCCCACTGAGGGATTGCAATTGGAGCTTTGGTCCCCAGCCAGCACATCTGCGTTGTCGGCTCCTGCGCTACTCGCTTAGGCATCTACGATGCGTTCGCTGCGTTGCTCGTCGCCTCCTAGCATCTGTGCCGTCTGGATGACCAAATCTCTCAACGTCACCCCTCAGCGGCCTCCTGAGCTATATCGCTTCGAAAGAAAGCCCCTTCGAATCGTACCTGCCGGGCCCCGGCGAGGGCGGTCTCCCTCGCCTCCGCCACCGTGTCTCCCAACCCGACGGAGGTTACGACCCGGCCGCCGTCCGTGACCAGCCCGACGCCGGGCTCGTACCGGGTTCCGGCGTGGAAGATGCGGACCCCGGGCGGCATCTCGGTGAGGCCTCGGATTCGGTGCCCGAATGTCATCGCGACATCGTCCGGATAGTGCGCGGAAGCAACCACAACGCCGACGCAGGCCTTCGGGTTCCAGCGCAGGTCGGGGTGCGTCGCCAGCCCACCCTTTGCCGCCGCGAGTGCCAGGGCCACGAAATCGCTCTCCAGGCGCGGCAGCACCACCTGCGCTTCGGGATCGCCGAAGCGCGCGTTGAACTCCAGCGTGCGGATGCCCTTCGGAGTGAGCATCAAGCCCGCATACAGAACCCCCCGAAACTCGTCCCCAGACTCCGCCAGCGTCCGCACCGCGGGCCGCATGACGCAATCGACGACCTCCTGGACGATTGCATCGTCGACGTCCTTGGGAGGCGAGTAGGCGCCCAGCCCGCCAGTGTTGGCCCCCACGTCGCCTTCGAGCGCGCGCTTGTAGTCGCGCGCCGGAGCCAGCGCGATGACGTCGGTGCCGTCCGTGACGCCCAGCAGCGACAGCTCCGGCCCTTCGAGCCTCTCCTCGACCACGATCTTGGAGCCGCTCCGGCCGAAGCGCTGCTCGACGAGCATCGCGTCGACCGCGTCATCCGACTCCTCGACGCCGGCGCACACGATCACGCCCTTGCCGCGCGCCAGGCCGTCGGCCTTCACCGCGACATGACCGTCGTGCCGCCGCGCCCATTCCTTCGCCGGCGCCGGCTGGGTGAACACTTCGAAGTCGGCGGTCGGGATCTTCGCGCGCTGCATCAACTCCTTGGCGAAGGACTTGCTCGACTCGATGCGACCCGCCCCGCGGTCGGGCCCGAACACGTTGAATCCCGCGTGCCGCAGAGCGTCTCCGACGCCTGCATCAACCGCGGCCTCGGGTCCGAGCACGATCAGGCCGAGCCGTTCGCGCTTGGCGAAATCCACCAGCCGCACCACATCCGCCGCGCCGATCGGGATGTTGCGAGCCATACCGCCGGTGCCTCCGTTGCCCGGTGCGCAGTAGACGCGCTCGACCAGGTCCGACTGCACGCATTTCCAGACCAGCGCGTGCTCGCGCGCGCCCGAACCGATGACGAGCACTTTCACTGGAGCATGGCCAGGGCGGCCGCCGTCACGACCTCATGCGCGTCGCCCCAGTCCACCACCTCGAGGTTCGACTCGCCGCGCAGACGCCAGTAACGCTGCCCTCCCGCACGCCAGGTTCCATCGTCCCGCCGGCGTTGCAGGAGCAGCTCCATCGCATCGTCTGCGCGACGGTCGGTCAGCAGGTCCAGCCTCGCGATCGCCCGCAGCCCGTGGAAGAAGTCGTAGTGGCAGTAGTGGGGCCAGTGGATGTTGAGCCATTCGGGATGGATCGCCTCTCCATCCGAGGTCCTCCGAAAGAGGCGATGCTCGAGCAGCAGCTCGGCAGCCCGTCGTGCGGCTCTTCGCGCCCGCCCCTCACCCGTGTTGCGGTGGTACTCGGCCAGGCCCCAGATCGGAGCCAGCGTTTCGTGAAACGAAGAGTGATGCGCGTCCGGATTGAGGTCGCAGTTCCAACCGCCGTCAGGCCACTGCGAGCGCAGCAGCACCTCGACGAGGCGTCTGACGCGGAGGCTGTGCGCCATGCCGAGGTGACAGCAGACGGCAAGCGCGTTGCCTTCCATCGAGGCGTGACGGCGTTCCTTGCCGGCCACGACGACTGGCTCAGACGGCGCCGCTATCCAGTCGAGCACAGTGTTGGCGGCGGCTCGGGCCGCACGGCTTCGACCCGGAACGCCGAGCTCCGCGAGCGAGACGAGCCGCCAGTGCGCGCCGGTCCATTTGGTGTAGGGATGGACGCCGAACGAGCCGTCAGCCCGCTGCCCTTCCAAAAGGCCCGCGATCATCCGCTCGCGCCAGGCCTGGTCTAAGGCAGCGGCGACTACTCCCACTCGATCGTGCCCGGCGGTTTCGACGTGATGTCGAACACCACCCGGTTCACGCCCTTGACCTCGTTGACGATGCGGTTGCTGATTCGGGCCAGCACCTCATACGGCACTCGCGCCCAGTCCGCGGTCATCGCGTCCTCGCTCGTCACGACGCGCACCGCGACGACGTTGGCGTACGTCCGGAAGTCACCCATCACGCCAACCGTCTCGAGCGGCGTCAGCACCGCAAACGACTGCCACACCTGGCGGTAGAGCCCGTTGCGCTTGATCTCCTCCACGACCACCCAGTCGGCGTTGCGCAGGATCTCGAGGCGGTCGGCGGTCACCTCGCCCAGGCACCGGATCGAAAGTCCCGGGCCCGGAAACGGCTGCCGGTAAACCATCTCCTCGGGCATGCCGAGCTCGAGACCGACGGCGCGAACCTCGTCCTTGAACAGGTAGCGCAGCGGCTCGATTAGCTGAAAGCGCAGGCCGGGCGGCAGGCCGCCGACGTTGTGGTGCGTCTTGATCTTCGACGCCGTGGCGGCGACGTCCGGTGCCGTCGACTCGATGACGTCGGGGTAGAGCGTGCCCTGGGCGAGGAAGTCGATATGACCAAGGCTCGTGGCCTCTGCCTCGAAGACCGAGATGAATTCGCGGCCCACGATGCGCCGCTTCTGCTCTGGGTCGATCACACCTCGAAGCGCATCGAGGAAGCGGGCCGTCGCGTCGACATAGCGGATGTCCATGTCGAGGTTGCCATGCATCACGTCGAGGACCCGCTCGGGCTCCTCTTTGCGAAGTAGGCCATTGTTCACAAAGACGCACGTGAGCTGGTCGCCGACCGCGCGGTGCACCAGCGTTGCGGCCACGGCCGAATCGACGCCTCCTGACAGGGCGCAGATCACCCGACCGGCGCTGACCTGGGCGCGGATGCTGTCGGTCGCCTCGGCGATGAACGAGCCCGGCGTCCAGGACGGTTGGCAGCGGCAGACGCCGAAGAGGAAGTTGCGCAGGACCTCCCGGCCGCTGGGCGTGTGCACCACCTCGGGGTGGAACTGGATGCCGAAGATGCCCCGGCCGTCGGTGAATGCGGCCACCGGCGAGTTGCCGCTGCTCGCGAGCATCTGGAAGCCGGGCGGCATCTCGCTGACATGGTCGCCGTGGCTCATCCAGACCGGCAGCTCTCCATGCAGGCCGCGAAAGAGTGCGTTGGGCTCGCGGACCGAGAGGAGCGCGGGTCCGTATTCGCGCGCGTGGCCGGGATCGACCTTGCCGCCGAGGTGGTGGGCGATCAGCTGCATGCCGTAGCAGATGCCGAGCACCGGAACCCCGGCCCGCAGCGCGTCCGGGTCGACCTGGGGCGCGGTGGGGTCGTAGACGCTCGCGGGTCCGCCGCTCAGGATCAGCCCGGCGGGATGCCGCTCCTTGAGCTCCGGCCAGGGGGTCGTCCCGGGGACGAGCTCGCAGTACACCTTCGCCTCGCGCACGCGACGGGCGATGAGCTGGCTGAACTGGGAGCCGAAGTCAAGCACGAAAACGGTTTGCTGCCGCGCGCTTTTCTCGACCTCTTCCCGCCTTGCCGCGGCGGTCTGGTTCAGCTCTTGCCCATGCCCACGTGCTGGGCCTGCTGGAACATCTTGCCCTCGGAGACGATCGAGGGCGCGATCACCATCTCGACGTGCTGGAACTCCGCGATGTCGTGCGCACCACAAACCCCGAGCGCCGAGCGCAGCGCGCCCGCGAAGTTCTGCGACCCATCGTCGACGCGGGCAGGACCGAGCAGGATCTCGCGCAGCGTCGCCTTGGTTCCGACCTGGATCCGCGTCCCGCGCGGCAGGTTGGGGTCAGGCGTCGCCATGCCCCAGTTGAAACCTTTCGAGGCTGACTCCTCCGAGCCTGCAAGGGGCGTGCCGATCATGACCGCGTCAGCGCCCGCGGCGAACGCCTTGCAGACGTCGGCGCCGATCCGCATCCCGCCATCGGTGATGACCGCGACGCGCATCCCGCCGCGGCGCATGTGCTCATCGCGGGCCGCGGCCACGTCGGCCGTGGCTGTGACCTGCGGCACACCGACCCCGAGCACGCCGCGCGTGGTGCATGCCGCGCCGGGGCCGACGCCGACGAGGATGGCTGCGATGCCGGTTTCCATGAGCTCCAGGGCGGTGTCGTACTGAACGCAGTTGCCGACCACGACCGGAATGTCGCACGCACGCACGAGGTCCTCGAACGCGAGCTGGTGATAGGAGCGGGACGAGTGCCTGGCCGTCAGCACGGTGCCCTGCACGACGTAGATGTCAGCGCCCGCCTTCTGGACGACCTCGGCACGTTCCTCGGCGCGGGCAGGCACCGTGGAAACGGCGCACGGGACGCCCGCGGCCTTGATCGCTTTGATCCGCTCGCTGATGAGCCCGGGCTTGACCGGCTCTCGGTAAGCCTCCCTGAGCACTGCGTTGACCGTTGCCTTATCCGCGTCCGCGATCTTCTTGATGATCGGCGCGGAATCCTCGTAGCGGGTGTGCACTCCGTCGAGGTTCAGCACCGCGACTCCGCCGAGCTTGCCCATCGCGATCGCGAATTCGACGTCGACGACGCCGTCCATCGCCGAACCCCAGAAGGGAAGAGGGAGTGCGAAGCGATCGCCCATCGAAAACGTGATGTCGACCTCGTCGGGGTTAAGCGTCACGCCACCGGGCACAAGCGCGACCTCGTCGAAGCCATACGCGCGGCGTGCGCGCCGCCCGATCCCGATCTCGAGGCCAGACTGCTCCCCGGGAATCGCTTCTCGGGTCTGGATCCGGCTCTGGTTCAGGGTGTGTTTACTCCATTGAATGGGGCGGGTTCGCTGAATTATAGACGACCTCTATCCTTAGGTCGGTGTATCGCACGCTCGAGTACCTGAGTGGAATCTCAGACGACGACGTGCGCCGCCTGCGCACCGTCGGGATCCATCACACCAACCAATTCCTGCATCGCGCTTCGCTCGACATCGATCGCCGGCGCCTCTTCAAGAAGACCGGCATCAGCACGGAGCGGCTGATCGAGTTCGCGCACCAGTGCACGCTGCTCGAGGTGTCGGGCATGGAGCGATGGGTTCCCCTCGTGCGAAGGCTGGGCATCAACTCGATGCAGGATCTGCGCGCGCAAGACGCCGGCGATCTTCACCGGAAGCTGATCGAAGCGATTGGCCTCGCCGGCGCTCCGAGCCTGACCGACGTCCAGTACTGGATCAGCCAGGCGACTGCACTCGACATCGTGGAAGAGCCGGAGCCGGCCAAAGCCGTCCCGATCATCGAATAGAGAAGGGGCGGGCTCGCGCCCGCCCCTTTCGGGAAACTATGCTAGAACCCGCTGCCCTCGAAGACGTCGGTCGAGTTGTTCTTGGTTGGGGTTCTATCGGCCGGTGGAGTTACCGAGGTCAAAGCACTGCAGGACAGCGTGGTTCCGCAGGTCCCCTGGACAAAGACCGGATTGAATCCGCTGCCGACCGCGAGTAGGGCTTCATAGTCGCCAACGAAGTAGCCGCCTGCGTACGGTGCATCGAGCATGTTGAAAGTGTCCCCCACTGGCGTAGCAGTGGCTCCCGTGTCGATGCTGTGTGGGTTGGTTGAGGTCACGGCCGAAGCCGGAAACTTCTTGATGAGGTATGTGGTTGGCTCGCTGCCCAGCGAAGTGGTGCCGAACTGGTAGTAGCTGACGGCAACCGTGCTGCCGCTGTCAGAAACTGCCACGTTCGCTGTGAAAGCCTGGTTGCCAGTTGGGCTGTTGACTCGCTTCGGCGAGCTCCAATGCGAGCCTCCGTCGTTTGAAGCTGAGATGACGATCTCGTCGTGGCCGCTGAAGCGTGCATCCTGCCAGACGACATAGAGGTCACCAGTCGCGGGATCGATTGCAGGCTCCGGCAATATGTCGCCGGTCCGGATCGGAGCCGGTGGCTTGTTGGTCGTGGGATTCACGTTGTTGGGATCGGAGACGCCGGCAGCGAGCAAGCTAGCGATCAGCTGAGGCGGGCTCCAGGTGTCACCCCCATCCGTCGACTTCTGGAAGGCGACGTTGTAGCCGTGCGCGCCGCTTGGATTGCCCCCCGCGTTGCTTCCTGTGTTGTAGATCTGGTTGAAGAAGTCGTAGAGAGTTCCGGTTGTTGGATCCACAACGATGACATTGCCGATCGTCTGGTTGTTCTGGTTGGTCGACTTGTTGACGTTGTCGTTGATCACCCTGACCGGTGACCATGTGACTCCGAAGTCGGTCGTCTTTGAAAACAGCGTTCGGTCCTCAAAAGCAGCGGCATGGAGGTCAGCCTCCACGCTCATGTTGGGGCCGATGAGAACATCCCAGACGACGTAGGCGGTACCGGGAACGTTCGGGTCGGCCGTGACCGACTCCTTGTCGTGGAAGAACTGGAAGTTGGCGTCCGGCACCGGGACCGGGACGCCCGTTTGCGAGTCGGAGTGCAAGCTCTGGGCGTGCATCCAATTCATCCCGCGGTCATAGGAAACCGCGGCGCCGACAGTGTTGCCGTTCTTGCCCGGGCTCTGATTGAAGGAGAGTGACACCGTGTACGCGGTTGCGCCTTTAGGGTTTCCTGGAATGCCTGGGCCGAATGAAACCCACGGGTCAGAGGCCCGCTCGTACTGCAGGGCGGATGAGCCCGCGCACGTGCTGAAGGGCAGCGGCCCAACTGTCCAGTGCGAGCCGCCGTCATTGGTTACGCCGGCTGCGAGCCCATGAGCACCGCCGTTGCTCCACCGGTCCTGTTGCCAGACAGCAATGACGTTCGCTGAATGTGTCGGATTGACAGCGGCAAATGGTTCAACCTCTGAATTCACGTAGTTCCGTCCCGTGCCTTGCCCGACGGTGCAGCCGCCATAGGGATCACTTGTTGCGTTAGTGACCGGATTCACGACCCCGGCCGCCAAAGCTGGCCCTGACAGGGCAAGCAAAAGACCGACGGCTCCGCCAAGAGCGACTAATGGTCGTTTCATATGCCCTCCCACAAAGAGACCAATCCAATCTGCTCCCAAGAGTCGATACGTCCACCCACCAATTCCACATCCCCTTTTGCGCGCACGCGTATGCCACCCCGAGCCTGGATCTTCAGATGACCTTAATCCCAGCCGGTTCTTTCCCGCAACCAGCGAACTGCGACGCGTCCCTGAGCCGCCTGGAACGCGCGCACCGTGGGCAGCCCGGGTGGCGGCGGATCCAGCGCGCCGACGACGAAGTAGCCCGCCATGGTGCAGATCACGGCGTCGATCGCCTGCTTGGTGACGTCCTGGATCTCGAATCGGGCTAGTAAGGACTCGGGATCCGGCCCTCCCTGCATCGCGACGCTCGGCGCCATGGCCACCCAGTCGACCCACGCCGGCCCGACGCGCGCCCACGGCCAGTCGACGACGTAGACGCGGTCGCCGGCGAGGAGCAGGTTGTCGGCGCGAAGGTCGAAGTGGACCAGACCGTGCCCGGCGGCAAAAGCCGGCGCCTCTGCCTCGAGCTCGGCGAGGCGGCCGAGGTTTTCCGCGCACCACTCATCGAGCCTTGCCTCTCCCCTCTGCTGAGCAACCTGCCATCCGTTGATGTGGTCCGCGAATGCTTCCGCCGCCGTTTCGTCCACCTCGAGTGGTGACGGCGTAAGGACCGTCCCCATGTCTCGCAGCGCGTCAACGACGAGCGCCAGGTCCGGCTCCGTCCACGGCTCGTATGGATGGCGCCCCTCCACGTCCTCGAAACACAGCGCGACCCAGCCGCCCTCGTCGTAAGTCCAGAGCAAGCGAGGCACCGGAGCCGAGACGGGCAGCGCCGCCACGATCCGCGCCTCACGGCGGTGCAAGCTCGGTGAGTCGGGGTTCGCCGCTTCGCTGACCGCCTTGATGAACACGCGGCGGTCATCCTCGAGACGGATCCGTGCGGCGAGTCCAGGGGAGAATCCTGTTGGCTGCGTGATCGATGCGACGACTGGAGAAGCCAGGCGCTCTTCGAGTGCGGCACGCACCTCGGCCGGCAGATCTTCCCAGTCGACACGGAGTCCCTTTGCCGGCGGGTTAGAGGAAGACACCTCGCCGCAGCTTCAGGTTCTCGTAGAGGCCTCGCTGGATTGTGTCGCGGACGTCGTCCGCCAGGGTCATCACCAGGTGCTGGTCCTCGGCGGCCTTGGGCGGCAGGTGAGCGACCTCCACCGGCGGATGGAACTGGATGCGCCACTTGCTCGGCAGCGGGATCATGCCGAGCGGGCCCAGCCACGGCCAGAACGGCGTGACCGGGAAGTAGGGCAGGCCGAAGAGCCGGGCAACCGGGGTCAGGTCGCCGACCATCGGGTAGATCTCCTCTGACCCGACCACGGAGACCGGGATGATGGGCGCCTGGGCTCGTATCGCGGTCGCCACGAACCCGCCCCGACCAAACCGGCGCAGCCTGTAGCGATCTCGGAAGCTCTTGCCCGTGCCCCGCGTGCCCTCCGGAAAAACCAGGACGAGCTCATCGCGCTCCAGCAGGCGGCGAGTGTCGTCCGGATGGCCGACCGCCTGCCCCGTGCGGCGCAGGAACCAGCTCATCACGGGCATGCCCATGAACTGACTCGCCACGAGCGCTCGAATGTGGCGTGGGTGAGGATGCTCGACGAAAACCGCGGTCTTGATCATCGTCCCGTCCCAAGGCAGCACACCCGCGTGGTTGGCGACGAGGAGCGCGCGTCCGGTTGCCGGCACGTGTTCGACCCCGGTGGTTTCGACCCGCCAGTAGTCGTGATACAGCGACTTGAAGACGGTGAGAAACGACTCGGTCCACTGCGGATCGAAGCCGAAATCGTCGACCGCGTAGTTCGAACCTCGCCGCGCGAGCTCGCGCTGCTGGTAGATGAACTGGACCACCTCCATGATCCGGCCCAGATCGATCACATCACGGCCCGTCAGCTCGCGCAGCCGGACTGAAAGCGCGCTCACCGCCTGCAGCGCGTACAGCGGGGCCTGGCGCTGGAGGCGGCGGATGGGCTTCGGCAGGCGGAAACCGGTCGGAGGCGCGACGACCTTCGCTTTCTGGCTGTTCCGCCTTCTCTCGACGCTCGTGCTCGGCGCGATCAATTGCTCAGCTGGCGCTCGCGGCGCCGCCTCTGCTGCAGATACACCTGCAGCTCGTATTCCTGCGGCGGTGATGGCGCTTCGATCAGCTCGGCCTGCTTGCCGCGGGCAAGCGCGTCCATCGTCGCCCGCGAGCCGTAAACCGGACGCCACCCGAATTCCGCCGCCAGTCGCGAGCAGTCCATGACTGAACCGAACGCGATGATGTCGGCCAGGTGTGCGGGCAGGTCGACGCCGGCGAACATCCTCAACGCCAGCCTCGAAAACCACCGCCCGTAGGGGGGCAGGATGGGAGCCGGCCTTCCGCCCATGATGTCGATGGCCTGGCTCAGCAGCACGACGCCATCGCCCGCGACGTTGAATGCGCCGGCGTGGTCGCCGACGGTCGCGCGAACGATCACGTCGGCCGCGTCGTCTTCGTGCAGGAGCTGGAGGCGGGGATCGAAACCGGCGAAAGTCGGCACGACGGGAAGCGAGAGGTACCGGGCAAGGCTCGTGTCCTCGCTGACCCGCGACCCGAGGCGCAGGACGGTCACGCCACACAGCTCGGTGCGCAGGGCGAATTCGCTCACCAGCTGCTCCATCTCGAGAAGATCGCGCGTCAGGCCGGACGCAGCCTTGTCCCAATTGATCATTTCCTCGGAGAAGAACGACGGGTCGGTGGGCCCCGCGCCATAGATCGCCTGGCTCGATTTCACGACCAGCCTTCTGACTGGGCTGGACGGCGCCGCACAGCCGACGAGGACGTTCATCGTGCCGATCACGTCGGTCTCGTGCACCGATCGTTCTCCGTGCGCCGCGTCCACCATCACCGCCAGGTGCACGACAGTGTCGATGTGCAGCTGGCGGATGAGCTTCCCGATCACGGAAAGGCGCGTGTCCGCATGGACGAAGTCCATCGCCTCGATCGCGCTGACAGGGTCCGCGACGTCGCAGCCAAAGAGCAGCGGCACCTGCGGCGCCAGCCGGCGTGCCACCTCGGCGCCCAAGGGATTGGAAACGCCGGTGACAAGGACACGATGAGGCCGGAAGGGAGTCATTGGCATCTCAATCTAAAGGAGTGGAGCTGAAGCCCGGATTTATTCCGGGCGTCCCCCGGTTGCCCAATCCGGTCGCCGACAACCTGAATGCCAAAGGGGGGTTCCGCGGGGGGATCCTGATCCCCCCGCGCCCTTATGGATATATGCCGCGTACCGTCGTCGCGTTGGCCACTCGCTGCACCGCCAGCGCGTAGGCGGCGGCGCGCATGTCGACCCGCTTGTTGACCGAGGTGTGCAGGATCTCGTAGAAGGCACGCGTGATCACGTGGTGCAGCTTGGTGTTGATCTCCTCCTCCTCCCAGAAGAAGGCCTGCAGGTCCTGCACCCACTCGAAGTACGAGACGATCACACCGCCGGCGTTGGCGATGATGTCCGGGACCAGGAAGATCCCGCGCTCGTGCAGGATCGGGTCGGCCTCCGGGGTCACGGCCGCGTTGGCGCCCTCAGTGATCAGGCGAGCCCGAATCCGCCCGGCGTTGTGCTCGGTGATCTGGTCTTGCACCGCCGCCGGCACCAGCACCGTCACCGGCAGCTCGAGCAGCTCGGCGTTCGTCACCGCGTCGGCTTTCTTGAAGCCGCGCACACCGCCGCGCACCTGGCGGTGCTCGTCGAGCGCGGCGAGGTCGAGGCCTTTGGGGTTGTAGACGCCGCCCTTGGAATCGCTGACGGCCACTACGCGAAGACCGGCTTCGGTCAAAAGGCGCGTCGCGGACCGTCCGACCTGCCCGTA